>Ga0180429_10005092_pt1 | contig 10449 bp, 9 predicted proteins | sample SS_ome_FD_132428 | JGI IMG/M metagenome (GOLD analysis project Ga0180429, IMG submission 132428) | Hypersaline lake sediment archaeal communities from the Salton Sea, California, USA - SS_1_S_1 metaG | ecosystem: Environmental > Aquatic > Non-marine Saline and Alkaline > Hypersaline > Sediment ...
CACTGGCTGCTGTTGGCCGTCGCCGGCGGATTCGGCACGCTGCTGCGGGCCGGCTGCACCACGCTGGCGGTGCGGCTGGCCGGCGATGAGCGGAGCTGGGCCGCCGAGGCCGCCACGCTGGCGGTCAATGTCGCCGGCTCGTTCGCGTTTGGACTGATCTACGGACTCAGCGAGTCGCGCCAGGCGGTGCCGCCCGCCTGGCAGCCGATCATCCTGGCGGGCCTGCTGGGGGGCTTTACGACCTATTCGAGCTTTGCCTTTCAGTCGGTGATGTTGCTGAACAACGCCCGCATGGCCTGGGGTCTGGCCTATGTCGTGGCGACCAGCCTCCTCGCCCTGGCGGCGGTCTGGGCTGGCCTGCGGCTGGCCGGCGGCTGACCTCGGGAGAAGACCGCGGCAGCGTGTACACTTGCGAGACTGTCCTCGCTCCCGGCGAGGCCGGGGCGTAGCGCAGTCTGGTTAGCGCGCCTGGTTTGGGACCAGGAGGTCGAGAGTTCGAATCTCTCCGCCCCGATTCGGTCTGGCTGGCCTGCCTTGTCGCCCGCTGCCCGCCGCTATTCGCAGACGTGCTCGAGCAACCGCTGGAACTCGTCGAGGCTGCCGAAGGGGATCACGATCCGGCCAGCCCCTTTGCTGTTGGCGTGGACGACCACCTTGACACCCAAGGCCCGGCGGAGCTGGGCCTCCACCGCCGCCACCTGGCTCGAGCGACGGGTCGCCGGTCGGCCAGGCTTCCGCTTGGGCGGGGCCACGCCGCTGGCGGGGTTGCCGGCGGGACCACCGGGGACCGCTGCCTGATGTCCGTCAACCGGTCTGTCGTCGGCCTCGTCGCCGCGGAGGATTTCCTGAACCTCGCCCTCGACCGAACGTACCGAGAGCCCTTCGGCGGCGACCCGGTCGGCCAGGCGGACCTGCTCCTCCTCATCGCCGAGGGGCAACAGGGCCCGGGCGTGACCCATGGTCAGCTTGCCGGCCCGGAGTTTCTGCTGGACCGCTGCCGGGAGTTCCAACAGCCGGATCAAGTTGGCGACGTGGGAGCGATCAATCGAGAGCCGCTTGGCAAGTTCTTCCTGGGTGCAGCCCCAGGTGGCTAGGTATTGCTTGAAGCTGGCAGCCTTTTCGAGGGCATCGAGATCCCGCCGCTGGAGATTCTCGACGATGGCGATCTCGGCCATCTGGCGGTCTTCGACGTCGAGCACCCGGGCCGGGACGCGTTCCCAGCCGAGCCGGCGGGCCGCGGCCAGCCGCCGCTGGCCGGCGATCAGCTGATAGCGGTCGCCCGTCGCCCGGACCACGATCGGCTGGACGAGGCCGTGCTCGCGGAGGCTGTCGGCCAGTTCGGCGAGATCATCGTCACCGAGCACCGTCCGTGGCTGCCAGGGGTTGGGATCGACCGCGGCGATCGCCAGCTCGTCGGTCGGGAGGGAGGCGGCCGCCTGCTCGACCTCCTCCGGCGCGTGCAGCATCAGCCGGGCCGCGCCCGAGCCGAGACCCGCAGCGGACCGGGCCGCCGGCTTGCTGGCCACCGCGGCCGAGCCATCGCTCACCGGTGCCGGGGCGTCGACCCCGGCCCGTCCCAGCAACGCTTCGAGCCCCCGTCCCAGGCGTCGTTCCCTACTCACAGTCGCGTACCTCCATTACGAGTTCCGTGTAGGCCCGGGCTCCCGGCGAGCGCGGCGCGTAATCCAAAACGCTTTGCGAGTGGCTGGGGGCCTCGGAGACCGCCACGTCGCGGGGCACGACGGTCTCGAAGACGATTTCCCCGAAAAACTCCCGGACCTCCGCCTCGACCTCGGCCGTGAGCTCGAGGGAGGCGTCGTGCATCGTCAGCACGATTCCGCTGAAGGAGAGCCGCCCGGGCCGCTCGTGCATCACGTCGCGAATGACCTCGATCATCTGCGTCAGCCCCTCGAGCGCGAAGTACTCGCATTGGATTGGCATCAGGACCTCGGTACTCCCGGCCAGGGCTGCCCGGGTGAGTTCGCCGGCCGAGGGCGGGCAGTCGATCAGGCAGTAGTCCCAGGCGGCCAGCCCCCGCTCGAGGTGTCCGGCCAGCACGGCCGAGCCCTGGCGGGCAGCGGCGGCGATTCGTTCGACGTCGCGGACGCTCCGGCTGCCGGGCAAGACGGCCAACCCCGGGACGGTCGTTTCGACGATCGACTCGTGCAGCGGCGCTTCCGAGACGAGCGGATGCATCTCGGCGGGGGGCACACCGAAGCCGGTGGTGGCGTTGCACTGCGGGTCGAGGTCGACCAGGAGCGTCCGCAGGCCGCCGTGGGCCAGTCCGGCAGCGACGTTGCAGGCCGTGGTCGTCTTGCCGACGCCCCCCTTCTGGTTTGCCACGCACAGAATCCTTCCCACGCGCGTAATCCTTCCCTACGTTCCCCACGGCACACCCGGTGCTATCGGTGTATCGGCCAGCCGAGCCCGGAACGTCACGCTGCGGTCTGACCCGCGGCATTCCCACCCTGCCGCGCAAGATTGCCACGGTCGTTCCACGTGAAACCGCGGGGTTTGACCAGAGTCGCCAGGCTCCGCAGCCCGGAAGGTTTCACGTGGAACGAGTCACCGGCGACGGGGCTGGCGTCGGCGGGCGTGGGGTGGGCGTTTCACGGGAAACGCGAAGCCCGGAAACGGCCGCGGCTGCACAGGCAATGCATGCCAGTGCAGCCGCGGGTTGATCCAGCTTGGAAAGGCCGCTGATTTAGTACCGGTAGTACTCGGGCTTGAACGGCCCTTCGACCGGCACGTGGATGTACTCGGCCTGCTCCGGTGTCAGCTTCGTCAGCTTGACCCCCAGCTTGTCGAGGTGCAGCCGGGCCACTTCCTCGTCGAGCTTCTTGGGCAGCAGGTGGACGCCGATGTCGTACTTCTCGGGCTCGCTCCAGAGGGCGAGTTGGGCGAGGACCTGATTGGTGAAGCTGGTGCTCATCACGAAGGACGGATGGCCGGTGGCACAGCCGAGGTTCACCAGGCGGCCCTCGGCCAGCACGATCACCGACCGTCCTGAGGGGAGCGTGTAGCGGTCGACCTGCGGCTTGACCTCTTCCTTCGTGATGCCCTTGGTGCCCTCCAGCCAGGCGACGTCGATCTCGAGGTCGAAGTGCCCGATGTTGCAGACGATCGCGTCGTCGGGCATCACGGCCAGGTGCTCGCCCCGGATGACGTCCCGGCAGCCGGTGGCCGTCACGAAGATCTGGCCCCGCGAGGCGGCCTCTTCCATCGTGGTGACCTCGTAGCCCTCCATCACCGCCTGGAGGGCGTTGATCGGGTCAATCTCGGTGACGATCACCCGGGCGCCCAGCGACTTCATCGCATGGGCGCAGCCCTTGCCAACGTCACCGTAGCCGGCGACGACGACGACCTTCCCGGCGACCATCACGTCGGTGGCCCGCTTGATCCCGTCGGCCAGGCTCTCCCGGCAGCCGTAGAGGTTGTCAAACTTGCTCTTGGTGCAGGAGTCGTTGACGTTGATCGCAGGGAGCTTGAGCTCGCCGTGCTCCTGCATCTGGTAGAGCCGGTGAACGCCGGTGGTGGTCTCCTCGGAGAGCCCCTTGATGCCGCCGATCAGCTCCGGGTACTTGTCGTGCACCATCGCCGTCAGGTCCCCGCCGTCGTCGAGGATCATGTTGAGCGGCTCGCCGTCGGGGAAGAAGAGCGTCTGCTCGATGCACCAGTCGAACTCCTCGTCGTTCATGCCCTTCCAGGCGTAGACGGGGATGCCGGCCTTCGCGATCGCGGCGGCGGCGTGATCCTGGGTGGAGAAGATGTTGCAGCTGCTCCAGGTGACCTCGGCGCCGAGTTCCTTAAGGGTTTCGATCAGGACGGCGGTCTGAATGGTCATGTGGAGGCAGCCGGCGATCCGGGCGCCGGCCAGCGGCTTGGTCTTGCCGTACTTTTCCCGCAGGGCCATCAGGCCGGGCATTTCATTCTCGGCGAGCTGGATTTCGCGGCGGCCCCAGTCTGCGAGCGAGAGATCGGCGACCTTGTAGGGCAGGCGGGTTTCGACGTGCGACACAGAGGTGCTCCTTGCGGGATCGGTGGGAAGTGGAGAAAAGGCGGCAGCCCGGACCGATGCGTGCCGGGGCCTGACGCAGGCTATCTTAGCGGGTCGGGGCGGATCGCACAGGGTCAGGCGGTGGCCGCCAGGGCCCGCCGGGCGGCGGCCACAAAGGCTTCGAGGAGGGCCCGGTCTTTCCTGCCCGGCGCGGATTCGACCCCACTGGCGGTGTCGACCGCCGCGACACCGGTGGCCCGAATCGCCCGGGCGACGTTGGCGGGGGTGAGGCCCCCGGCCAGTGCCAGCGGCAGGCCGAGCGGCGGCTGGGCCGCGAGGACCTCCCAGTTGACGACGCGTCCGGTGCCGCCGAGCTGCCCGGCCGCCGCGTCAGCAGGTGCCCCGGCATCGATGATCACCATCTCCGGGCTTCGGCCGGCGGCGGCCGCCGCCTCGAGCCAGCCGCGGGCCGCATGCAATCGGTCGCTGCCGCTGGTGGTGCTGGCAGGGACTGGCAAGCCTGGCTGCCGGCCGGGGTCGTCGAGGCGGAGGCAGCGGATGACCGGCACGTTGCCGAGGTCGCGGCACCGCTCGGGGGGATCGCCAGCTGGCCCGTCCGCGAGGTGCCCGTGGAGCTGGATGGCTCCCAGTCCGACCTCGCTGGCGATGGCGAGGACGTCAGTCGTGGCCATGCCGGCAAACACGCCGACAGGCAGTACGCCGGGCGGCAGGCTGGCGATGGCCGCCCGGGCGGTGGCGGGATCGATCTGTCGCGGGGAGCCGGGAACGAAGTTGAAGCCGATCGCGTCGGCACCGGCCGCGGCGGCCAAGCGGGCGTCGGCCGGCGAGGTGACGCCACAGATTTTCACATGAAACAACAGAGTGCCCATCGCCGTGTTCCGAGAGGTTGAGTGCTTGGGGCAGCCGAAGCCGCGGCTGTTGCGGCGGCGGTCCGTGGCCGGATCATCCGGCCTGATCGCGCGTTGCTGAACCGTTTTCCTGATCAGAAGAGTCTACGGCGACTCTTGCCGGTGCAGGAACCAGCCGCTGTTTGACGAAACCAATCTTGTTCGGCCCGTGGCGTGGCCGCCTCGCTCCTCCGTGAACCTTGAAATGCACGTCCCCAGCAGGCATCCGTCGAGCCGTCCTTTCATGGCTTCCCCGCGGCCCCAGTTCTATCATCCGGCCCGGGAGATCGACGGATCGCTGCGGGGCATCGAGCGATGCATTCGCCGTTCCGAAGGCGTGGGCCTGGTGATCGGGCCGCCGGGCACCGGCAAGTCGCTCCTGTTGCTGAAGTTGACCGAGCAGGTGCGGGACGATTTCGACGTCGCCCTCTTGACCGGCGCGAGCATCTGCACACGGCGGGCGCTCTGGCAGGCGATCCTGGCCGGGATCGGCGAGCCTTACCGGGGGATCGACGAGACCGACCTCCGGATCGCGATCGTCGAGCGGATCCGCGGACTGGCCGCCGCGGGCTCGGGGCTGGTCATCCTGGTCGACGAAGCACACACGCTGCCCACCCGCCTGATCGAGGAACTGCGACTGCTGACCAATGTTCCGACGCCGCTGCCGGCGGTCCACATCGTCCTGGCCGGGACGACCCGGCTCGACGAGCTGCTCGGTGCGGCCCGGATGGAAAGCCTCAGCCAGCGGATCGCCGTGCGAGGCTATCTCGAGCCGCTCGATCATGCCGAGACGCTCGCCTACCTCCGCACCCAGGTCGCCGCCGCAGGACTCGAGTGGGACCGGCTCTTTGCCGAGGGCTGTGATGACGCGGTCTATCGGGTGACCGAAGGTGTGCCGCGACTGATCAATCAGGTGTGCGATCAGGCGCTGGTGCTGGTTGCCGAATGCGATCGGCGGGTCACGGCCGCCGACGTTGCGAATGCCTGGCGGGAGATTCAGCGGCTTCCCGCGCCGGCGGGCCTCGAGCCAGCCGGGGAGGCGAGCCCCCTGCCGGCGGAGGTCTCGGCCGCTGAGCCGCTGGAAGACCTCGGGGGTGAAGGCCTCGGGGTGATCGAGTTTGGTGGCGGCGAAAACCTTTTTGAAGAATGCGGCTGCCTTGAAGAAGGTAGCTCCGACTCCGGCGATCTCGAGTCCGAGGAGCCGTCGGGGGCGACGGGTGATCTCTGGGGTGGGCCCGACGTGGAACTCGTCTTCGGAGGCGACCCGTTCGAGGAGTTCTTCGAGCAGGAGGAGAGGCCGGTCGAGCGGTATCTGGTCGAGGGGCCGGCCGACTTCAGTGGCTGTCGGGAGGTGACGAATCACGAGGGCCAGGCGATGGGGCGGCTGCTGGCCACGATCGAACATGCCGACGAAGACCCTCCCGCCGGCGACGATCCTGCCACGGACAGGGCAGCGAATGACAGGACGGTGAACCAGGATGCCGCAGGCGAGGAGCCCGTGGTGATCGATGACTCCGACATGGTGGTCATTGAGGAAGATCTCGATGATCCGGCGGAGGCCGGCAGCTGCCCGACGGTGGTGAGCGTTCGCCCCAGCGACTACCGCAGTCTGTTCACGCGGCTCCGGCGGGGGCGGCGGAGCTGAACGAGAAGCCGGTTGCAATCGCGGCGCGGAACGAAAAAAGCCCGGTCAAGCTCGAAGCCTGACCGGGCTTTGTTTCACAGCTGGCCGTGGGCCGGAGGACTAGAAGCCCTCGTAGATGACCAGGATGTCGCCGCACTTCTGGAAGCGGACGATCACCGAGCAGCCGCAGCCGTAGTCATAACGAACCTGACCGCAGCCGAAGAGCGTGCACCGCGACGTCTCGCAGGGGCAGCCCTGGCAGCAGGCCGGCAGGCAGACGGGCACGCAGACCGTGCAGCAGGTCTCCGGGCTCGTCGGATTGAGCACCGTCTCGTACATCGGCTCCGGGCAGCAGCCGCGGCCGTGCTTGTGACGGTGAGCATGCTTGTGCCGGTACTTGATGCAGGGGTTGGTGGGGCAGCACGGGGCGGCACCACAGGTGGGCTCCATGGCACAGCAAGTCGGCTCGAAGGCCGAGCAGCCGGGCTCGACGCAGCAGCTCGGCTCGCAGCCGCAGCCGGGCTCGACGGCATGACGGTGACGCAGGCCGGCCTCAGCCGAACCAGACGACAGCAGGAACGCGGCCAAGCCGCACAGAGAAAAGAAGGCAGTTCGCGACATCGTGTCGTACTCCTCAGGGCAGGGGGGGACCGCCGGGGGCGGGGCCGGCGGCGGCATCACGGTGAAAATCGTGATATCCACCGCAACTGTGGCACGCCGGGCGGGGATGTCAAAAAATCCGGCCGACGGAATCTCTCCTGGCCCGGCAAAAAAGACCGGAAGTGCAGCCCTCGCACGGGTTTAGCGGCCTTCCGTACCGCTCGGCCGCCGCCGATGGCAGAGGCCGTCGTTCAGGCCATCATCCGGCGAAAGCGGTTGAACAGATACGCCGAGTCGTGGGGGCCGGCTGCCGCTTCCGGATGGTATTGGACGCTGGCGACCGGTGCGGTGCGATGCCGCAGCCCCTCGATCGTCCCGTCGTTGAGGTTGCGGTGGGTCACTTCGAGCTGTTCCGGCAGCGTGGCCTCGTCGACGGCGAAGCCGTGGTTCTGCGAGGTGATTTCGACCTTGCCGGTGGCCAGATCCATGACCGGCTGGTTTCCACCGCGATGCCCGAACTTCAGTTTGAAGGTCTTCGCGCCGCAGGCGAGGGCCAGCAACTGGTGGCCCAGGCAGATGCCAAACATCGGCGTTTTGCCAACGAGTTCCCGGACGGTGTCGACACAGTAGCCGAGAGCTTCCGGGTCGCCGGGGCCATTGGAAAGAAAAACGCCGTCGGGCTTGTGGGCGAGCACCTCCGCGGCGGAGGCTCGGCCGGGTAGCACGGTCACATCGCAGCCCACGCTGGCGAGGTGCCGGGCGATGTTCCATTTCATGCCGTAGTCGAGCGCGACGACCCGCTTGAGCGGGGCGGTTGTGGGCGGCGTTGGCAGTTGGCCCCCCTCGCTGGGCTGCGGCAGAGGCGTGGCCCATTCGTCGAGCGGCTCATCCCAATGCCGTTCGGCGTCGGGCATCACCTCTCCGACAAGGTCGCGGCCGACCAGGGGCGGTGCCTGGCGGGCCAGCTCGACGAGCTGGCTCGGGTCGAGGACCTCGCTGGAGATCACGCCGGTCATCGCCCCGCGGATCCTGAGGCGACGCACGAGGGCTCGCGTGTCAATGCCTGCCAGTCCGACGACTCCCGCCTTCGCGAGATACTCCCCGAGCGTGCCGGTGGCCGTGAAGTTGCTGGCAACTCGGCTCGCCTCCCGGACGACAAAGCCGGCCATCTGGAGCCTGCCGCTCTCGATGTCGTCGGCATTGACCCCGTAGTTGCCGATCTGCGGGGCGGTCATGCAGAGGATCTGGCCGCGGTAGGAGGGGTCGGTGAGGATCTCCTGGTAGCCGGTCATCGAGGTGTTGAAGCAGACCTCCCCGGACACGGTGCCTGTGGCCCCGAACGATTCACCGAGGTAGAACGTTCCGTCTTCCAGCGCGAGTGCCGCGGCTGCCATTGCCAAGAATCTCCGGTCGAGAAAGCCGCTGACGGCCACCAGGGGCTGGTGGCAGGTGCGGTTCGACTCATCATACTGTGCGTCGCGGCGGTGTCGCGGGCCGCTCCAATAGGTCGGCAATCATGGCCGAGAACGCGTTTCTTGATCTCGCGCCGCGCTTGCGAGCGGCTGAAACCGCATCCGCCGCCGTCGCTCAGTGGATAGCCCGGCCAATGGCACTTCCGCGAGCATCGCCCGACTGATGAGCGGCTCGTGAGTCGCGTGCTCCTGTCTCCCGGGTGAGCACCAGGCCTCTCCCGGCCGCGTGGACTTCCGCCCGCGACCCCGGCCGACCCAGTTGGCCGCCTTGTGTCGGGGCAGCACGTAACGGATGCGACAGATGCGGCCGTCGGCGTCGCGGATCACGGACAATCGCTCGAGCGCGAAGGGCGGCCGTGTTGGCCGCGAGTGACCGTTGACGCCGCGCTCGCCTCCACCCTAAAATCGAGATGACCAACTTGGTCATCTAGTGAACTGCCAGCGACGGAGGCGGCAATGCAACGGGTTCAGATCGCGGAGGCCAAAGCGCACTTTTCCGCACTCGTGGAACGTGTGGAAGCCGGGGAGGAAATCGTGATCGCGCGGCGGGGTAAGCCGGTCGCGCGACTCGTGCCGGAACCGCGAACGAAGCGGGCCGCGGTGGATGTGTTCCAGGCGGCTTGGACGCTTGGCGGGCTGGATCTGCCGCGGATCGTCGAACTGCCACTGGAGGATGTCGATCTGGATCGCTGAGATGCTGTTTCTGCTCGATACGAACATTCTCATTGCCATGAGTAAGCAGCGGCCCGGGCTTGCCGACCGGTTGAAAGGCATTCCTGCCGATGCGGTCCTGCTCTCTTCGGTCGTGGTGGCTGAAATCGAATATGGCATCGCGAAAAGCGGCAGACGGCAGCACAACAGAAGGGTGTTCGACGCCCTGCTATCCGGCTTTCGAGTTATCCCGTTTGATGCCGCCGCCGCGAGGCTGTACGGCCCGATCCGGGCCGACCTCGAGAAGCGGGGCCGATTGATCGGCCCCTACGACCTGATGATCGCCGCCCACGCGAGGTCGGTTGACGCCGTGCTCGTCACCGACAACACCAAGGAGTTCGGTCGCGTCGGAGGATTGAAAACCGTCAACTGGCTCACCTAAAAACTGCCCGGAGTCGCTGGCCATCCCGTGTCGGCCGGGTTTGGGAGGATTTGGGGAATCCTTGTTGGCCCCCTCTTTTTTGCGTACGATCCCGGTGCGAAAACCCTTGTTTTTCCGAGGGAAACCGCATCCGCCCCCGTAGCTCAGTGGATAGAGCGACGGTTTCCTAAACCGTAGGTCGCAGGTTCGATCCCTGCCGGGGGTAGTGACGGCCCGAGACGGCCGTCTCGCTCATGAATCCCCCATCAGGGTGAGCCATTTTGCACCACTGGTGGAGCGAATCGCTCCACCCGGCTGGGGCGAATCGCCCCACTTCACACGGCGGCTCGCGAGGGCGGCGGCGACGTTTCGATGAAAAATCGCTCTCCGCGCGGCTGAAGTACGGGCGTTTTCCAGATCGCAGGCAGTTTCTTCCGGCGTCGGCGCCCGAGCTGCGGCTTTTGGCACGGGATGTGCGTGCTCCCAGGCAGGCAAGTGCCTCAAAAACGGGAGATGGTATGCGCGAACTCGGTTGTCGAACGGTCACTCGGATGGTGGGGCTGCTGGCGGTCTTGGTGATAGCGCCACCCGCCCACGGGCAGCTGCGGATCGCCACCTACAACACCAACAACTACAACCAGGGCCAGACGCTGCCGCGGGACGGCATGGCGACGGTCCTCGAGGCGCTCGGGGATCAGTCCCGGGCGGGATTTGCGCGACCGCTCGACATCCTGCTCCTGCAGGAGCAGTCGCTGCTGACGACGACGACCGATGCC
>Ga0180429_10005094_pt1 | contig 10448 bp, 8 predicted proteins | sample SS_ome_FD_132428 | JGI IMG/M metagenome (GOLD analysis project Ga0180429, IMG submission 132428) | Hypersaline lake sediment archaeal communities from the Salton Sea, California, USA - SS_1_S_1 metaG | ecosystem: Environmental > Aquatic > Non-marine Saline and Alkaline > Hypersaline > Sediment ...
CCGTACTCGAAGCCGAGGACGGCGAACTCGCTAAGCAGGGAGTCGTAGACGTAGAGCTTCCCGCCATCGCGGTAGCACTGCTTGAGCGGCTTGTACTGCCAACCGGTTTCCTTGTCGACGATAACCATGTGCCGGTGGCCGAAGGTGCCCCGCCGGGAGTCCTGACCGGAAAGACGCACTGTGCGTCCCTCCATCAGCAGTGAACCCACAGCGAGCGCCTCGGCCATGCCCCAATCGATGCTGTCCTCTGCCACCATCTGTGCGCGTCGCTGCAACTGCGGCGCCAGCCGCGGGTGCACGTGGAAGCCTTCGGGCAACGTGGTCTGCGAGTCGATGACCGTCTCGATCTGTTCGGTACTGATCGCGGTGTCCACTTCGGTGAAGGGGGTTTGCGGCGCGAGGTCGAGCTGACCGGTTTCGATGATGTCCTTGGCGCGGGCGGCGAATTCGTCGTCGTCGGGTTGTTCGCTTGCCGCGCGCGATTCCTGGAAGACGCGCTCGAGTTGCTCTTGGAAGTGCTTCAGCGCAGTCTCGGCCTCATCGACCGTGATATCGCCTCGACCGATCAGTGCCTCGGTGTAGTTCTTGCGTACCGAACGCTTGGCATCGATCAGCGAGTACATGCGCGGTTGGGTCAGCGAGGGATCGTCCGCTTCGTTGTGTCCGCGGCGCCGGTAGCAGACCAGGTCCACCACCACGTCCTTATGGAAGGCCTGCCGGAACTCGAAGGCCAACTGTGCAACTCGCACGACCGCCTCGGGATCGTCGCCGTTCACATGGAAGATTGGCGCTTGGACCATGCGGGCAACGTCGGTGCTGTAGACGCTCGAGCGCCCGTACTTCGGCGAGGTCGTGAAACCGACCTGGTTGTTGACGACCACATGCACCGTGCCGCCGGTTCGGTAGCCCTGCAACTGGGACAGGTGCAAGGTCTCGGCCACCACGCCCTGTCCGGCGAAGGCGGCATCACCGTGGATGAGCACGGGCAGGATGTCGGTACGTCGTTCCTTGGGTAGCAGGTCCTGCTTGGCGCGCACGATCCCCTCGAGCACCGGGTTGACGGCCTCGAGGTGCGAGGGGTTCGCGGCGATGTAGACGGAGGTGTACTCGCCGTCTGGTGTGAGGAACGACCCGGTGGTGCCCAGGTGGTACTTGACGTCGCCGGAGCCTTGAACCGAATCGTCGCCGTAGTCGCCCTCGAACTCCCGGAACACCTGACCGTAGGACTTCCCGGCGATGTTGGTAAGCACGTTGAGCCGGCCGCGGTGGGGCATGCCGATCGCGACTTCGAGGATGTCGTCCTTCGCGGCGTCGGTGAGGATCCCATCGAGCAGCGGAATCAACGACTCAGAGCCCTCGAGGGAGAAGCGCTTCTGGCCGACGTACTTGGTGTGCAAGAAGGTCTCGAGCGCCTCGGATTCGTTGAGCTTGTTCAAGATGCGCAGCTGCTCGTCGCGGCTGGGCTTCACGTGCGGGATCTCGACTCGCTCTTGGATCCATCGACGCTGCTCGGGATCTTGCATGTGCATGTACGCAATACCGACGGTGCGGGTGTAGGCGTCGCGCAGCACACCGAGGATCTCGCGCAACTTCATCAGCGGGCGGCTACCGAAGCCTCCGGTAGCGAACTCGCGGTCGAGGTCCCACAGGGTCAAGCCATGCGAGAGGACATCGAGGTCGGGGTGAGTGCGCTGGGCGTACTCCAGCGGATCGGTATCGGCCATCAGGTGACCGCGCACGCGGTAGGCGTGGATGATCTCCTGGACGCGCACCGTCTTGTCCAAGTCGGTCTCGTGGCTCGCGGAGATGTCGTGCGACCAGCGCACCGGCTCGTAGGGGATGCGCAGCGACCGGAATATCTCGCCGTAGAAGTCGTCCTCACCGAGTAGTAGCTGATGGATGCGACGCAGGAATTCGCCGGATTGCGCACCTTGGATGATGCGGTGGTCGTAGGTGCTGGTGAGGGTCATGATCTTCGAGACCGCATTGCGCACGATCGCTTCCTCGGAAGCGCCCTGCCAATCGGCCGGGTACTCCATCGCGCCGACCCCGACGATGCAGCCTTGGCCTTCCATCAAGCGCGGTACCGAATGGTTCGTGCCGATCGTCCCCGGGTTCGTCAACGAGATCGTCGTGCCGGCGAAGTCCGAGACCTCGAGCTTGCCTCCCCGGGCGCGCCTAACGACTTCCTCGTAGCTCGCCCAGAAGGTGGCGAAGTCCATGCCCTGCGCGCCCTTGATGTTGGGAACCAGCAGTTGCCGGGTCCCGTCCTCCTTCGCTAGGTCGATCGCCAGGCCGAGGTTGACGTCGTCGTTCTCCACGACCGCGGGCTTGCCGTCGACGGTCACGAACGAATAGTTCATCGCCGGGATCTCCGCGGCCGCCCGCACCATCGCGTAGCCGATGATGTGGGTGAAGGAGACCTTCCCGCCGCGCCCGCGGGCAAGATGGTTGTTGATGACCACCCGGTTGTCCCACAGCAACTTCACCGGGACCGAACGCACGCTGGTGGCGGTGGGCACCGAGAGGCTGGCGTCCATATTCGCCACCACGCGAGCGGGGGCGCCGCGCAGGATCGTGGGCTGCACGCCCTGCGGTTCGTCCTCGCTGGTCTGCTTGCTGGCCGACGAGCCGGCCGTCTCGCTGGCGGACTTGCCGGTCGGAGCGGGCGCTGGCGGCGCGGGGGCGCTCGGCGCGGATGGTTCCGGAGTGGAGGTACTCGGCGCGGGAGTCGAGGGAGTTGTCGGTGGCTTGATCGCGGCCGCGGGGGAGTACTCCGCCGGCGAATAGTCCTCGAAGAACTCCCACCAGGCGGGGTCGACGGAATCCTTGTCGCGCAGGAACTGCTCGTATATCTCGTCGACAAGCCACTCATTCGGCCCGAAACGGCTGGTTACATGGGTGGGGGGCTCACTGGCCACTGCGTGGTCCTCTCGCACGCGAACTCGATGCGTGGACAACAGTAGTCGGCCGTGTCGAGGATGCGGTTCGCCGGTCTGGGCAGCACAGTTCTCCCATGGGATACCTCACCTCGGACACCGTCGCGGTCGTGACCGGCGGCACCCGCGGCATCGGCCTGGAAGTAGCGCGGGGGCTGGGGGAGAAAGGTGCATCGGTCGTACTCCTCGGTCGTGATCCGGATCGTGCGCTTCAGGCGGCCGAGGAACTGCAGTCGGCCGGCATCGATGCCGTCGGTGAGGGGGTCGATGCGACCGACCCCGAGGCGTTGCACGAGTTGCGCGAGCGCCTTGGACCCTTGGGTAGCCCGGACGTCGTCGTTCTTTCGGCGGGGGTGATGGCCGAGAAGATGACGCGCACCCTGCGAACTAGCCCGCAGGAGTGGCGGCGGGTCATGTCCACCAACCTCGATGCTGCCTTCTACGCGCTGGAGACCTTCGGTCAGGGCCTAGCCAAACGGCGTTCGGGACGGGTGATCGCGCTGTCGGCCTGTTTGGGACGGTTCTCCGGACCGGGCACCGCGGGTGGGCTGGCCCCGTACCGCATCAGCAAGGCGGCGCTGAATGCGATGATCCGCAATTTCGCGGCCGAGATGCAGTGGGGCGAACGCGGGGTGCTCGTCGATGCGGTGTGCCCCGGTCATTGCCGCACCGACATGGGTGGGCCGGATGCTCCACGCAGCGCGCAGGAAGGCGCGGAGACCGTGGTGTGGTTGGCCGACCGCGAGGATCGGGATGCTGCGGGCGATGTCGTTCCCACCGGGCTGCTGTGGGAGGACCGGGAGATCGTGCCCTGGTAGAGCGCGCCGCGGGTTCGCCCCGTTGACGAGGCGAGCGTGCGGTTAGGCGAGCCTCTCGCTAGGCGAGCGTGCCGGGCCGGTTGCCCTTGCCGATGAGTCGGCCGCCCGAGGATTCCCAGGCGTTCATCCCCCCGGAGAGGTTGTAGGCCTCGATGCCCTTCTCGCGCAGGATGCGCGTCGCTCCACGGGATCGGGCTCCCGTTCGGCAGGTGACGATGACGGGCCGACCCTTGGGTAGCCGCTTGGTGGCCTGGGAACCGACGTTGCGCACGGGGATGTGGACGGCACCGGGCGCGTGGCCGGCGTTCCACTCGGAGTTCTCCCGGACATCGAGCAGCGTGGCCCCGGATTTCAGCATCTCCTGCGCCTGGGCGGGCTTGACCGTAGGCAGTTTGAAGCGATCGAACAGTCCCACAGCACCGCATCGTAGGGACACTCATTGGCGCAGGCGCGCCGTGGCGTCGTACATTTCCGGTATGAGACTTCCCCGGGGGCGGCTAGCCCGGCGCGCCACGGTGGCGTGCACCGCGTCACTGGCGTTGATCTTTTCGGTGACCGTTAGCGGTGGGGCAGCCAGCGCGGACACCTCGACATCCGCTATCCCGGTCGCTCCGGTGCTGCTCGCAACGACCGCGGGCGATAGCTCGATCATCCTGACCTACCGGCCAGCGACAAGCGCCACGGTTACCGGCTACCAGGCTTCACCGGACGGCTACTCCTGGTTCGACTGCCCCGACCTCAGCGGCAATTGCGGACTCTCGGCGTTGACCAACGGCCGGCAGTATCGACCGGCTTTGCGTGCGGTGGGACCGGCCGGGGTGTCGGAGCCAGTGTCCGCACCCGCGACGATTCCCGAACTCGCGCCCGGCAGCGATCCGGACAAGCCCACCAAGTTGCCGCGTCCGCGCACGTGGGTGAAGGCCACCTTCGATGCGGCGAGCAACAGCCTCGGTGTCAAAAGCGTGCGAACCAAGCTCGGCGTCGGAACCTTGCCGCGTTTGAAGTTCAACCGCGCTATCCCCAACAAGCGGGCCGTCGAACGTCACCTCGTCGTTACGGCGACGAACGAGGACGGACGAACGACCGAAGTGCAGGGTGCGTGGGGATGGACCAACGATCGCACCGCGGTCTTCCGGCCCAAGGACTTCTGGCCCGGCAATTCACGCATCGAAATCACGTCCACACTCGACGACGTCGTCCTCGGTAAGTCGCGTGGCAGCTATCTGATCGGCGCCAACAAACTCGAGCGCGTGTTCAGCTTCCGAACCGATCGTTCGTTGATCGCCGAGGTCGACGGTGCGAGCAAGCGCATGAAGGTCTTCATCGACGGCAAGCGCGTGGAGAACTTCCCGGTGTCGTTGGGCAAGCCGGGCTGGGAGACGCGCAACGGCGCCAAGGTCGTCAGCACCGACAAGGAGGAGTTCAAGGTCTACCGCAGCGCCAGCCTGGGCCTGACCGATCCGGAGGACTTCTACGAACTCGATGCGCCGTGGAACACCCGCTTGACGCCCACCGGTGAGTTCTTGCACGCGGCACCGTGGGCCTACGGACGCCTCGGCCGCTATAACGGCTCGCACGGCTGCACCAACATGTACGCCAAGGACGCCAAGTGGGTGTTCGACAACACGATCCCCGGCGACGTCGTCACCTTCCGCAACACCGGCGGCGACATGATGGAACCGTGGAATGGCCCCGGTGGGCTGTGGAACATCCCGTGGAACAAGTGGCTGAAGAAGTCGGCGCTGGGTACCGGCAACCGCGCCGTCGATGCTAGCGAGGTCGAAGGTGACGTGGAGCAGGCGCGACCGGCCGGCGCATGAACCTCGATAGCGGCAGCGATCTCGTCTCGGCCGAGCCCGGGAAGTACGCGTGGGATGTGCCTACCGGGTGGCTGCAGGGCCGCGGAGCCTGGGGCGGGCTGGTCGTCGCCGCCGAAGTGAAGGCGGCGCAGCAATCGCAAGCGGGCGTCGATCCCGCGCGGCGCGTGCGCAATATCTCCGCGCACCTGTTCGGAGCGCTTCCGGAAGGTCCGGCCGTAGTGGAGGTCGAGTGCCTTCGCGAAGGTTCGGCGATGAGCACCTGGCAGGTGCGCGTGCTCGGGGGCGACGGGCAACTGGCGTCGCAAGCCGTGGTGATCACCGGAACCGATCGCCCGGTCGAGCCCGGTCGACGTTGGGGGGTGGCGCAGGCACCTAGCCTGCCGCGCTGGAGCGAGGTCGGGACAGTGCCCGTGGAACCACCGTTCGGTCCGCCCTTCGGAGCCCATTTCGCATTCCGACCGGTCGAGGGGATTCCCGGCACCGCATCCGCGCCTCGCTGCCTGGGCTGGATCGGGCCGGCTGCCGGCGAGGAATGGTCGGCCTGGAGCGCTGCGACCATGCTGGGCATCGTCGACGCCTGGTGGCCGGGTACCTACGTGACCCTCGAATCCCTCGCGGAAGTTCGACCGATGGCCACGGTGTCCTTCGGTGCGCACTTGCTCGTCGATCCGACGACGGTCGACCCGACCGAACCGCTGGCGCTGGAGTCCTGGGTGGCCGACGCCGAAGCCGGCTTCACCACCGAGACCCGCCGGCTGTGGACCAGCGACGGGCGACTCGCGGTGGAGAACCACCAGTCGATCGTGGTGATCAAGTAGGTCGGGAGCGGATCAGCCCGGCACGGGATCGAATTGGCGCCGGCTCAGCCCGGCACCGGCAACCGCTCGGCGAGGTCCAGGACTCGCTCGATGTACTGCTCGGTTTCCGGGAAGGGCGGAACACCCTCGTACTGGCGCACCGCGCCGTGTCCGGCGTTGTAGGCGGCGAGGATGTTGTGCAGCGGCGTACCCGGCACCTGCGCGACCAGCTCGCGGTTCACACAGTTCAGCGCGGCTGCCGAGTGGATGGCGTCGACGGGATCCCACACATCGCGGTTGCCGTCGCCGTCGGCATCGATCCCGTACTGCTCCCAGGTCGTCGGCATGAATTGCGCGATCCCCTCGGCTCCGGCCGGGCTCACGGCATCGGGCTGCCAGGAACTCTCGACGGCTATCTGGGCCGCGAGGACCCGTGACGGAATAGCCGGGCAGCGCTCGGCGGCCTGCGCCAGCACCGGGCCGTACTCCTCGGGGATCGTCGGCTCACCACCGAACCGGCCGGTGTCGCGGGCTTGCTGCCAGCGCTCGAAGTCCAGCGAACCGACCAGCGAGGTGAACAGTGGGCCGGCGAGCAGGGCGATGGCGGCGCCGGCCACGACAACGACGACGAGCCCGATGGTCCACACCCTGGTGGATCGGGAAGCAGGGGAGCGCTCGGGGGAACGGATCGGGCCCATGGCGTTCTAACGGTAACCCGGGTTGCGGTCGAGCCTGCGCGTACGCTGCCGGTTATGTCGTCAGTGCCCGGAAAGCCGGAGGAGTCCGGGCGCACGGCCGATCTGTCCCAGAGCGCGCTCGAGGGGCTGTTCGACAAGGAACTGACCAATGCCTTCCAAGCGCTCGGGTGCTTCAACCTCGCGGTATTCGGGGCGACGGGGGCGGGCAAGTCGACCCTGGTGAATGCGATTTTCGGCCACGATGTTGCCGATACCGGGGTCGGCCAATCGGTAACCAAGGGCATCCACTACCACCGCCGCGACGACGGATTCCTGGGCATCTACGACTCCGAGGGCTTCGAGACCGGCTCCGCGGGCGATCAGATCCTCGCCGGGCTGAACGAGGTCGTGACCTCGCGACGGACCGGTCCGATCGACCAGCAGATCCATGCCGCCTGGTACGTCGTCCGCTGGTCCGATCGGCGGTTCGAGGACGCGCAAGCGGCCTTCGTGCGGGGACTGGCCGACCTGGGTCTGCCCGTGCTGATCGTGATCACCCAGGTGCCCAGCCGCGATGGCGAGGTCCATCCGCATGCGCGCGAACTCGCCGACTACATCACCGGTTTGGACCTGCCGATCCGCGCCGGTGGGCGGCCGGTATTGACGAACGCCATCGACGACACCTTCACCGACGCACCCGTCTTCGGACTGCAGGAACTCCTGGATGCCACCTACGACGTAGCCCCGGAAGCGGCCGCGGCCGCGCTGACCGCCGCGCAGCGGCTGGACATGGAGCGCAAAAAAAAAGCGGTGAAGGCCATCATCAACCAGGCCGTCACCGTCGCTTCTGGAATCGGCGCCGTTCCGATCCCCTTCACTGACGCCGCCTTGCTGGTGCCGAACCAGGTCACCATGATCTCGCGCATCTCCGCGGCGTACGGGTTGCCGCCTCGCCGATCCCGGGCGCTCGCGGTGGCCGGATCCTTGGTCCTCACCGGTGGAGCCACGATGGCCGGTCGGTACGCCGTGACCAACCTGCTGAAGTTCGTCCCCGGTGGCGTCGTCGCTGGTTCGGCGATCTCGGCGACGGTAGCCGGTTCCTTGACCCGAGCGGTCGGGATCGCCTGGGCGAAGGTGTGCGAATACGCACTCACGCTGCCGCCGTCGCAGCAGGATGCCTTCTGGGGCTCCTCGGCCATGGTGGACAAGTTCCGATCGAACCTCGCTCGTCGCTGATTTCACATGCATCCACCCGCGCGGGCCCTGCCCGGCTGTTAGCGTCGAGCCGTGCGCCGGGTGCTGTGGTTCGTCATCCTGGCCGCCATCGGGGCGGCCGGGTGGCTCTGGTGGCGCTCGCGGGATGACGCGCAGCGCGACGCGGGCGGCGCGAACAGCGCTAGCAGCATCGGCGGTGCGTACGAGCCATCGGCGCCAGCCCCTGCGGTGACCTTGCGGGACTTGGTGGATGCGCCGATCGACGCAGAGCCCACCGAAGCAGAGTCGAACGAGGCAGGGCCGACCGAGCAGGAGTCGAGCGCGACGAAGAAGGTGGCCAAGAAGACCGCGAAGAAGACGACCGCCAAGAAGACCGCGAAGAAGACGGCGAAGAAGACGACCGCCAAGAAGACGACGGCGAAAAAGACGACCGCGAAGAAGGCAGCCAAGAAGGCGACGAAGAAAGCCGCGAAGAAGTCGACCGAGAAGGCGGCTGAGAAGTCTGCTGAGAAGTCGGCGGAGGCGCCACAGGCGATGCCGGAGCAGCCAACAGAGCAGCCAACAGAGCAGCCCGATCAACCGGGATCGTCGAGCCAGTAGGTCGCTGCGTACCCTGGAAGGTATGCGCTCACCGGGCAAGTTGCTCACCACGTACGGCGACCACGAGTCGATCCCGACACTGGTGCACGCCTTCAGTGGATTCGTCGATGCCGGCGCCGGAGTGCGGCAGGCGGCGGCGACAATCAAGGACTCCTGCCAGAGCACGGTCGTGGCGTCGTTCGATGTCGATGAGCTCCTGGACTTCCGGGCGCGGCGCCCGCGCATGACCTTCTCCAGCGATCACTTCTCCGGGGTGGACATCCCGGCGATCACGGTGAGTCGTGTCGTCGACGACGCCGGGCAGCCCTTCTTGCTCCTCGACGGTCCCGAGCCCGACTACCAGTGGAACCGGTTCCTTGCTGCGGTCGACCTGGTGGTGGATGCCTTCGAGGTGACCAACGTGGTCGGTCTCTCGGCGATCCCCTGGCCGGCGCCGCATACGCGACCGATCGGTATCACCGTGCACGGCAACGATCCGGACTTGATCGCCGGACGCAGTGCGGTACTCGGCGATATCGAAGTGCCCGGCCATATGGGCGCCCTGCTGGAATACCACCTCGGACAGCGGGGGTTGTCCTCCATCGGCGTCACCGCGCAGGTGCCGCACTACCTGGTGCAATTCGATTTCCCGCGCTGCGCGATGGTGCTGGTGGAAGGCCTCACCGACGTCACCGGTCTTTCCCTGTCCGGCGTAGGACTCGAAGCAGGTGCCCAGAAGGCCGAGAGCGAAGTGGCCGAGCAGCTGTCCGGCAACGAGGAATTCGCGGCGGTGGTCTCCGCGCTCGAAGCCCAGTACGACCAGATGAGCGAAGCGCGCAGCGCTTTGACCAAGCCGAGCAGTGCGCCGCAAGGGGAAGTTCCCAGCGGGGACGAGATCGCCGCTCAGGTCGAGGAGTTCCTCGCCGGTCTCGGGGACGACTCCGACAAAGAGGACAAGTCCTAGATCAGCCCGTGCAGGTGGTCCCCGGTTGCGGCAGCTCGCCGGTGAGCAGGTAGCGGTCGGTGATGTCGTCGATGCACAGGTTGTTATCGCCGTAGGCCGTGTGGCCGTCTCCGCGGTAGGTGAGCAGCCGGCTGGTCGGCAGTTGTTCGGCGAGTGCTTCGGACCACTCGTAGGGAGTGGCTGGATCGAAGGTGGTCCCGATGATCAAGATCGGGGCCCCGGTGGTCGAGGAGACGGCTGCCGGTGGATTCGGGGAATGCGCGAACCATTGGGAACACGGGGCGTTGCCCCAGGACATGGCCCGCCCGAGTTCGGGAACCGCGGCATCTCGTGCGAATTCCGTGGCCGCCGCCCGAAGTTCGGGGATCCCGGGAGTCGCCGGATAGTCCCAGCAGCCGATCGCGTAGAAGGCCGATGCGATGTTGGTGCCGTATTGATTGGGCCCGGTTTGGTCGTTGGCCAGTTGCGCGAGGATCTGCAGCGTCGTGCCATCGCCGCGTGCTGCCTCGATGAGCCCCACCCGCAGCGTTTGCCAAAGGCTGGGGGAGTACATGCTGAAGAACAAGGCGGTGATCGCTTCGCCTTGGACGAGGCGGCGGGATCCATCGGTGGGCAGCGAGCGGCGGTCCAGTTTGCGCA
>Ga0180429_10005095_pt1 | contig 10448 bp, 9 predicted proteins | sample SS_ome_FD_132428 | JGI IMG/M metagenome (GOLD analysis project Ga0180429, IMG submission 132428) | Hypersaline lake sediment archaeal communities from the Salton Sea, California, USA - SS_1_S_1 metaG | ecosystem: Environmental > Aquatic > Non-marine Saline and Alkaline > Hypersaline > Sediment ...
CAAGTCGAACCCGCCACGATCAACGACACGACTCCTTCCGTGACAGCAACGGTTAGCATTCCCTACGACACCAACATGTGGATTAGGCCGCTGTACTCCGCGAACGGCTCGGCCTCAGCAACCTGCACACTAACCCGCGATTGGGTCATTTCAACACGATAGTCCCCCGCTCCCACGCGAACCCCACCCGTTCCACACGGCTACCCATCCTGTCCCCTATGGGTCCGCGTGTGTAGCCGCGTTTGAGCGCCCCTTCGAGGTCGGCCATGACGTAGACGACGCCGGTCTTCGTATCGGGATCGATCTCGATGCGTTCGACGAAGGCCTCGATCATCTGCCGGTCTTTCAGGTCGATGGTAGATTGCGTCGCCAGGGCGTCGAGGCGGGCGAATTGGGCCAGGGCCCATGCCCGCAGTTCCTTCTCGCTCAGGGCCGGCGTCGCGGGCTGCTCGGCCGGCTTGCCTCGGGCGATGATTGCGTCGCGCTTCGCTTTCAAGTCGGCCAGCGTGCTGCGTAGCTCGTCGATCCCGTCGAACGTCGGATCGGATAGCATGGCGACCGTCGCCTTGATCTTGCGGTTGAGCAGATCGAGTTCGCGGCCGTCGTTCTTCTTTCGCTTCGCCTCGGGCTTGGGGGCGACCATCGCGGCGACGAAGGCTTCGACCGCCTTCTTGGCCGTTTTGTGATCGCCAAGTAGCAGGCGTTTGATCGTATCGAGCACGAAGGCGTCGAGCGCGTGGCCGTTCACGTCAACCGTGGCGCATACCGATTTGCCGTAGCGGTGGTAACCCGAACAGCGGTAGGAACGGTAGCCCTCGCCCGTCGGGCCGGGCCAACGGCGGTCGCGGATCGTCGTGAACCCATGGCCGCATCGTTTGCAGATCAGCAGCCCCGAAAGCAGGGTGCGTTTCGTCGGCCGCGCTTTGCCGGCGTCGGCCCGCCGCTTGGCGATGAATCGCTGGGCCGCGTCCCAGGTCTCGCGGGTTACCAACGGATCATGCACGTCCTCGCTGATGATCCAGTCGGCCTCTTCGTTCCGTTTCCAGCCCTTCCCGCGCTTCGGACGCAAGACGCCCTGGCCGTCGAGCCCAAACAGCGAGCCCATGGTGTGGCGGTTCCAGGCGATCGCGCCCCGATAGACCGGGTTGCGAAGCAGCTTGCCGATGCGGGCCGTGTTCCATTTCTGGCCGGCGGGCGACGGGATGCCCTCGTCGTTCAGCGTCTGGGCGATGTAATGGAACCCGTAGCCCTCGCAGCAGAGGGCGAACATCCGTTTGATGACGGCGACGCGCTCGGGCGTGCTGGGCACGTACCGGATGACGTCGCTCTTGGCCTTCTTGATGTTCGTGCCCGGTTCGATGACGCGTAGTAGCTTCCCGTCGGGCCCGAACTCCTGCTTGCTGCCGTCGGGCATCCAGCGAAGCGTTCGCAGCACGGTGCCGTCGGCGGTGAGATGCTGCTTGTCGTAGCCGTAGGGGGCCATGCCGCCGGGGGCGCTTCGGCGTTCGCGGATGTTGCTGATCTGGCCGCGGATGGTATCGCGGGCCAGCTTCACGCTGTACTGGCGGGCCTGCCATGATTTCACGCCCTGGATGAGTTCGCCTTCGTCGCCCTCGGGGATGGCGTCGGCGGGGAAGAGGACGTCGACGCCGGCCATCTTCATTCGGTGCAGGTAGTAGCCCGTCTCGTTCGTTCCGCCGCGCGAGAACCGGCTGATGTCGTAGCAGAGGATGGTATCGAAGTCGCGGCCGTTCTCGGCCGTCTCGATCATGCGGGTGAAGTCATCGCGGCCGCGGGAACTGGTGCCCGAGATGGCGTCGTCGACGAACCAGCGAACGATGCGGTAGCCATGCTCGGCGGCCCATTTCTCGATGTAGGCCTTCTGATCGGGGATCGACCGCTCCTGCAAATCGGTGCTGCGGCGGGCGTAGCCGGCCGCGGGAATCATCTTCTTCTTGGCCATTGGAATGTACTCCTATGAAGCGGCACACCCCCCCGGGCGTTGTCGGCCCGACGGGGTGCGAGGGATGGTTCGGGATCACGTTTCGGCGCCTTCGAGGAACGCGACGACCGATGCCAACCGGTGGTTGACCTCGGCCAGCGACCCGACGTGGCACCAATTGATGACTACCTCGCCGCCCGGGGCGGGCAGGTCCTGAAGCAACTCGCTGATGCGGCCTACCAGATCGGTTGCCACCATGTGGGCGCTCTCGTAGGCGGGTTCGGCTTCGAGGCGGGGTTTCTTCATGACGTCGCCCTCCTACTTCTTCGAGGCCAAGGTGAACCGCCCGCGATCCGCCTTCACGAACCGGGCCTCGTCCCCCCTCTTCGCGATCTCGCGAATGATCGAGGCGTACAACGTCGCCTCCGGCGTCTTGCCGCCGGGCGAAGACCAGAGGCCCTTGGCCTCCATCGCCTCGACCATCTCGCGGGCGCTCATCGGCTTGCGGGCCCGCCGCAAGACCTGGACCGCCGCGGCGATCTGGCTGAGCTTCTTCGCCGGGGCCTTCGCGCGGGCCGCCTTCTTCGTGGTGGTTTTCTTCGCCATCTTCGTTCTCCTCGCGTTTCGGGTATCGGGTGGGCCGCGACCCCCGCGGCCCAGCAGGACAGTCAGTTACCTCAACGCGGGAAGAACCTCAAGCTAGGGGGTTGGCCAAGGGGACGGATTCTCGGAAAGTTGGCCACACGGGGCCAATCTGGGCGAAATGGGCGGGGATTTTGGGGCTGCCGGGCCCGTCCAGAAAATTCGGCACCCCTGAAAGAAACTCTGCCTAATAGCGCGCCCGTTCCCGTGGCCATCAGGAAGAAGCCGATTCGCCGGAAGTACCTATCCGGGCGACCGCCAGTCCAATTTCGCAGTCCAATAGTCCAATCTGCTTCGTCCGCCGTCGTTTTCATCGCCGCAACCCGTTGTGGCCAAGGCAGTTGGAAGCAGTCCAATTTCGTAGTCCAAAGTCCAAAGTCCAATTTCAGGCCCGTAGTCCAATAGTCCAGTCCAGTCCAATCTCCTTAAGGAGATTGGACTATTGGACTGGACTTGGACGGGCGACATGAATCACGCGGGATCAACCAATCGCCATCTACCTCAATCGCCCCTTGGGCCTGCAACTTGGCCAGCACGCTGTACCGGGTGGACTTCTGCATGCCGCCCGCCCGGCACTCGCGGTGCCAAGCCTTGGCGCTTGCCCGCCCGTCGCCTTCGGTTGCCAGGCGTCGCATGATGTCCAACCCGGCGGCCTGCTGCTTCCCCCGCTTGCCGGGCATGGCTTTGGCCTTCGAGACGAGCGCGCCGACGTCCGCGTCGATGACCTCGACGGCGGCCGAGGTGATCGGGTTGCCGTACTCGTCCAACATGCCGGGCAGTTCCACCGAAACCAGTTCCATCGCCAACGGCGGGGGCGTCTCCGCGTCCTTCATCTTCGTGGCCGTCAGCGTCAGCCCAGGCTCGGTTTTGTCGAGCCGGTACTCGGCGTCGAGCGCGGCCTTCAGCGCGATGGCCCCGCGGGCGCGCATCTTCTCGGCGTGCCCGGTGTGATGCACCACGAGGATTGTGCAACCGTACCGACGCCGGATCGCATCGCAAGCCGAGACGAACCGGCTCATGTCCTGCGTCGAGTTCTCGTCGCCACCGCCGAAGCAGCGGGCCAGGGTATCGAGCACCACCAGCGTCGGACGGCCCGCTGCGGCGTCGATGGCCGCGAAGAGAGAGGCGAGTTCGGCGGGCTGGGGAATGGCCACCGCCGGGGCGACGAACAACGGCGCGCCGGCCATCTCGACGCCCGCGTTCTCGCTCCATGCCCGGATGCGCCGGCCGAACCCCTGCTGGCCCTCGCCGGCCACGTAGACCACCGGGCCGGCTCGTACCGTATGGCCCCGCCAGGGCGTTCCTGTGGCGATCCTCGCGGCCCAGTCGATGGCCACGAAGGATTTCCCGCACCCGGGGTCACCGAACACCAGGGCGAACGTGTCGCGTTCCAGTACGCCCCGCAGCAGCCAATCCGGCGGGCGCATCTCGATCTGGTCGGCCCGCGTGAGTTCAAGCCGCCGCGGGAATGGCTGCTTACTAATGCACTGCATCAGTGACACTGGCGGTTGCTTGGCTGTCTTAACGATCTCGGCCCTCTCGATCTCCAACGGCATCGGCGGCGCGGCGGGGTCGCGCGTGCTGATCGGTTCCTCGGCCCAGCGTTCGACGGCCGTCAACCATGCCGGAAGCACGAGCCGATCGAAGGCGTCGAGGTCCTCCACCTCGTCCCAAGATTGCGTAACGTAGGCCATCGCATGATGCCGCCCTCGAAGCCGGGCGGCCGGGGCTGCATGGCCCGGGCGATAGCCGAGATGATGCGTCTTCGGCCCTGCGCGTCCGGGCGCGTAGACCGAGAATCGCTCGCGCACCCGGCGGCGAAGTTGGCGGGCCGCTTCCTCCTCGCCCCAGGGATCGAACGTGCCATCGTCGGGATCGGCCCACTCGCGCACGACGCGGCGGGCCTCTTCGAGAAAGCCCCGGCGGAACGCGCGTTCCTTCTCGGGCGATTGGTTCGGCCAGTCCGGTCCGTCGTCGTAGTCCGCGGCGATGTCGACGTCGTGCGATTGGCTCAGCGCGATCAACGGTCAGTTCCTTTCCGCCACCGCAGCCAACGACTCGCCCTCGCGCTCGCGATCCCATTGGGCCAGCAGCCATGCCGTGAGCGCTTCCTGCCTTCGCGCTGGCAGGTCGCCGGCCTCGGGCGTCGGTTCGCAGACGGCCACCGAGAAGTCGAACTTCCCGATGCGCTCGGTGGTTGCCTCCATAGCGTCACCCCCTCTCTTCCGTAGCCGCAAGAAACGAAGGGCGGGATGCGACGCCAAGGAGAGCGCGCCGCACCCCGCAAGCCCGTGCCGAATCAGGCTTCGCCCTTCGCTTTGAAGGCTGCGCGGTGGTCGCCCAGGGCGCAGCCGAAGTCGTGGAACACCCGCCAGGTGGCAGCCAGCTTGTTCGGGTCCGCATCGAACCCGAAGAACTCGACCGTCGGGGTCTGCTTGCCTTGCAGAAAGGCAACGACCAGCGCAGCGTCCTGCGGCCCGGCGAACAGGTACCAGGCTTTGGCCGAGATGCCGGTGAACCGCTCACTGTTAGAAAGGCGAGGTTCCACTTCGAGGGAAACGATGTTCTTCAGCGCGTTGCCCGTCGGCTCGTCCGAGTTGGCCCGCTGGATGAAGTCGCTCTGCAGAAGCTCCTTGGCCGTCTGCGAAAGCTCGGGCGGCACGAGCAGGCACTTCGGCCGGATGTCCAGATCGCGGCCTTCGTCGTCGCGCTGCTGCATCATCTTCGTGACGCCGGCCCCCAAGGCGACGAGGCTCAGCGCCGTGTCGGCCCCCGAGGTGTAGTTGCCGTTGCCGGCCGAGAAGAAACTGCCGGCGTTCGCCAGCAAGGTCTTGTAGACCAGATCGGAAACGGCCCGCATCGCGGAGCGGCCGAGCGAGCGGGCCGTATCATCGAACATCGAGAGGTCGTCGTTGATGATGTCGCGGCGGTCGATCCCGATGTTTTTGCCGAACGTATCGACCTGGAACTTGTAGGTCGATTCTTTGAGCGAACCGTACTTCAGTTCGCCGCCGGGGGCCACCTGCTCGAGTTCGCCTGTCTGCGTCGGCCGGATGCCGGTGTGCTCCTTGAAGTCGTTGGCCGACTTGACGGCCGCGAACGCCCGCCACGTTGCCGGCGATTCGGTGTAGGCGTCCATCAACACCTTGTTGGCCGCGTCGCCCAAGGCAACCGGCAACGAGTAGGTGCTCAAGGCCGCGCGGATCAGCCCGTCGCGGCCGTGGGGCGTCTCGACGCCCTCGATCCGCAACGCCGCGCGGCACAGGTCGATCAGGCTGGTGGCCCGCATGTCGCGGGCCCGCTGCGCGGCGTCGGGCCCCAGCGATTTTTCGGCCAGGCCCTCGCACCCCATGTGCGAAAGGATGGCCGCCTCCAATACCCGGCGGTCCGGGGCCGGTTCGACGCCGCGAACCGGCGGGGGCGTCGGGCGCGAGGCCCGCAGCACTTCGAGCCGCGTCTGATCGACGTCCCAGCCCTCTTCGATGGCCTTCGCCTCGATCCGGCCGAACCGCCCGTCGCAAGCTTCGCGGATGCCGGTGATCCGCTTGCTCTCGGCCAGGGCTTCCTCGCGGATCTGCTCGGCCGTTTTCTCAATCGTCTCCGTACTCATATGCCTCTTCCCTTTCTCTGATGCGGTGATCGCAACCGACGTGTTCCGATCGGCCGCGATGGACACAATGGAAACCTCTCGCAGTTCGCCGGCCCGCACGAACGTCATGCCGGTACGGGGCGCCGTGATGGTTCGGCCGTTGACAACGACCGTGTCGCCGGGCCGAATCCGCTCGGTGTCGGTGGGCGAGACGCCCACGCTCGCCTGGAACCGAAAGCCCGCCCGGGCCAGGTCGATGATCTGCCGGGCGGCTTCCGTCGTCGGCGCGATGGTGCCCGCGACGACGAGCCGGTTGCTTTCGACGCGGGCCCGGCCGTAGCCGACGATGCCCTTGAGCGTCGAATCGTGGTCGGCCAAGATGCCGACTTGGCCGGCGGCGTCGATGCCGGCCAGTTCGATGGCCACCGGGCCCCAGCCCGGCACCGCCATCACGCCGCCGGTGTAGGCGACGATGGAAACCGCGGGCGTCTTGCCGGCGGCTTGGATTTCGACCTCGGCGGTCGAGAACATCAGCCCTTCCGTGGCTGTGGTCATGGTTCAATCTCTCCGGGGTTTGATCCGTCGCCGGAGCGACGGCGTGTAGCCGGCCGCGAGCAGCCTCGGGCCGAGCACCTTGATGCGGTACCGAATGGTTCCTTCGGATACCTTCATGCGACGGGCGACTTCGCTGACGTTGCCGTCGCACTCGACGAACTGCCGGCAGAGCGCCCGGCTGGGTTCGTCTTCGATGTACTCGAGGATGCCGTCCAGCGTCGGCAACTCGGGTTCCTTATCCTCAGGGGGATCGAGCCGTAACCCCTTGCCGCCGGGTTTCGGCTCGGGCCACTGCTTGAAGCGGCTGGCATGCCGCTTCGCGCGGGCGGAATGCTTGAGCGCGGCCCGCTGCACAATGGTCTTGATCAGCGCTTCCTTCGTCCCCTTCGCCGCGTCGAACTTCGGCGGGTTGCGGAACAACTGGAACTTCGCTGCCTGGGCGACTTCCTGGGGATCGACGGACCTCGGGCCGTACCGCCTGACGAAATCGGCCGCAAGGCGGTCGATGAGTTTCTCCAGCGCTTCGTCCATGACGAATTCTTCGGGGTCGCCCATTCACACCTCCTCGCCGCGTTCGAGCCGCTCCTTGATGTCATCGCAGAGCGTGAACGAAATGATCGCCGGGGTGGAGCCGACCAGGTCGCCTGCCTCATCCGTCAGGCCGCGCGGCGGGATGCGGTGCATGACGAAGTACTGGTCGTCGGCCGGAATGCGGCGGCCGTATTTCTGCGACTCGCGCTCGGCGGCCTCGCGAAGCGGCCGCTCGAAGTCGGCGTAGCGGCAGCCGAGCGTTTCGCACATCGCCGCGTACGGCGTGAGGATGTTGCAGTCCTCGAAGTGCTCGGCCGCGGCGTCGACGTCGGCCTGCGTCCAGGCGTCCGGCTTCGCGAGCTTGATGACGCCGTCACGGACCAGCAGATCGAGCATCTGCGGCCGGCAGTCGTAGCCCCTCTGGCGGAGATGGCTCGATGCCCCCATCGTGTTCATCGGGAACATCTCCTTCCGCTCCCTCTCGGCGGCGTCGCTGAAGACGGGGGCCGACGCGGCCAGGGGCCGCAGCCGCAAGTCAACGTACTCCTCAAAGGTCAATCCAATTCCCATTCGCGTATCTCCTCGCGCCAAATGAACCGTGCGGGCGAGCACCATGCCCGCCCTACCTGTTATTTCCGGCCCGGGGCCGGATTCGTAAAGGCGGACCTGGAAATTCTTGGCCGGGGCCAACCGGAACGACTGCAACTCGTTACGAGACAAAAGTCTGCTGTTATTGTCGCATGCTGCTCGTTTCGTCGCCGCGTCGTACATTGGACGGAGCGACGGCTCCTGCCGGACGATTTGCTGGAGCCCGGTTTGAATTCGGTGATTCGCGGGCTTCGCGCTGAGACCGTAGAGAGCCGACAGGCCGCCACCCACGACAATAAATAGCCCCCAGAGCCGGATTTTGAGGCGGTGGAATTACTGGCAGAAGCGATCTCAGGCTGCGTCGCGCCGTCCCCCTTAGAAACGGCACAACCGATTCTCGCAAAGACTCGGAGCCTCAATGCCCTCGCAGATTATCTGTTTTCCGCCCAGACTCCAGCCGGACTTACGAGAATGACCTAGAGTAGCAGTAGCAGTAGTAGTAGGGGTCATTCGGCGCTCGCCGGACAACCCTTCACTAATCAATCATTCCACGGTGCTTGGATGTTGACACGTCGTTTAAATCGAAATCGCAGGGGTACGGCAACGGTGGAATTGGCGGTCTGCCTGCCGATGCTGGTGATCCTTACGTTCGGAGCGATTGAGACAACCAGCCTCATTTCTCTGCGGCAAAGACTATTGACTGCCGCTTATGAGGCCGTGCGTACAACCAGTGGTCCCTCGCAAACGTCGTCAGCAGGAGTTACCGCCGGGACAAGCATTCTGACGGCGCGCGGGGTGCAAGGGGGCACAGTCACAATCTCACCCGACCCCGTCACCGCAGAGACAGCCACAGGGACCGAAATTGCTGCCACCGTGACGGCCCCATTCACGACCAATTCCTGGATGCGACCTCTCGTGCTTGGCGGGGTCCGGGATGTGACCGTTACAGTCACGATGGTACGACAATGAGCAAACAAACCCAACGAATGACGAGGGTACCCTATGGGACATGACAACCGTCAAGATGCTCACCTTGATTCGGCGAGTGCGGCAGGACCCAGAGCTGCCTCCGGTTCGTCGGCTCCCATTACTTCCCATGACGTCGCTTTTCGTTTCACACGCCGTCTTCCACGACGGCGGAACCGAAGAGGGGCAATGGTGGTTCTCGTGGCCGTGACGTTGGTAATCCTGCTGGTGGCGGCGGCCTTCTCCGTGGACATCGCCTACATGCACATGGTCCGGGAGGAGTTGCACATCGCAACCGACGCTGCCGCCAAGGCAGCCGTCACGGGGCTTTCGCAGGGCGGCACGAGCGACGACGCCATCAATCAGGCCATCACATACGCTGGCAAGAACACGGTCGCTGGCGCGCCGTTGCAGATTGACTCCAGCAACGTGAAGCTCGGCGGGGTCACCTATGTGCGCGATGGGCGATGGACGTTCACCGAGGACGCCACGCCGCTAACGGCCGCGTCGGTGACCGTCAACATGCAACAAGGCAGCACGCCCGGTGCGGTGAACTTGTTCTTCGCCCGGCTGCTGGGGAGCTCGACATTCAGCCCGAGTGCCACCTCCACGGCTGCCTTCGTGCGCAATAAGGTGTGTCTCTGTCTTGACCGCTCTCGCTCGATGACCTTCGACCTCACGGGCGAGAGTGAGAGTTGGGCCACATCCCCGTTGGGCTATCCTTACGGTGTTCCGCCGTCCGCAGGTAATGTCAGAATCAGGCGCGGCCGTAGAACCTATACCTACGACTTCCGGTGGTTGTACCCGCCGTGCAACGGCAGCCGCTGGTCCTATCTGGATCCTGCCGTCAATGCCGATTTGGACGAACTGGAAAATGCCCCGACGGAAACGCCCGTGTCCCTGGTCACTTGGGCATCAAGCACAAACAACGCCTCGTCGAGGGATGTCAACGGCAAGTATCACACGTATACAGGCGCGACTCTGAATACAAGTTCCTCAATCACCTACTACAGCGCCAGCACTCTTGAATCGACGTTCGTCACAAGCTACGACACGATCCGCTCAGTTGTCACTGAGAAAGGCGGGCGCTCGATGCTGGGCGGCACCGACACGAATTCCGGGTTGCAACAGGCGGTGGACCTCTTCGAGGCAACGGAGGACGGGATTCCGTGCAACAAGATCATCATTCTGTTCTCCGATGGCATGTGGAACGTCGGCGACGATCCAGTCACTCATGCGGCTGTCAACGCGGCCAACGCCAACATCGTGGTCCACACCGTGGGTTTCATGCTCAGCGATGCCGACGCGGCCTACGGCAACCAGACGATGGCGGACATCGCCGCCGCGACCGGAGGCAAGTTCTACCGCGCGACCGATGGCGACTCGTTGAGAGCCGCCTTTGAGGAGTTGGCGCGGAACCTGCCCGTCATCCTGACGCAATGAAGACACTTTCGGAGAATCGCATGTTCCCCTCGCGTTGTCGAACGAATCGGGCTCGTCGATCCCCAAGGCGTCTTGGCGCTGCGGCGGTCGAGTTTGCCTTAACTGCCCCGATTTTATTCTTGTTGCTGTTTGCCGCCTTGGAGTTCGGCCGGATGAATATGATCCGTGAGACGGCCAACAACGCGGCCTACG
>Ga0180429_10005102_pt1 | contig 10441 bp, 6 predicted proteins | sample SS_ome_FD_132428 | JGI IMG/M metagenome (GOLD analysis project Ga0180429, IMG submission 132428) | Hypersaline lake sediment archaeal communities from the Salton Sea, California, USA - SS_1_S_1 metaG | ecosystem: Environmental > Aquatic > Non-marine Saline and Alkaline > Hypersaline > Sediment ...
CCACGCCCGGCACGTCTTCGAGCAGCAGGTGGCCCCCGGCGAGAAAGGCGCAGGTGGCGAGCTCCACGGGCTCGCGCCGACCGAGCAGGGCGCGCTCGATCATCTCGACCACGCGGCCCGGCTCGATGCTGCCCTGCGGTTTGGGGATCGCGTCCACTTGCGGGCTCACTCCCTCCTCACCCTGTCATCTTACGCCCCATCCGGCGACTCGTCCAAGGGCACGGTCACGCTGAACACCGAGCCCTGGTCGTGGCTGGACAGGGTCACGTCGCCCCCGTGGAGCTTCAAGATGCGCTGCGCGAGCGTCACGCCGAGCCCGATGGTGCCGCTGCTGCTCGCTTCTCCGTCACCCGGCGCAGACAGTGCCCCGGCCAACCGCTTGCGGGTCTCGTCCGGCAGCGCGCCGCCGGAGTCGATGATGTCGACCCGCAGCTCGGATCCACCCTCGAGCCCGCTGGACAGCTTCCAGGCCTTGAGCCTCACCATGCCGCTGTCGATCGAGTCGACCGCGCGGCACACCAGGCTGAGCAGCGCCTGCAGCACCCGATCCTTGTCGACCAGCACCGGCGGAAGCCCGGGCTGCAGCTCGCAGATGAACTCCACGTCCTTGGACGCCACCAGCCGGAGCGCGCCGACCTCGCATTCGGTGAGGATCTCCACCGACGGCACCCAGGCTCGCTCCAGCTCGAAGCGTCCGGCCTCGAGCTTGGCCGTGTCCAGGATGTCGCCGATCAGCACCAGCAACCGCTCGGCCTCCTGGGCGATGCGGGAGACCGCCGCGCGCTGCTCCGGGGAGAGCTCGCCGTCCATGCCCTTGAGCAGCAGGTCGGTGAAGCCGATCACCGAATTGAGCGGGCTGCGCAGGTCGTGGCTCATCCCGGTGAACACCCGGGCCTTCTTCTCCCGCAGGTCCTTGTGACCGCCGATCAGCTCGCGCTGGAGCCGCCGCTGCTCGAGCACCGCGGATCGCACACCGGCGATCTCGGCGTCGAGGCGGACGACCTCCCGGGCGACCGAGGGCCGGATCGCCGGGGGATCGCGCTCGGGCAACGAATCGAGGGCCACGGCCCGCCGGTCCAGCACCCTGCGCAGGCGGCTGCTGAGCCAGAGCGCGATCAGCGCCGCGCTGAAGGCCGCGGCGAGCACCAGGGAGACCAGGATGAAGGGCGAACGGGGGTCACCGGCCACGCGCAGGCGCACGCCGAGCACCGTCTCCCGGTCCTCGAGGGTCGACCAGACGAGCCCCACTCCCGAGCGACCGTTCACGGACGCGCCCCGCGGCGAATCGACCAGCTCGCGCTCGAGGACCAGCTGATCCTGACCGTCGATCGCGCCCTGCCAGCCGGTGGCGGGCGAGAAGGCGAACGGAGAGGCCTCGTCGAAGCGTGTCAGGGCCTCGACCACTCCGGCGGCACCGGCGCCGGACGCGAGCGGTGGCGCGGTGATCACGGCCTCGGTCAGGTTGCGGTAGACATCGGAGGAGCCGTGGAGCGTCTCCGCGCTGAGCGCTTGCTCGGCCTTCCACCCCAACCCGAGGGAGACCGCGATCGCGGGCACGACCAGTACGGCGATCACCACCCTCGTGGCCGAGCCGCTCGCTCCGCGCTCCGCGGCAGGTCCACGCCCGGCCGCGCGAGCCTGCCGACTCGACCAAGCGCGGGCCGCGCGGTGAAGCGCGATCAGCGCCAGCAGCTCGTTGACCACCCAGACCGGCCCGTGCTCCACGAACAGCTCGACCGCGCCGATGTCGCTGGCCACGGCGGCCCCGACCAGCATGGCCGGAAACAGCAGGAATCCGAGCAACCCCAACACTCCGGAGAGCACCAGCGGAAACGACCGCGCCGACGAGCCGGCGGGATCAGCGATCCGGTGCCGCGCGCGGACGCTGAGCATCGCCAGGATCACCACCTGGATCGCGGCCACCGCCAGCCCCGCCCCCAGCACCGCGACCACCTCCCGCCCGGTCGGCTCCGAGACGTGGGCGAACGCCGCGGGCAACGCGCCGAACAGCAGCAGCAGCGAGACCGCCGGCGCGGCGAGACCGCCGCCCGACTCGCGCGTCACCTCGGCTGCGCGCTCGCCGCTCATTTCGCCTCCGGGAGCTTCACCGTGAACTTGCTGCCCTCGGTCAGGATCGAGCTGACGCGAATCGTTCCCCCGTGCATCTCGATCAACCGCCGGCAGATCGCCAGCCCCAGGCCGGTGCCGCGCTTGCGTCCACCGCGGCCGCCGAGCTGACGGAACGACTCGAAGACCGACCGCTGGTCCATCGCCGAGATGCCGACGCCCGTGTCCTCCACCTCGAGCAGGGCCGAGCCGTCCCCGGAGAGCCCCACGCGCACGGTCACCGCGCCGCTGTCGGTGAACTTGATCGCGTTGCTGACCAGGTTGGTCGTCACCTGCCACAACCGCTGGCGGTTGCCCCGAACGAGCACCGGAGCCGGCGGCTCGCCCTGGTCCAGCACCACCTCGATCTTCTTCTTGCCGAGCTGTCCCCGCGCGGCCTCGGTCACCTCCCGCGCCACCTCGACCAGGTCCACCGGGTCGGGATCGATCTCCAGCTCGCCGCCGACCAGCGACGAGAGATCGACCACCTCCTCGACCATCTTGAGCAGTCGCAAGCCGCCGTTGCGGATGATGCGGACGTCGTCCTGCTGCGAGGTCTCCAGCTTGCCGTGCTCACCCTCGAGCAGCTCGTCGGCCACGCCCACGACCTGCGCCAGCGGCTCGTGGAGCTCGCGCGAGACCGTGGTCAACAGGTCGGTTCGCTCCCCGTCGAGCGCCTCGAGCCCGTCTTGAGCGTCGCGGTACGCGCGCCACTCGTCGCCCAGCCGCTCCTCGAACCGGCCGATGGCGCGCGCGAGCTCGTTGGCGCTCCCCCCGTCGGCGACGCCGGCGCCCTCGGCGAGGGGATCGCGCGCGGCGCCGCGGATCCTGTGCCTGAGCCCATCGACGACCGAGCCGAAGTCGCCACCGAGCGCGAGGCCGAACAGGGCCGCGGCGACCACCAGCAGGCACGCCAGCAAGAGCAGCCTGCCCAAGGACGGCAACAGCGGCCGACCGGAGAGCTGGTCCGGCATGGCCACGATCACGTTCAGCCGACCGAGCGGCGGACGCAGGGCGGTGGCGGCGATGCCGTACTCGCCGCCCTCGATCGAGACCTCGTCCAGGTCTCCGGCCAGCACGCTCCTGAGATCGTCCGGGGAGAGCTCGGTGAGCGGGGTCGGCCCGATCGCGCGACCGTCCGTGTCGAACAGCCCGGTCAGCGCGCCGAGGTCGTCACCGGCGCGCTTCAGCAGGTCGGTGCGCGCGCCCTCGGCCACCAGGGCCAGTCGGTCGGCGAGCCACGCGCTGGCCACCTGCGCCGTGCCCGTGTCGAGCCGCCGATCGGTCTCCTCCAGCCGCACCCCGGTGATCGCGATCACCAGCGCGCCGCAGACGAGCGGGATCAGCGCGGCCGCCACGGCCGCCAGGGCGGCGATCGGCAGACCTCGCTTGCGGACCTTCCCGTCAGCAGAGGTGTTGCGCTCGGTGCTCATCGTCTCGTTCAAGTGAAACGAAATTCTAACAGACGTTGCGTTACCTCCCTAGCCCTCCCCCGCGGGGGGAGGGAATCGGGAACGACCCAGCTCGGTGAGGGGAGGGGTTAGAAATAGTACCAGATGCTCTCGTAATCCGCGGACTCCTCGCCGTAGTCGCGGCTCAACCGCTCGAGGTAGTCCAGGATCGGCACCACCTCGCCGATGTAGCTGTGCTGCTCGACGATGTTCTTCTCCCAGGGATGGAACTCGTAGACCCGCGAGCCGTCGGCGAGAACCGTCAGCAGGTCCCGGTGCTGGGTCGCCCGCAGGTAGTTCTTGCCCAACCGCGGGACGTTGTAGACCGCCTCGTCGGTACGGGTCACCCCGGGCATCAACCGCGCCTCCTCGGCCTCCTCCTGCAGCAACCGCGAGAGCGGCACCCGGTAGTCGTCGGTCTCGGCCTTCCCCTTGGGCAGGAAGGTGTAGTAGGGGTCGATTCCCACCCGCCGGAGCAGGCGCTTGAGCAGCGCCGCCTCGAACCGGCGCGACACGTAGTAGGTGTAGACCAGCTGGTTGTAGATCGGGATGCCCTGCATCCGCAGCCGCTCACAGGCCTCGGCCATGTCCGGGTTGACCTCGTAGGGGTGCTGCACGTGGGTCACCACGCAGACCTCCCGCTCGGTCGCGACGCGGTAGCTGCCGACCAGCCCGGCCAGCTCCTCGGTGATGCGCATCGGCAGGGTCACCGGGGTGCGCGTGCCGATGCGGATCCGGCGCACCGTGGGCAGCGCGGACACCAGATCGAGCAGCCGCGCCAGGTCGCCGTCGTCGAGCAGGAACGGATCGCCGCCGGTGATCAGAACCTCGTGGATCGCCGGATGCTCGCCGATCCACTTGACCGCCTCGCGGATCTTGTCCCAGGGGGCCAGCGCGTCCGGCGCCAGCACCTCGTCGATCTCCCAGTTGCGCTGGCAGTAGACGCAGATCTGCGGGCAGGTGTTGTAGGGCTTGAGGATCGCAATCCCGGGATAGCGCCGGGTGACGAGATCGACGGGCGACGTGTCGTGCTCGCCCATGAAGTCGAACGCCTCCTCCCGCCGGTGGCGGTCGGCGATCATCTTGTCCACGAAACGCTTGGGCGGGAAGACCTGGGCGCGGATCGCCTGGTCGCGCTCGCCGGGCTCGTCGTCCATCAGCGACAGGTAGAACGGCGTCACCCCGAACGGGATGCGCTTCTTGCACGTGCGCTCGATGTTGTCTCGCTGCTCGCCGGTCAGCTGCACCAGGCCGTCGAGGCTCGCCGCGTCCCGCCTGACGCGCTCCACGTGCCAACGCCAGTCGTACCAGTCGTCCGCGGTGCCACCGAGGCTGCTCAGCAGCGCCTCGCGCCGCCGCCGGCGCCTGGCGATCGCTCGGTCGGTCAGGCCGTGCTCGAATCGATCCATGTAGCCCTGGACCTGGTTCCACAGCTCGTCGAGCTCGTAGGAGCGCACGATGGCGGCCTTGCGCCCGCTGAGATCCGGGGCCATCGAGGCCTCGGGATAGAGCGGCTGCACCACGGCGCGTCCCTCGATGCCCCGCACCAGGTGGGTCATCTCGGCGAAGAACCCGGGGCCCAGATCCGGGCGGTCGATGCCGCGCGCGACGTCCCAGAGGGCTTGCGTCACGCTGAACTCGGTGAGCTCGTCCGAGCGGGCGGCGATCAGGGTCAGGAAGGTCCGCGTGCAGTCGCGGCTCATCACCGCGTCCCGATCCCACTGGGCGGCCTTGTACATCGAGTTCTCGACCCGGAGCCGCATCAACCGCTCGCGCAGGGTCCCGCGGACACTGGCGATCGTCTTGCAGATCTTGAGCGGATAGAGGAACGCCTCGCACTCGGCCTGGAAGGAGCGCTGGTCGTAGCGCAGCCGGCCCTCGAGGTCGGTTCGCGGACGCGCCGACTTGAGCCCGGCCGCTTCCGAAACGTCGTGTAATCGCACAGGTTTGCTACTAGCTCGCATCGAACCGCCCTTCAAGACTTCGAGTGGACGAAATGGCGCGGACCCCCTGCCGAGGAGTCATCCACCGGCGACCGCTGATAGTCAAGGCACGAAATCAAGAGCTGCTCATACTACGTGACCCTGGTGGACATCGCAAGTGACCACCGCCGACCAACCGGGATCGGCACGTGATTCTCCTACAGAGAAAATCCTTGGATCACGCGACCTTGGACAGTATCGCCGTCATTCGAACCCGCGCGTCGTCGGGAGGTGAGGCAGCGAGCGCCTTCAGCGCAAAGGCACGAGCTCGAGCTCGATCTCCCAGCACGGCTGCGCGTTGCGCCTCCCGCACCAACTCGGCCCATCCCTTGGGCGCGCGCTGCACCAGATCGACCCGAGCGACTTCGGCTCCCTCCGGGCTCCGCACGGGGCGAGACCTCCGCGACCGATGCTTGAGCCGCTCGTGGGCCGCGCTGACTCCGGTGAACGCCTCTCGCGCCAGCTCGGCCTCCCGGCCGGCAACCGGTCCGAGCCGGTCCGGGTGCAAGGTGAGCGACAGGCGGCGGAATGCGCGGTCGATCTCCCGCGAATCGGCTCCCGGGGCCAGCCCGAGCAGGGCTTCGTCGGAGACCCCGTCGCGCAGCTTCGAGAGCACCCACGCGATCTCCCGCACGCGCGGCAGCAGACCCGGCTCCCACTGGCCCTCCCAGAACCCAATCAAGTTGAGCGCGACCAGCAAGGCGCCCGCGTGCCTGGGATCGAGGCCGCGCTTCCAGAGGATCATCGGGATCGGCGTCGGGCGCGCGATCCGGCGCAGGAACTCCTCCTCCACGGGGCTGAGCGCCACGGCGCGCCTCAGTCGTTCCACGCGGGAGGGCTCGGCGTGCAGCGTCTCGGCCGGAACGCGCTCGACCAGCTTGGCCGGCTCGAACAGATCCTGGCGCGCGGTCACACCGCCGAGAACCACCGCCAGCGGATCCACCGCCGTGGGCAACCCGGCGACTCGACGGCCCGGCACCCAGATCGCGTGGGGCCGCGGCAATCCGAACAGCCGCGCCGCCCGCTGCTCGATGCGGCCCTGTTGATCGGCGCTGCCGAGCCGCGCGTCCACACCCTGCAGGCGCACGTCGGCGATCGCCCCCCGCGACACGCGAATGCGGTGCACGCGGCCCTTGTCCCGGACCTCGACCCAGCCGCTGTCTTCGTCCTGCCGCGCGCGCGACAGCACCGCGCCGAGCCGCAGCACCGGGGAATAGGGATCTCGCCGTTCTCTGGCGGGGGAAGAGCCCATCAAACCGATTAAGCCAGGAGGAGACTTGCAGAGCAAAAAATCGGAGGAGCCCACCGAGTCCGCCTTTGCTCGCTCCGCGAGCTACGGCGGGATTGTCCAGTACGTGTGTTTGGGAATTCGAAAACGAAAATCCCGCCGAAGCTCCGGTCCTCCGGAGCGTAGGCGGACTCGGCCGGGTACCCTCTTACTCCTCGATGGTCCAGCGCTCGCAGGAACCGCCCCAGTAGGCGATCGGCTCGCCGTTCTCGGTGACCTTGACCACGTCGCAGGTGTTCTCGCAGTTGTCGCAGCTGAAGCTCGACGTCTCGAAGCGCGCGGCGGCGATCGCGTCGAGCCCCTTGAAGCGGGTCGGGCCGCCGGCCTGCCTGGCGAACTCGGCCATGCCCAGCGCGCCCATCACGTCGTTGTGCTCGGGCACGATCACGCCGAGGCCGAGCTCCTCCTCGAGCGCGCGGACGATCCCCCGGTTGTTGGAGACCCCGCCGAGGAACAGCACCTCCTCGCGAATCGGCTTTCCCTTGGCGCAGTTGCTCAGGTAGTTCTTGACCAGCGATCGGCAGAGGCCCGCGAGGATCTCGGGCTGACCGAACCCCTGCTGCTGCCGGTGAATCATGTCGGACTCGGCGAACACGGTGCAGCGCCCCGAGATCGGCGCCGCCCGCTCCGCCGAGAGCGCCAGATCGCCGACATCGGTCACGTCGATGCCCAACCTCCGGGCCTGGGAGTCGAGAAACGCCCCGGTGCCGGCGGCGCAGATCGAGTTCATGTTGAAGTCGGCGACCATGCCGTCCCGCACGATCACGACCTTGGAGTCCTGGCCGCCGATCTCGATGATCGTCGAGCAGGCGGGCCTGGTCCGGACGGCGCCCTTGAAGTGGGCGATGATCTCGGTGCGCTTCACGTCCGCGCCGAGCACCGAGCCGATCAGGTTGCGCCCCGAGCCGGTGACCCCGACCCCGAGCACGTCGGCGCCCGACTCGCCGAGCGCCCGCTCGAGGGCCGCGCGGGTGACGCCGATCGGATCGCCGCGGGTGTAGCGATAGTCGGCGAGCGCGATCGCCCCATCGGGCTCCATCACCACCAGGTTGGTGGAGACCGAGCCCACGTCGACGCCGAGATAGACCTCGTTTCCCATCGCGTGCCTCGCCTCGCCGGGATCGTATACCCGCAGGAGTCGCGCCTGTCGAGCGACCGAAAATACGTATGATCCTACCCTTGAACCAACTAAGTCATTAGAATAAGGAGACCCCGCGAGGGGGGAGAAAGGCACGGGACCGGCGTTGATCGAACGTCTCACGTTGTTCGCGACAGCCCTGCTGGCAACCCTGCTGGTGTCGGCCGGCGTCGGGGCCCAGATCGGGCCCGCGTCCCCGCCCGGGTGGGCCTCGGAGTACGACGTCCGGCTGGGATGGATCTTTGCCGACCCGCACACGCCCGAGATCGCGACGCCCGAAACGGGCTGGGACACCTCGATCGGCCCGGCGCCGTCCTGGGACTACGACTCCACGCGCATCGCCTACACCTACCCGGCCCAGTGGCACGTGGTGGCGCCGCAGACCGGCAGCGGCAACCAGATGCTCCGGTTCTGGCTCTCGTGGGTCTACGACTTCTCGCCGACCCCGCCCGCCGACTCGAGCATCTTCACCAGCATCGTCTCGACGCCGTTCGACTCCTACCAGAACTTCTCGTTCGTCGACGAGTGGTTCCTCGGAGACGGCACGCCGACCACCGACGCGATGGTGGCCGTGTTCGGCCGCTGGACCGCCCAGCTCGAGCTGTACCCCAGCCCGGACTCGGTCGAGCTGTTCCTGGGCACGGCGACGGCCCTGGCGATCGACGCGCGCGAGGTCTACCTGATCGCCCGCACCTACGAGTGCATCAACGACGACGTCTGCACCCTGTCCGACCCGTGCCTGGGGGATCAGTTCTGCGACATCCTCGGCGACTACGGCCCGGTCTACACCTGTCAGTACGATCCGGCGACCACGGTCTCCTGCGACCACTCGGCCGACACCGAGTGCCTGAAGAACCTCTGCAACGAGCTGACCACCGAGTGCGAGATGACCCCGCTGGAGGCGGGCATCTCCTGCAACGACGCCAACGACTGCTCCCACACCGACGAGTGCGACGGCCTCGGCGAGTGCGTGGGAACCACGTATTTCTGCATCCCGACCCAGTGTGAGACCGACTCCCTGTGCGACGGAACGGGCGGCTGCGTCTCGATCTACGCCCCGCCCGGCACCGAGTGCGACGACGGCCTCGACTGGACCGAGGAAGACATCTGCAACCTCGGCATCTGCCTCGGAACCGAGATCGGCGACTGCGCCAACCCGATCGACATCCCCAGCCAGCCGTTCACCAACACCACCACCTCGGTCGGCCGCGCGAGCCACATCTCGTTCGTCGGCTCGGGCTGCGGCGAAGACGGGGACGCCGGGGTGGTCGACGTCAGCGGCGGCGACGTGGTCTACGAGATCGAGCTGTCCGCCGGCGAGACGATCGACGTGCTCGTCGACCCGGAGGACACGGTCGACGTGGCGGTCTACATCATCGACGACTGCTTGAACGGCGAGGACTGCCTGGCCTTTGCCGACGAGGAGGGACCCGGCGGCGACGAGCAGCTCGAGTTCACCGCCGAGGAGGACGGCACCTACTACATCATCGTCGAGAGCAAGGACACCCCCGGGGAGCACTCGATCGAGGTCGGCGACGGCTCGGACACGGACGTCGACTCGGACACGGACTCGGACACGGACGCGGACTCGGACGTCGACTCGGACTCCGACTCGGACTCGGATTCCGACGCGGACTCGGACTCGGATTCCGACGCGGACGCGGACGACGGGGGCGGCGGCAAGGACGAAGGCTCCTGCGGCTGCGATTCGATCGGCCACCATCCGTCGGGCTCGCTGCTCGCCGCGATGATCGCGCTGTTGGTGGAGGGCTGAGCGATGCTCGCGTGGCGCGCGATCCTGCCGTTGCTCGCGGCCCTCGCCTGGGGCTCCTGCGCCACGGTCGACCCGGACGGCGACGGCGAGGACGACGACAGCTCCTCCGACTCGGACTCGGACGCCGACACCGACACGGATGCGGACACCGACACGGACAGCGACGTCGACACCGATACCGACAGCGACACCGACTCCGACAGTGACACCGACTCCGATACCGACACCGACTCCGACACCGACGTGGACACCGACACCGACTCCGACTCCGGCACCTCGGAGTGCACGTCCGGTCCGTGCTGCGACACCGAGGGCCAGTTCAAGGACACCTCCGCGATCTGCGCGGCCACCACCGAGTACGGCTGCTCCTCGACCGACTGCGGCGCCGATCCCCAGTCGCGCCCGGTCGATCAGTATTGCAGCGGCGCCAGCGCCGACTGCGACGGGGACGAGCTGGCCGGCGGCTGGACCGGCTTCGACGACTGCGACACCGACGAGATGTGCGCCAGCAACGGCCTCGACCCGACCTGGTGCATCGCCTGCGCCCACGGCTGCGTCGAGGGTGTGTGCGAGTGGGCGGACTGGACCGCGCTACCGCTGGGCTCGTTCTCGATGGGCAGCAACACGGGCGGCAGCGAGGAGCTGCCCGTCCACACCGTGGCGGTCCCGGCGTTCGAGATCGGCCGCACCGAGGTGACCAAC
>Ga0180429_10005103_pt1 | contig 10436 bp, 8 predicted proteins | sample SS_ome_FD_132428 | JGI IMG/M metagenome (GOLD analysis project Ga0180429, IMG submission 132428) | Hypersaline lake sediment archaeal communities from the Salton Sea, California, USA - SS_1_S_1 metaG | ecosystem: Environmental > Aquatic > Non-marine Saline and Alkaline > Hypersaline > Sediment ...
CGCCAGAGACCGGACGGCGTGGCAGCCGTCCCTCCCTGCCCCCAAACGGCTGTTTTCGCCAATCCGGGAGGGTCGGGTGTCACCCCGACCGAAAAGGAAGAGGCCATAATGCGAATTGCTGCGCCGCCGCCCCCTACTCGTCGCAGGCGTCCACGTCGTCTGCCGGAAACAGCATCGCCTCGCCGAACTCCATCTGGAAGGCCGCGTCCAGCGACAGGTCGATGTGCTCCGCGGCGCGCCCCAACTCCCCGGCGCGCGCCCGCTCCGCGCTCGACAGCAGCGCCAGCCGCGCCCCCAGCGAAGCGGCATTGCCGATGAAGTGGATCTTGCCGCGCGCCATCTGCGGCAACAAACCGATCCGCCGCGCATTGCTCCGGCGGATGAAATTGCCGAAGGCGCCCGCCAGCAGCACGGCGCCCAGGTCGGACGGGGCGAGACCGGCGCGGCGCAGCAGGATGTTGATCCCCGCCCGGATCGCGCCCGACGCAAGCTGCAGCTCGCGGACGTCCTTCTGCCACAGGCAGATCGCCTCGCCCGACGCCGATTCCCCGGCCGGGACCAGCACGAAGCAGGGTTGCCCGCCGCGTTCCGCCAGCCGCGCGCGCAAGGTCCCGGGCAGATCGTCCGGCGCCTCTGCGGCGGCGAGAATGCGCCCCGCCACGTCGATGATCCCCCGGCGCAGCAGCTCCGCGACGGCATCGATCAGCGCCGTGCCGCACAGTCCCACCGGCCGCGTGTTGCCGATGACATTGTACGCCACGTCCTCGCCGATCACGACCTTCTCGATGGCGCCCGCGGCGGCGCGCATGCCCTGGACGATCCGCGCGCCTTCAAAGGCCGGGCCGGCGGCCGTCGACGTGGCCAGCAGCTTGCCGTCATGCGCCAGGACGATTTCGCCGTTGGTCCCGATGTCGACCAGGAGCGTCGGCCGGTCGGTCTTGTCCAGGCCCGCCGCGAGCATCCCCGCCACGGTGTCGCCGCCCACAAAGCCGCCGATCTGCGGAAAGACGAACACCTCGCCGCCGGGGTGCAGCGCCAGTCCCAGCGTCTGCGCCGGCAGCGTCAGCGCACGATCGAACGTATGCACAAACGGAACCTCGCCCAGCGCCGACGGATCGATCCCGCAGAAGATCTGCTGCATCGTCGTGTTGCCCGCCACGACGACTTCATAGACCCGGTGCACATCGATGCCGGCCTGCCGGGCGGTATCATGAATGGCCGCGCGGACGGCGCCGACCGCCGCCGCCTGCATCTCCGCGAGAGCGCCGCCGTCTTCGCGCACACGCGAAATCCGGGACACCACGTCGTCCCCGAACCCGGTCTGCGGATTCAGCATGGACGCGACGGCCCGTTCCTCGCCGGAGGCAAGATCGAACAGCGTGCCGACCAGCGTCGTCGTCCCGAGATCCACCGCCACGCCGTACGCCTCGTCCGTGGTATCGCCGGGCTCCAGGGCCAGCAGCCGGCCGTCCGCCGCCACGGCCGTGCCCTGCCAGCCGTGCGCGCGCAGAAAAGCCGGCAGCGTCCGCAGCAGCGGAACCGGAATCGCGGGCGCCCCCAGCGCCGCCGCCAGGCGCGCGACGTCCGAGACGGCGTCTTCACTCGTCGGCGGCGCCAGGCGGAAGTGCTGCTTGGTGACCACCGGATCCAGCACAACCGCGCGTCCGGCGTGGGTCGTCAGGATCTGCTGCATCCCGCTCAGCCGCGACTCCGGCGGAATCTCGACCGTCAGCGGATGCCGGATGTAGCACTGGCACGCCAGCCGGTAGCCCTGCGCGAGCTGCCCGGCCGTCAAGACGCGCCCCGCGGCGTCCGACGCCGGGCAATCCCCTTCCAGAATCCTGACCCTGCACTTCCCGCAGGTACCGCGGCCGCCGCAGGGATTCTCCAGGGCGAGCCCCGCCCGGCCGGCCGCTTCCAGCAACAAGGTTCCGGGCAACACGAAGACACTGCGCCCGCCCGGCTGAAACGTAACCCTGATCTCGCCTCTGTCCATCACCCCCCCGAACAACGCCGCGGGTTCGGCACGTCGCGCGCGCCGCCGCCGCCAGAAGCAGGAACCGTATCAGACACGCTGGCTTCCACAAGGATAATGACGCGCCCGGCAGGATACCGGCAGAAAACGCAGCGGCGGCCGCGCGAGCGAACCCGTTGCCGGGGGAGCGATGCGGACGACCGATAACGCGCCAGCACTAAGGTCTTGATGTTCGAGCAGGTGAACACCAGTATAGATCCACAACATGACCCAGGAATGAGGAGAAACACGGATGAAGGTCGCGGTCACATCGCTGGGAGAATCGCTGGAATCGCCGGTCGATCGCCGGTTCGGGCGCGCGCGCTTCCTGATCCTCATCGACGCCGACAGCGGGCAGTGGAGCGCGCACGGCAACGAGCAGAATCTGGAGGCGGCCCAGGGCGCGGGCATTCAATCGGCGCAGCGCGTCGCGGAGCTGGGCGCCGAGGCGGTCATCACCGGGCATTGCGGACCGAAAGCGTTCGCCACCCTCACCGCGGCCGGCATCGCCGTGTATCCGGAGGCCGAGGGCACCGTCCAGGATGCGCTCGACGCCTTCCGCACCGGCTCGCTGGAGAAGGCCGACGCAGCCGATGTGGCGTCCGGGTTCGGCAGCGTGTAGTCCTGATGAAGACGCAGCCCCCCACCGCGCCCGGCAACGTGGGCCTGGAGCACCTGACGGCGGTGCTGGACCACGTCGGTGAGGGTGTGTTCACGGTCGACAACGACAAGCGCATCACCTTCTTCAACCGGGCGGCCGAACGCATCACCGGCTTCACCGCCGCCGAAGCCGTCGGCCGTCCCTGCCGCGACATCTTTCGCGCCGACATGTGCGCAGACCGGTGCGTGCAGGACGACGTCCGCTCCGCCGCCGCCGGGGTCACCGACCGCTCCGTCCGCATCCTCGACCGGTACGGCCGGTCGCGGTCGGTCCGGGTCCATGCCGCGGCCCTCAAAGATGCCGCGGGCCGGCACATCGGGGGCATTGAGACCTTCCGCGACGTCAGCGCCGAAGAAGAGCTGCGGCGCCTCATCGAGAAATCGTACACCTTCCATGACATCGTCAGCCGCCATCCCGCAATGCACGAGCTCTTCGCGATCCTCCCCGACGTCGCCGCCGCACGCGTTCCGGTGCTGATCGAGGGCGAAAGCGGCACCGGCAAGGAGCTGCTGGCCCGCGCGATTCACAACCTGGGCGACCGGCGGGACGGCCCCTTCGTGGCCGTCAACTGCGGCGCCCTGCCCGACAACCTGCTCGAGTCGGAACTGTTCGGCTACCGCAAGGGCGCCTTCACCGACGCCAAGACGGACAAGCCGGGGCGTTTCGAGACGGCGCGCGGCGGCACGCTCTTCCTGGACGAAGTCGGCAACGTGTCCGCCGCGATGCAGGTCCGGCTCCTGCGCGTGCTGCAGGAACAGACCTTCGAGCCGCTCGGCGCCACGGCGCCGGTGCACAGTGACGCCCGGATCGTCGCCGCCACCAACCGCCCGCTGGTCCAGCTTCTGCGGGAGGGGCAATTCCGCCAGGACCTCTACTACCGGCTGAACGTCGTGCGGATCGAGCTGCCACCGCTGCGCGAACGGCGGTGCGACATCCCGCTGCTCGCCGAGCAGTTCCGGCACCGGCTCAACGCCGAGACCGGCAAGGCGATCGAGAGCATCGATGCGGATGTGCTGGAGATCCTCATGCGGCACGACTTTCCCGGCAATATCCGCGAGCTGGAGAACGCCATGCAGCACGCCTTCGTCCTGTGCCGCGGCACGGCGATCGAACCGCAACACCTGCCGGGCGAGCTGACCGCCGCCATGCCGTCCGGCGACGGGACGCCCCTGCCCCTGACGTTGAAGACGATCGAGAAACGCGCCATCGAAGAAGCGCTGCGGCACAACGCGGGCAACCGCGCGGCCACCGCGCGGCAACTGGGGATCGACCCCAGCACCCTCTACCGCAAGATGCGCCGCCATGGCATCGCGGCACAGCGCCTCACGGCGCGGCGCGATGCTCAGCGCGAGTAGGTCCCCATCAACTCCCCCACGGCCAGGACATGCCCGTCGATCGCCTGCATGACGGCCTCCTGCGTCGCGCCCTCGGCGAGCCCGGTCGGTTGCGCGACGGCGTAGAGCTTGAAGAAGTAGCGATGCGGTGCACCGGGCGGCGGCGCGGGCCCGCCGTAGTCCAGCTTGCGGAAGCTGTTCCGGCCCTGCTTCGCGCCCTGCAACTCCGCGTCGCGCGGCGACGCGCCTTCCGGCAGCGCCCGGATATCCGGCGGCACATCGTACAGCACCCAGTGCACCCAGGCGCCCCCCGGCGCGTCGGGATCGTCGCAGACCAGCACGAACGCCGCCGTCTCGTCCGGCGGATCCGTCCAGCTCAGCGGCGGCGACACGTCGGCGCCGTCACCCGTGTGTTTCTCGGGAATGCGTTCCTCGTTCTGAAAAGCGGAACTGGTCAACTCCATCTTCGCCTCCTCCGTCGTTTGCTCCTGCCGCGATCCCCCGCACCCCGCGGCCGCGAGTCCAACCGCAACCAGCGACACCGTCATGGCACACGTCCGCATCGTCACCTCCCGCTTCCGGCGGCGGCATGGACAGAACGTCCGCGCCGCGGGTCCGCCGCTCACCATCGCACCCATCCGCCCACCCCATCAAGCCGAAAGCGGGCCGCCCGTCGTTCTTGACGCCGCTCCCGAAACCCGGCACGATCCGCCGGCAGAAGGCTCCCGCGATCACCCGAACCGCGGGGCTGTCGGGCGCGGCGGTCGCAAGGCGGACGGCGGCGCCGGCCCGGCACGGTGAACAGCAAACGGTCCGCCAGGAGAATGCGCTCATGAACGTCCTGCTGCCGCTCGCACACGGCGTGGAAGAAATGGAAGCCGTCACGCTGATCGACATCCTGCGCCGCGCCAAGTGGGACGTGACGTGCGCCGCCACCGGCTCATCGCCCGTGCGCGGGTCGCGCGGCGTGCAACTCGTAGCCGATACGGCGTGGGACGCCATCGATCCGGCGGACTTCGACCTGCTCGTGATTCCCGGCGGCGCCCAAGGCGCGCAAGCCCTGGCCGCCCACGAAGGCGTCCTCGACGCCATCCGCGGATTCGTCCGGGATGGCCGGCCCGTCGCCGCGATCTGCGCGGGCCCGACCGTCCTTCACGCCGCCGGCGTGCTGCGGGAGCGCAAGGCCACGAGCCATCCCTCCGTCCGAGGCGCACTGACCGATGCCATCGTGCTGGACGACCGCGTCGTGATCGACGGCGGCATCATGACCAGCCAGGGACCGGGGACCGCCGTGGAATTCGCCCTCGCACTGATCAGCACGCTCGACGCAAGCGAGCGCGCAGGCGAGATCGCTCGCGGCATGTGCGTGGCCGGGAGTTGATGCGCCGTCCCGCCGGCGCTACTCGCGGGACCGCGACTTGGCCTCGTTGACAACAAGCTTCCGCCCCTGGAAGTCCTTGCCGTTCATAGCCTTCGATGCGGCGCGCGCCTCACGCTCGTCCATCTCGACAAATCCAAAGCCCTTGGATTTGCCGTTCATCTTGTTATGGATCACACGCGCGGAAAGCACGTTGCCGTACTCGGAAAACGCCTGCTTCAACTCGCGGGATCGTACGCTGTAGGGCAGGTTGCCGACATACAGTTCCGCCCGCTCGCCGGAGGGAGCGTCCGCGGTTTTCTTCGCGCGCTCCTCCCGCGTCTGGCGCCCGGCCAGAACGCCCACGATAAACCAGGCGAGCGAGAACAGGGAAAGGGAAACAACCGCCACCTTCTCGTTCAGAACTTCGATTTCCATGGGTACTCCTCTTCTTCCAGCGGATTCTGCGGCCTTCGGCCGCGGGTGCGCCCCTCCGCAGGGGCCGGTTACTTGAGTTCGAGGAAGCCTTCCAAACGGCGCAACCGTGTGGGGTGCCGCAGCTTCCTCAGCGCCTTGGCTTCGATCTGACGGATGCGTTCGCGCGTCACGCAGAATTGCTTGCCGACTTCCTCGAGCGTGCGCGAATAGCCGTCGGTGAGTCCGAAACGGTAATCCAACACGGCCTTCTCCCGTTCCGTCAGCGTCTCGAGCACGTGACGCACGCGGTCCCTGAGCATGCTGTAGGCCGTCATCTCCGAGGGATTCTCCGCCGCCTTGTCTTCGATGAAATCCCCGAAATGCGCGTCGTCGCCGTCACCGACCGGGGACTGCAGCGAAATCGGCTGCTGGGCCATCTTGTAGACCGCGCGAACACGTTCCACGGGCATCTCCATCTCCTCGGCGGCTTCCTCCGGGGTCGGCTCCCGTCCGTACTCCTGCAGCAGGCGCTTCTGCACCCGCAGCAGTTTGTTGATGGTTTCGATCATATGCACGGGAATCCGAATCGTGCGCGCCTGGTCGGCGATGGCACGCGTCGCCGCCTGGCGAATCCACCAGGTTGCATAGGTGCTGAACTTGTAGCCGCGGCGGTACTCGAACTTCTCCACCGCCTTCATGAGCCCCGTATTGCCCTCCTGGATCAGATCCAGGAACGACAACCCGCGGTTCATGTACTTCTTGACAATGCTGATCACCAGGCGGAGGTTCGCTTCGACCATCTCCGTGCGCGCCTGCTGTCCCTTGCGCAGGTAGTTGCGCAGCTCCCCGAACTGCGCCAGCGCCTCGTCCGGCGCATACCCGCTCATCAGCGCGACCTCCCGGGTCTGTTTCTTCAAGTCCGTAATGGTCGCCGCCCGCCGCTTGCTGGGGCGCATCGCCGACAGCCGCTCAACCTCCTTGACCGCATGCCTCAGCGTCCGGTGATGTTTGTCCACGCCGTTGGCCATCGACTCGACAACCTTCTGCTTGAAACGCAGCGCCGAAACGGCGGCGGCGAGCCGGTCCCGGGTCTTCTCCAGGGTCTTCTCCTTGCGTGAGCGCGCCGCCTTCGACAACCGTGACCGCTGGTATTCATGCGCGTGCTTCGCAAGCAGCTCGTGGGAGCGGATGACTTCCTTCTTCAGCGACGGCAAGGCTTCCATGTACTTGTCGCGACTGTCGACCAGTTTGTCGACGACCACGCGATCGAACCGCTCGCTTCCCGTCTCCAGCTTCTCGACAAGCTCCAGGTACAGCGGCGCCGCGAAAGCAAAACGGTTGAACACGTTGCGTGCACCGACTTCGGCCTTCTCAATGCGCTTGCAGATCTCCACCTCCTGCTCGCGCGTCAGCAGCGGCACCTGCCCCATCTGGTGCAGGTACATCCGGATCGGGTCGTCGAAGAAATCGAGCTTGCCGGCTCGTCCCCCCTTGGCACGCTTCTTGATCTGCTCGCGGTACTTGTCCACGGCGGAGGACTCGATGATCTCGATGTCCATATGACGCAGCAGCGCCAGGTACTGCTCGAGGTCCTCGGCGCGAATCACGTTCTGCGGCAGGAACTCGTTGATATCGTCGAACGTCAGGTACCCCTGCGTCTCGGCAAGCCGGATGAGGTCTTTGATCTGCTCCTTACGTTCCTCTTCGTTCAGGATCTCAGGGCTATCGGCCTTCAGCTCCTCGGCCGAGACATCCTGAACATCGTCCAGGGTCTCCGGCTCCTTCTGCTCGTCGGCGCCGGTGTTCGCCTGCTCTTCCGCGGCCTCTTTGGCCGACTGCGGGGACGGCGCCTTCCGGGATGCCGCCTTCGCGGCGGCAGCCTTCTTCGCCGCCCCCTTCACCGCCTTCTTCTTCGCGGCCGGCCGTTTGCGGGCGGCGTCCTTTGCCCCCCCCGCGGTCGAGCGTTGGCGATTCGCCTTCTTGGCCGCCGGCGTTCGGGTCGCCGACGACGACTTGCCCGCGCTCCGTTGCGTTGAGGCGGTCTTCTTCGCGTCACCTGCGTTGGACGCTGCACACCGTACAGCCCGGCGTTTGGCCTGTGCTCTGGACGCGGAGGATGATTCGGATTTCGCTTTCGACCTCGCCATGCGGGTAACCTCTCCAGTTGATCAACATCGACGGCGCCCCGGGACGACGCCGGGACACACTCCGGGTTTTAGCCGCTAAACCCGATATTTACAACAGGAAACATGCCCCTTGAAAAGCCAAAAATAGGCATTCCCGGTGTTTTTTTCAATGGCGCCCGCGCCGGGCGGGAACGGGCCCCTCCGGCGGCGCCCCGCGGAGGGCCGATCATGCCGGGATTCTGCGGCGATCGGCGAGATTGCCGCTTGACGCTGTGCGCACAGTCAGCGTACTTTCTACATCATACGGTTGCACCCTGGCCGGGGATATGCGAAGATGGCTGGGTAATCAGGAGAGGATCATGATGAAGAAGATGTGGATGGTCATTGTCGGCGTGCTGCTGGTTTCCGGGTTCGTCCTGGACGCGGGAGCCGCCCCCTTTCAGCCTCTGTTCCAGGTGACGGCTTTTGAGCCCAAATGCGAAGTGCAGCCGCCCGGCGCGAAGATGCAGAATGCCGAACGGAATCGCGCCTATCCCTACGGAACGCGTGTGCGCACGGATCGGCGCGGCTCCTGCACCATTCTGCTCTCGGATCCGAACACGCTGCAACTCGCCGCCAACACGACCGTTGTGCTCGGAGAGGACCCTGCGGACGCGACCCGCAAGATCGCCGATGTGGAGTCCGGAAACCTCCAGTGCGAGCTGGAAGCGGGCTACCAGGATGCCAATCGGCTGCATGTCCGGACCCCGGTTGCCACGACGGAAATGCTGACGGGCGGCATGTTGACGGTCGATGTGATGGTGGACGTCGATGTCGATGTCGCGCATGTCACCTGCAACACGGCCGGGGCCGTGGTCGCAGGACCGAACTTCGCTCTCCGCGCGCTGGAGGAGGGCGATGTGGCAACCATCGAAACGGCCAAGGACGACACGTACACGCGCATTGAAACCGCCGAAGGCGCGTTCGAAGTGGAAGTCAAGGATGCAGAGGGGAATCCCAAGGTGGTGCCCACGCAGAAAGGCTCCGTCGTCAAGATCTGGCGCCGTCCGTCCGAGACGGGGAAGATGCTGATCGTGACCATCCTGATTTCGGGGCCGAACGGCGATATCATCGAAGGCTCCACCTACATGGAGGAAATGCCGGAACCGATGGAGGAGCCGGAACCGGAGCGCGAGCCGAAGCGGGAGCCGGAGGAACCGGAGCGCGAGCCGGACGAGGAAGAAGAGACCCCGCAGAGGCCCGAAGACTGGCCCGAATGGCCCGAGATCGAAACGGACACGACCACCACGACCACGACGACGACCACGCGACCCATCGTCATCGTGACCGTGGACGGAGACGTCACGATTCCGACACCGACACAACCCAGGCGCCGGAGAAGAACGACGACCACCACGCAACCGTCTCCGACGCCGGTGGGCTTGCGGTAAAGAGAGCTTGCGAGACGCTGCGGCGAAGGCAAGGACATCCCGGACTGTGGACCGGGATGTCCTTTTTGTGAAACAGAAGCAACCAGCCGTTCGGGGAGCCGGCCGGCTGCACGGGAGCCAGAGATGCTGATCACGAAGTTCAACCGGATGATCCGCAACCGCGTCCTCTGGGGTGCGTTTGCGGTCGTTATCTGCGTTTCATTTGTCCTGGCCGGGTACGGCGGGCGATCGTGCGGGGAGGAAGAATCGCAACAGGGGCTCGCCGGTAAGCTCGGCGGCGAGGAGATCTCGCGCCGGGAGTTCTACATGGCGCGCCTGTTCGAATTGGGCATGCAGGAACAACCGGGCCTGTCCCCGGAGATGGAGGCCGCCCTGCGGGACCGCACGTGGCAGCGCCTCGCCGCGCTGCGCACCGCGCGCGACCTCGGCGTCACGGTCTCCGACGAGGAGTTGCGTGACGTCCTGCGCCGCAACGAGTCGTTCCGGCGAAACGGGGCCTTCGACGGCGACTTGTACCGTGCGACGGTCCGCCAGCGGCTCGGCGTCAGCGTGCCGACGTTTGAAGCGTTCCTGCGGCAGGACCTGATCCTCCGGAAACTGATGCAGGTCTCAGAAGCCATGGCCTGGACGCCCCCGACGGAACTGGCCCGCCACCTCGGCAACCTGACCGACATGTTCCAACTGGAATACACCCATCTGTCCGTCTCCAATCACGTTCCCGACGTGGACCTCGACATGCAGCAGGTGAGAGCCTACTACGAGGCGAACCCGGAACGGTTCCGCGAGCCGGACAAGATCAACGTCCGCTACGTGCGCCTGCCGATCTCGAACTATCTCGAACGCGTAACGATACAGGACGACGCGGTGACCGCGTACTACGAGGAACACCGCACCGAGTTCGAAGCGGCGACGACCAACGACACGATCGAGGTCCTTCCGCTGGACGAGGTCCGCGGGGAGATCGTCACGAATCTCCGGGAGCGGGCCGCCATGTTCGCGGCACGCAGCAATGCCATGGATCTTGTCGTGGCGATGACCCCGTACCGGCGCAATCCGGGAATGGATTTCGGCGACGCCGCCGCCGCGCGCGGCTTCCG
>Ga0180429_10005104_pt1 | contig 10436 bp, 10 predicted proteins | sample SS_ome_FD_132428 | JGI IMG/M metagenome (GOLD analysis project Ga0180429, IMG submission 132428) | Hypersaline lake sediment archaeal communities from the Salton Sea, California, USA - SS_1_S_1 metaG | ecosystem: Environmental > Aquatic > Non-marine Saline and Alkaline > Hypersaline > Sediment ...
AACGCGCTCCCGGTCGATCGCTGCGAGCTGACGTCCTTCTGCAATCATCTCGTCGGCCTGAAGGCCAGAGACCTGGATGAAGACCGGATCCTCTACGATGGGCAGGACTGCACGCACGAGGTCTCCGGAGGGAAGCCCTGCCGCCGCCACGAGGCTGGGGTTGCTGGCTACACCAACGAAGATGCCCATCTTGTAGAACTGGCGTATCTCTTCCGGCTCAGCCGAAATCAGGATCAGCTTCACGACGTTTTCTCCTCTCGATGCGCCTCGATGGCTGCTAGAACTGCACCTGCATGTGCAAGGGAAGGTCCACCATCCATGATCACCGCGACAAAGACGATCTCCATGATCTCCGCATCGGACGCGCCGGCTGAGATTGCCGAGCGGACGTGATAGGAGATGCATCGCTCGCAACCCTTGACCAGCGAAATGGCAACGGCAGCCAGCTCCTTCTCCTTCCGCGAAAGCGCTCCGTCGGCGTGAGCCAGAGACGTAAACCGCCTCCACGCTGAGACAGTCGCCCCATACGGCGATTTCGCGAGAGCTGTCATCGACTCTGCAAGCTCCTCGGTCGCACGCCGCATGCCTTCGATATCAAGCACGCCGGCCTCCTTCTATCTCAGCAGTCCAGCCCATCTTCCGAAGTCTGCCAGGAGCCACCATGATCGCGATTCGGTCGGCTCCGGCATTCAGAAGCTCGGTGACGGCATCCATCGTCACGACCCCTCCGGCCGCCTTGATCCCTAGCTCTCGGCTGACGAGCTTGCGAAGGGACGCTACCTCTTCTCCGCTGGCTAGGCTCTCCGTCGGATCTATCGACACAATCCGGAACCCCACGGTGTTCACGGCGTGGGCGTATCCCAGATCAGCCGCGATGGACGAGGTCATACGAATCTGCTCTGGCGCTAGACGCGACATCTCGAGAACCAGCTTCAGTTCGGCTTGCCCTGCGGCGTCCCGGACCGTCTCAAGCTCAGTACGCACGGAATCCCAGCGGGCAGATGCAATCGCGCCGAAGTGAGGAACGATGTCGAGCCTCGTAGCACCCGCCGACAGCGCTGTCTTGGCCTCGATGGCCTTCACGGAGGCCGACTGGGACCCGAATGGGTGGCTGATCACCGTTCCAATGGAAACACCGCATCCGCTCAAGCTCTTCTTGGCCCAACCCACAACTGCAGAAGGAACGATGACAGCCCCAAAGCCGTAGAGGGTGGCCTCGGCGCACATCGTCTCGATGTCGCGCTCGGAGATCGTCTTCCGGAAGTCGGTGTACTCGATCGCTCTCCGCACGTTTCGCTCCCCGCTCATCCGAATCGCTCCTTTGCCTCATCGAGAATCCGGAAGATCGGGCTGGCATGGATGTTGTCCGTTCCCGCCGCGAAGTAGTCGAGCGCATGATCCAGGGTTCGCACGCCCCCTGAGACGTCGATCTGGAACGTGTCCCCGAACATCCGCCGAATGAAGTAGACGTCCTCTAACTGAGTGTTCCAGCCGTATCCGGACGACGTCTTGATCCCTCCGACGCCTCCTTCAGCGTACGCCTCCAGCGTCCGCGCCAGTTCGTCGCGCGTGAGGATCGCCGTCTCCGGGAGCACCATCACCCAGATCTCGCCGGCGGCGGCGTCGATCATCGCGCGCGCATCGTCTCTGACGGCGTCGAAGTCGCCCGACTTGATCGCGGCGAAGTGCCCACCGATGTCGATCTCCTCGGCGCCCAACCGGACGCCCTCCCGGATCGCAGCAGCTTTCGCTTGGATCGACCAGTTCCCAACGGGGTACGCGGCTTCCACGCCGACACGAATGCCGAGCGGGGACAGGATCTCGCGCGCCATACCGACCCAAGGCTGATCGACGAAGATCGCGTCGATCCGTGCGTAGTCTGCGAACCTCCGAAGGAACGCTTGCGCTTCGGGCTCGGACGCCGCAGGCGAGAACGTCGCCGTCATCATCCGGTCGGCGAACGCGTCCAATGTCGCCGGAGCTCCCCTGGGCTTCCGATTCCCTTTCTTGCTGTCGTTTCGCGTCATGCTCTTCCTTTGCTGACGTCGTGGGATCTACGCTTGGGTTCTCTCTCGCTGCATGCTCACAATGTCACCGAAGAGCGGTTCCAACGATGCATACGCACGCTGGAAGAGCTCGTAGGATTGATCGTAAGCCGCCTTGTGTTCCGGATTCGGTTCGTCGGTCCCGGCGATCGGCGAGAGCGTCGCCGCCACACCGAAGTCGTCAAACACACCGACGCCCACGCCGGCGCAGACGGCCGCTCCGAGAGAGGTTGCGAACTCACCGCTTTCCAGTCGAGCGATCGGGATGCCGAGCATGTCGGCCAGCGCCTGGCAGAGGACCTCGTTCTTGATGCCGCCACCGATCATTCGCAGTGCGTCGAGTTTCGCCCCCTGCTCGGTGAGCGCATCGAAGATGATCCGAAGGTTGAACCCCACGCCCTCCAAGACGGCGCGCACGAGATCTCCGAGTCCGTGGCTCCGTGCGAGGCCGACGAATGCACCTCGGGCGTCTTCGTTCCAATGCGGGCTCCGCTCGCCGATCAAGTACGGCAGGAAAAGGACGCCATTCGCACAGGGTGGAGACGCGCTCGCCCAACGCTTGAGCAGGTCGAAGGCCTCGTCCGTCGACTTCCCGAACTCCTCCTGGAACAGCGTCTCTCGCAGCCAGTCGTACGATCCGCCGGCGCTCTGCATCGTTCCCACGGGCATGTAGAGGGACGGCTCCAGGTGGCAGAGATTGAACGTCCGCATCCCGGGATCGAAAACCGGCGCTTCCGTCGCGATTGCAATCCAGGAGGACGAGCCGAAGTAGTTGTACCCCTCGTTCGCACGGATCACGCCGGCGCCGACCGTCGCGCACGCGCCGTCGCCGCCGCCTAGGACAACGGGGATCCCTTCGAGCTCCGGCGCGTCGGCCGCGGTGACCTTTCCCACCACCGTTGGCGAAGGCAGAGCATCCGGGAAGAGGCGCGCCGGGATGTCGCCTGCCTTGAGGAGCGTGTCACTCCACGCCTTGCTGGCCAGGTCATAGGCGTTCGTCGCCGACGCATCCGAGTAGTCCGTGACGAATTCTCCGGTCAAGCGGCCGACGATGTAGTCCTTCGATTGAAGCACGAACCGAGTCTTCGAGTAGACGTCCGGCTCGTTGTCTCGGATCCACATGATCTTCTCGAGCGTGTAGTTGGGGTTCGGGCGAGTTCCGGTGATGCGGTAGATCTCCTCGGCGCTGAGGGAGTCGAGAAGCTGTGCGACCTGCGCGCTCGAGCGCGTGTCGGCCCAGATAATCGCCCGCCGCAGCGCCTTGCCGGAGTCATCGACAGGAACGCAGCCCATCATGTGTCCGCTGAAGCTCATTGCGGCGACCGACGACTTCGCGATCCCCGCCTTCTGCATGACGTCCACAGATGCCCGAGAGACGGCCTGCCACCAGGCCTCCGGATCCTGCTCGACCCAGCCCGGACGATCGTAGTACGTGTCGTAGGTTTCCAGCGCACTGGCCATCAACGTGCCGTTCGCGTCGAACAGTGTCGCCTTGTTGCCCGTCGTCCCGAGATCGTGTGCAAGCAGGTACCCGTCCGCCATGATCGTTTCCTCCCCAGTCCCTAGACCGTAAGGTCGATCGTGACTTTGATGCCTTCCTGAGACGAGACGGTGTCGAATCCTGCCTGAAACGCGTCAAGTCCTGGGATAACGTGCGTCACAAACTCGGAGAGGTCGAGCTTCCCTTCCTCGATGAGCGAGAGGACCTCCTCGTGCACAGCCGCTTCATCCTCGAACGTCGGCCACTGCACGAAGTGGATCGCCCAGTTGTAGGGCGCCTCTTCCCAATCGATCTGGGCGCTCGTCTCAGCGGCAATCCCGTAGACACCGACCTTCCCGTTGAACTTGACCAGCTTCAGGCTGTCGGTCATCAGGCGGTTGATCCCCACAGCATCGATCACGAAATCGAACCCGTCAGGTTCGATCGACTTCGCCTTCTCGATCAGATCCTCGCTCTTCGGATCGATCACTGCGTCTGCTCCCAGCCTGGACGCGCGCTCACGACGCCCAGCATGCGGCTCGCTCACGACGATCGGGCCAGCGCCCTTGAGTGACGCAAAGCGAATCATCGACAGACCGACGGGGCCGGCGCCGTGGATCAGGACCGAGTCTCCCTTGCCGACGCCGAAGCGCTGCAGCCCGGAAAGGACTTCCTTGAGGGTGATCAGCATCACACCCTGGTGCGGGTCGATGTTCGGGGGGACGATTTGCTGTGCGAGGTAGATGTCGTAGAAGTCGTCCCGTCCGTCCGCCTTCATCGCGGCAATATCACCGATGACGCCGTACTCAGCGAAGCTTCCCCAGCCGGAGGCGAACGAGTCGTCTTCGACCTTCTCGATGATCGATCGAAGGACAAGATCGCCAGGTTTGTAGGACTTGACTTTGCTCCCCACTTCGATGACTCGGCCCACGCTTTCGTGACCGAGCACCGCTGGGTACGTGTCGAAGCCCTTGAAGCTCCCGTGGATGAGCTTGAAGTCCGTGCCGTTGCAGATCCCGCAGCTCAGGTTCTCGACCAGAGCCCCGTAGTCGCCGATCACCGGCTTCGGCATCTCCTCCACTTTCATGGTTCCATCTTTGTAGACGACCAAGCCCTTCATCGCTTGTCCTCCTTCGTTCACTTCCGTTAAGGCGAGACTCGCCTGCTACCAACCACGCCTCTGCAAGTACGTTCGATAAGGCACTCGCTCAAGTGGCTTGATGCCTTTCCAAGCTGCAAACTCCATCACAGCTGCGCTTAGATCCCCCATTGCGAGCGGGAAGTGGTGCTCAAATCCGCTGACCATTACCGTGTTCGTGAACTCAAGCGCAGAGATCGGCTCCTCTCCCTTCATCTTGAACCCGGTCGCCCAACCGCGTGTTCCGCGAGGCGTTGGCTTCGTGTCGCCGAGAGTCTCACCTGTTGCCAGCAGGATGCGGTTCCCACCGTCTGTAAGCCTCATCAACGTAAACGGCGTCTGCTTGAGGACCATGTCGAATGCAGCAGGGGCGGGACCCGTCGTACCAGTGTCATCGGCTGCATCAATGATGGAGTGGCGACACTGAATGCAGTTCTCGGTCCAGCACGGATGGCCTACACCACAGTGCCAGAGAAGGATTGAATCGTCGTCTACGTCAAGCGCCGAGAGATCCATCAGAACAGGCCGATCTCCGCCCATGGCCTTGAGAATGGCCATGGAGATGGCACTAGGGATGTCGCCTTCACAGGCTGCAACATATCCCTTCTCATTGAGACGGCCCAGCGTTGTACAGGCCGTGAGGCCATAGGCTGCTTGGAAATGAGGCCAGCAGGCAATGCCAACCCCGGTGTAGTCGTTCTCCTCGATCAACTGCTCAAAGACCATGTAGACGCGGGCAAGCTTCTGGAACTCCTCTGGCGTGATTCCTTCGGCCGGTGCTTGGCTCTCGATTTCCGCGGCCGCCTCTGCGACAGCCTTGCTCGGCAGAGCGTTGGCCTGTGCCAAGAGCTCAGTTAGCTCATAACGGTCGACAGTAATGTCAAACAACGATCGCAGCCTTCCATCGTTCCAGTAGACATCGTAGTAGCCTTCTGGAGTCCCACCGATGTTGGCGAACTTGGCACCGTCAAGCGCCTTGATGGCCGTCAGCGCCCGGATCGTAGGATCGAAGCGCTCCTGGAACAGCTGGCTGTCTGCAAGACCGAAGTACCACTTGTACTTCACGTCTCGCTCGGCCAAGTAGGTTCCAAGGATCCCTGCATACAGATTCGCGCCGCACAGAGAGTTCAGGCGAAGCGGTCCCGTAGTCTCCGGCTCTGGCATCGCCCAAAGGCCCAACGGTACGCCCAAGTCGGCATACCCAGCGATGATCTCACCTGCCGCAAACGCACACGATTGCACGAGAACCATGTCGACATGCGCTTCCTTCAGCTCCCGCGCGAAAGCTGCACTAACGTCCACATCGTTGGTGACATCAGATGCTGCGATGAGCTCAAAGCCTCGTTCCCTACCGAGATCCCGGAGAACGGCAACGGACTCGTTGAACAGTTTCCTCGAGAGATCCTCGTCAAAGCAGTCGTACCAAACGCCGGCCATCCCGATTCTTAGCTGACTCACACTTCCTCCTTCGGCAATTCGGGGGAATCGCTCTTCCTAGGCACTCTTCCGTTGTCGCAGGCGATCGATCACCACGGCCGCCACGACCAAGGTCCCAATGAGAATCTGCTGGTAGAAGGGGGAGACGCCGATCAGATTCGCTCCATTCCGAAGCACGCCGAGGAAGAGAGCACCAATGAGTGTCCCCACCATGCCGCCGCGTCCGCCGAAGAAGCTCGTTCCACCGATAACGACAGCAGAGATGACGTCCAGTTCCCATCCCGTTGCTGCCGCTGGCCAAGCGGACCGGGTTCGAGAGGCAAGGATGATGCCTGCGAATCCAGCCAGGGTGCTGCAGACGATGAAATTCGTAATCCTATATCGGTCAACCTTGATGCCCGAAAGCCGTGCCGCCTCCTGGTTCCCTCCGATGGCATAGGCCGCCCGTCCCTAGGGAGGCCTTGGCAGGACCCAGTAGGCGATGATCAAGAAGACCACAAAGACGATGACCGGAACGGGAATTGGGCCGACCATGCCGCCGCCTAGTGCACCGAATGACTTGGGGAGATTGCCGATGGACAAACCTTCCGTGTAGACAAGAGCCATACCTCTAGCGATCGACATCATGCCGAGAGAGACGACGAATGAATGGACCTTGGATTTGGTGATGATGATCCCCATCACCCACCCCATGAGGGCGGCAATCGGAATCGGCACAAGGATTGCCGCCAGCGGCGAAAGCCCCTGTCGAGCCATGAGACCAGCCGTGAGCGCGCCACAGAATCCTGCGACAGATCCGACGGACAGATCGATGTCCGCAGAGAGGATCACGAACGTCATCCCCACCGACATGATGCCGATCATCGAGACTTGACGGATGACATTGAAGATGTTGTTCACGCTAAGGAAGACCGGCTTGATGCTAGCAATGACGATACACACCAAGATGAAAACGAAAAGAATGCTGTACTCACGATAGAGATGCTTTGCCGCGTTCCCTGAGATCCTCCCAAGCCGCTTGATCAGTGTTTCCCGCGTCTGTTCCATCGTGGTATCCTATTGCCTCCGTCTCCGATTTCCGCCAACCTGCGCGCCTCGATTCCGCGCCCTGCACGCAATGTGTGAGTACTCACGGGGGAGGCAGAAGCCTCCCCCGTGAGCAGTTCGGTGGTCTATAGCTCGTAGTTCATCTCCGCCTCGGTCTCGTAGTTGGAAAGAACGAGCATCCAAGGGTTGATGTCGTAGTCGAGATTCTCCGGCAGTGTTCCGTCGATGAGGTACTTGCAGAGCTGTTCGGTCGCAAGTCGAGCCATCTCAACCGGGTACTGGATGGTTGCATCCAGCTCGCCAGCTTCGAGTGCCCGCAAACCGCCCGGGACTCCGTCGTAGCCGACAACGATGACCTCATCAAGGTCGACACCAGCATCGATCATCGCCTGGATTGCGCCAAGGGCCGAGTCGTCGTTTGCGCAGATGACGGCATCGAAATCACCGGCAGTTGCGGTGATAGCGTCTTCCATCACGCGAAGGCCCTCGTCCGGCGAGAAGCGCCCACTCTGCTCATAGACGATCTCAAGCTGCGGGTAGTGAACGAGCTGAGCCTTGATCCCAAGCTCTCGGTTGATGGCCGGGGATGACCCAAGCTCACCAAGGATGTGCACGATCTTCCCGACGCCGTCGAGCTTGGACGCAACGTACTCAAGAGCGAGTCGTCCGCCAAAGATGTCGTCGGCTCCGACGTGGAAGATGGTAGAATCCTGGTTGAAGGCCCGGCGGTCGAATGTGGCGACGGGGATTCCCGCAGCCTCAGCCGACTCGATGACCGGCACGAGAACGTCGACGTTCAACGGGTTCACGAGGATTGCATCGAAACCCTGAGCAATGAAGTTCTCCATGATATCGACTTGCCGGGCCGCATCTCCTTGCGCGTTCTCAACGACAAGCTCGATCTCGTCGTACTTCGCCGCCTCATCGATGACCGCCTGGTAGGCGTAGGTCATCCAGGTATAGGCGAGGGTCATGCAGGCGAATCCCACTCTGTACGTGGCCGCCGCCGCATTGATCACGGGAACCGCGATCAGCCCAGCGACAAGCACAATCAGTAGCGCACGTTTCATTAGCTTCTCCTCCTTGCTTCGGTGTACTGACTCCTACTTCTCGGTCCGAAGACCGCCATTTGCCGCAGCTGTGCCCGTCAGGGCGGCTGCGAGAATAGACTCCTTGGAGATCTCCTCTCGCTGCAGCTCAGCGACGACTCGCCCTTGGCGCAGGACATAGACCCGGTCACACACGTCAACCAGTTCCTCGACCTCGGACGAGATGATCAGAACTCCCGCACCATCCTCGGCAAGCGCTCTGACCAGTCCGTAGATCTCCGACTTCGCACCCACGTCAATCCCCCGCGTCGGCTCATCAAACAGGAAGATGCGCGCGCTCGAGCAGAGCCATCGTGCGATTACGACCTTCTGCTGATTGCCGCCACTCAGGGTCTCGACAAGCTGCTGAATCCTCGGAGTTTTAATGTCTAGCGACTTGACTCGTTTCATCACCTCCTTGCGTATCCGCTTGAAGTCAAGAACCATCCCCTTCCCCCACACGCGAAGGCGACTGAACCTAGCAAGAGAGGCAAGGATGATGTTGTCGCGTACGCTTGCAGAGAGAACGAGGCCAAGGCCTTTGCGATCCTCTGGTAGGTAGCAGATTCCCTGGCGGACGGCCTGGGTTGGGGACTTGATCCGAACGGCTTTTCCGGAAACGTAGATCTCCCCTTTGCTGATCTTGTCGGCGCCGAAAATCGCTCTCGCCACTTCGGTTCGACCTGAGCCCATGACACCTGCCAGGCCTACGATCTCGCCTTCGCACACATCGAGACTGACATCTTCGAAGATGCCAGGTCGTGTAAGATTCTCCACCCGCAAACGTTTCTCGCCTGCTTCGCACTGCGGGCGAGGGTTTCCGCGAGAGACCGTTCGACCGACCATGAGCTGAACCAGTCGATCCATTCCAGCGTCTGCGACATCGAGCGTCTTCTCTTTGCGACCGTCCCGCATGACCGTGACTCGATCGGCAATCTCGCCAACCTCTTCAAGTCGGTGGGAGATGTAGATGACCGCGCAACCGCGTTCCTTCATCTGACGCACAACGCGAAACAACTCCCTGATCTCTCCCGAGCTGAGCGCGGCTGTAGGCTCATCCATGATGTAGATCTCAGACTCAAGAGACAGAGCCTTGGCGATTTCTACCATCTGCTGTTTGGCCACGCCAAGGCGCCGCACAGGGGTTGTCGGCAAGATATCAACCTGAAGGTCAGCCAGAATGCGTCCGGTCGTGCGGTTCATCTCGGTGCGGTTGATGAGCAATCGAGCCAATGGCCCCTTGCCACGCGGCAGATGGCCGAGCGAGATGTTCTCGGCAACAGAAAGGTCTGGAACCAGGTTGTACTCCTGATAGATGGTCGCGATTCCAAGAAGCTGCGCATGGCGGGGGGAGTGAATATCGACGGGGGTGCCGCGTAGGTGAATCGTCCCAGCATCCTTTCGATAGACACCCGCAAGGATCTTGATCAGTGTCGACTTGCCGGCGCCGTTTGCGCCCAGAAGGGCGTGGACTTCGCCCGGTCGTAGATCGAAATCCACATGATCCACAGCAAGAACACCGGGGAACTCCTTGAGAATCCCTTCCATCTCGACGAGGTGCGCCGTGGGCGCAGTCATGGTCGCGGTTCCGGCCTGTCCCATCGGTGCATTCGCTGCATCACTCATGGCTTCGCTTTCCCCTGTTCCTCGATTGCAGACGTCTCGGACGCTCTCTCCTTGGGCTGCTCTCGGCGCACCACCGTGTTGCTGAAGGCCACACACTCACGTACGAAGGCTTCCATGTACTCAATGGGATGGGTCTCTCCTTCGACGAACGTCAATCCCTTGAGTGACAGCATGGGGCTGAAAGGTGGGACCTGGAGGCACTCGGCGACCTGCTGATCAAGGAGCTCCCCGGCGGCGAGGCTGCGTTCAGAGCGCTCGACCACATAGCCGTACTTCTGCTCAAGCGTGGCGTACAGGCTGTCGTTGACCCACCCAGTAGTCTTGAGATCCGAGAATCGATCGTAGGGAAGGTACGAATCGCAGACCATGACCGGGCGATCGTTCATCGAGCGCAGTCTGCGAAAGAACAGGACCTGCGATCCTCGAGGGAGTCCAAGGCGGGAGACAGTGTCTTTCGGGCCCTCCAGGACTGTGCGAGCCAAGATCTGCGTCTTGAGAAGGGCATCCGGCGGGAATTGCTCCGTTAGGCTCAGGTTGTTGCTCAAGAGCGCCAGTCCAATCAGCTGTTTGCCCCG
>Ga0180429_10005105_pt1 | contig 10436 bp, 8 predicted proteins | sample SS_ome_FD_132428 | JGI IMG/M metagenome (GOLD analysis project Ga0180429, IMG submission 132428) | Hypersaline lake sediment archaeal communities from the Salton Sea, California, USA - SS_1_S_1 metaG | ecosystem: Environmental > Aquatic > Non-marine Saline and Alkaline > Hypersaline > Sediment ...
CGGGGAATGCTTCCGCCCGCTCCCGGGGCTTTCAGGCGACTTCTTGCTTGCTCAGGGCGTTCACCTTGCGGGTGAGGCGGGAAATCTTCCGAGAGGCTTTGTTGCGATGGATGACTCCCTTGGCCGCCGTCTTGTCGATGATGGAGATGGCTTCCTGTAGCTTTTCCTTCGCCTGCTCCGGGGATTGCGACTGGATGGCCTGCTCCAGGGACCGGATGGCCGTCTTCATGCGGGTCTTGCGCATGCGGTTTCGAAGTCGGCGCTTTTCGCTTTGTTTGGCTCTCTTGACGGCGGATTTGTGATTGGCCAAGACTGCAACCTCCTTGTTACGGTTTGTTTTTGAAGTTTCCAGGGGTCCGCTCTTCCAACGGATCTTTCAAAATATTCCCTTCGGGCGGGCTTCGCCGGGCATCCCGCCGAAGCTCAATGCATCACCTGGAGGATCTCGAAATTGCGCATTCCCTTGGGGGTTTTCACCTGAACGTCGTCCCCTTCCTCCCTGCCGATGAGGGCCTTGCCCAGAGGGGAGGTCACGGAGATGGTGCCGGACTGGACATCGGCTTCGTAGGGACCGACCAACCGGTAGGTGGCCATTTCCCCCGTTTCCAGGTCCTCCATTTCCACGGTGGCCCCGAACAGCGCTTTGCCGTTTTCGTTTCCCGAAGGCTCGACGATCTCCGATTCCCCCAATTTCTGGCACAAATCGTTGATGCGCCCCTCGATCATGGCCTGCTTTTCCTTGGCGGCCTCGTACTCGGCGTTTTCGGAAAGGTCCCCGTGGGCCCGAGCTTCCTCGATGGCCTGGATGACTTGCGGGCGCTCCTCCTTCTGCAAGCGCTTGAGCTCGGCTTGCAAGCGATCGTATCCTTCCTTGGTTATGGGCACTCGCTGCATAAACATCCTCCTGGCAGTGATTATAAAAGGTCCATATACAGAGATTCCCTCCCTTGTGTCAAGAAATATGCGACGGGGAGAGGATCCCTTTTTCATAAAAAAATCCCGCCGGAGGGCCGCGACCGATTTGCGCCAAGGACGCCCGCGAGGCGCCAAGCCGGCGCCCGAACGGAAATTCGAAATGCGAAGCGCGAAATTTCGAATTCGGCCTGAACGGGCTTTTTCGCTCGGGCTCGTTGGCGATGCTCCCTTCAGGACTTTCCCCTGTAGAGCAGGGCCATGAGAGTGATGTCGTCGGTCTGGGGCTCGCTGTCGGAAAAGCCGCGGACCGTTTCCAGTATCCCGGCCACCAGATCTTGGGGTCCGGCCGACGCCCTGACCCTCGCTTCCTCGAGGAGGCGCTCGTCGGAGTACAGCTCCCGGTCGGGGCTCATGGCCTCGGTCACCCCGTCGGTGTAAACGAGCAGCTTGTCCCCGGGCCGGAGGGTCCGCTGTCTGGTTTCGAAGTCCATGTCCTCCACAACCCCCAGGACGAGACCCGGGGGCAGGGGCAGCCATCGGGGGGCCCGTCCCCGTTCGAGCAAAAGAGGGGGATTGTGTCCCGCGTTGGAATAACGCAGGCTCCCGTCGCGCAGATTCAATTGCCCGCAGAACAGGGTCACGAACATGGAGGATTCGTTGCCCTGGCACAGCTCGTTGTTCACCTTGGCCAGCACTTCCGACGGCTCCAGGCTTTGCTCGGCGATGCCTTTCATCAAGGTCTTGGTCACGGCCATGAACAGGGCGGCGGGCACCCCCTTGCCCGAAACGTCTCCCACCAGGAAGAACAGGTGGTCCTCGTCCAGCAGAAAGAAGTCGTACAGATCCCCTCCCACCTCCCTGGCCGGCTCCAGGGTGGCGAAGAGGTCGATCTCGTGTCTGTCGGGAAAGGGGGGGAAATGCTTGGGCAGAAAGCTCATCTGGATGTTGCGGGCGATCTTCAGCTCGCTTTCGATGCGCTCCTTGGCCTTGGTGGTCTCGGTGAGATCGGCGATGTACCGCTTGAGGGCCACCCGCATGGTGTCCACGGAGGTGGAGAGCTGGCCCACCTCGTCGTTGACCCTGACCCGCGGCATGCTCGCTTCCAGGTTTCCCTTGGCGATCTGCCCGGTGGCGTCCACCAGCGAGCGCAGGGGCTTGGTGATGGAGCGGGAGATCACCGCCACCACCAGCAGCAGGATGGCGAAGCCGATTCCACCGATCATCGACACGGTCCGGCTCAAGAAAACGACGTCCGCGTAAATCTCCTCCTTGGGAATCACCACTCCCACGGACCATCCCGTCGCCGGCACGGGGGCGTAGCAAAGGAGGGACGGCTTGCCCGTGTGCGTGCTGACGAAGTCCGCGAACCCTTCGCCGCCGCGGATCATGTCCCTGCCGATGCGCCGAAGCTCGGGCATGTCCATCGCCTCGGCCATGCTGAAAACGCTCTCGCGCATGATCCGGTCGTGGTCCGGATGGGCCACGAACAAGCCGTTGCGACTGATGAGAAAGGCGTATCCGGTGTCGTACAAGGAAACGGCGGAAATGCTTCCAACCAGGGCTTCCAGGGAGATGTCCGCCGTGACCACGCCCCGAAAGCGACGCCCTCGCGCCGTCCACTGGTAAAAGGGGACGGAATAGGTGGACATCAAGACGTTTCCGCCGCCTTCGTCGAAGTAGGGCTCGCTCCACACGGCCCGCTCCAGGTATCTGGGAATGCCGTACCAGTCCCGGTGAAAATAGTCGTAGGCATCCCCGCCAAGCTCGGACCGGGTGACCCGACCGGTTTCGTCGCGAAAGTAGTAGGGAGCGAAGTAACGCTCGCCGGGGTCCATGGAATAGGGCTCGAAAGCCGCCGTCGAGCCGAAAATGTCGGGATTTTCCGTCACCAGGTCCCGGATCATGGAGGCCAGGAGGGGGCCCGAGGGCTGCTCCTTTTCCAGGCGCAGGGCCACGTACTGCGGGACCTGCTCGACCCCCCGCACTTCCGTTTCGATGCGATGCACCAGGGATTCGGTGAGGTTGGCGGCGCTCTCGCGGACGTTCTTGAGCACCAAGTCCTTGGAGCAGCGGTAGTTGTAGCCGAAAGCCACCGCGAAGACGATCGTCGTGCTGGTGAGGATGAAAAGGGCCAGTCGAAAGGAGAGGCGCTGTCTTCTATGGGGCGGCGGGCTCGGGGTCATAAAAAACCTTGTAGGGGACCGTGGCGGTGACAATGCCGTTTTTCAAAAGCTCGGCGGCGACGAATTCGTACTCCTCTTCGCTCAGCCGGCCCAAGGGGGCTTGGGAATCGGGCGGTTCGACGATGTCCCGCATCCGCTCGAGCATCCATTTCTGATGGACCCGGTTGGTGGGCAGATTGGCTTCGAGGACGCGCTTCATGACCATGTCCAGGGCTTCTTCCGGATGATCGAAGACGTATCGCCACCCTTGCAGGGAGGCCTGGACGAAATCCCGCACCAGCTCCGGATTGTCGCGCACCAGGGATTCCGGGCAGTAAATCCCGTCTTCGGGAAAATTGAAGCCGTAGTCGGCCAGAAAGAACGCGGTGAGCTCGTCGGCGTTCACCCCGGAATTGAGGATGGCGTGGTATTCGTTGTACCACATGGCCGAGGCCGCGTCCACGCCGTCCATGAGGAAGAGATTCAGGGTGTAGCCTTGACGGACCGTGCCCACGTCGAGGTCGAAGCGACGGAAGAAGGCGAGAGGCTGGGCCGAGAATTCGGGCCACAACGAGACCCTTCTGCCGTCCAGGTCCTCGGGGGCAAGGATGCCGGAGGATTTCTTGGCCACCAGCATGAGGGCCGAGCGCCGGACGATCTGCGCGACGTTGACAACCGGGATTCCCCGCGAGCGCAAGATCAGCCCGTTGGAAAGAAACATGGAGGCGAAGTCCGCCTCGCCCTCGGCCAAGGCCTCGCTGGCCGGATCGTCCGGTCCTCCCTTCAGCATTTCCACGTCCAGGCCCCGCTTGGCGTAGAATCCCTTGTCCTTGGCCGCGTAGTATCCGGCGAACTGGGCCTGGGGCGACCATTGGGGAATGAAGCGGACTCGACGGGGGGCCCCTTCCAGGAGGGGCTGGGCCGGGACCGCCGACGCCGAAGCGAGAAGCAGCAGGGCGAAGACGGCGGCAAGAAGCTTGCCTGGAAGCGGGTTGAAGCCCGAAAGGGGCTCGGGGAGCGTGCCGTCGTCTTCGCGGCGGGAGGATCTCCGTGCCCGCCGACCAGCGGGTCCGAACCGCAGCCCGGCCCCTTGCGGGCGCTTGGAGGGGAAGCAAAGCCGTGTCATGGAAAACCCCCTTGCAGGACGAGCCGAAAACGCTTGGATTCCATTGTATCGAAGCCCCTCTCCATGCGCAAGGGAAACGGCCTGTCCGATTTCGGGCGCGATGCGAGCCGTTGCAGGTTTCGCACGCGAGGGGGGTCGAGCCCCCCGCCACCGGAGCCAAGGGCGACGGTCCCCCTTGTCTTTACCTTCCCTCCGAAGCTACAATCAAGCCCAACTCAAATCAACTCAAACCCACTGGAGAAGCCTGCCTGGTGGAGAGCCTGGAGGCCCTCATGGAAGGAGCGGGCCCGGGGTTTCCGGAGGAGGTGCCCCGGGCCGTGGAGCAGACCCTCGAGGGGGTGGAGCGGGTGAGCACCGGCAGGGAGGGAGATCGGGCCGTGGTGAGGATCTCGGACACGGGAACGGGAATCCCCGAAGCCATCCGGTCGCGCATTTTCGACCCCCTTTTCACCACCAAGGAGGTGGGGAAGGGGACGGGGCAGGGGTTGGCCATTTCCCGCATTCCATACCAATTCAAGAGGAAGCCGGCTTTCTTTGCAATCGGTGGATTTCTTGGATGGCTTGGTCCGTGTCGTAGGATTCGAGCGCTTCCGTCATTTTCGTCAACTCGGGGCAGTCGCCGAGAATCTCCTTCAATGCCGCCACGTGAGCGGGCGCTTCCGTGATGTCCGACCGAATGGCTTCCAGCAATCGATCCAGCGTCCCGGCCGCATCCCTTCCATCGATCCCGGAGGACGGCTCGGCCCTGGCGTTTTCGGCCTTGTCCCCGTCGCGCATTTCGACGATGCGGGAAAAGGACGCCAAAACGGCTTGAACGGCTTCCGAAAAACTTGCGATGCTCGGAGAAACGGGACTCTGGCCCTTGTTCGCAAGCTCGGCTTCCAATTCAAGACAGATGTTGTAAAGCTCCATTGCGCCCAGGTTTCCGGCTACCCCCTTCAACGCGTGAATTTTGCGCAACGCGGCATCGTATCCACCGGCATGGATGCATTCCTCTATTTCCCGGACAATGTCTCGATAGTTGCGAATGAACGATTTCAATATGGTTGCATAGGCTTCGTCGGAGCCCCCGACCCTTGAAAGGCCGGCACGGATATCGATCCCCCGGTACTGGTCGGGCAAATGCGAGGTTGTTTTTTCCTCGACGGTCGCTTTTTCCCGACGCGGCGGCTCGGGCCTTCCCGGCTTGATCCATCGAACAAGGGCTTCGTACAGTTTGCGCGAATCGATGGGCTTGGTGACGTAATCGTTCATGCCGCATTGCAGGCATTTTTCACGCTCGCCCGTTATGGCGTGCGCGGTCAGGGCGATAATGGGAAGGTCGCTCTCGTCCTTTACGCGCCGAATGCGAGCGGTGGCTTCGTACCCGTCCATGACCGGCATTTGCATGTCCATCAGCACGGCGTCGTACGGTTTTTCGGGACCGGACCGACAGACCAGATCGAGGGCTTCCCTGCCATTGTTCGCCACGGTGACATGAAAGCCCGCAAGCTCGAGCAGCTCGATAACGATCTGCTGATTGATCCGATTGTCTTCCGCCAGCAGGATTCCGGCTCCGCGGATCGATTCCAGCCCTTCCGGTAGCTCCCCGCCGATGCTCTTTTTTTCGATGCCCGCTTCATCGGAATCCCGTTCCGCTCCCAAGCCGAACGTGACGTCGAAGCTGAATTCGCTTCCTTGGCCCGGTTCGCTTTCAACGCGGATTTCTCCTCCCATCATTTCGACCAGCCGCTTTGAAATGACCAAGCCCAGGCCGGTTCCGCCGTATTTTCGCGTCGTGGACACGTCCGCCTGGGTGAAAGGCTGAAACAGCTTGACCACTTGCTCGGGTGTCATTCCGATGCCGGTGTCCTTCACCGAAAAACGGATGGCCGCTTCTTTTTCCGAAGCGGGGAGGTCCCGGTCGATGCGATCGACGCGGACGGCGATCCCCCCCTGCGGCGTGAACTTGACCGCATTCGCGCACAGGTTGGTCAACACTTGTCCGAGCCGCAAGGGGTCGCCGATCAACGAGCGGGGGACGTCCCGGTCGGCACGGGACGTTATTTCCAGTTTCTTGTCCCCGAGGATGTTTTGGATGGTCGAGAACACGTCTTCGAGCACGTCCCTCGGATCGAATCGGACGGATTCCAGAGTCAGCCTGTCGGATTCGATTTTCGAAAAATCCAGGATGTCGTTGAGGATGCGCAACAGGGATTTGGCCGAAAAGGCGATCTTGGCAAGATAGTCCCTTTGTTTGTCCGTCAACGGGGTCTTCAGAGCAAGCTCCGAAAGTCCCGTGATGGCGTTCATGGGCGTCCTGATGTCGTGACTCACGTTGGCCAGAAACAGGCTCTTGGATTCATTGGCTTTCATGGCCAGATCGCGTGCCGCCGTCAGACTTTCGAGGAGCTCCATGTTTTCGGATCGCAGTTTCATGAAGGCCCGGGAAATCTCGCCGATCTCGTTTCCGGGAGTGGGCAGGTCCCCCGACTGTCGATCTCCCCTGGAATAGGCGTACATCTCCTGAACGATGATTTCGATGGGAGAGACCATGCGCTTGCCCATGAGATAGACGACAACGAGAATGACGAAGCCGGCCACGGCCGTGAAGAGAAGGATCTTCCGTCGCAGCTCGAACAGGGACCGCCGTTCCTCGACGTAATTTTCGAGCACCCGGACGGTATAGGGCTTGCACCCTTCGATGGGGCAGGGCAGAACGTCCTGGAGATCGAAATCGATCCTGTCCCAGTCCCGCAGGCCCCGATCGCCGGCGTGCGAGCGCGCCACGGGAAGCCCGTCCCGATAGGCGGCCATTTCCACGTTTCGACGCTCTCCCATGCGATGGAGCAGCTCGTCGTTGAGCTCGATTCCGACGACGACCGTGCCGATCCGGATGGTTTCGTATTCCATGACGGGAAAGCATGACAGGAGAAAAACGCCGTCTTCGAATTTGGAGAGCAACGAGATCGGGCCGTCTTCCATGGCGGCCGACAGCAGCGGGCTTTCCGGAAGGACGTCCCCGAACTTGAATTCGTCGCTTCCCCGGCAGATCACCGTTCTTTCATTGTCCAGAAACGTCATGTGATCGATTCCGATTTTCCGATAGGGCACGGTGCTCTGGAACAGCAGATCGGTGTCGTAGTTTTTGACGGAGCGCTGTATCGCGACGGTCTGGCTGAGAATGTGCGCCACCTGAAGCGTGGTGTTCAGCTTGTCCGCGAAATCGGTCTTCAGCAATTCGGATTTCCGGGACAGGCTCGTCCGAATGTTGTCGTCCAGTTTGTTCAGAAGTTGATTCACCTGGAAAACGGCCAGAGCCACGCTGAAAAAAAAGGGGGCCAGCGCCAGAAGAAGCAGTTGGGGAAGCAGTTTCATCGCGATGTTCGACGGACGCGGGTCACGGGCTGTCCGCGATCCCGTCCGAATTCAGGTCCCTCACCACATCGTAGAACGAATCCTCCTGCAGGCTGAATCCGGCGTAGGGGAATTGGCTTTCCTTCAGCGACCGGAGCAGTTCGGCGTTTCGATTGACCTCCAGAAGAATGGATTCGACCCTGGCAACGTCCTCGTCGGACACGTGCGGGCCCGCGGCGCAGGCATCCAGGGGAATGGGCGGCGTCCTGGCGATCTCCCGAAAGATATCCCCGTATTTTTCGACGGCGATGGACAAATTGCCGTCGAAAGTGGCCCCCGCGTCGATGGAACGGTTGACCAGAGCGTCTATCAACTTGTCGTGGCGATTGAGCATGAACACGTTGGAGAAAAACTTTTCGGGAACGATGCCGTTTTTGCTCAACAGGCTCCTGGGATAAAGATACCCGGAGGCCGATGTCCGATTGGTGAACCCGAACCGCTTGTTCTTCAAATCTCCCAGGGTTTGGAATCCCGATTCCTTGAGCGATATGACGATGCCGTAGTAGTGGTCGCTCAATTGGCCGTTTTCGTTTTCCTTCATCAGGGAGACGATGTATTTCAAATCGGGAACCCGCCGTTTGGCCACCACGTAGGATTGGGGAGAAAAAAAACCGATGTCGACGGCTTCGTCCGCCAGTCGCTGACTCAGCTCCTCGTAGGACCTGGCCACCACGAACTCCACCTCCATGTTCAGCTCCTTGCCGAGATGCGATATCAGGGGCGCGTAATTGTTCTTGAGATCGGTCGAAGCCCCCCACGGCGTGACGCCGAAGACCATCCCGGGCTTGGTCTGGCCCGCGACGGGCCCCGGTGTCGAGAGAAAAAGCAGGAAAGACAAAATGAAGATCGCCGGAGCCCTGGCCATCGATCGGTTCGCATCCATGAAATCCCTCCGGAAGAGTGAAACGGGAGAGCGGTCCGGCGGGCCCGCTGCTCCGCCGTTATTTCGAGCCGTACGCCTCTCTGACGACATCGTAGAAATCGTCGTCCCGAACGGTGAATCCTCGATAGGTCGTGCCCAGCTCGTTCATTCTGGAAAAGGCGGGCGAGTCCTTGGAGAGCTTCAACAACGCGCTTCGCAACGATCGAATGACTTCATCCGGAACATGGGGCCCCGCGGCGAAGGCGTCGAAGGGAATGGGGAGCGTCTCCGCGACGACGTGAAAAACGTCCCCGTATTCCTCGGTGCCCGTCGTGTAGTTGACGTCGTAGGTGGCTCCGGCGTCTATCGATCGGTTGACAAGGGCCGCAAGAATTTTCGAATGCTTTTTGAGCATGAAGATCTGCGAGAAATAATTTTCAGGAACAATCCCCTCGCTCAACAGAAAGGACCTGGGATACACGTATCCGGATGCCGATTGATAATCCGTGAATCCGAATTTTTTTCCCTTCAAGTCGCCCAAGGTTCGGGATTGGAGATGGAAATCAGAATCAAGCACCTCCCTTCCTCTCGACCGTCTATCCGACGGTCGGTATATCGGAAGAGCGGCCACGGGTCGATCACGGCGGCTCCGAGGACCTCGTGCTCGCACAATGGCCCTCGTATCGACAGAATTTGAAAGCGTATCCTTTCAAAATGATACGAAGAGACAAGAATTGCAACTCGAGGCTCGCCTTACTCCGCAATTCCAATTTCTCTTGACATCCAACTTGATTTTTCCCGATACTCCCTATCCGGAGCAGGAGGGGGATCGGTTCGATCAATTCAGCCAAGGGAGCGGCCGGAGTTGTGGCTTGGAGCGGGTAGCTTCGCGAACTGTGCGGTCGAGGCCCGAAAACAACGAATCAGGGAGGAGAAGGAAATGACGAGCTTGCGGAGGAAGTCGATTTACCTGTTCGCGTTGTCGGTTTTACTGCTGAGCGCGACGACGATCGCGAAGGCGGCCGAGGCGGCGGAATGGAACCTGTTGTTTTACATGGACGCCGATTGCAACCTCGAGGAATACCTTCTCGAGAACGTGGAGGAGATGGCCCAAGTGGGCGGCGACGCCGCCGTCAACATGCTGGTGCTGGTGGATCGGCACGATCCCGTGGACCCTGACGAGGCGGACCACGGCGCCTACACCGACGGGCCCCTTCTGAACATCCCCAACTTCACGGGGGCGAAGATCTTCCAAGTGGAGCGCGAATGGCTGACGGAAGTCGCCGACTGGGGAGAAGTGAACATGGGCGACCCCGAGACCCTCGAGCGATTCGTCGTCTTCGCCGCCCGGTCCTATCCCGCCCGGCGGACGATGCTGCTGCTCAGCGACCACGCCGGGTCGTGGAGATACATCTGCGGCGACGACAACACGGGAGTGGAGGGATTGAAGGAAGACTACCTGACCATCCACGAGATCGGGCAAGCCTTGGCGCGGGCCACCGACGACGGCCGTGAGAAGATCGATCTGCTGGCCTTCGACGCCTGCCTCATCGGCGAAATGGAAGCCATGATCGAGGTGGCTCCCTTCTGCGGCTACTACGTGGGCTCCGAAGCCACCATACCCGGTCCGGGTTACGACTATCCCGGCTTTCTGCAAGCCTTGAAGAGCGATCCGACCATGAGCGCCCCCGAGCTCGGCGCGATTCTCGTGGCCACCTACGACGAAAAATACGCCGCCGACGAGAACTGGGAGGGCAGCTACACGTTGAGCCTCGTGGATTTGGGCTCCGTGGACGCCGTGGGCGACGCCGTCAACGACTTGGCCGACGCCTGCCTGGCCGAGCTCGAGACGGGGGGAGAGGAAGCCTGGCGAAAGATGGCCATCGCTCGCGTGGGGACCCACGGCTTCTCGCGCAACCACGGTTACAACCTCTTCGACCTGAAAGACTTGGCCGCCCAGATGTCCCTTCAGTTC
>Ga0180429_10005106_pt1 | contig 10435 bp, 10 predicted proteins | sample SS_ome_FD_132428 | JGI IMG/M metagenome (GOLD analysis project Ga0180429, IMG submission 132428) | Hypersaline lake sediment archaeal communities from the Salton Sea, California, USA - SS_1_S_1 metaG | ecosystem: Environmental > Aquatic > Non-marine Saline and Alkaline > Hypersaline > Sediment ...
ACCTTTTCTCAGTGCGGAAGCGGATCGTTCGAGTCAAAGTCGAAGATGCTTTGGAGCGGGTCGCTGACGATCCGGCACGGCAGGACGCCGCTGAGCTCACTGATCAGGTCGTGTTGGCGCTTGGAGCAGTCCTGGTACTCATCGACGTACACGCCCGCGTAGCTTGCGGCCACCACGCTTTGGATCGCGGCGTTCTGCAGCGCGACGCGGGCGCCGTCGTACACGGCCGGCCAAGCCTGCCCTGTTGGCTTGGGTGCTCAGCAAAATTGACCCACTTGTGCTCACCAGAAATGACCCAAGCAGCGATCGCGGATCGTGGCCAGGATTTGCAGCAGGGCTTCGAGAGACAAGGCATGGAGGCGGCAGCGGGGTAGGGCTCTAGCGGGCGGGTGAAGGGTCGGGTTACTCGGGGTCGCGGAGGGAGGGGCCATCGATCTCGATGGTCTGGCAGCGATGGCGGAGGCGGTCGAGGAGAGCGGCGACCATCTGCTTCTGGCCGAGGAAGGCGTACCAGTCGTCATAGACGAGGTTGGTGGTGATGATCGTGGAACGGTGGCCGGTGTAGCGCTCGTCCATGAGCTTGAAGAAGATGTTGCTCTGCTCGGGGCGGAGATTCAGATAACCCATCTCGTCGATCAGCAGGACATCGACTCGAGCGAGCCTGTTGACAAGTCTGCGCGTGGAGCGATCGGCGAGGCTGGCGTACATCTCATCGAAGAGGTCCTGCGCCTTGACGTAGAGGCCGCGATAGCCGTTTTCGAGCGCCTTGAGCAGAATAGCGGTAGCGAGGCCGGTCTTGCCGACGCCAGTGCCGCCGATGAAAACGAGATTGGCAGCGCGGCCGATGAAGTCGAGCTTGGCGATCTGGCGGATGGTGGCTGCACGGACACCGGGCTGCTTCTTGAAGGGGAAGGTGTTGATGGTCCAGCGCTCGGGCAGGCGAGCCCGGCCGATGCGGTATTCGAGCGAGCGGTCCAGTTGATACTGGTACTGCTCGCGCAGCAGCCAGACCAAGAAGGTCGAGTAGCTGGGCTGTCGCTTTTCGGCTCGCGCGAGCATGCGCTCGAGGATTTCGCGGATCCGCACCAAGCGCAGGTTCTTGAGCAGCTGGTCAAGCTCGTCATCCATCGTCGAGGTCCTCCTCGTCGCACCTTGGCGCCGTTGGTAGGCGAAAGAAGTCGCCGGCGATCGTCTTGAGCACCATCTTTTCGATGCGTCCGAGATCGATCAGGCCATAGTCGAGCGCGGTCTTGATCGCGGCGACCAAGGGTCCGGTCGGGTAGTCGAGGTACATGCGATGCAGGCGACGCAAAGGCTGCACCGCACGACCCCGGTGGTGTTTGCGAAGCGCGTCGACGAGGGCCGACAGCTCCGGGCTCGCTCCGCGCAAGGCACGCTCCTCTGGCAGCTCGGGGAGCGGGCGGCTGTGGTGATGGCGGCGCTGAGCGCGATGCGCCTCGAGCGTGCGGCGCAGGGCCTTGCCATCCTCGACCCGCTCGTGCTCGGCGACGAGCTGATGGCCAGAAAAGATCCGCACGCGGTCTTTGCAGAGGCGCAGCTCGAGCCGTCGACTGATCAGTTCCACTGGCACCGAGTAGCGATTGCGGTAGACGGTGACGTAGCCCTCGACGTCGACGATGCGATGGACCAGCTCGTAGACCTCGGGGACGTGAAGCGGTAGTGGCTTGAGCTGCGGCCGCTCAGCCGCAAAGAGCTCGTTCGGCTTGGCCCGGATGTGCTTCTTGAAGCGTGCGTTGACACGGTCACACCAATCGCGGAATTGCGCGTTGAGGTCATTCAAGTCAGCAAAGGTGCGTCCCGCGTAGAAGTTCTTCTCGATGTAGTCGAAGGGCCGCTCGACCCGCGCCGAGCGGTTGGCGTCGCCCCGTTCATGCGCGATGAATTCGAAGCCGAAGCGTTCGCCAAAGGCAACCAGCTCGGCAGCGATCATCGCGTCGGCTCCTGTGCCGCTGACGACCACGACCGAAGTGTTGTCGACCATGCAGTGCTTGGCCGCTCCGCCAAAGGTGACCACCGCCTCGGTCAGAAAGACCTTGCACCAGAAGCGATTGAAGGTCGGGTAGCCCTGCGCGTAGATCATCCGCGAGTAGCACAGGACGACCGACGCACACTGGAGCCGGCGGTGTTTTCCACCGACCTTGACCGTGTGCGGCGACGTGTCGTGCTGCATCTCCTGGCCCGGATCGAAGTGGTAGCGACCGGCAGGGGCTTTGGGCTTGACCCCGATGCCGTGTCGGCGGCAGAAGCCGGTCAGCGTCGAGTACGACAGCGCGACCCCAGCGGCCGCGAGCTCCTCTTGGACGCGGACCCAATTGCCCTGGCAGCTCGCGTAGAGCTCCCGGATCTGATCGACGTGGGGATCGGCCTGCTCGACGCGGCGGAGCCGAGGGACCTCGACAGCGCCCGACCGCAGCACCGTGCGTACCGCGTTGCGGGAGATCGAAAGCGCTCGGGCGATCGCACGGATCCCATGGCCGCGTCCGGCCAGGATCAGGATCGCTTCGCGTGTCTCGAGGTCGAGCATCAGCACCTCAGCCATTCAAAGAGCGCGTCGAAGGACTGCTGCGCCGCTCCCCAGGCATCGCGCACGGCTCGGCCATGAGGCTTGTCGCCGCCATCCTGGCGCAGCTTGCGGGCAAGCCGCCGGCAGATCCCCTCCAGCGCGTGCAGATCGGCAAGCACCTCGGCGTTGCCGTCCGCCGGCGGCTGGGCTTCGGCTGAGGCCGACAGAAACAGCATCGGGTGATCGCAAAGCCGCTGTCGCGTCTCGGCGTCGGACTGCCGCCAGGCGACGTACAGCTTGTGCATCTGCCGGACGCTGACGCGCTGCCCCGCGAGATTCTCTGCGAGCCGTTCGCAGTCCTCGGCCTTGCCCCGGGCCAAGGGCACCAGGTACTTCATCGTCGCCTGCGCACTGAGCGCTCCCGAGCGCACCAGATCCTGCACGCGCTGTGGCAGAGCCCTGACCAGCGCCAGACGCCTCGAGACCCAGCTGTCGCTTCGGCCGAGCCGCCGGGCGACCTCGGCGCCGCTCAGTCCGTGGCCCTCGCACAGCTCGCGCAACAGCCAGCCGTCTTCGATCGCCGTACGCCGCCGCGCCGCTTCCTGCCGCCGATGCCACACGAGCGCCTCGGGGATCGGAAGCGAGAGCACGATCGCATCCACCGTGTCGCGACCGAGCTTGTGCAGCGCTTCGACTCGACGGTAGCCATCGATCAGCACGTAGCGCTCGGGGACCGTGCCGGCGACCACGACCACGGGGCTCTGCTGGCCGACCTCGGCAAGCTGGGCCATCAACCGGCTCTGCGGCCCCGATCCACAGATCCGCAGCGCGGCGAAGGTCAGCTCGAGCTGCCACAGCTCCACTTGCATCGGGATCGACGCTAGGGCGGCGACCGGCCTGACACCATGCCGTCTCGCACGGCACGAGGCACTACTCTGGAGGATTTCCCTTTGACATCAAACGGTTGTGCGCCGACTGCGTCTCGCACCCAAGACATCAGGACTCTTCCCGATTCCTCAATGACTACGCTCGCTTCCAGTCCGACCGCGTCTCGCGCCACCGTCCACGCAAGTCGGTCCATCGGCGCGACCTCGGGCGACTCGTCAATCACCAGCCGCCGTCTCAGACGCTCTCCTCGGTCGTAGTCGGGATTGCGACGATGCCACGCGGCGCACGCCCGCCGATGACGCTCGCGCTGGCATGCCTCGGCGCTGCAGACGTGCTGCCGATCACCCGCTCGCGCGTGAGGCTGAAACCATCGACCACAGATTCGGCACGGACGTCGTCGGACCATCCCGCTCCATCGCCCTTGCCACACCCAGGGTCAATTCTCCTGAGCGCTACCCCGCTGCCGCTGCCGCTTCCCTTCCCAGCCAGCTCGGTGGGTCAATTCTCATGAGCACGGGTGGGTCAATTCTCGTGAGCGCCGAAGCGTGCCGTCGACGACACCGAGGCACTCCAGATTGATCCAGGCGTAGCGGCCGTCCATGAAGCGCTCGAACACCGCCTCGTACTCGTCCGGCGAGAGGAGTTGGTCGCGCGTGATGCCGGCGGGAGATCTGCGGAGGTCTGTCGGGGCGACGCACAGGACGCTGTCCCAGGGCGGGGCGCCGTCGAGCTCCCGCAGCGTGACCGATCAGCGAAGCCTGGGAGACAACGGGATCGGAATGCGGGGGGTGCTGTTTCAGCGGTGGGCGGCGAGGCTGCGGTAGAGCGTGGCGCGATGGACGCCGAGCTGGTGGGCGATCTGGCGAGCCGAGAGCCTCGGATTCGCCAGCATGGTCCGCGCCATTTCGACCTGCTCTTTCGTGAGCGCCCTCGGTCGACCGAGCGTCACGCCGCGATCACGGGCGGCGGCCAGCCCGGCGCGTGTTCTCTCGCGAAGCACGGCGGCCTCGAATTCGCTCAGCGCACCGAAGACGTGGAAGGTCAGCTTGCCGGTTGGGGTCGTGGTATCGAGCGCCTCGCGCAGCGAGCGTAGACCGACCCCTTGCTCGTGGAGCGCGTTGACGATCTCGATCAGGTCGTGCAGAGAGCGGCCGAGGCGGTCGAGCTTCCACACGATGACGACATCGCTACGCCGCGCGAAGGCGAGCAGGGCGTCGCGACCGGGCAGGCCGGCGCCAGCGCCGGAGCGCTTGTCGTCGAAGACCTTGTCGCAGCCGGCGGCTCGCAGCGCGTCGTGTTGCAGGTCGAGCTTCTGATCCTCGGTCGAGACCCGGGCGTAGCCGATGAGCATTCCGTCTCCTCCTGGTTGGATGTCGCAGAAACGGCAGGATCGACGAGATCCGCGACAGCGACTATCGCGACAGGTTTTTGCGACAGCGATAGAGGGGCGTGATGCAGCGATCACCGGCGCGCCGGTGGTGTCGCAGAAAGGCTCGTTTACGCGACCGGGTGCGCCTTGGCGTAGGCGGCCGGCGTAATCTCGGCGGCGCTCAGGCCGTAGACGTCGCGGTGGGTCCCCAGCCGGGTGAAGGCCCAGCCGAGATACGCCAGCGGGTCGACGCCGAGCGCTCGGCACGTCGCGACGATCCCGAGCAGCGTGGCAGCGCGGTGCGCTCCCTCGGTGCTGCCGGCAAAGAGGCTGTTGAGGCGCATCTTCGCCACCTGCTGGTACTCGCGCTCGGACGCTGAGTTGTCGATCGGGATCTCGGGGTGATCGACGAAGCAGAAAAGCGCCTTCCAGTGGTTGCGGTAGTAGCGGATCGCCTCGGCCAGCGGATCGCTCGGCGTCAGCGTCGGCTCGACCGCGTCCATCCACGCCTTGAAGTCGTCGGCCAGCGGCGGGACCTTCTCCTTGCGCCACCGCCTGAGCTTCTCGCCGGTCAGCCCGCGCTGCTGAGCTTCGGCCTCGGCGATGTAGATCGCGGAGATGAAGACGCCGCCTTCCTTGGCCAGCACCGGCTGGACCGACTCGGCGTCGCGGAGCTTGCGACGTCCGTGGGCGTTGCAGCCGGCCTCGACCACGCGACCATTTTCGAAGACGGCGTTATGCCGATGCTCGGCATCGGCGACGAGCACACCGGAGAAGCCGGCGAGCTTGTTGGCCAGCACCTCGCTGCCCTTGTGCGGCTCGTACTGGAAGACGACCAGGTCGTCGCGCCGATAGACTTCGAGGTGGCCGTTGTGTGTGCCGGGCAGCTTCGGGATCAGCACCTTGAGCCCCGTGGCGTCGGTGGCCATCCACGACCCCGCGCAGAGCTGCTTCCAGTGCTCGCCGTCGACCGCGGCCAGCAGATCCGCCGCTCGCTCGACCTGGGTCACGAGGTAGCTCATCGCCAGCTTGATGCCGCGCGAGGCCAGGTCGCGCCGGATGCGGTCGAGCGGCGCGAGCATCACAAACTTCTGATGGATCAGCCAGGCGAGCCACTCGCAGGTCGCCTTGGATCGCGCGAAGGGCGCCGGTAGCGAACGCGCCGTGGTGCGCTCGCCACAGTGGCGGCAGCAACAGGTCTTGCGCCGGACCTCCCGCTTGCGGATGTGCGCCTTGACCGCGTGCAGCTTGACCTCGACCACCTCGTCAACGATCTCGAGATCCGCGCTGCCGCAGTGCCGGCAGGCATCCGGCGTCGTCGTGTGCTTTTCGGCCTCGAGGCTGTCGGGCAGCGGCTTGCGCCCCGTCGGCTTGCTCTTCTTCTTCGCTCGCTTCTTCTTCTTCTTCTTGGGCAGCTTCGGCGGCGCTGGCCGCTCGGCAAACGCTTTCTTGGCGTTGTCGTCGAGCGAGGGCGGCGGCTCCGGCGCCTTGTCCGTCGAGCGCTTCGATCCACTCTTCTTGCGCTGGGCGATCGCCAGCAGCTCGGTGATACGGTCGTTGCTTCGCGCGACCTGCTCGGCGAGCTTACCCACCTCAGCCATCAGCTCGGCGATACGGGCATTGGCCTCGGCGAGCTGCGCACAGACCGCGTCATGCTGCCGGCGAGGAACGTAGTCGCGTGTCAGGGCCTCGGTGACCACGACGCCAGAGGATCACGGCTGATCGTCGATGTCGATCCCCCGCGGCCATTTTTCTACGCGGCGGCCTTCTTCCGGTACCAACGGCGCCGCTTGGCGGCCAGCTCGATACCCGACAGCAGCGACGTGAGCATCGCCGCGTCCACCACGACGCGGTCCTGTCCCTCGCGAACGGCAGGCAGCTCGAAGGTGCCAGCCTCGAGTCTCTTGCAGAAAAGGCAGAACCCCGTGCCGTCGAAGAAGATCATCTTGCAGAGCTTCCGACGGCGATTGAAGAAGAGGTAGAGGTGCCCGTCGGTCGGATCGAGCCCCAGGCGCCGGACCGCGCCGGCCAGCGCGTTGAACGACCCGCGCCTATGCGGTGCACCGCATAAGCGCGGTTATGCCGAGTGCGGCGTTATGCGGAGTCGGGTAGCGAGTTCGCCGTTGTTCGGCTGCCCGCGTGGCGAGGGACCTTGATCGCCTCCACATAATCATGCGGCCCTTTCCAAGGCCGCCAATTGGCGGCGGAAAGGAACCTCATGATCACTGACTACGTTCGAGCGTCCCACACGCTGACGCGCATGCGCGCGAGCTGCGTTGGGCCGTACCTGGATGACTACTCGAGCACGATGGCCAGGGAGGGCTTTGCCACGCTGACCATCAGCGACCACCTTCGCAGCGTGGTGCAGTTCGCCACCTGGGCGGAACGCCGCGGCGTGAATGTCGCCTACTGGGAGGAGAGCCTCCTTGCGGGATTTCGGCGACATCTCGCGCGCCGTGGGCTCGTCAAGCGCAATCGCGCCGTAGGCCACGCCACCCAGTTTCTCGAATATCTGCGGGCGCTATGCGTCATCGCGCCGGCGACCACGACGCCGGAGCCGAAGCGAGTCGAGATCCTGGAGCAGTTTGCGTCCTGGATGGTGCGGCATCGCGGCGTCACGACGCGCACGCTCGACCGCTATGGCTGCGTGCTCGAGGTCTTCGTTGCCGCGCTCGGTGAGGATCCGTCCTCCTACGCTGTCGCAGACATCCGTGCGTTCATCGTCGATCATCTCGGTCGCCGCGGACGATGCGAGACTCGCATGGCGGTGACTGCGATCCGATCGTTCCTCCGGTTCCTGGTTGCCGAGGGGCAGATAGCTCCGGGCATCGAGCACTGCGTGCCGACGGTGCCGCAGTGGCGTCTATCCTCGTTGCCGCGCTACCTTGAGCAGCCCGACGTCGATCGCGTTGTCGCGAGCTGCGATCTGTCGACCGGTCACGGTCTGCGGGACCACGCCATCCTGCTCCTCCTGTCGCGTTTGGGCCTGCGCGCCGGCGACATCGTCGCGATGACACTCGACGACATCGACTGGAGACGCAGTACGCTCCGTGTGCAAGGAAAGAGCTGTCGGGAAGCTTTGCTGCCGGTTCCCCAAGATGTCGGCGACGCCCTCCTCGCCTACCTCGAGCGCGGGCGCCCCAGGTCGGACAGCCCACGGATGTTCCTGACCGTACTCGCGCCGACGCGTCCCTTCGCTTCATCGTCAGCGGTATCGGACATTGTTCGCTTCGCCCTGGCCCGTGCCGGGATCCGCAAACCGCCCACCCGCGGCGCCCACCTGCTTCGCCACTCGGCCGCGACCGCGATGCTGCGCGCGGGCGGCTCGCTCGAGACGATCGCCACCGTTTTACGCCACCGGTCTTCCGACACGACCGCTCACTACGCAAAGGTCGATGTCGCCACGCTTCGGCAGATCGCGCAGCCATGGCCGGGAGGTGCGTCATGCTGAGTGCCACCGTCGAGCGCCACATCGCGCTGCACCTCGCGACCGGCTACTTGTTCCGAAAGCAATCGTACCTTCTGCGCGGCTTCGCGCGATACGCCGACTCCAAGGGCGACGACTTCGTTCGAGCTACCACCGCCGTGCAATGGGCGGGGCTTGGCCCGACGGTGGCGACGTGCCATGGCCGGCTCGAGGTCGTTCGCCGATTCGCCCGGCTCGTTCATGCCGAGGATCCGCGACACCAGATCCCACCGGCCGGTATCTTTGGAGGTCGGCCGCGTCGACGCACGCCATACATCTTCTCACCCGGAGAAATCCACGAGCTTCTTGCGGCCGCTGCAGCACTGGGACCGCACGGTTCTCTGCGCCCGCGCGCGTACGTAACGCTGCTCGGTCTGATCGCCGCCACGGGACTGCGGATCTCCGAGGCGCTCGCCTTGCGCCTCAACGACATCACTGATACGGGGCTCGTGATCCGAGAGACCAAGTTCCGAAAGAGCCGCCTGGTGCCGCTTCACCCGACGACGCGAGCCGCGCTCGACACATACCTTCGTGCACGCGCCACGTACGCCGCCACCGACGACGCTGTATTCCTGTCGGAATGGCGCACGCAGATGAGTTACTCGACCGTGCTCACGACCTTCCTCACGCTCGTTCGCAGCATCGGGATTCATCCCGGTCCGGGAAAGCCGGGACCCCGGATCCACGATCTTCGTCATACGTTCGCCGTTCGATCCCTCGAACGGTGCATCGGAGACCATGACGCCGTCGCGCGCCACACGCTTGCGCTGAGCACGTATCTGGGACACGCGCACGTGGCCGACACCTACTGGTACTTCCAGGCGACGCCCGGGCTTCTCGCCGACATCGCCAAGCAAAGCGAGTCGCTGGCGAAGCGAGGGTCGCGATGACTCCGCTCGCCCCACATCTCACAGCGTTCCTCCGAGACCGGCTCCCGCGTGAGCGGGGCGCCAGCCCACACACCTGCGACGCGTACGCCTACGCCTTCAAGCTGTTGCTCACGTTTGCTGCCAAGCGCCTGAAGATCCAGCCCTCCGCGCTGGCGCTCGAGCATTTCGACGTTCCGCTTGTGCTCGCGTTCCTCGACGATCTCGAGTCGACGCGCGGCAACTCGCCGCGCACCCGCAACGCGAGACTTGCAGCGATCCGATCGTTCGCCCGATTCATCGAGTACCGCGTGCCGTCGTGCCTACAGCAGATTCGCGGCCTGCTCGCGATTCCCATGAAGAGGAGCGACGAGAAGCTCGTCTGCTATCTCACGCATGGCGAGATGCAGGCGGTCCTCGATTCCCCAGACCCGTGCTCACGCGATGGTGTGCGTGACCGTGCCATGCTGCACGTCGCCTTTGCTGCCGGGCTTCGGGTCTCAGAATTGGTCGGCTTGCGCGTCGACGACGTCGTGCTGCAACCGCAGCCTGCGATTCACGTGCGGGGCAAGGGCCGTCGGGAGAGGACGCTGCCACTGTGGAAGGCGACGGCGAAGGCGCTCCGCGCCTGGCTCGCCGTGCGCGGCGACGCCACCTGTCCCGAGCTGTTCCTCAATGCCCGAGGCGCGCCCCTCACCCGAGACGGCTTCGAATACATCTTGGCGAAGCACGCCGCCGTAGCAGCGACATCGGTGCCGTCGATCAAGCGCAAGCGCGTCTCCCCGCACGTTCTGCGGCACAGCTGCGCCATGCACACGCTGGAGGCCACGCACGATATCCGCAAGGTCGCCCTGTGGCTCGGCCATGCGAGCGTGCAGACCACCGAGATCTACCTACGGGCCGATCCGACCAAGAAGCTCGAGGCTATCGATGCCGTCCTTCCACCGACGCTCCGGCGGGGCCGCTTCCGCGCGCCGGACAATCTGCTCGCATCCCTGCGCCCCTCCCGATCCATCCCATGATTATGCGGAGTCCTTCTCATTAGTCCTCGTCGGTGCCACCACCCCCGGACCACCCACTCCGCATAACGCCGCACTCGGCATAATCCCGAATCCCCAGGGGCGCTGTCGCCCCCTCGCTCCGGGGGCAAAGCCCCCTGCGCTCACCCCCGGGCCGGCCCCTGCGGGGCCGGTCGCGCCTTCGGCGCTCCTGCAGACGAGCGCGCCGCTCCAGGGAATCCGCGCTCGCTGCGGGGTCGTCTCCGAGCGTCTTCCGGGGGATCCCCAGGGGCGCTGTCGCCCCCTCGCTCCGGGGGCAAAGCC
>Ga0180429_10005107_pt1 | contig 10434 bp, 10 predicted proteins | sample SS_ome_FD_132428 | JGI IMG/M metagenome (GOLD analysis project Ga0180429, IMG submission 132428) | Hypersaline lake sediment archaeal communities from the Salton Sea, California, USA - SS_1_S_1 metaG | ecosystem: Environmental > Aquatic > Non-marine Saline and Alkaline > Hypersaline > Sediment ...
GGCGCGCTACCTCCGTCTGCTCGACGCCCTGGATGCCGTGGTAGCGAGCCCTCCGGTCACCTCCGATGCGGACCATCCTGCGGCCACCGTCACCGCCGGCTACAAACGTCTGCGTCGGCGGGCCCGGGTGGCTGAGGCTGCCGACGTACATGACCGCGACGATGCGCTACATCGGGTTCGCAAGGCCGCGAAGCGACTTCGCTATCTGGCGGCCGCCACCGGCGCCCCGAAGGTGGCGGCCCGCGCCAAAACCATCCAGAGCCTGCTCGGCGATCATCAGGACAGCGTGGTCAGTCGCGCTCATCTGCTGCGAGAGGCCGACACGGCCCGTGCCGCCGGCGAGGACACCTTCACCTACGGTGTGCTGTTCTGCCAGGAGAGTGATCTGGCCGACCGCTGCGAGGAGCAGCTCGGGGGCGCCCTCAAAGCCCTGCGCCGCGTCGTGCGCGACTCCTCGTAGGGCGGACGAGTTGGCCTGTAAGCCGGATCCTGTTCCGCTGCGCCAGGCGCAGCGGCGGCGACCATCCATCTGGGCACACCGTCACCGGGTACCTCAAGCGGCCTACCCGCAGGCTCGGGCGAGCAGCCCTCAAGCGCCTGCGCAGCCGCACGGATGCGACCTCTTGGCCTTGCTTCGGGTGGGGTTTACCTAGCCACCCCGGTCACCCGGGGTGCTGGTGCGCTCTTACCGCACCGTTTCACCCTTACCACCGGGCCCCGCAATCAGGACCCGGTGGCGGTCTGTTCTCTGTGGCACTGTCCCGCGAGTCGCCCCGGATTGCCGTTAGCAATCACCCTGCTCTGTGAAGTCCGGACTTTCCTCGACCCACCGGAACACTCAGGCTCCGCTGGGCCGCGGCCGCCCGGCCAACTCGTCCGCACGGTATAACGTACTGCGCCAGGCCGGCCTTCGGCGAGAGCGGGTTCAGCCGCGCTTGCGGTAGACCAGCCAGCGCAGCTCGACGGGGCACTCTTCACGGGGCAGGTCGAACACGTCCTGCCCGCAGACCCAGTTCGGATACCAGCTGGTGGGGGGCCACTTCTCGGCAGGCAAATGGGCTTTCTCGTAGTCGTGGACCGAATCATCGGCGATCCGTTCCAACCCCAGGCCGGACGCTGCCTCGTCGAGCTCCGGGTAGGTGAAGATCGACGTGTAAGTCTGCTGCCCCAGCTCCCGAACGGCATCGTCGGGCTGGTATCCGTCCCGGGCCAGGAAGATGTTGAACACCAACTGCGCCCCCGGTGACAGGCAGGCCGCGGCCAACTCGAAGATCTGCCGGAGCTGACCGGTGGTCCGGAAATCGGACACCACCTCCGAGAGCAGGATGAGCTCGTAGTCGGTGCGCAGATCATCGAGGGTCTCGAAGACGTCGCGTCGCAGCACCCGAACCCCGAGGCCGTCCCGGCGGGCTTCCTCGGTCAGGATCTCGGCGAACTTCGCGGTCATCTCCACCGCGTCCACCGGATGACCCCGGCGGGCCAGCGCCAGGCTGTTCCGGCCGGTGCCGGCGCCGATATCGAGCACCCGGCAGCCGGCCGGATCGGCGGCCCCGGTGGCCAGATCCCAGACCCGGGCATCGGGCTCGGTTCCGAACAGTGGCGGCTGCCGGGTTTCCACCCAGTTGTCGTAGGCCTCGCCGACGGTGAGCCACTGGGCTCTGACGGTGTAGCTCGCGGTGAGACCCACGGGTGATTCGTAGCTGATGACGATATTGGACCGCGGCGAGGCCTCGTAGGCCTGCGCCAGCTGCCCGGCCAGCACGTCACGCAGATGCGCCAGGTCCTCAGCGCTGTATCGCACCCCGAGCGCGGCGAAGGTTTCGTCACACATCGTGACGTAGTCGGCCAGCATGCCCGGGACGGCCGGCAGGGTGATCTCGCCCCGGCTGACGGCGCGGCGCAGCAGGCGACGGGTCATCGCCGGGCGCAACGAGGGTTCGGGGGGCGTTTCGGGGGGCAATATCTCCACCACGCCTCTCTACACGATCGCCGCGACTCGGCGAAGCATGATCACGTTGTCGATGAGGGTGACCTCCTCGCCGTCCGGGCCCAGCGCGGTGCGCTCGGCACTCTCGGTCCGGATCCGCTCCCACTGGTCGGGGTCCAATTCCAGGCCGGCGACGACAGAATCGGCGGTGGGAAACTCGTGGTGCTGCATGGCCGAGGCCCACGGCGGGGCGGCGGCGTGGTCGACGATCAGCAGGGTGCCTCCCGGGGCCACCGCGGCAGCGGCCCGGCGCAGGATTGCCGGCCGATCCATCTCCAGCGTGCTGTGCAGGAACTGCGCCGAGACCAGATCGAAGGACCCGTCGGGGAAGCTGCTGGTCAGTTCGTGCTGCTGGAAATCGACACGGTCGGTCACTCCGCGGGAACCGGCCGCAGACCGCGCCCTGCTCAGCGCGGTACTCGAGACATCCACGGCGACCACCGTCCAGCCGTGTTCGGCCAGCCAGATGGCATCGCCACCCTCTCCGCATCCCAGGTCCAGCGCGCGGGTGCCGGCGATCTGCGGAGCCGTTTCGGCCAACCGGGCGTTCACCCGCCCACTCCACACCTGCGGTTTAGCCGAATAGTGCTCCTCCCAGGTGCCGTGATGATCATCGGCGGGCTGGGTCACGGTTCGCTCCTGTTCATCCGTTTGATCCGGCTATCCGTTTGATCCACCTAATCATTTCCTCCTCCGAGGTAGGACGTGTTGTTGACCAGTCGCACCGAGGCACCGTCGTCGGGGTAGAACTCCGCAACGCTCAACGAGGCCAGGTCGAGGTGCAGGCGGTACAGGATCGACGGCCCGGCGCCCAGGGCGATACGCAGTAGGGTCTTGATCGGCGTCACGTGGGAGACCACGAGAACTGTGGAGCCGGCGTGATCGGTGACGATCCGGTCCCGCGCCCGCGCAACGCGCCGTTGCACCTGATCGAAACTCTCCCCTCCCGGGGCGGGCACGCTGGTGTCCCCCAGCCAGCGGCCGTGCAGGTCGGGGTGGCGCGCGGCGGCCTCGGGGAAGGTCAGCCCCTCCCAGTCGCCGAAGTCGGTCTCGGTGAGGTCGTCGTCCACCCGCACCTGAAGTCCGAGCGCCGAGGCGGCGGCGGTGGCGGTGTCATAGGCCCGCTGCAGCGGTGAGGTGAGCACCGCCGAGATACCGCCCCTGCCGGACAGATAGCGGGCGGCGTCGGCGGCCTGTCGACGGCCGACATCGGTGAGTTCGGGGTTGCCGCGACCCGAATAGCGGCGCTGCCGTGACAGCTCGGTCTGGCCGTGACGCAGCAGCAGCAGCCGAGTGGGTGCGCCACGGTGGCCGGTCCATGACGCCGGTGGCACGGCAACCGCACCGGGCGGCGGATCGGCTGCTGACCGCCCGGCTCCGATCCCACCGTCCATCGCCTCGTTGGCGAGCCGGTCGGCGTGTTTGTTCTGCTCCCGCGGGATCCAGGTGAAGTGGATGACGTCGAAGGTCGATGCGAGCGCCCGGGCCTGCTGATGCAGCTCGGCCATGGCCGGGTGTTTGACTTTCCATCGACCGGACATCTGCTCGACGACGAGTTTGGAGTCCATCCGCACCGTCGCGTCGGTGGCGCCGAGTCGGCGGGCCTCTTCGAGCCCGGCGATCAGGCCGCGGTACTCGGCCACGTTGTTGGTGGTGATCCCGATCTGCTGTTTGTTTTCGGCCAGTACGGTCGCGTGGTCCCCGGACCACACGACGCAGCCGAACCCGGCCGGTCCGGGGTTGCCGCGCGAGCCCCCGTCCGCCTCGATGATGACTTTCACGCGAGCTGCCTCACCCGGCGGGTCCGGTGATTCGCAGCAGAATCGCACCGCACTCCGAGCAGCGCAGCACCTCGTCTTCGGCCGCCGCGGAGATCCGGGACAGCTCGCCGCGGTCGAGTTCGATTCGGCACGCCCCGCACCGTCCGCCGAGCAGCCGGCCCGCACCGATACCCGATGCGCGTCGTTGCCGTTCGTAGAGCTCAAGGAGCTCGCCCTCAAGTCCGGTCGCCAATTCGGCGCGCCGCGCGGTCCGCTCGGCAAGCGCCCGTTCGACTTCGGCGAGCGATTCGTCACGGGCCTGCCCGACGGCCGACACCTCCGAGTCCAGTCGATCCAGGGCGGCTTGTTCGGCGGTCTGCTCGGCGGCTAGTTGCTCGCGGCGTTCCATCACCTCCAGCAGGATGTCCTCCAGATTGGCCTGTCGGCGCTCCAGGGTGCCCAGTTCGTGCTGCAGATCCGCGAGCTGTTTGGAGTCGCTCACCGCACCGGAGTTCAGCAGGCCGCGGTCGCGGTCCTCGCGCTGCCGGACGGTGTCGACCTCCGACTCCAGCTTGGCGACCTCGGCATCCACATCCCCGCAGGCGATCCCGAGCACCGCAAGGCGGTCGGCAACCGCCTGCTGCTCCGCGTGAAGCTCGTCATAACGCGGCTGTTCGGGCAGGTGCGCGGCACGGTGCGCCAGCCGGCCCAGCTCGGCATCGACTCCGACCAGTTCCAGCAGGGAGTGTTGCTGCCAGGCATCAGCTTTCATGATCGCCTTTCGGTGTATTCGATATTCCATGGATCGGTGCGCAGCGGGCACACCGCAATGTCCAGTGCGTCGCCGAAATGCGACCGCAGCATGGCGGCCGCGTGACCGCACCAGGGATACTCGCTGGCCCAGTGCGCGACGTCGACCAGGCCGACTTCGCTGCGCCGGCAGTGCTCATCGGCCGGGTGGTGGCGTAGGTCGGCGGTGACATATGCCTGCACATCGGCGGCTGCCGCCGCCGACAGCAGCGAGTCGCCGGCACCGCCGCAGACCGCGACCCGGCTGACCTCCGCCTCCGGATCTCCGGCCGCACGCACACCCCAGTTCGTCTGCGGCAGGGCCGACCCCACTGTCGCGACGAAATCGGCGAATCGCCGGGGCCGGGCGAGGGTGCCGATCCGGCCGATTCCCGTTCCGTCCGGCAGTGCCGCGAGGCTGAAGACGTCGAAAGCCGGCTCCTCGTAGGGATGCGCGGACCGCATCGCGGTCAGTATCCCGGCCCGGATCGCGGCCGGCGCGATCACCTCGATCCGCTCCTCAGCCACCCGTTCGACCGTCCCGGCCATCCCGATCGCCGGCGATGCGCCCGCGCCCGGCAGGAATTGGCCGGTGCCGGCCACGCTCCAACTGCACTGCGAATAATCGCCGACACGGCCGGCGCCCGCGGCGAAGAGCGCATCCCGCACCGGGCCGGTGTCGGCGGCCGGCACGAAGATCACCCACTTGTCCAGAGCCGGGTCACGGACGCCGGGGGCCAGGACCGCCTGCACCGTAAGTCCCAGCACCTCGGCCAGGGCATCGGAGACACCCGGCCGGGCGGCATCGGCGTTCGTGTGGGCGGTGAACAGCGCTGAGCCGTCGCGGATCAGGCGGTGGATCAGCGCACCTTTGGCGGTGGAGGCGGCGACCGTGTCCACCCCGCGCAGCAACAGCGGATGATGAGCCAGCAACAGTCCTCGCGGCCCGACGGTATCCACGACGGCGGCGGTGGCGTCGACGGCTACGGTCACCGAGTCGACGAGGTCATCCGGGTTGCCGCAGACCAGTCCCACCGAGTCCCAGTCGTGCGCCAGACCCGGCGGATACGCGTCATCGAGGGCGGCGATCACCTCGGCCAGCCGCACACTCATCGCAATCCCTCCGCGATCGCGGCCACCAGCACGGGCCAGTCGGCGCGGACCGCAACCCGCAGGTGATTCGGTGTCAACCCGACGAACGTGTCACATCGCCGCACGGCGATGCCGTTGGCCCGCAGGTGTTTGCGCATCAGAACGCCATCCGGAACGACGAACGTCACGAACGGTGCCTGACCGGCGACCACCGGCAGACCGAGTGCACTCAACGCGGCCGCCAACTGGGAACGCAGCCCGCTCAGCACGGTCGCGCCGGCCCGGGCCTGAGCCACCGCCTCGGGTGCGCAGCAGGCGATGATGGCCTCCAGTTGCAGCGTGCCCAGTGGCCAGTGCGGTCGGGCGGCGGCCAACCTGGCCAGCACCGTCGGCGCCCCCAGCGCATAACCGACCCGCAGCCCGGCGAGGGACCAGGTTTTGGTCAGACTGCGCAGCACCAGCAGATCGGGCAGGCCCGCGCCGGCCAGCGACTCCGGCTCATCCGGTACCGCATCGGCGAACGCCTCGTCCACCACCACCAGTCGGCCGGGCCGGCGCAGGCCCAGCACGGATCCGCGCGGGTGCAACACCCCGGTGGGGTTGGTCGGGTTCCCCACCACCACCAGGTCCGCCGCATCCGGAATCACCGCATCGCCAAGCCGGAACGGCGGCGGCAACACCACCTGCCGCAGCGGAATTCCAGCTGCCGCCAGGACGGCCTCGGGTTCGGTGAACGACGGCGCGATCAGCGCCGCCAGCGCCGGCCGGAGTGCTGGCAACAGGGCGAAACCCTCCGACCCGCCGGCCAGCAGGAGAACGTGGTCCTCCGGCACGCCGTGGCGGCCTGCCACCGCGGCGATCGCCGCGTCGTGATCGGCGCCGCTGGGATAGCCGGCGAGGTCGGGCAGCCGGTCTGTCAGCCGCCGGAGTAGCCAGGCCGGCGGCTGAGCGTTGCGGATGTTGACGGCGAAATCGAGCATTTCCGGCGCCGCGGCCCGGTCGCCGTGGTACCGCGAGCCCGGGCGCACATGCGGTTCCGCACCCCGATCGCTCACGGTGAGCACAGTAGTCGCCGGGGACACCGGCGACCGATCAGGGACAATGAGACTGTGAGTCCCGTTGCAGCCGGCGCCCGCCCGCAGTTGGTGATCTTCGATCTCGATGGCACGTTGACGGATTCGGCCGAGGGGGTCGTGGCGAGTTTTCGGCACGCACTGGCCGCGATCGGCGCCGAGGTCCCCGACGGCGACCTGGCGGCCCGACTCGTGGGCCCGCCGATGAACGACACCCTGCAGAGTATGGGTCTGGGCGATCGCGCCGCTGAGGCGATCTCGGCTTACCGCGCCGACTACACCAGCCGCGGCTGGGCAATGAACAGCGTGTTCGACGGGGTCCCCGAGCTGCTCACCGAGCTGCGCGACAGCGGGGTGCGGCTGGCGGTGGCCACTTCCAAGGCCGAACCGACCGCACGGCGCATCCTCGAGCACTTCGAGATGGCGGGTTATTTCGAGGTCATTGCCGGGGCGAGCCTCGACGGCACCCGGGCCACCAAGTCCGAGGTCCTGGCCCATGCGCTGACGCAGCTCGATCCGCTGCCCGAACGGGTGCTGATGGTGGGCGATCGCGCACACGACGTCGCCGGTGCCGCCGCCCACCGAATCGATACGGTGGTGGTGGGCTGGGGCTACGGGCACTCCGATTTCGCCCAGCCGCTCGCCGATGAGCCGGTGGCCCACGCGGCGACGATGGCTGACCTGCGGGAGGTGCTCGGTGTCTGAAACCCCACTGCACGTCACCTTCGTGTGCTCGGGCAATATCTGCCGGTCGCCAATGGCCGAGAGGATGTTCGACCACCAGATCCGCGAGCGCGGCCTGGCTGAACGGGTCCGGGTGTCCAGCGCCGGTACCGGCGGCTGGCACGCCGGCGCCCGCGCCGACCCCCGCGCGGTGCGGGTGCTGCGCACGCGCGGCTACCCCGCAGACCACTGCGCCGCCCAGGTCGGCGCGGACCATCTGGCCGCGGACATGGTGGTGGCGCTGGGCCGCAACCATCTTCGGCAGCTCGGCGACTACGGCATACCGCCCGGACGGTTGCGCATGCTGCGGTCATTTGACCCGCGGTGCGGCGGGCACGTACCGGACGTCGAAGATCCGTACTACGGCGACGACGCCGACTTCGAGGAGGTCTTCAACGTCATCGAGGCGGCCCTGCCGGGTCTGCATTCATGGGTCGATGAGCAGCTGACCGTCCCGGAGTCCGGCCGGGAGGTGTCACGCTGATGCGCCGACTGGCCTTCCTGCTGCGGCCCGGATGGATCGCTCTGGCGCTGGTGGTGGCCGCGTTCACCTATCTGGCTTTCACGGTGCTGGCTCCATGGCAGCTGGGTAAGAACACCACGACCACCCGGGAGAACCAGCAGATCGAGGCATCGATGACCGCCGATCCGGTGCCGGTGACCACCTTTCTCCCGCAACAGGATTCGTCGGCCCCGGACGCGCAATGGCGCCGGGTGACCGCGACCGGCCGGTACCTTCCCGACACTCAGGTCCTGGTACGGCTGCGGGTGATCGGCGGGGCCCCCGCCTACGAGGCACTCGCGGCGTTCGCCGTCGACGACGGTCCCATCGTCCTGGTCAACCGGGGATACATGGCACCCGAGCAGGGCACCGCGGTGCCGCCGATCCCGCCGCCACCTTCCGGGAGCGTGAGCATCACCGCACGGTTGCGCGACTCCGAGACCGCACCGCCCGAGGGCCGGAAACCGTTCACCGAGGCCGGCTTCCGACAGGTGTACGGAATCGATACGAACCAGGTGGCTGCACTCATCCAGACCCCGCTGGCCGGCTCCTACCTACAGCTGATGGCCGGCCAGCCAGGTGTCCTCGAGGCGCTCCCACTCCCCCAGCTCGACGCCGGGCCCTTTCTGTCCTACGGGATCCAGTGGATCGCGTTCGGCATCATCGCCCCGCTGGGACTCGGTTATTTCCTGTACGCCGAAATCCGGATTCGTCGCCAGGAGGCTGCGTCGCGATCCCGGGTCGAGACGTCACCGCAGTCCCCGCCGGCACCGGTCACCGTGGAGCAGAAACTAGCCGACCGCTACGGGCGCCGACGCTGACCGCGAGACACACCAGCAGCGCGGCAGCCTGCACCAACCGCGACAGCTTCACCGCCCGACGCAGATCAGGAACAGCCGGGGAAGGTCCGGAACCGAGCGTCGGGCGTATCTCCAACTGGTGGCCGTATTGGGTCGGTCCTCCCAGCCGCACTCCTAGCGCCCCGGCAAAGGCGGCCTCCGGTATCCCGGCATTGGGGCTCGGGTGCCTGGCCGCGTCGCGTCGCCAGGACGCGGCCGCTCCCACCGCCGACCCGCCGAGCAGGCCCGCGCAGGCCACCGTCAGCGCACCGGTCAGCCGGGCCGGCAGGTAGTTGGCGATATCGTCCAACCGGGCCGCCGCCCAGCCGAATCGGGCATAGCGCGGTGAGCGGTTACCAATCATGGCGTCCAACGTGTTGATCCCGCGGTAGGCCAGCACCCCCGGCACACCGGCAAGCGCCGCCCACAGTAACGGCGCGACGTGCGCGTCGGAGGTGTTCTCGGCGACCGACTCGCATGCCGCTCGGGCCATACCCGGGCAGTCGAGCACCGCAGGGTCGCGCCCGCACAACGACGGCAGTAACTTTCGGGCACCGTCGAGATCCCCGGCATCGAGACGATCGGCCATCGCCGAACCGGTACGGGCCAGCGTGGTTCCGCCCAATGACAACCAGGTGACCGCGGCCATCAGGGCGGTCAGTGCCGGACCGCGGCCGGCCCGGTGCGCCACCAGCGTTGCGGAACCGGACAGTCCACCCACCAGCAGCGTGGTGTGCAGCACTCCGGCTGCGCGACTGTCGCGGTATGACGTGGCCTCAAGAGTCGTTGCGCACCAACCGAACGCCGCCACCGGATGGCCACGTCGAGGGTCGGCGAACAGGGCGTCGGCGGCGTAACCAACAGCGATACCGGCTGCTGCCCACCGGTCGCGCGCCTCCACCCCGGCAGCATCTCACACGTGGTCTACTTGCTCCCAAGGCCAACAACACTGAAAAAGCGGAGCTATGTCACAACGAATCCTCAAAGCCGGAACCGTCGTCACCATGGACCCGAGTCGGCCCCGCGCCGACGCGGTGGCCATCTCGAATGGCCTTATCGCCGCGGTCGGGTCGCTGGACGAGTGCCGGGCGGCCACCCCGGATGCTGAGGTGGTCGACACCGGCGCTGCAGCCCTGCTACCCGGCTTGGTGGAGCCACACAGCCACCCATTGATGAGTGGCGTCGCGCTGAACCCCCCGGCCCGGAACATCACGCCGTTCAACGACCCCAGTTGGTCGGACGTCCAGAAGGTATTCACCGCTGCCATCGCCGAAGGCGATCCAGGCACACCGCTGCTGTTCTCGGGGTTCGACGCACTGCTGCACCAGCGTCCCGCGCCGAAAGCACCCGAACTGGACAAGATCTTCGGTGAGCGGGTTGCGGTGATCGTCGACAATTCCGGCCACGGCGTGTACTTCAACACCGCCCTGATGAAATCCAAGGGTTGGGATGTGACCCCACCGGCCGACCCTGTTGGGGCGCACTTCGGCCGCAATCCGGATGGCAGTCTCGACGGTCAGGGTTTCGAGACCGGGGTCTTGTTCGCGGTGGTCGGCGATATCCTCGCCAAACTCGGCAACCCGCTGGTAGCCGGGGCCGAGTACTACGCCACGATGGCGCGTGCCGGTCTGACGTCGACCTCGGATATGACCTTCGACCGCAATCTGAA
>Ga0180429_10005109_pt1 | contig 10433 bp, 8 predicted proteins | sample SS_ome_FD_132428 | JGI IMG/M metagenome (GOLD analysis project Ga0180429, IMG submission 132428) | Hypersaline lake sediment archaeal communities from the Salton Sea, California, USA - SS_1_S_1 metaG | ecosystem: Environmental > Aquatic > Non-marine Saline and Alkaline > Hypersaline > Sediment ...
AAAAACGAGACTGCTTTTTTACCATAAATTTTTTTCAGCGCCAAACGGAATCCGGCGGCGGCGGCATCAGAGAAGGATTCCTCGGATCCATGCTCGGCGACAACGACGGCATTTTGGTGAAAGGCGCCGCTGCAAGAGAGGTTGATGAGCGCCGGTTCCAGCATGCCGCAGGCATACGGCGGATCCAGAAAAATCAAATCAAAGGGGGGGGCGGTCTTGCGAATGCAGTTCAGGTTTTTCATGATGTCCCATTGAATTACGGTGGTTTGTGAAAGCAGGCCGCAAGAGCGGATGTTGGTCCGGATCAGACGCAGGGCTTCAACCGACCTTTCTACGAAAACGGTCGATGCGGCGCCCCGGCTGAGGGCTTCCAGCCCCAGCGCCCCGGTTCCGGAAAACAGGTCCAGCACATGCGCATCGGCCAGCTCCGTCGACAAAATATTAAAAATGGCTTCTCTGATGCGGTCGGCCGTCGGCCGGATGCGCCGGCCGGAAAAGGTCGCTAATTTTCTGCCGCTGAGACGGCCGCCGATGATTCTCAAAAACGGGCTCCAAGATGGATAACTAGGATAAAAGCACCTTGATTTTTTTTGACAAATAGCTTCGCTGAACGCCGATCCGCTTTGCGGTTTGGGCGATGTTGTGGTCGCATTCCGCCAGTTTTTTCTGAATAAAGGCTTTTTCAAAGGCTTTTTTGGCTTTTTTCAGAGACGGTTCCGACAGGAGCTGCATTTCGGCCGCCGTTGTTTCGGAAATAACATCGGGAACATATGGCGACGGGATATCGCCGATTTCAATGGTTTCCTTTTGAACCATTATGGTCAGGCGTTCCATCAGGTTTTTCAACTCGCGTACATTGCCGGGCCACGGATACCGCTGAAGCGCCGACAGGGCCTCCGGCGACATCTGTTTGGTCGAGCCCAGTCCCTTTTTGTGATTTTCGGTCAGGAACGTTTCCACCAGCAGCGGCAAATCTTCAAGGCGTTCGCTCAGGGACGGAACCCGAATCGGGACGACATTGATCCGAAAAAACAGATCCTCCCGGAAACGGCCCCCTTTGATTTCCTCTTCCAGGTCTTTGTTGCTGGCCGCAATGACCCGGACATCGACGTTCAACGTCCGGCTGCCGCCGACCCGCTGAAAGCGCTGCTCCTCAAGCACCCGCAATATTTTGGACTGGGTGGCCAGGCTCATGTCCCCGATTTCGTCAAGAAAAATGGTGCCGTTGTTGGCCAGTTCAAATTTCCCGATTTTTTTTTGCAGATCTTCCCGGAAAGAACCCTTTTCATGACCGAAGAGTTCACTTTCAATCAGATCCTCCGGAATCGCGGCGCAGTTGACATCGATGAGCGGGTGATCGGAGCGGGCGCTGATCTGATGAATGGTGCGCGCGACCAGCTCCTTGCCGGTGCCGTTTTGGCCGGTGATCAGAACCCAGACGTCGGTCGGCGCTACGGCGGCGATTTGGGCCCGCAGATCCTGAATAAGCGGGCTGTTGCCGCTGATCGTGTGCTTTTCGATTGTTTTTTTGCGCAGATAGCGGTTTTCCTCCTCCAGGCGGCGAAAATTGAGCGCATTGTTGATGGACAGAATCACCTTGTCAATGGACAGCGGTTTTTCGATCAGATCAAAAGCGCCCAGTTTGGTGGCCTTGACCGCTGTTTCGATGGTGCCGTGGCCGGTAATGATGATCACCTGAATATGGGGGTGGGCTTTCTTTATTTCTTTTAAGGTCTCGATGCCATCCAGCCCGGGCATCCATATGTCCAGCAGGACGAGATCCGGCGCTTGTTCGTCGATGGTTTTCAGCGCTTCGTAGCCGTTGGTGGCCGTGAAAACCTCGAAGCCCTCGTCGCTCAACAGCCCGCCCAGCGATTTCAGGATGGATATCTCGTCGTCTACAATGAGAATTGTTGGAAACATGATACCTCGTTTTCTTTGTGCGGCGTCAGGCCGGCAGTTCAATGATAAATGCCGCCCCTCTGGGCGGGTTGTCCTGTACGCGGATGGTTCCGTTATGATCGTTCACGATGGAGCTGACGATCGTCAGGCCGAGCCCCATGCCGGTTTTTTTGGTCGAGAAATCCGGTTCGAAAAGATGGGTTTTATCCTTATCCGATATGCCGATGCCGTTGTCGGCAATCGTCAGGCGCACCACTCTTTCATCCGGCACGAAGGCAAGGGTGAAGGTGATTTCGCCCTGTTGCTTTAGCGCGGCGACGGCATTGTCCACCAGGTTGATCATGGCCTGTTTGATTTGCTGCCGATCCAGATTGAGGATCGGAATGTCGGTAACCGTTTCCACCTTGAAGCTTATGTCAGGACGTCCCTCTTTGTAAAGTGCGATCGTTTCTTCGACAATGGGGGGCAGAGCGCATGGCTTGGGATTGGCCGTTGGAAAGCGGGCGAAGGCGCTGAATTCATTGACCAGGTTCTGAATCAGATCCACGTGGTCGATAATCGTCTGGGTGCATTCGTCGAAAACAGGCTCATGAAGCCGATCGGAGTACTTCCGCTTGAGGCGCTGGGCGGACAGCGTGATCGGGGTCAGCGGGTTTTTCACTTCGTGCGCGATCCGCCGGGCGACTTCGCGCCAGGCGGCCATCCGCTGCGCTTTTTCAAGCTCGGTCAGATCATCGAAAACCATCACGATGCCCATGTGGCGCCCTTCGTCATCCGTCATCGAATTGATGGTGATCAGAAAACTGCGCGGACGGCCGTTGATGGCGACTTTCAGCGGCAGCTGCACCGAGCTGTCCCGCGCGTTTTCAAGATCCTTGATCACATCTTCGGCAAGGTTGAGGTGCTGACCCCGCAGCAGCTCTTTGTAGCCCCGCTGAAGGATTTCCCGGCCGGGCAGTTCCAGCATTTTTTCGGCGGACAGGTTGATGGTGGCCACTTTGCCGGCGGCGTCCAGCGTGATAACGCCGGTGGAAATGTTTTTCAAAACGATTTCCATGTATTGGCGGCGGGCCTCGATCTCCACGTTCCGCTCTTTCAGCATGGTCGATGAAAGCTCCAGCTGCTGCCGGCTGACCCGCAGATCCTTGGTCATTTTGTTGAAGGATGTAACCAGCGTGCCGATTTCATCATCGGCGGCGGCTTTGATGGAAAAACTCAAATCGCCTTCGGCGACCTTGCGGGTGCCTTCGGCCAGCTTCATTATGGGAATGGTAATGGATTTTGCCAGAAAAAAGGCAAACCAGACGGCACAGAAAACCACCAGGAGCGCGACAATGGACAGGGTGATATAATATGTCGTCTGAATGGGCTGCTTGAGCAGCTTGATTTGCTGATATTCTTCAACGCCCCGGGCGATCGACGCCATTTCGTTGGAAAGGTCCGGCGCGATCAACTTGTTGATGACGATAAAGGCGTCGGCGTCCGTGTGGCTGACGCCGAAGGGCACGGTGCCGATGGTACGGATGCGTTCGCTGTCATGGATGGTTTCGGTGATCGTGCGCACACCGCTCGGCGGCAGCTTCTGTTGGAAATCATTGGCGGACACCGGGGGCAGCTCAACCCCCTCGACGGCCGGCATCTGAGCGTAGGTCAAACGCTTGGCATTGGCCGAATACACTTCCACGCTGTCAAGGTTAAAGGCCCGTTGGACGACCTGGATGTAATGGTTGAGCGCTTCTTTGTTTTCGTTTTCATAAAGATTTTTTATGCGGATTTGATAGGCGATTCTGTCCAGAAAAAAACGGTGGTTGTCTTCCGTGAATTCATAAATTTTGCGACCGACGCGAAGAGAATTGTCAAGCGCGTGCTCAACCGGCACGTTGAACCAGAATTCGATGCTGTTGGTGATAAAATTGATGGAGAACAGAAACAACACAATGGTGGGAAGCAGCGTCAGGGCGATGAAGGCGACGACCAGCTTGGTTCTGAGTTTGGCGCCCATGACCTTGCGTCTGCGTTCGTAAAGCAGCTTGACCAGATTTCGCAGCACCAGAAAGATCAGCAACAGCAGCAGCAAAAAATTGATGTTGATCAGAATGAACATCAAGATGGTGTTGGAAATCGGGAAATCCGTGCCAAAATAAATGACGCGGTTCTCAGCGAACGTCAGCAGAGCGACAACCGCGACGATAATGATAATAATGGCGACTTCCCGTTTGCGGCGCCGCCTTTCGGCATCGGCAAGGGGTCGGTTGGATTTGCGGCGTTGGCTGTTCATGTTGCGGGGCCGGTTTAATGGGTTGTCAATAGATGAAATCGATCGTGTACCAGTCCGTTTCAAAATCCCACAGGGAAACAAAGAAAAGTACGTAATGCAGATACAGCGGCAGCGTGATCCGGCTGAGTTCGGCCTTGGTGCGAATCTGATAGCGCTGGCCTTTTTGGAGCAAATCCAGCGGGGCGACCTTGAGACTGTCGATTTCGGTCATGAGTTTTGTGGCTTCGTCGAAATGATCGACGACCTGAGGGGCCGTGGTATCCCATGAGCGTGTTACGGTGTAGGTGTTTTTCAGATTGTCATATTTGATCGTGTGAACCAGTGTCAGCGAGGCGATTTTTTTGTCGATCCAGAAAGCGCGCTTGCGGTAGAGGTTGACAAAGAAAGAGAAGGTGGTCGGTACGCCGCTGTTGATGACGCTCACCAGCTTTTCTTCGAAGGCGCCATCTACCGTCAGATATATCAACAGGTTGTCACGGGTGTTGGTGACAATGATGTTTTTCAGGGTGGCTTCCTGCGCCAGAGCATTGGTTTGTAGAACCCAGAGAAAAACCAGGGCCAAAGCGATAATTTGCTTGAATGTCGTCATATGCGATGTCGCCGGAATGGTTGTCTGTCCAGACCGCTAGTTGTAACGGATACCGCTGTAAATGGCAAGGAGTTTTGGATTGAGATATCAGGCTGTTTGGGCGGCGGCGTGCGGGGCGGACGCGCTGTTTTCCAGGGTGCAGGTTTCCCAGCGGGATCTTTCGGAGAACAGCTTGTTGATAAACAGATGATTCAGGGCGTGGCCGGCTTTTTCGGCGACGACATGCCCCATAATCGGCATGCCCAGCAGAGAAAAGTCGCCGATGCAGTCCAGAATTTTGTGTCGCACCGGCTCATCCGGAAAGCGGAGGCCCGATGGATTTAATATCGCGTCGTCCGCGATGACGACGACGTTGTCAAGGCTTCCCCCCCGGGCCAGGCCGAACCGTTTCAGGGTTTCATACTCCTGGAGAAAACCAAAGGTTCTGGCCCCGCTGATTTCGTTGAAAAAGGCACTTTCGGAAAGGTCCAGGCTGTAGGATTGCTTTTGAATCAGGGGATGCGGGTAGTCAATGGTGTAGGTGATTCTAAAATGATCAAGGGGGTACAGCCCCACAAACTTATCGCCCGCTTTGAGTTCAACCGGCTGGTTGACTTTAATGAACCAGCGGTGGTGCGCCTGTTCAACCGTGCCGGCTTCGGTGATCAGCGCCGCAAACGGCTGGGCGCTGCCGTCCATGATGGGCATTTCATACGCATCCACTTCCACCAGTGCGTTGTCGACACGCATGCCGCTGAACGTCGCCATCAGGTGTTCGATGGTGGAGACGATACAGCCGTCGCTGCCCACGACGGTCGCCAGGCTGGTGTCCACTACGTGGTTGAACAGCGCGGCGATGCAGGGGCGGTGCGCCAGGTCGGTCCTGATGAACCGAATGCCGTGGTTGACAGGTGCCGGGCGTATTCTGATGTTAACGTTTTTACCGGAATGAATGCCGATGCCTGAACTTGCGATGGATGATTTTATGGTTTTCTGCCACGTCATTGCTTCCGCCGATGATCGTTTTGATCAATTTTCGTAGTATTAGCGCCTTTATCCCATTATTGCAACCATTGTCTGCAGGATCGGTGGGATCTTTGGGTTCGCTTTTAGTCGATGAAGTGTCATTCCGGCGCACGCCGGAATCCAGTAAGACCGACGACTTCTTTTTCCCGCCGTGACCGGCCTTCGTGAACGTACACGTAAACGTGCGCGTGCACGTGCGCGGTGGTTGGCCGCAAGGTCCGTTGGTTTGGTTACCATTGAATGGCCGAACAGACCGTGTCAATGGCTTCCACAACCAGGCCGTTGGTAAAAAATGAAAGAGTCGTGCACGCGCACGCGCACGTGTCCGTTCACGGGGGGCAGTAACCGCTGACGGCTAAACGCTTCCTTTGCCGGTATCGACTTTACAAACGGTAAAGACTGTGCCATAGATCCTGCCATCAGCGCAGGAGGAGGATGTGTGCTAGCCAAGGTGTTCAGCAGCGCGGTGATCGGCATCGACGCCTATCTGGTGGATGTGGAGGTGGATATTGCCAAGGGGCTGCCGACGTTTACAACCGTCGGGTTGCCGGAAACCGCTGTAAAAGAGAGCAAGGAGCGCGTCAAATCCGCCGTCGTCAATTCGGGCTACCGCTTCCCGGATGACCGCATTACGGTGAATCTGGCGCCGGCCAGCATCAAGAAGGAAGGAACCGGTTTTGATCTGCCGATTGCGCTGGGAATCTTGACCGCGACCGGCCTGGTTCCCCAGGGCATTGTCGACCGGTATCTGATTTTAGGAGAGCTTTCCCTGGACGGCCGCGTCAAGCCGGTGAACGGTGCGCTGCCCATGGCGCTCGCCGCCAAAAACGCCGGTTACGCCGGCATCATCGTGCCGTTTGACAGCCGACGCGAGGCATCGGTGGTGGCCGGTATCAACGTATTTCCGGTCAAGACGCTATCGGCGGTGGTTGATTTTCTGCGGGGGTTTTCACGCATTGCGGCGGAAAAAATCGATCTCTCCGGTCTTTTCGAGGAAGATCACCGCCAGGCATCGGATTTTTCCGAGGTCATGGGCCAGGAGCATGTCAAAAGAGCGCTGGAAGTGGCGGCGGCCGGCGGGCACAACATGATCATGATCGGGCCGCCGGGTTCGGGCAAAACCATGCTGGCAAAACGGCTGCCGACGATTCTGCCGCCGATTACTTTTGACGAAGCCATTGAGACCACCAAGATTTTCAGCGTGGTGGGCCGGCTGGGCAAAGGTGAGGCGCTGGTGACCCGCCGCCCTTTTCGATCGCCGCACCACACCATATCCGACGCCGGTCTGATCGGCGGCGGCCAGATGCCCAAACCGGGAGAGGTCAGCCTGGCACACAACGGCGTGCTGTTTCTGGACGAGCTGTCCGAATATAAAAAGCACGTGCTGGAAGTCCTGCGGCAGCCGCTGGAAGATCTCAAGGTCACCATTTCGCGGGCGATGTCCACCATCACCTACCCATCCAGCTTCATGCTGGTGGCGGCCATGAATCCGTGTCCGTGCGGGTATTATTCCGATCCCCACCACGAATGCCGCTGCACGCTGCGGCAGATTCAGCGCTATCGATCCAAAATTTCCGGACCGTTGTTCGATCGCATCGATCTGCATGTGGATGTGCCGGCGGTGCCTTACAAAGATTTGAAAGGCGAAGCCCCCGCCGAAGCGTCGGCCGCCATCCGCCGGCGGGTCGTGGCGGCCCGCCGCATTCAGGCCGAACGCTTTGTGCGCTCCCGCATCCACTGCAACGCTCAGATGCGCAATCGCCACGTCAAAAAGCACTGTGGCGTTGACGATGTCTGCCAGCAGCTGTTGGAAAAGGCCATCGACAAGCTGGGGCTTTCGGCCAGGGCCTACAACCGTATTCTGAAAATCGCCCGTACGATCGCCGATCTGGACGCCGCCGCCGACATCGCCGCGCCGCATGTCGGCGAAGCCATCCAGTATCGCAGCCTGGATCGCGGCAAAATCCACTGAAAGTTGTCAGAGATGAAAACCACTCACCGGATTTTTTTTGCGAATGCAAAGCGCATGGACGATATACCGTCCAACAGCATCGGGCTGGTTGTCACTTCACCGCCGTATCCCATGATTGAAATGTGGGATGAGGTGTTCGAACGTCAGCATTCGTCTGTTTGCAAAGCGTTGATCAGAAAAAACGGAATTCAGTCCTTTGAAAACATGCACAAGGTGCTGGATCCTGTCTGGGCGGAAGTACACCGGGTGCTGCTTCCCGGCGGGTTCGCCTGCATTAACATCGGGGATGCCACGCGCACGGTTCGGGAGCATTTTGCGCTCTATCCGAATCACATGCGCATTTTAAAAACCGCCGTCGAACTCGGGTTTACGGTGCTGCCCTGCATCCTGTGGCGCAAACAGACCAATGCGCCCAACAAGTTCATGGGATCCGGCATGCTGCCGGCGGGGGCCTACGTCACCCTGGAGCACGAATACATTCTGGTGCTGCGCAAAGGCGGCAAGCGGATCTTCAGACGGCAGTCTGAAAAGGAAAACCGCCACGAAAGCGCCCTTTTCTGGGAGGAGCGCAACCGCTGGTTTTCGGATGTCTGGTTCGATGTCAAGGGAACCCCCCAGGCCCTGAACGACAAAGACGCCCGCAAAAGAAGCGGCGCCTTTCCCTTTGCGCTGGCCTATCGGCTGATCAACATGTATTCGGTCAAACACGATACGGTGCTCGACCCCTTTCTGGGCACCGGCACGACGACCGCCGCCGCCGCGGCCGCCGGCCGCAGCAGCATCGGCTACGAAATCGACACCGCCTTCAAGACACTTGTCGCGGGTATCGGCGATGTTGTCGTCGATGTGTCCCGCCGCGTCATCACCCGCCGGCTCTCCGCCCATATGGATTTTGTGGCCGCCCGGCGCGAGGCCGGGGGCTCATTCAAACACTGCAACCGGCACTACGGCTTTCCGGTCATCACCGCCCAGGAAAAGAACCTGCTGCTGAACGATCCCTTACAGGTCGAAGTGCGGGACGGCCGAACGTTTGCGGTCGTCTATTCACGGCGGCCGCAGCCTGAATTCTGCAATCACCCGGATGAAAGCGCCGGTGCTTGACAACCTTTCCAAGTTGTAATACGTTCAAGCTTCAAGCCAATTAAGTTTTTGATATCGATAGCTTATCCGGAATTGTTCCAGAAGGGCTTCGTGTATGGGTGAAATTAAAAGCACCTTGGATCTGGTGATGGAGCGGACGCAGAACATGTCGCTGTCCGACGAGGAAAAGGCCCGGCAGCAGCGGGATGAATACGAAAAGCGGCTGCAGGGTCTGCTGCAAAAATACGCAGACGGCGGTTACGGTCTCGACAGATTGCAGGCGGAAATCGGCCGGCTGCAGCAGTCCATGCGCTTCAACGATCAAACGGCGCTGCGTAACGCCGTGCGCAGGCGGATCGAACCTGATGGGAATCCCGGGCGCTGGTTGGATTTGATGGCCCGGCTGGCACCGGAGATCAGCCGATCGCTGGCGGACATTCTCAAGACATACCGCACCCGGCGGGACGAATGCATTGAAACGGCCGAACGACGGCTGCGGCGCCGTCTGATCCAGGCGCATGGCATTGCGGGTTCGGCGGTGTCGCCCAATCCTCGGAAAGACCGGCGCTGCCGCGACGATCTATCCGCGCTGCGGCGGGAAGCGGAAGACCGCCTGACCGCGGCGGTGTGTGAATAAATAAAACCCTTTGTTTGGTTTTTAAAATGATAGAGCGTTTGTCTCTCATTACCGGCAAACCCGTCAACAATCCGATGGATTCCGGCAACCGCCGCTGACGGGACAATATGCTCTCAAACGCTCTAAAGATACGCAAACCACATGCGCTCCACCTGTTCGAAATTGGCTTTGACCGACGCAGCACCGGAGATCACGTCGCCGTGACCGGGCAGCAGCCACGCGACATCCATTGACGCCATGCGGCGGATGCTCTGTTTGAGATCTTCGCTGTCCCCGCCGGGCAAATCCGTGCGCCCCAGGCCGTCTTTGAAGATCAGATCGCCGGTGAACAGCGCCCTGCTTTCCGGCCACAGAAGCGTGACAGCGCCCGGCGCGTGGCCCGGGGTGTGGTAAACCTTCAGCCGAATGTCCCCTAGGGTGAGATCCCCTTCTTCGAGAAAAAAATCCGGCTCGAAACGCTGCGGTTCCACATCCATGGCTGTCCGGAGGTAAGCGGCCATTTCCCGGACCAGCCGCCATTCTGCGGCGTGGATGGCAAAAAGGGCCGGTGTGTCCTGAAAGAGGGTGACGGCTTCCATGTGGTCCGGATGGGCGTGGGTGCAGATGATGAGATCGATATCCTGTTCGGTGAGTTCCAGGTCTTTCAGCTGCCGCCGGACATGGTCGAAATGGGCGGCGTGTCCCGGGTCGATCAGGATGTTTTTTTCGGATCGGATCAGATACGTGTTGCAGTTGTTGGCACCGGACAAGGTCCACAAAAAGGCGTGCAGCCGGGATGTCAGCTCCATGCGTTCCGCTCCTTCGCCGCTATTCAATGATGAAAGAACTTCGTTCGCTCCGCTCCCAATTGGAATGTTGGAATACTGGAATAATGGGTACGCTGCACGCCATTACCTTGAAAAATTCGGCGATTCATGGGATAAACAACGCCATGGAGAAATCGTAAAAACGGATCCCTAACAGCCTTGCC
>Ga0180429_10005110_pt1 | contig 10431 bp, 9 predicted proteins | sample SS_ome_FD_132428 | JGI IMG/M metagenome (GOLD analysis project Ga0180429, IMG submission 132428) | Hypersaline lake sediment archaeal communities from the Salton Sea, California, USA - SS_1_S_1 metaG | ecosystem: Environmental > Aquatic > Non-marine Saline and Alkaline > Hypersaline > Sediment ...
AAAAACGCCCACCAGAGCCAGCCCGCCCCAGGGCAGCAGGGGGTAATAGTCAACCATGTAAAGCCCAGCCTGCCGTACTCCCAACCAAATGAGCCACGGCCACGACACAACAATGGATTGCAACCCCCACCCGGCGATGATGATGGCGGCACCCGCCCACAGACTCAGCCAGCGATTGCGGCCCAAAAAGGGATAAGCCAAAATCACGCAGCTACCCAGCAGATGCAGAATACCGTACCGCACATAACCGGCCCCGATGAAAAAATAGGTGGCGATGGTGATCAGCATCCCCAGCCCAAAAATCTCCAGGCCGCGGCGCAGGTATTTGCCCCACAGACGGGGCTGCTCTGCTTTTTGGGCAGCCCGGCGGTAACTGAGGGTCAGCGACAGGCCCAAAATCAGCAAAAACTGGCTGGCGATGCTGCGGGCAAAAATTTGCCACGGCCCCTGCAACATCGTCGCTTTGAACAGGCCAAAATAGTTCAGATCCCACATAAAGTGGTAAAAGACCATCTGAATAATGGCGATGCCCCGCAGCGCGTCAATTTCCCACAGGCGGGGGGCGGCTGGGGGGCTGGTTGTGGTTGGTTGGTTGGCTGGCTTCACGGTGGGCTAACCTCATCCAAATAAGTCAACAAGGCCGCTTGCTCTCGAAAATCGGGGATGATGAGCGACGCCCCGGCTTCGATGAGACGCTGCCGTTTCCAGGCGTCGATACCCTGTCGGGTGGCTTCGTTGCTGGCCACGCCCACGGCCAGCCCGCCCACTTCTACGGTGTTTTCGATTTCCACATAGCCGTCGCCAAAAGTCAACAGGCTGTCACCGGACAGATGGTTCTCCCGCAAAATGCGCTCGATAACCATCTTTTTGGAGAAATTTTTGTAATTATCCAGCGCGCCGTAAATACCACCGTTAAAATAGGAGGCCACACCCAGCGCCGCAGATTCATCCAGCACGTACGGTTCGTCGGTGCCGCTGGCCAAATAGCAGGTGACGCCCCGCGCCCGCAGCGCGGCCAGCAACGCCAGCGAGCCGGGCACCACCATTTCCGCCGGGGACAACTGACCATTTTTCAGGCCGGCCACCCGGTGTTCGATGCGCTGCCACAGCCGATCCAGATAAATATGTTTGTACTCGACCGCTTCTTTGGGCTGGCCGCCCCGCTGTTTGATTTCGTCAGCCAGTTCAATCATCTGGTAGATGGTTTGTTTGCCGGTCAGCCGGGTTACGAACTCGGTGACGAGTTTGGTCAGGCTGGCTTCGTCTTCCGCCTCCGGCGTTTCGAGCAGAAACTCGACCATCATCGGAATCATAATTTGCTGCCAACCCTCGCGAATCAGGCTGATGGTGCCGTCGAAGTCAAACAGGGCGTGTTTGAACGGGCCGCCCGGATGATCGGGTTGGATGATTTCAATATTAGTGTTGGGGATGAAATTTGTCATTTTTAGTTGGTTAGTTCGATGGTTGGTTAGTTGGTTGGTTGAGTATTGATTCTGCCAGGGCTACGGCCCCCCACAGCGGGGCGTCATCGCTGAAGGCAGCGGGGACAATATCCACCCGGATTTCCGGCAGGGTGTGCTGCCGGGCCGTGTCCCGCACTACCTGCCACCAGCGTTGCCCCGATTTGGTGACGCCGCCGCCCAGAATCACCCGGTCGGGGTTCATCAGGGTGAGGGCGTTGGCCAGGCCTAGTCCCAGCCGCCGGGCCGATTCAGCCAGTATGCCCTGGCTGAATTGGTCGCCGTTTTGGGCGGCCTCGGCAATCATTTTGGCGGTAATCTGGGCAGGGTCGCCGCCGGTCAGGGCCAGCAGCGGTTCGCCCGCCGGCCCGGCTTCGCCCAGATAGAGTCTGGCCCGGTTGGCGATGCCCGGTCCGCAGGCTTCAGCCTCCAGACAGCCGCGCCGACCACAGACACAGGGCAAGCCATCGGGCTGCACCAAGGTGTGGCCAATTTCACCGGCCATGCCGTCCGCGCCCACGTAAGGCCGGCCATTGATGAGCCAGCCGCCACCAATACCCGTGCTGACGGTCACGTACAACAGATTTTCACAGCCCTGCCCGGCCCCAAAGCGGTACTCGCCCAGGGCGGCCACGTTGGCGTCGTTATCCACCGCGGCCGGCGCGCCAAACTCTGCCTGCAAACGCTCGGCCAGCGGCACATTCTCCCAGCCCGGCACGTGGTGAGACAGACGCACCAATCCATCCGGCGCGTAGACCGGCCCGCCAAAGCTGACCCCAATGGCCGCGGGCGGTTCACCCACGCTGGTCAGTAACTCGCGGGCCAAATCCAGCATTTTTTGATATTCGTAAGGTCCGTCGGCGCGGGCCGGGGTGAAAAAGCGGCGTTGGTCCAGCCATGTTGCTTGACCGGGCCGGCTGAGAGCCGCCGTTAATTTGGTGCCGCCGTAATCGAGCAAAAGGAGTAGTGGCCCGGCGGCGTGGGTCATCGTTCCAGCAGCCCCAAATAAAAGATATGGCCCAGCATCATGTGGACATCTTCAATTTGAGCCATCGAATCGGTCGGGGCAATCAGAGTCAGTTCGGCAATTTCTTTGAGTTTGCCGCCGTCGCGCCCGCCCAAGCCAATGGTTTTGAGGCCGTTGGCGATGGCCCATTCCATCGCCTTGATGACGTTGGGCGAGTTGCCGCTGCCGCTGAGGCCCATCAGCACATCGCCCGGCTCAGCCAGGGGGATAAGCTGCTCCACAAAAATGCGGCTGTAATCCCAGTCGTTGGCAATGGCCAGGATGATGGGCATATTGTCGGTCAGGGCGATGACTTTCAGGCGGGGTTTATCGGGCTGGATGGTATTTTTGACGAAATCGTTGGCCATGTGGGAGGCTGTGGCTCCGCTGCCGCCATTGCCAATCAGAAAGATTTTTTTGCCGTTGGTCTGGGCTTCGGCCATCACATCAATAATCGCTTCGATGGTGTCCTGCGGCAATTGATTGATAATTTGGGTCATTTCTTGCAGATAGGTTGAGACCAAAGTCATGTTGATACCTCGATAGGGAAAGTTGGGTCAGCCGGCAATGGAAGCCGGATTGTTGCTTTTTGAACGGGCCGACAAATTGGCGGGCTGCGCCTGGGGCAATTGAGCCAGTACGTCCAGGTACCACCACCATCGGGTCACCGGAATGTGTTGGATTTGCCGGCGTTGCGGCAAATCCAGAAATCTGGATAATTCCGTAAAAAACCGGGCGGATTGTTCAATCAAACGGCGGTCAGCCTGATCCAAAGCCGTTTGTTCTTCAGTGGATAAAGTTTGTTCTTGCCTGAAAAGCTGATCCCGGATTTGGAGCATTTCCAAATGTTCAGCGCCACTTGCCTCGGAAAATTCGACATCAGCAATATATTTCTTTAGGAGCTTATTCATAGAAGTTCCTCCAATGAACTCACATACCTGTAGGCCGGGTCTGAGAGATAGCCGGCCAAATCCTCAGGGGGAAACGCAGTTTCCATAATTCCATCGAGGTTAATTATAACCACCCAATCACTATTTTCAATTTTGGTGGTCAAGGTAGGATATGGCGATTTCGATTGGTAATAAAACAGATATACTTTGCTCCTGTTACTGTTGAGGACGGCGTTAATGATTTTTTCGTAATCGGTCAAGGTTGCTGTTGGCGGCAAATGTCCCAGGGCGATGCGTTTAGCCAGATGAATTGCGTCTTTATCCGACTTCCAACGAATTTGGTTCCGGGCCTGTTTGACGGCAAACCGCATTTTGGCCAGCAGCTCCGGTGAAATTTTATCTGCCATTTTTACAGGTGTACAACCTGCCCGGTTTCTGCTGACTGGTACAGGGCCAGAACACTGCGCAAAAAGTCGCGGCTGAGGCTGAGCGGCACCAGCGGGGCCGCGCCATCGAGGGCACAGGCTTCCATTGTCATTACTTCGTGTAGATAAGGATTGTTTCCTTCGGCGGGGATGATGATGGTGTCCGACGGGTCATCGCCACCGGTGTAAAGTTCCATCACGCTGGCCTGGCCAGCGGTGCAGGGTTTCCACGGTTCGCTGATTTGTAAAATACCCTTTTCACCGATGATGTGCGCTCCTTGCCGGAAGGGAGACCGAAATCCACAGGAAATTTGAGCCGTGGCGCCATTGGTAAATTTCATCTGCCCTACCAGCGATACGTCAATGCCGGTTTCGCCTTTGAGCTGGCTGGCCCACACTTCGACGGGCGGGCCGGCCTGGGCCATCACAATGGCCAGGCTGTTGGGGTAAACGCCCACGTCCCACAAGCTGCCGCCACCCAGTTTTGGGTACAGCCGAATGTTGGCCGTATTTTCGGCGGGCAGGTAGTAGTTGAACCAACTGTTGATGAGCTGCAGATCGCCCAACTGTCCAGCTTGAATCATTTCCAGGGCTTTACGGGTTTGGGGATGGTGCAGGTACATAAAGGCCTCAAAAATCACCACGTTGTTGGCCTGGGCTGCGGCTTCTATTTCATCCAGTTCCGGCTCGGTCAGAACGATAGGTTTTTCGCAGAGGACGTGTTTGCCGGCCTGGGCCGCTTTGACGGTCCATTCCTTGTGCAGATTGTTGGGCAGGGAGTTGTAAATTGCATCAATGTTGGGGTCGGCCAACAGTTCTTCGTAACTACCGTAAGCCTGGGGGATGCCGTTTTTGGCGGCATAGTTTTGCGCCTTTTCCAGATTGCGGCTGGCTACCGCAGCCAGTTCGCTGCGGGGTGCATTTTTGATGGGGTCCAGCACAGCCCGGTTGATGCGGGCCGTCGAAAGGATACCCCAGCGTAGTTTATCAGTCATAAATTTTTATCCTTTGAGCGAGCCGGCCAGCAGACCGCGCATAAAGAAGCGGCCCAGAAAAATGTAGACGGCCAGAGTGGGCAACGCCGCCAGCAGCGAGCCGGCCATCTGCACGTTCCACTCGACAATGTAGCTGCCGGCCAGGTTGTTCAGGCCGACGGTAATCGGTTGGGATTCCGGGTTGCCGGTGACGGTCACGGCAAACAGAAAGTCGTTCCAAACCGAGGTGAATTGCCAAATCATCACCACCACAAAGCCCGGCAGCGATAGCGGGAACAGGATGTAGCGGTAAATGCTGAATATAGTGGCCCCGTCAATACGGGAGGCTTCGATCAGTTCGTTGGGAATGGCTGCGTAGTAGTTGCGGAAAATCAGGGTGGTAATGGGCAGGCCATAAATGACATGCACAAAAATCAAACCCGGCAACGTGCCGTACAAACTACCGCCAAACCAGGGAATCTTGCTGAGAACCTGCACCAGCGGAATCAGAATACTTTGATAGGGAATGAACATACCAAACAGCAACAACGGAAATAACACGTCGGAGCCGCGGAATTTCCATTTGGTGAGGATATAGCCATTGATGGACCCCAGCAAGGCCGATAAAATGGTAGCCGGAACGGATAAGTAAATGCTGTTCCAGAAGTTCATGCCCAGGCCCCGCAACCCTTCTTTTTGGTCACCCAGCCAGGCTTTGGTAAAGCTGTCAAAATAGATACCCGACGGTAAATCCCACATTTGAGCCTGGCTAACCTCGGCAAAACTTTTCATGCCGGTGATAACCAGGAGATAGACCGGAATCAGGTAAAGAATGGCTATGCCAATGAGGATGACGTAAATTGAAAAACGTTGCCAGCGTTGGGTGCCGGCGGTGGTGCCGCGGACGCGATTGCTTTCGGTGGTCATAATTCAGCCTCCGTTTTGGTTGTCCAGACCAGGTAGGGAATAATCAGTACGGCCACCATAATTAATAGCACCATGGCGATGGAGGAGCCGCGGGCAAAATGGTTGCCGCGGAAAGTGGTATCCCACATGAAGAAGGCCGGCACGTCGGTGGAAAAGCCGATGCCCGGTCCGGTCATCGCCACCACCAGGTCGTAAATTTTCAGGGAAATATGGCCCAAAATAATCACGGCGCTCAGGGTGATAGGCCGGAGCAGGGGCAGGATGATATGCCACAAAATCTGCAATTCCGAGGCGCCATCGACGCGGGCGGCCTCGCGCAGTTCATCAGGAATGCCGCGCAGGCCGGCCAGATACATGGCCATGGTGTAACCGGACATTTGCCAGGTGGCGGCTAATACCAGCGATACCACCCCGGCTGATACGCCAACCATCGGCGAGGCGAGTCCGCTTAGGCCAAGTTGCTGCAAAAATTGGCCGATGCCGCTTTCCGGGGGAATGTGCCAGACCACCGGGTCGGTAAACCAGCCCCATTTGAGAAAACTCAGCCCTATTTTGTCAAACAGCAGATTGACGCCGGTGCTGCCCAGATTTTCGCTGCCGGGGTTGAGCAGCCAGCGCCAGACGACGCCGGTCACAATAAAAGAAATTGCCATCGGAAAGAGGAAGATACTGCGCAAAATGCCTTCCCCTTTAATCCGTTGATCCAGTAAAAAGGCCAGGGTGAAGCCCAGCACCAGGCATGCAATCAAAAACAGAATGGTAAAGCCGACGGTGTTGCGCATATCAATTTGAAATCGTTGGTTGGCAAAAAGTTTGGCGTAATTTTCAAAACCAACCAGTGTGAAATCCGGGATCAGGCTGTTCCATTTGGTGAAGGAGGTAAAGGCGGTAAAGGCAATAAAGCCGTAAACAAAAACAGCCACCGCCAACGCCGAGGGGGTAATCAGAAGAATGGCGGTGATCCGTTCCCAGGTTAATCGTCCCATAAGTTGTTACCTTTTTTTGTATGGTTGAATGTGGGTAAATAAAGGGAGGCAGTCCGCATACCGGACTGCCTCTCCTTGGAATCACGGTACTAAATCAGTACTGTTACTGGCAAACACCGGCATCCACACAGGCCTGTTGCAGACCGGTTTGAGCCGCTGCAACATCGCCGCTGGCGACAAAGAGGGTCATCACGTCTTTATAGTCGGTCAACCATGATTCTTTGGCCGCCGCGCCGTGGGCCATACTGGGGACGATAGCGTCCTGGCTCCAGTCAACCATAGCGGATTGCAGGTATTCGTTGAACAGGGCCGGGTCGCAGTCGGTGCGGGCGCAGATGGACCCTTTTTGCGGGTTAAAGGCTTCCTGACCGGCTTTGGAGCCAACCACTTTTAGCCAGTTTTGCGCATTTTCCATGTTCGGAGCGTCTTTGGGCAGAGCAAAGCTGTCGGACAGGGCCACAAAGGTGCCGGCGGTGCCGGGGCTGGGTGCCCAGCCGTAGCCGTCGAAGGCTTTGGAGGTGAACCAGCCGTCGGTCCAGTCGCCCATAATCATCATGCCGCCTTTGCCGTTGATGAGGTATTCACCCGCACCGTCCCAGGTCAGGGCCGGGTGGTCGGGGTTGGCATAGCTGAGCATCATTTTGAAGTTTTCCAGCGCCTGGGTGACAGCCGGGTCTTCCCAGGAGGTGGCTCCGGTCCACAGACCGCGGTAGGCTTCGGCGCCCAGGGTGCCAGCTAACACATCTTCAAAGATGTGGGCAGCTTCCCAGCCGTCTTTGGTACCCAGCACAAAGGGCTGGATGCCAGCGGCCTGAAGGGTGTCGGCCACAGCCACAAATTCTTCAAAGTTAGCCGGCGGGGTCACGCCGTTGGCTTCAAAGACTGCTTCGTTGTACCACAGCACATTGGAGCGGTGGATGTTGGCCGGAACGCCCCAGTAGTGGCCTTCGTACTCCAGCAGTTGCAGCAGGTCAGGCGGGAAGGCTTCTTCCAGCCCTTCGGAGGCGTAAATGTCATCAACAGGTTGCAGATACTCGTTGGGGCTGTAGGTTTCTACTTCCAGGCCGGCGTGGAGCTGGAAGGTGTCGGGCGGCGCGCCGCCGACCAGGCGGGTGGCTAACTGGGCTTTAAAGTTGGTGCCCGCGCCACCGGCTACGGTGGCGTTGACAATTTCAACGTCCGGATAGGGTTCGCCGTAAATGTTCAACATTCCGGCCAGGCCTTCGGCTTCACCGCCAGCGGTCCACCAACTGCCGACCACAAGCTGCCCGGCTTCGCCTTCGGCAAACAGGTCGCCAATTTTGAACATATTCGGGTCAAAGTCGGCCATAAAGGCGTCGGCATCTTCTTTGGCGGGGATGCGCAGTTTGTCGCCTACTTCGATGGCGTCGGGGTTATCAATTTTGGCATAAGAGGGGTCTTCGGCGTTAGCCTGGTTGGTGGACCGCATAATGGCCCAGTAGCCAAACAGGTTGCCCAGGAATTTGTCGGCCAGGGTCGAGAGGGAGTCATCAGCCTGAACGATATAATCTTCGCCCTGAGCCGGGGGAGCGGCTGCCACGAGTGAGGCGGGGATGATGGTTACCAATAACACTAATAAAATTGCAATACTTAAATACTTTTTCATTTTTAAGTAACTCCTCCTTGAATTATAAACAATTAAATATGGTTTTTTAAGAGCTTTTTTGTGGCACTTTTCTAACTATACTGAGAGGTTTGTTATGCAGTCCTCCTTTCTTAATGATTAAGCTAGAAGTTCTTCACAACGGTAAAGTTTATAGGTGAGTGGGCCTGATTAGTATGGCAGTCAGATGAAATCTATAGTTTAACCAGGGCAAGCGAATTTTATCATGAACTATTAGAACCGTCAATAAGTGAAATCGCCTAAAGGTGTTCCCCATTTACCGGCAGGCCGGGTGCGTGGGCGTCCGGGAAAGATCAAGGCCTTGGCCCGTTAGCCTAACGTTTTGAACCGTTTGCCCTGGCTCACCAATTGATCCAGCAGCCGTCGGGTTTCGGCTTCGGAATCGCCGGCCAGTCGTTCTACCTGACAGCCCGCAGCCCGGAGTGTCTGCTCGGCGTTGGCCGGTACGCCGGCCGGCCCACCCAGGATGGTGACATATTGGGCTGATTTGGCTTCTTCAATGGAAAATCCAATTGTCACCGGAAACTTTTCGATGTATTCCAGCGCGCCCAGTAAATCCCATTTGGCCCAGTTATCGGCCCCGTTATGCCAGAGTAACAGATAGTGTTGAATTGGTTTGGTGGTGGGGGTGGGGCCGGTTGAGGTATCTGTAGTCAGCATGGTTTGGGTTTTGGCCAATAGCTGTCCCTTCCAGGTGGGCCAGGTGGCGCCGGGGCTGCCGGTTACAACCAGTTCGTTGTAGCCCAAAATTTGGTCGAGGTCGAGGTTTAGTTGCTCCACCAATTGGGCCAGCAGGGCGGCCGTGGCATTCAGCTGGGGGTGCGGGGGGGGATTATCTGTGAAGTTGCCGATCAGGCAGACGCCCACGCTGTTGTTGCTGTGATTTCCGGCGTGGCTGCTGAGTACGTTGAGCGCCTGGGTTTGGAAGACTTGCCCTGTTTCATCCACGCAGAAATGGTAGGTGATGCCGGGCAAATCGCGATTGCTGACCTGATAACTGGCAATCCGCTGCACCGACACACTGGCCGGGGTAGCGGTATGGTGTATGATAATCCGCCCGATGGCCGACACGGGGCGAGTGGGATACTGTTTGCTGGGGTGTTGGGGCAGGCTGGCACTAATATTTTGAATTTGAATGGTAGTGGGTTTGGTAACCGGCACAGTCGCCTCGGTGGAAATACTGACCGGGCTGACGAGCTGGCCTTTGTCTCCCTGGGTCGTAAACCAGGTGATCATCTCGTGGATCATATCCCAGCGTAAATGATAGGCGCCGGAGGTGTTGGGGGTGCGCAGTTGGGCCAGCAGGGTTACAGAGTCGCCGGGCTGGACATCCATGGGCAGCGGGGTGCGGAAATCGAGTTCGGTGGGGAATTTTACCATCTGTCCGGCGCTGGTGTACCATTGGAAGCCCAGCCGGAAGGGATTGCTGCCGCCTTTAACCCAGGTAAAACTGCCCGTATTTTGGATGGTCAGGCTGACGGTCAGGGTTTGGGCCGGGGGCAGGCTGGTGGGGGTATTGTGATGTACAAAGCGGGTGCGGTAGCCGGCTCCGCTAACGCTAATAGCTGCCGTGACGTTGGGGTCCCATTGGTAATTTCTGGCAATGGCCTCTTTGAAATCCTGCTGCACCCCTGGTTTGTCAACAATGGACCATTTATCCAGGCGGGGCCAGCGGTACAGAATCGCACATCGAATTTGTTGGTGGCCGGCCTTGTTCCAGGCGTCAATTTCCTGGTAGGCATTTTTGACCCAGCCCCGGTTGGCGTTTTCCCAGGCTTCGTCCTGGTCTATTTCGGTCAGATAAACGGGCAGGTTACGGAATTCGGCGGGGATGGCATTCATCTGGTCGCGGTAGGTGCGGAAGTGAAAGTTGTATTTTTCAAAGGGGGCGTTCATTTTTTGATTACTGAACACAAGTTCAGGCTCCACTCCGTGGGTGTAGGCGTGGATGGCAATGCCATCGCAGTGGTTGGCCCCGATTGCCCGCAGCGTGTCGCGTAAATATTGAATGTAGTCGCCCCAAAAGCCAAAGTAGGGGTAGTTGCCCGGCCCACCGGATATTTTGTTGGCGGGGTACGCGCCGTGGGGGTCGGCGTCGTAATGGGTTTCGGGGTTCCA
>Ga0180429_10005111_pt1 | contig 10431 bp, 7 predicted proteins | sample SS_ome_FD_132428 | JGI IMG/M metagenome (GOLD analysis project Ga0180429, IMG submission 132428) | Hypersaline lake sediment archaeal communities from the Salton Sea, California, USA - SS_1_S_1 metaG | ecosystem: Environmental > Aquatic > Non-marine Saline and Alkaline > Hypersaline > Sediment ...
ATCGGGCGCACCGTGGACCTCGGCTGCTGCGGCGATCGGGGTGAACCCCTGCTCACGGTGGACGGTGCTGGCTCGCGGCTGGAGCGGGACGATCTGCTTGCCTGCGGATTGCAGGACCTGCGCAACGCCGTACGCCGGGCGGGAAGGGTCATCGCCTAGGCCCACGACGAACCACAGCCGGGAGTCGGTGAGCAGTTGGCGGATCTGCTCGTTGCTCGCGAGAGGCCCGCTCATGCAGTGGGGCGTCCGAGGCCGCGGAACGTCCACCCAGCCGAGCGCCAGATGCCCGAATCCAGCACGTTGCGGGCGTCGATGATCGCGGCGGTGCGTACCAGCGGGGTGAGGGTCTGCGGATCGAGTTCGCGATACTCGCGCCACTCAGTACCCAAGAGCACGAGATCGCTTCCTTCGATCGCATCGGTGAGATCGGCGCGGTAGTCCATATGCGGGTAGACGCGCTTGGCGTTCTCGATGCCCTTGGGGTCGTGGACGCGCACGTGGGCACCGGAGTTGTAGATCGCGACGGCAACGTCGAGGGAGGGTGAATCGCGGACGTCGTCGCTGTCGGGCTTGAAGGTGGCGCCGAGGACGGTCACCACCTTGCCGCGGAAGTCCCCGCCGAGGGTCTTGCGTGCCAAGTCGACGGTGTGCTCGCGGCGACGCAGGTTGATCTGGTCGACCTCGCGCAAGAAGGTGAGTGCTTCCTCGGCGCCGAGTTCGCCCGCTCGGGCCATGAACGCGCGGATGTCCTTGGGCAGGCAGCCACCGCCGAAGCCGAGGCCGGCGGCCAGGAACCGGTTGCCGATGCGGGGGTCGTAGCCGATGGCCTGGGCCAGTTGCGTGACGTCCGCGCCGGCCGCCTCGCACACTTCGGCCATCGCGTTGATAAACGAGATCTTGGTGGCCAGGAAGGAGTTCGCCGCGACCTTGACCAGTTCGGCGGTGGGGTAGTCGGTGACCAGGAAGGGCACGTCAGCGGCGATGAGCGGGGCGTAGACCTCGCGCATGATCTGCTCAGCACGTTCGGTGCGCACTCCCACCACCAGGCGGTCGGGTTTCAAGGTGTCCTGCACGGCGTAGCCCTCGCGCAGGAACTCCGGGTTCCAGGCGACCTCGACTCCGCTGGCCGCGGTGTTCTTCAAGATGTCGACGATCTCATCGGCGGTGCCGACGGGAACGGTGGACTTACCCACGATCACATCCGAGCCGGACACGTGGGGAGCAAGCGCTTGGACCGCCCCGAAGACCTGGGACATGTCCGCTGCGTAGGCACCCGGCTGCTGCGGGGTGCCCACGCAGATGAAGTGGACGTCGGCGCGGTTGCCGGCCTGCTCGAAGGAGGTGGTGAATGTCAGCCGCTCGGAGTCCAGGGCGCGCTGCAGCAATTCCTCGAGGTCGGGTTCGAAGAACGGGACGCTGCCGGCGTTCAAGGAAGCGACCTTCGCTTCATCGACGTCGACCCCGATCACGTGGAAACCGAGTTCGGCCATGCACGCAGCGTGGGTGGCCCCGAGGTAACCGGTGCCGATAACCGACAGGACGGGCTTGTCGCTTTGGCGCATGCGTGGAGCGTAGCGAGCGCGCCCCTACGCTTGCGGCATGGTGAGTCCCCCGATCACGCCCGTGCCGGGCACCCGGGTGCGAGAGCGCTCCAGCTCCACCGGTGATCACTGGAACGTGCGCGCCGACCACCTAGGCGCCTACCGGCGGTTGGTCACGGCCTCGATAGGCGCCGCGCACCTGACCGAGGTGCACGTGCGGATCGAGCGGATGCGCAGACCGCACCGCGGTTGGACCGGATCCCCGGGCATCGACGGGGTCGAGGGGCTATCGGTCCTTCCGAAGGGCGACGGCGTGGACGTCACCCTCACACTGCACGAGCGCCACGACGCGGGCGTGGTGCTATCGGCCGTGCTGCGCATGCTGCAGCCCACCGCCAGCGGGTTTCCCTCCCTTACCTGGACTGCGGGCGTTCGCGCCGATGGCCTGCTCGCCGAACAGGTGCGCGACGTGCATGAGGACGGCGATATCGATGCGCATGTGCGCCGCGCCGACGTACTGCTCGTGCCCGGGGTGGGCGATGCGACGGGTGTTTCCCCGGAGTTGGCCGAGCGGGTAGTGCCGGTGCGGGAAGGCACGTGGGGCGATCGGGAAGTGCGACTCGACCCCACGATCCACCGCCCGCACGGTCGTGCCTCGGACGCGGTGGGGGACGTCGTGGACGCCAGCGCCATCACGCAGCGGTTCGGCACTCGGATCGGTATGCGTGACGTCAAGCCGCTGCGCTCCATCTCGGCCGTGACCGGGGTCGGTCAACTGGATCCGGTGCTGCGCACGCAATTGGCCGCCGTTGGCGTGATCGGCGTGGAAAGCGAGTCCGAACTGCCCCCAGCCGATGACTACCTCGGTTGGCAGCGGATGTCGGTCGATGGCCGGCGCGATGCGCTGCGCGAATACTCCCCGCAACCTGCCGTGGTGGCATGGCCGACCGTCAGCGTGCTGCTGTCCACGCATCGTCCCGAGCGCCTCGATCACGCACTGTCGATGGTGCGCCGACAGGAATATCCGCACCTGCAACTGGTTTTGGTGCTTCATGGCGATGACAGCGTCGTCGCCGAATACGCACCGCGCGTGCGCACCCTGCTGGATGGTTGGGAAGGCGAATGGGTGCTGATCGGTATGCCCGCTGAACGCACCCTCGGCCATGCCTTGATCGCGGCGAGCGCGCGTGCCGACGGTGAACTGCTCACCAAGATGGACGATGACGATTACTACGCACCGACGCACATCTGGGATCTGGTGCTCGCGCGGATGTACTCCGGCGCGCAAGTAGTCGGCAAGGCACTGGATTGGGTCTACCTGGAAGGCGCCGACACCACGGTCTTTAGGCCCACCTATCCGGCGGAGCGTTTCGCGCGGTTCGTCGCTGGCGGGACCATCTGCATCTCGGCCGGGGACCTCGCGCAGGTGGGCGGATGGCGCACGCTGTCACGATCGGTCGACAAGGGCCTGCTCGAGCGGGTGCTGCAAGCCGGTGGCCTGGTCTACCGCACCCACGGCCTCGGATACACCTACGTTCGTCACTCCGCCGACGGGCCTTCGAACACTTCACCGGTGGCCGACGAGCACTTCTTGACCAAGACCGCCACCGAGTATCCGGGCCTGGTGCGTTCCCCGGCCCTGGGCACCGAATAGGTCGCTGGCCATGCCCGCATCCCCGCCACTGCCGAGCGTGAGCATCGTGATGCCGGTGGTCAACGAGGAGCGGCACCTGCGCGCAGCGGTCGATCGGATCTGGGCCCAGGACTACGCGGGTGAGTTGGACGTAACCCTGGCCGTGGGCCCCAGCAAGGACGACACAGCGGCGGTAGCTGCCGAACTCGCCTCGGCATCCGACCGCATCCAGGTTGTCGACAATCCCACCGGATCCACACCCGCGGGGCTGAATGCGGCGATCGCCGCATCGGCGGGGGAGGTGGTCGTTCGAGTCGATGGCCACGCCATGATCCCGACCGACTACGTCTCCACCGCCGTGGAGGTCCTCCAGCGCACCGCAGCCGACAACGTCGGCGGGATCATGGCCGCGGAAGGCACCGGCGACTTCGAGCGTTCGGTCGCCGCCGCGATGACCTCGAAGTTCGGGGTTGGCGATGCCTCCTTCCACGTCGGCGGCGCGGAGGGACCGACGCTCACCGTCTACCTAGGATGCTTCCGGCGCAGTGCGCTGCAGCGCGTGGGCGGATACGACGAGTCCATGGAACGAGCCCAGGACTGGGAGTTGAACCTGCGGATACGCGAATCCGGGGGAGTCGTGTACTTCACCCCGGATCTGAAGGTCACCTACCGGCCACGTCATTCGATCAAGGCATTGGCGCGGCAGTATCACGACTACGGCCGATGGCGGCGTGAAGTGGCGCGGCGGCATCCCTCGACGCTCTCGGTGCGCTACTTGGCTGCGCCGGTCACCGTCGCGACCATCGCCGCTGGATTGGGTATCGCTGCAGTTGGCGCGATACGCGGGCGCGGCACTCTCGCCCTCGCCGGGCTCACGCCCTTGGCGGTCTACGCGGCCGGGAACGTAGCCGCCTCAGTGTGGACCGGGGCACGCATCGACGATGTGCCTGCCGCGCTGCGGCTACCGACGGTGTTCGCCACGATGCACGGAGCCTGGGGCGTTGGCTTCTTGCGCGGCGGAGCCACAGGGGGAACGCGCCGATGAGTGTCGCCTCGCGGGTCAAGCGATTGCTTTCCGGTCGCAGCCGGGAGCCGTTGCAGTGGGCCATCGTCACCTCCGCGCCGAAGGGTGAGGCCGGGGAACAGTGGGGGGACACCTGGTTCGCCCGGGACCTGGCCGCTGCTCTGCGCCGTGCCGGTCAACGCGCCCGGGTGGTCTCACGCGCGGGGGCGAGTAGTGATCGTCGCGAGGAGGACGATGTGGTGATCGTGCTGCGCGGATTGCGTGCCGTTGTGCCACCGGTCGATCGCTCCAACGTATGGATGCTGTGGGTGATCTCCCACCCGGATTCGGTGAGCGCCGAGGAACTGCGTTCCTACGACGCCGTCTTCGCAGCGAGCGAGCAGTGGCCGGCGCCCGAGGGCATCGAGGTGACGCCCTTGCTGCAGGCCACCGACCCGAACCGCTTCGCCCCGCCGGAGCGATTCGCCGAGTCCACGGAGTTGCTGTTCGTCGGATCCACTCGCGGTGAGTTCCGTCCCGCGGTGCGCGGTGCCCTGCGATCAGGTCGCGCCGATGACCTCCGGTTGTACGGCGTCGGGTGGACCGATTTCGTGGAGCCATCGCGAGTAACTTCCGAATTCCTTGCCAACGAGGATCTCCCAGCGGCCTACGCCGGCGCCGAGATCGTGTTGAACGACCACCATCGCGACATGGCCGAGCAGGGCTTCCTTTCCAACCGACTCTTCGACGCCGTCGCGAGCGGGGCGCGGGTGCTCACCGATCCCGCCACCGGACTCCAAGAGACCTTCGGTGCATCCGTGGTGGTATTCAGCGGCGAAGACCATCTCGTGGAGTTGCTGTCCCAGCCGGTGGACGAAGTCTTCGGCGACGACGCCCAGCGCCGATCCGCCGCCGCCCGCATCGGCGAACGACACTCCTTCGATGAGCGTGCCCGCGTGTTGATCGAACGGGCGCAAGCACTAGGGGCGTCGCATGAGTGAGCCGTTGGTCAGCGTCATCCTCATCGGCTACAACGATGCAGCCCGCATCACCCGTGCGCTGGACTCCATCCGCGCCCAGACGTTGCATTCGATCGAGATCATCGTGGTGGACGACGCCTCGACCGATGCCACCTCGCAGATCGTGACGGCGGTCGCCGAACACGATTCCCGCATCCGCTATCTGCAGCGCGCGGAGAACTCCGGTGGCTGCAGCGCCCCGCGGAACGACGGATTGGCCCTCGCGCGAGCACCGTGGGTGATGTTCTGCGATTCGGACGATGAGTTGGACATGCACGCTTGCGCCAACTTGCTGGATGCCGCTGAAAAATGGGGTGCTGAGCTCGTCTGCGGAACCGCGGTGCGCCACGACGTTCGAAAGGACAGGGACAAGGTGTGGCGGCCGGAGTTGCATCGAAGTGACAGGATGGTGGGCTCGCTGGCCGAAGAGCCGGATCTGCTCTACGACACCATCAGCGTGAACAAGATCTACTTCCGCGAGTTCCTCGCCCGGAATTCGATCGAGTTCCCACCCGGGCTGCTGTTCGAAGACCAGGTCTTCACGTTGCAGTGCTTCCTCGCTGCGGAACGTATCGGCATCCTGCAAACGGTCGTCTACATCTGGAATGTCGATCGCGGGGCCGAGGAAGCCTCCATCACCCAAGGCCGGATGCAGCAACGCAATGTGGTCGACCGGGTCGAGATCAATCGTCGGATGGATGCGTTGCTCGCCGCATCCAGCGATGACTTGCGGTTGGCGAAGGACGTCAAGTTCCTGCGCCACGAGGGCTACTTGTACCTGTCGACGATCGGCGAGCATCCCGATCCGCAAGCCGCGAACGCGATCGCCGAAGTCCTGCGGGACTATGTGGATGGGATCGATGTTCGTGCCTTCGAACACGTGCGTCCAGCGTTACGGGTGGCGCTGTACGGACTGTTGACCGGTGATCGGGAACTGTTGCGACAGGCGATGCGCTGGGAACGTTGGGCATCCGTGGTGGACACCGTCGTATCCAGCGACGATGGTCCCGACGGCGAGCGGGAGTACTGGCGCGCTCCGAACACCCCGAGTTCCGCGAATACGGCACCGGCGCAGCAGGTGGTCCTGGGTAAGTCAGCATCCTGGTGGTTGGACATTACGCACCTGCAACTGCTGGATATGCCGTTCTCGACTCGTCGCTACTTCCACGAGTTCACCGACTTCTCACTGAAGGGCTCGCGGGTATCCACCACCATCGAGACCACCGATTTCGCCGGAGACCTCGCCGCGGATGTGAGCGCGCACCTGGTCTGGAGCGATCGGCAAGGGGCCGTGATCGCCTCTCTGCCGCTTGAAGCCACGGGTGAGGGTCCAGCCCCAACCGGACGTCGTACCTGGCGTGGCAGCGGTGCACCGACCGTGCACATCCGACGCGCACTGATGCGATCGGACAAGGGATCGGTCGGGGTACGCCTGGCCCGAGGAACGGAGGTGAACGTTACGGCGATTCGCAGTGTGGGCGTGGCGGTCGATGGAGCTTTCATGGCCTTCCCGTCGATCGCCTTCGCCGATCGGCCCGCGGGTGCACAGTTCTACGCCGGTGAGCGGGCGAGTGTGAATTGGCGCCCCGCCGGAATGGCCGCCGGTCCTGTGGCGTGGTCACGACGCCTAGGTAACGCTGCGCGGCGGCGGGTAGTCGGCCCATCGGCCACCCTGGTCGATATCGGCAGCGCGTTGCTGCCCGGGGACTTCGATCTGCCTGCTCGTCGACCGGTGGTCGCCTACCTGCCCGTCGCATCCGCCGGGGGACCGCGACCCTGGCCGCTGGACTTGACGGCCTGGGACGAGGCGCTGGCCGAGACCTGCTATCTCCTGGCCGGGGGCCAGATCGAGGAGTCCATCCCCACGAGGCTGTGGGGCTCCATCCGCGATTCCCGGGCCGTCCCACTAGCCACCATCTTGGATCGGGCGCAGTTGGTCATCACCGATGATCCAGCGCTGATCGACACCGCCGGACGATCGCTGGTGTTCCGCCCCGACGAAGGCGCCGCCCGATACCTGCTGCCGCCGCTGCCCGCGGGCTATCCGGTTATCGAGAGCACTCGCTCGCTCGTCGCGGCGGTGCGCGATGCACTGGGTGCATTCGATGCGAAGGCGCCGCGATGACCCAGATCATGATCTGCGCGAACAACATCGACGAACTCGGTGGCGCCCAGCGTGTGGTGCACCTGCTCGCCGACGGTTTCAAGCGACGTGGACACGAGGTGACCGCGATCGGGATCACCCCGTACGAGCCAGCGCATCCGATCGTTTGGGATTGTGAACGACGAGTGCTGATGCCCGAGGTGTGGCCCAAGAAGAGCGCGCAGACCGAGCGGATCCGGGCGAACCTGCGGGCTACCGCCGTTTCGCAAATGGTGGAGTTGCTGCGCACGATCGACCAGGAGCCGGGTGTGATCGTCACCGCCCAGGTGTGGTCGATGGAGATCTTGGCCGATGCGTTGGCGGTGTTGAACCCGGTGGCCCGCGACCGCTGGAAGGTCATCGGCCAGTACCACGGTTCCTTCGCGGCTGCGGCCAGCGGACGCGACCTCGCCCGTGTGCAACGTGCCTACCAGGACGTCTCGATCTTCACCGCCCTCAGTGCGGAGGACGCGGCCGCATTCACGGGTGCGGGATTGCGCAACATGCGCTCGATGCCGAACCCGCTGGCTTTCTGGCCGGCGGCGCCGGCGGCGCTTTCCTCGGTTGAACCAACGCTTACCTATCTAGGCCGCCTATCGCAGGAGAAGGGCGTCGATCTGTTGATCGATGCGTGGAGTCTGCTGGCCGACCGGCATCCGAACTGGCGTCTTCGCATCGTCGGCGACGGACCGCAGGCTGCGCAGTTGCGCGAACAGGCCTCAGTGCTCGCCGGGGCCGAGCGGATCGATTGGCTGCAACCGACCGCCGATCCTGCATCGGTGCTTATGGACAGCGAGTTGGTGGCGGTGCCCTCGCGCACCGAAGGATTGCCGCTCGTGATCGCCGAGGCCGGTGCGTGCGGTGTGCCCGTCGTCGCGACCGACTGCTCGAGTGGGGTGCGTCAATTGGTGGGCACGTGGGGGCGGCTCGCGCCTAGGGAGGATTCACGAGCGCTGGCCAGCGTTCTCGATACGGCGATGAGCGATCTTGCGTGGCGACGGGAAGCCGGTACGCGCGCCCGCGAGGAGATGCATCGGTACCGACTTGACGTCGTCCTAGATCACTGGGAGCGCTTGATCGCGCGGGTATTGCAGTAGCAACCGCTATAGATACTCGTTCGCGCGGGTGAGGTCCTCTTCGAAGTCGACCTCCACCGCGAACATCTCGCCGATATCGACGGGAGTCACTTGCATGGCGTCTTTCTCGATAGCCAACTCGATGCCGCGCTCGAAGTAGTCCGACTCGGCGCATTCGGCCAACCGGGCGATGAGTGCGGGTTTGTCGGCTGCGCTGACGTAATTGATGCCAACAGCCTCACCGCGGGCATCGACTACCTTTTTCGATAACTCTGCGACGAAGCCGTGGTCATCCACGGTGTACTTGACCTCTTCCTCGGCAACGGCCGCGGTATTGACGCAAATGAAACTGCGGTCTTCCTCCATCAGATGGTGCACCGACTGCAGAACGGCAGGATCGAAGACGACATCCCCGTTCATCCACAACACCCCACCCTCGGCGGACAGTCGCAGAGCCTTCAGCAAGCTTCTATTGGTGTTCGTTTGGTCGTAGGCCTCGTTGTAGATGTACATGACATCGGGGAAGGCTTCCAAGATCAGATCCAACTTGAAACCGACCACGGTGGTGATGCGTAGGTTCTCCGGAAAGGCCGCGTGCAGGTTGTCGATCTGTTGTTGCATGATCGTGCGACCGTCCGTGAGTGGAGTGAGCGGCTTAGGGAAGGGTCGTCCGAGTCGGGTGCCCATCCCGGCCGCAAGGATTACTGCCTGGGTGTTCACGAGGTCTCCTCACTCACCACTCGTACTCGCGTGAGCGAGCGCAGGGCGGTGTCGTGTTCGTCCATGGCGCGTTGCAACTCACTCCAGAAGCGTTCGGTACTTTCCCCGGGGGCGAGATCGTCGAAATAGTGGTGCCGCATCGCAATACGCGCTTGCGCCTGCTGATCATCGCTCGCTACGACGGGCAGCTCGTTGGCCAACGTGGCGATGTTGGTGGAGTCGACCACATGCGCCGCCTCCGCGATAGGTGACTCGGCCCGGAGGGCGGCGTGATTCGATCGACGATCGGTGAGCACGATCGGGGCGCCTGGTCGCAGGTACAGGAAATCCAACGTGACCGACGAAACGTCGGCCACCAGGACGTCGGTGCTGCGAATGACACCGAGCATGTCGGCATCCACGATCACCGCGTGCCCGGCGCTCGGATCGACCTTGTTGGCCGCATCGATCGCGCGGACGATCTCCTGGTGTCCGGCGCGGATGCCGGCATCGTCGGAATCCGCCACCCGAGGGTGGGGTTTGTAGACCACGCGTGCTTCGGGCTGGGCGAGCAGCGCGTCGATGATCTGAGGCCCGTAGCGGTCCACGGAGGAATAGTTGTTCGCCTCGTCCTCGCCTTCCCAGGTGGGGGCGTAGGTAAAGGTGGTGCGCGTGGACTCCGGGAGTGCTGGTTCGACATTGAGGTCGAGTTGCGGTCGGCCAACGCGCACCAGATGCGATGGGTCGAACCAAGCGATGGCGGCCCGGTGCCGATCGACGGCGGCCTGGCCAGCAACGAAGACCTTGTCGTAGGCCTTGGCCTGATTACTGACCATGCAGATCTTGTCGCTCTCCCCGTGGTTCACGTGCACGTGCACAGCTCGCTGGAAGGACAGCGCTTGGAAGTTGGTCCATCCGTTGTTGACGTAGATCACGGCACGGAAATCGGCCCGATCGAGCAGCGCCATGAGGTCCTCGTAGCGCGGTACGAGGACCACCTGCAGGTTGGTGCGTCCGCGCAGGGCGTTGTAGGCGTCGACCTGGCGGACGATCACCAAAGTGCGGAAGTGGGTGTGCTGTTCGAAAACCGGTAACCACTGGGTGAGTTGGTACAGCTTGGGCGGTCCATCGGGGAAGTACAAGGCGACGTCCGCGCTGGGAATGTCATCGAGGGAGAACCCCTCGGGTTCCACCTGTCCGAACTCACGCATCCGACGGGAGAGGGAACGGGCCGCGCGCTTACCTTGGCGGCTCAGCCAGGAGTCGGTCGCGGGGGTAGTAGGCACAGTTGGCCTATCGTAAAGGCCGTGCGCTCCC
>Ga0180429_10005112_pt1 | contig 10431 bp, 5 predicted proteins | sample SS_ome_FD_132428 | JGI IMG/M metagenome (GOLD analysis project Ga0180429, IMG submission 132428) | Hypersaline lake sediment archaeal communities from the Salton Sea, California, USA - SS_1_S_1 metaG | ecosystem: Environmental > Aquatic > Non-marine Saline and Alkaline > Hypersaline > Sediment ...
CATGGCGCATCGTGAACTGCAATGTTGCGATAAATAGGGAATTACAGTGAAAGTACACCGCGCCGCGCCGAGGGTGGAACGGTTGCTGCAGTACCCTGACCGGACAGTATTGTCCGATGGCGGTCTGGATATCCACACAGAGGCTCTGGGCCTCTATTGTTCTCAGGCCGTTGGCGTTAGCCAAGCATTACGCCGTTCTCTGAGCCTCTGGTTCTCTGTGTGGTGATTATCGCCACGGCAATTCCGAACGCCTATTCGAGCGTCGGCATGACGCGCTGGCCTTTCCGCTGTGCCTCCAGATCGTGGTAAGTGCCGTAGAAGAGGCTGTTGGAATCCAGCCACAGCGTGATGCGATGCAGTTCTTCGCTCGTGAGTTTGAGGTCGTGGTGCCCTTTCTTGATAAGCGCGTATAGCTTCGAGGCTCTCGCCCCGAACTGTCCGGGTACCGTGCGCGTGGGGATTCGTCCGGGCGGTCGGCCGCTGAAAGCGAATGCGAACCCTCTGATCAGATCGCCCTCGCCGGCATTGTCGACGGTCAGCGAAATGTAGGACTTGCTCCATACCCGATTGCCTCCGCCGTATCCGCCGCGCCGCCACTGGCCCGGTTCGCCGGTGAGATCGGGCGCCTTTTTCTTCTTGCTCTTGTCGTTGTTGTTTTTCGTGTGGCAGGGTACGCACTTCTTGTCGAGCACGGGCTGGACGAGTCGCGGATACGACACGGGAAACGATCCGATCCCTTCGCTCTTCAGCGCCGACGGCTTGCGCCTCAGCGCGGTCTTGACCTTAGCGCTGGGGACCGAGGCCTTGTAGGGAGATTCGTGACAGCCCAGGCAGGTCAACGTCTCGCCCGGATGCGTGTAAGTGGCCGTCTGCATTGACTGGACGGCCAGTCCGTCCTTGTCGAGCGCCTGGAAGTAAATCAGCTTTCCCGCCGGCGCGGTGAAGTTGAGGCTTCCGTCGTCCTCGACCGGGACGGTCCCGAGCACGCCCCGCGCCAGGGTCTCGCTACCGATACCGATGTCGGGGTTGTTGATCCGTATGGTCGTCTTGGGAAAAATCTGGAAGACCCGGAGGGCCTTTATTTTCGTGCCCTCAGGCCAGGGTTTCTGCCCGTTGTAGACGTTCATGCACTGCACGATGGCGGTTTTTTCGGTGGCGGGTTGTCCCTGCCGCGGATGCCCCACGGGGAAACCGTTTTTCGTCTTGTGCGGGATGACGGGAGGTGTCTTCCGAGGGCGCAGCGGGATGGGATCCTGGCACATGATCTTTGCGTCGCGATAGATCAATATGCGATTACCGAAGACGTCGACGAGATAAAGGGCAAGCGGATTGCTCCGGTCCCGCAGGCCGCCCGGACCGTAGGTGCAAATGACGTAATTCTCGTTCAGCGGCCAGGGCGTAGCGTAACGCTGGGAACCGCCCTCGGCCTCGGGGAACCTCTCTTCCGGGGTGAACCGCTTGACCGGTTTCATCGCTCCGTCATCCTCGACGTGCGGATCGAATACGATCAGCGAACCGTACGCCTGCCCGTGGTGCGGGACGGCCGTGGCGAAGTACCGCGTCGAACCGGGTATCGCGCGGATATGGTGTTCGGCGTCGGGGCGCCCTCGGCGTTTGCTGGGGTAATTACCGTGTATCGCCCGCGCGTCGCGCCCGTCGGGATAGGTGATCCACGGGTGGTGGGCGATGCAGTCACCGCGATCGATGTAGTCCCACCGCGAATAGACGATCATACCGCTGTGGTTCACGCTCGGGTTCCACTCGTTGGTTTCGTGGTAGCTCATCGCGATGATATCGCTGCCGTCGGGAAGCATCGAATGGAGCGTGTAGGTCGGGACGGGGCGCGGGTGGCAGCGCCCGAACCCGCCTCGCCGCTCGGAGATAAAGGCGATTCGCCCGTTGGGCATGAAGCACGGGTCGAAATCGTTCCAGGTCCCGTCGGTAAGCTGCTGGAGCCCGCTTCCGTCCACGTTTACCTTGAATATGTGGAAGGAGTGCTCCGGCGTCCAGCCCCGGCCTCTGCTCGGCTCGGTGTAGGCGAACATTATCGTCTTGGCGTCATAGGACAGATCGGGCGTTACGAACGCGCCGTCGTCGAGTTTCCTGCCCTTGAGGCGCCCTTTCTCGACGACCGCATCGGCCAGGACGTTGCGGAGAGTCGGCTTGGCGCCGAACGGATCGGACAGGACGAACAATCCTCCGCCTCCGCCCCGGTGTCCCCATCCGAAATATTGATCGCAAATGTGATTCTGGGACTGGTTGCGCTTGATAAAAAGCAGCTTGTCGATACCTTTGAGCAGCGGATTGGCAAAGGCGATCTTGCGCCGAACGGCGCAGAGTTCCGCCAGAAGGGCCATCCGGTCTCCACCGCGGTTTTTAACCTTCTTCGACAGGGCGTCCAGTGTCTTCGCCTCGGCCGCGAGGTTGGGGGCGCCCTTCATCTTTCGGATGTCATCCAGCAGCAGTCTCGTGCGGCGCGCGACGAGGTCCGCGGCGTCCTGCTCGTCGGGCAGGGGAATCCGATGGGGGTTGGCGAGTTGATCCTTGATCTGCTCGCACCGCTTGCGCTCGCGGAAATCCGTCTGCGCGATCTTAACCTCGATGCCGAGTTCGACCTCTGCGGGCGTCTTGGGCGCCGGTGTCTTGTCCTTGGCGCCGCCGACGCTCAGACCGATCGACAGGGTCAGCAAAACAGACGACAACACAACGATAATTCGCTTGCTCATTCTTGCACCTTCCGTTTGTATACACGTCCTCAAGAAGCTGTCAGTTTACCTTCAGATCGGAGGTTAGTCAACGATACGGGGTAGTTGTCAGCAACGCCACGAGAGGCGACAGGCCCAAGCGCGCATAATAGCCGTCTGCGGGCTTGGAAGAGACCCGGGCTAGAGCGTTCCCTTGGTGCTGGGGACCTGCCCCTTCTGCGCCGGGTCGATCGCTTTCGCCTGTCGCAGGGAGCGGGCGAGGGCCTTGAAGATTGCTTCGGCTATGTGGTGGTCGTTGGCGCCCCTCGGTACGGTCACGTGCAGGTTCATGCCCGCGGTCGCCGCCAGGCGGGAGATGAACTCCCGAATCAGTTGCGTATCGAACGTACCGATCTTGTCGCCGACGAAATTCACGTCGAACACCACCGCCGGGCGCCCCGAAAGATCGAGGGAGACTTCCGCCAGCGCCTCGTCCATGGGCACCGACGCCGAACCGTACCGGTTGATGCCCGCCTTGTCGCCGAGCGCCTCGATTAGTCCCTGCCCGATACAGATAGCGACGTCTTCGACCGTGTGGTGGTCGTCGACGTGCAGGTCGCCTTTGGCGGTCACCGTAAGATCGGTAAGGCTGTGCTTTCCGAGGTGATCGAGCATGTGATCGAGAAAGCCCACGCCGGTGGTGTTGTCGACCTGCCCGGTCCCGTCGATGTCGAGCGTGACGGAGACGGAGGTCTCTTTTGTTTGTCGCTGTATTGTCGCGGTTCTCGGTTTGTCGGTCATGCCATGATTTCTTTCAGCGCCGCGATCAGCGCGTTGTTCTGCTCGTCTGTGCCCACCGTTATGCGAAGCTTGTCGGCAAGGATCGCCTGGTACTGGAAATATCGGACGAGGATTCCGCGGGCCTTTAGGGCTTCGTGGATATCGGCGGCGTTGCCTTCCGGCGGGCGGACCAGAAGGAAGTTCGCCTGCGATGGTGGGAACGTGAAACCCAGTTCGCCCAGTTGGTCGCCCAGTGCCTGGCGCGAGGCGATTATTTTTCGCGCGTTGGCGTTTTTGTGGTCCTGGTCGGCGATGGCGGCGGCGCCGACGGCGCAGGCCGCGGCGTCGATGTTATAGATCGCCTTGGTCTTCATCAGCCCGTCGAGTATCTCCGGCGCGGCGATCGCGAAGCCCATTCTCAGCCCCGCCAGCGAGTAACCCTTCGACAGCGTGCGGAGGATCACGACGTTATCGTGCCTCGCCGCCAGCGACAGGGCGTTTTCGCTCGCGAAGTCCGCGTATGCCTCGTCGATGACCAGCAGTCCGTCCAGCCGCCCGGCAAGGTCGTCCAGGGCGCCGGTGGGCGTCAGCGTTCCGGTGGGGCTGTTGGGGCTGGCGATGAACGTCACGTCGGCGTTTTCGGTCGCGATAAGATCGATCGATTCAGCCGGATCGCAGGCCAGAGGTACGCGCGTGGCGTTTTCGATTTCTGCCTGTACGTTGTAGAACTCGAACGTCGGTACGGTGAATACCACCTTCCTGCCCGGTTGCAGGCATGCCCGCGAGATCATCACGAGTATATCGTCGGAACCGTTGCCCGGTATAACGTGGTCTGCGGGAACGTCGAGCGCGCCGGCCACCGCGCCGCAGAACTCCCGCGCCATCGGATCGGGATACCGCCGAAGGCTGTCGGGATCGCACGCGCGAAGGGCCTCTATCGCCCCCGGCGCCGGCGGATAGGGGTTCTCGTTGGTGTTAAGCTTGATAACCTTCTGGCCGGCGGGCGGTTGGGCGCCGGGCACGTAAGGCCTCATCGCGTCGATATTATCGCGGAAATATGACATAGCTGATTCTACTTGTTCTGCGTTCGTATTCTCACCGCGTTGGCGTGTGCGGTCAGGCCTTCGCGCGTGGCGAAATCTATCACGTCGGTCGAGTCGCTGTCCAGTGATTCCGCGTCGTAACTCAGCACGCTGGCGGCCTTCAGGAAATCGTTGCAGCTCAGCGGGCTTGAGAACTTCGCCGTACCGCCGGTGGGCAGCACGTGCGAAGGCCCGGCGTAATAATCGCCCAGCGGGACCGGGCTGTGCGGGCCCAGAAATACCGCTCCGGCGTTGCGAATATTGTCGAGGGTGCTTGAATCGTCGGCGGTGATTATCTGCAGGTGCTCGGTGGCGAAATCGTTGGCTGTTCGGCAGGCCTCGTCGAGGTCGGCGGTCACGATTATCGCGCCGTACGCCTCCAGGCACGCCCTTGCCGCATCACCGCGCTCCAGTGCGGGCAACTGCGCTGCGAGTTCGCTCCGCACTGCCTCGGCCAGATCCCCGCTGGGCGTCACCAATATCGCCGATCCGGGATTGTGTTCGACCTGCGCGAGCATGTCGGCGGCAAGGTAGTCGGCCCGGGCGGTCTCGTCGGCGACTATGAGCACTTCGCTGGGACCGGCGATCGAATCTATACCGACCCGCCCGAACAGTTGCCGCTTGGCTTCGGCCACGAATGCGTTTCCCGGTCCGACGATCTTGTCGACCGGCGCGATCGTTTCAGTTCCCATCGCCATTGCGGCCACGGCGACTGCACCCCCGAGCCGATAGACTTCGGCGATCCCCAACTCACCGGCAAGGGCAAGGACCATATCGTTCACTTTTCCAGCGGTCGGCGGGGAGGCGATCGCGATCTGCTCGACGCCGGCGACCTGTGCGGGAACGACGGTCATCAGAACGGTCGAAGGGTATATCGCCTTCCCGCCGGGCACGTATACGCCTACCCGTGCCATCGGGGTATATCGAACGCCGAGGGTCCTGCCTCCGCGCTTGAGCGGTGGAGGGTCGGCGATAAGGATAGACTCCTGGTATTGGCGTATGTTGTCCGCGACGCGACTGACGAGTTGGAGGAATTCACCGTCGGCGGCGCGGTGCGCGGCGAGAATCCGCTCCTCGGGCACGCGGATGGTATCAGGCGTGATCTCGGCGCAATCCAGGCGTGATGTTATTTCGGCGGCGGCTTGATCCCGCCGCTTTTCGACGTCGTCGATGATGTCGCCAACGACCTTGCGGACGTCCATCGACCCGGCGCCGGCCGTCAGCTCGCCCTTGCGCAGCACATCCATCAGCGCGCCAACGGCGGCGACGCCTTCGGGATTGTCAGTTTTAACGATTGCAATATCCATGGTTGCAGGCCAATTTACGCATCGCGAAGGCTTTTTGCAATGGCGACTTGGTTTCAGGACGTTAGCGATTTGGCCGGCGAAGGCGCTTGCGATGTGAATTCCACCCGCTGCTTATCATACCAAAGAGTCCCGAGACCCTTGTTTGCAAAACTTGGGCTGGAGTCTATTGGAACGGCGCGCCGATGTATACACCGAGTGGACGATTGCCCCAACAGGAAGGACATCGGCTGGTTCGACGTCTCTCAAGAGGCTTATTACATGTAGTTTTTGCTTTTACAATGCCTGAGTCGAGACTTCCGCCGGCGGGGGGCGTGTGCGGATGCTGATTCAAGGAGATTAATGATGGATATGCAGATTCCGCGTTTGCGGAAGTTGTTCGAGGCCCGCGTGGGGCAGATATCGAGCATGTTCGCCGAGGACACGCCCCCGGAACTGGGCGACATTGACCCGACCATGCGAGGGCTAAAGGGGTTCCTGTTCGCGCTGGAGGGAATGCTGCGAAGTGATTCTCTCCAGGGTATGCCCTTCACCGCACGCCAGGATTTGCTGGAAAGGGTCGCCAGGGCATCCGAGGCCATAGAGGTCCTTCCCGAAACACTGGATCGGGAGCAGGCGATGGGCGTCCTGCGCGTTATGGACAGCCTGCACAGGTTGTGCCTCCAGGAGAACCTGATGGCCGGAGGAATGGACGCCAGCAAGCTGGGCAAGCTTACGGTGATTCTGGAGCGCAAGCTGGGGGACGTTCTGGAGTCGATCGACGCTGTGGCTGCTACCGCCGATGGGCAGACAGAGAAGATCCAGCACGCCGCCGACCAGTGCCTCGCCGACATCGAGGGGGCCTACAAGAAAGAGTCCGAGGCCCTTCAGGGCAACTCGTCGATGGCGCTGGATTCGATTCGCTCCCAGGCCGAGACGATCCGGAAGCGATACACCGAGGCGATGGAGGCTTTCGACGCCCTCCAGGAGGAATTGAACGCAAAGCGCCAGGAGTTCGAGGGGCGCCTCGGCGAGCAGCTCGCTACGGCCCAGGGCGTCGTGGAAAAAGTGCACGACCGCCAGCAGGCGGCCGTCGAGCTGTTGGCGGAATCAGAGGGGCAGTTGGACCAGGCCAAAGCGGGCATCAAGGCAATCGAGGAGATTACCCGGTCCGCGGAAACCGCCGCTGAAGGTCTCCAGGCCAAACTGTCCGAGGGGCGGGAGGTCACCGCCTCCATTCGCGGGCTGCTCGAAGATGGAACGCGGGACGCCGAGGGAATCTCCGCCAAACTCGCCGAAGCCGAACAGCGACAGAACAGCATCGAGCAGATCCTGAAGGAATACCAGGAGTTCTCCGCCGAGATGCAGACCAGGCAGGACCAGGCGATCACAGCGGTGCAGGAAACCGCCGACGCCGCCGAGCGAATGTTGCATGAGGCTCGACAAAAACTCGAAGCGCGGGCCCGGACCGCAGAAAACTTGCTGGCCGATATCAACTCTCGAAGTGCCGAAGTCGCCGCCGCAACCGAGCAGACCCATCAGCAAAGACAGTCGGCAGAACAGGCTGCACAAAACACCGACGAAAACCGCCAACGCGCCGAAGAAGAACTCGCCAAACTCCAGGACCTGTTGGCGCGGGGAGGGCAGGCGGCCGGACAACTCGACGAACTGGAACGCGCCGGATGCGACCTCAAGGCACGCATGGAACAGGCGCTGGGGGAAGCCGGACAGGCACGAGATCGAATCGCCCAACTCGAGACCGCCTCGTCCGAAGCCAACGCCGCCATCAGGCAGGGAAAGGAAGAGGCCCTCGACGCCGTCGGACAGGCCGTCTCCGAGGCCGACCGCCGGCAGCGACAGTTCGCAAAGACCGTTTCGGAGCAGCGCCAAGCCGCCAAGGACGCGGTTGCGGGACTGCAGGTCGACCAGACCGCCGCCGCCGAACTGCTCGCCGGCGCCCGCCAGGATGTCGAGACGCTACAGGGCGAAATTAAGGAGATTTACGAACTCCGTTCAACCGCCACGGAAGCCGAAAGCGAAATCCGCGCCAAGCTCGATCAGGCCGGCGGTGTCGTCGGGGAATTGGGTGGCGTGCTTGCCGTTGCCGCCGAACTCAAGACGCAGATCGACGACCATCTTTCCGGCACGGTAAAGGCCCGCCGGCGGACCGAAAAACTACACAAAGACACCGCCGCGTCGGTAGAGGACATCCTCGGTTCCCAGGCAGAGGCCCTGGCGAACCTACGCGGCGAGGCTGCAGCCGCCAAGGACCAGCGAGAGGCCTGCCAGGCGTCCTGCGCCGAACAGCTCGAATCAGCCGTCGCCGTGGTGGGAGACATTCGCACACACAAGGCCACCGCCGACGAGCTGCTCGAAGAGACGACCAGGCAGCGGGATACCGCATGCCAGGCCGGGCAGGATATCGCTCAGGTTCGCGTCGAAACCGCCGAAGCCGGAGGCGAGATACAGGCAAGGCTCCAGGAGGCTCGCGCCGCGGCGGTCGACCTGGAGGCACTGCTCTCGGCGGGGACCGAAAACCGCTCGAAAATCGACGCGGAACTCACTGTCGCGATGCGCCATGCGGGGGAAATCGACGACATCCTACGCGCCGTCAGCGAGTCGCTCGACCAGGCTCGACAGAACACACAGCAGTCGTCCGAATACAGGGAACAGTCGCAGCAGCTACTCGAAGAGACGACCCGCCAGCGGGACACCGCTCTGCAGGCCGGGCAGGACGTCGCTCAGGTCCGCGTGGATACCGCTGAATCCGCCGGAGAGATCCAGGCAAAACTCAAGGAAGTTCGCGCCGCAACGGCGGACCTGGCGGAACTGCTTTCAGCGGGTACGGAAAACCGCTCGAAAATCGACGCGGAACTCACCAGCGCGTCGCGTCGGGCCGGAGAAATCGACGACATCCTACGCGCCGTCAGCGAGTCGCTCGACCAGGCTCGACAAAACACACAGCAGTCGTCCGAATACAGGGAACAGTCGCAGCAACTACTCCAAGAGACGACCCGGCAGCGGGATACCGCTCTGCAGGCCGGGCAGGACGTCGCACAGGTCCGCGTGGATACCGCGGAATCCGCCGGAGAGATCCAGGCAAAACTAAAGGAAGTTCGCGCCGCGACGGCGGACCTGGCGGAACTGCTTTCGGCGGGTACCGAAAGCCGCTCGAAAATCGACGCGCAACTCACCATCACCTCGCGCCGGGCCGGAGAAATCGATGACATCGGTCGGGACATGGAAAAGTCGCTCGATCAGGCCCGGAAGCACACACAGCAGTTGGCCGAGGACAAGGCCCAATCGCAGCAGATCATTTCCGAACTCCGCGATAACGCCCGGGAGACCTTGGACCACCTGGAAGGACAGACCACAGAACTGGTCGTACGGAACGAGGATCTGCATCAGAAAATAGAGGACCTGTTCGGGCAGGCTGTCGACGGCGGACTGTTCAGGCAGTTCGACGATCTTGTTGAGCAGACCGCACCCCAGCGGGAAAAATGGTGGCGACTGCTGATCGGCGTTGGCGCCGGCGGTGGCGTGGTGCTGGCGATAATATCAGCGATACTGGCCGGTTTTTCCGCATGGGCGGCGGTAGCGGTGCTCGCCGCCGGACTGACGCCCCTGGCGTTTTTCCTGTACGTCTGCGCAACGCAGTACGTCGCCGAACGGCGAGCGGAGTCCAGGTATCAGTACCGCGCCGCGGTCAGCAGGAGCGTGACGGCTTATCGGAAACTGCTGGTCGAAATGAAGGCTGACGGTATCGCCGACTCGACATTTGTAGACCGCATGCTTTCGGCGCTGTTCGGTTCTACGGGCCGCGAGAGCGAACCGGCCCAACTGGCGCCCACCGCCGCAGCCGAACCGCTCGATACCACCGACAGCGAGCAAGAGACCGCTTAGTCGTCCGTCGGGGAAGACCGGATCGAGAGAATATACGCGCTGAAAAGTACTCCGATGCGCCTTCCGATTGAATCTGTAAAAGGCGCTTGCCAAACAACACTCTGAGCGTGCATTCTACAAGTTGAATCGAACGGTTACGGAGATGAATCACGGCGGATAAGGCGGATAACGCGGTAGAGCGCATCACGCAACGCCAAACGGGACGGGATTGGACTGTTCATTGACACAAAAGCCGATACTTGATAGTCTCGCTATATGCCTCGACCGTTACGGACTATCGACAAGGGGTTGATCTATCATGTGATCAACCGTGGGAACCAGCGGACGGCCGGCGACGCCGATGCCAATGTAAAAAGAACCCGCCAGCGGAAATGGAGTCGCTACGTTCACCGTCGGCCGAGCGAAGATGAGTCACTCGTGATCGCTCAGAGCATCGCAAGCCCCTGCCGTACGGTTCTGAAAGTTGGATCAAGGCCCTCGGGCGGAAACTGAAACTGGACCTGACCATCCGCCCCCGAGGCCGACCCAGAAAACAACCAACCGAAGCAAAATAAACACAAAAGGCGCGTAAGAGATGTTCAGAACAGAAGATAAAATAGTTCTGACCCCTTTTTCCCTTCCTGACCCCTTTTTCCCTTCGAAGGCCCATGCAACCTATAGGAGAATGGCGATGCGATGTACTGAAGGTAAGAGTATCAA
>Ga0180429_10005114_pt1 | contig 10429 bp, 7 predicted proteins | sample SS_ome_FD_132428 | JGI IMG/M metagenome (GOLD analysis project Ga0180429, IMG submission 132428) | Hypersaline lake sediment archaeal communities from the Salton Sea, California, USA - SS_1_S_1 metaG | ecosystem: Environmental > Aquatic > Non-marine Saline and Alkaline > Hypersaline > Sediment ...
CGACCGCAAAGATGTGGGGTACGTTGGTTTGCAGAACTTCATTGACCGGAATATAGCCCCGCTCGGTGGTGTTGACGCCGGCCGCGGCCAGATTGAGCTGGTCGCTGTTGGGCCTGCGCCCGGCCGCGACCAGCAGATGCGAACCGGCAATCGTCACCGGCCTGCCCTCGTGCTCGATAGCAACCTCGACCGCGCCGGTTTGGGGCTGCGACACACGTTTGACATCAACATTCAGCAGGACCTCGATGCCCTCGCTTTGCAAAATTTCCCGGGCGGCCCGGGCAATATCGGCATCCTCCCGAAACATCAGTTGAGGGCCTTTCTCCAGAATTGTCACCCGGCTGCCAAACCGGCGGAAAGCCTGGGCAAATTCCATGCCGATGTAACTACCGCCGATGACCACCAGATGGGCCGGCAGTTCTTGCAAATCGAGCAGGCGGACATTATCCAGCCAGTCTACGGTTTCCAGCCCCGGAATGGCCGGCGTGTTGGCCCTGGCCCCGGTATGGATGACAATCGTTTCTCCGGAAATTATCTCATCACCCACACGGACAGTGTGCGGGTCGTCAAATTGTCCGAATCTTTTGTAAAGGTCAACGCCGTTGAGGCCACCGAGCCAGTTTTCCAGGCCGGCGCTGCCGCTGTGGCGGGTTTGATTTTGGCGCTCCATCACTCTGGCAAAATCTATTGCAAAGTCGCTGATATTTACGCCAAAATCAGTTCCGCGGCGGGCCATATACGCGGCGCGAGCGCTGGCTACAATGGTTTTGGTGGGCGTACAGCCATAATTTACGCACGACCCGCCAAAGCGTCCGCCTTCAACCACGGCCACGGTTTTCCCGGCCTGAGAAAGGCGGGGAATCACTGTGCCGGTCGCCTGTCCGGTTCCAATCCAGATGACATCATACGTCTTCATCATTATCTCCCATGTCAGAATTTGTTGTTTTATGGCTTTAGTCTATCTTGCTTTTAACAAAAAACAGTAAGTGAGGTTACATTAACCAAAACTTGGGAGGTTTGTTATTACCGCAACCGCACAATGTCGGCGGCTCGGTGCCGGTTTAGCCTCATGCTTGCTCCTGTTTTGAGGAAAGGGTGGGTGAAAAAACTGTATATCTACCGGGCCTAAAGCATCGTAAGCCGTTCAACATTCTGAGAGCGGGCGCGAGCCTAAACCAATCATAGAACGAAACAAGAAGTTTTCCAAAAATGACTCACCACCGTTGCTTTTTGCCACGCCTTTTGACAGACTCCACAGAACAGACTCCGTATTGGCCTGTCGTTGGCTTAAATCGGGCAAAAAAGGTATCATATAGGGCAAGGGGAGTTTCTTCTCGATGGCTGTGATGGGGCCAAAGCCGACCTTTCCGATTTTGGGTGGACAATTTCCTGCACTGTGTATCCCCCGCCTTTATCCTTATTTTTGAGGGAGTACCGTTGAAAGAATACAATCAAGACGCCTTAAGCGAAGATATCCACCTCTTGGGCGATATTTTGGGCCAGGTAATCCGACAACAGGCCGGCATTGAGCTTTTTGACCTGGAAGAACGGATCAGAGCCTTAACCAAAGCTCGCCGCAGTGATAATGAACGGCCCATCAACCAATTCCTGAAAAAACTGATTGCCGACCTGCCACTTGATAAGGCCGAAGCTGCGGCCCGAGCCTTTACCACCTATTTCGACCTGATCAATGTGGCCGAAGATATCCAGCGAGTACGCGCCCTGCGCCGGCGGGAACAGAACCAGTATCCTTTTCCGGTTGACCGCTCTGTAGCCGCCGCGGTTGCCGAACTGAAACAAATCGGCGTGACCACCAGCGATATGCAATGCCTGCTGGATAACCTGCACATCGAGCTGGTCTTCACCGCCCACCCCACCGAGGCTAAACGGCGCACTGTTTTGGCCAAGTTGCGCCGGATTGCCACCTACCTGCGCCGCCTGGAACATAACAACCTGTTCCCCACCGAACGCCAGGAATATAAAAACCTCATCCGGGCCGAGGTAACCAGTTTGTGGCTGACGGACCGGACCCGAATAGCTAATCCCCTGGTCACCGACGAGGTACGCACCCTGCTCTATCACTTTGAATCGAGTATTTGGGAAGCCGCGCCTTACGTGTACAAAGCGCTGGAACAGGCTGTGGCCCAACATTATCCCGGCGTCAAAATACCGGCCCGCCTGCTTACCTTTGGCTCCTGGGTGGGTGGAGACCGGGACGGCAACCCCAACGTCACCAGCTCGGTTTCGGCTGAAACATTGCGGCTGCATCGGGGGCTGGCCCTGCGCCGGCACTATCAGGGCGCGGTTGAACTGGAACGCTCCCTCAGCATTTCCGACCAGTTGATTGATATTGATGACGAAACCCTGGCCCAACTCAAACGGCCTCAAGTTGATACCCCCGGCACCCCGGTCTATCAGGTAAACCGCTACCCCAACGAACCATTCCGGCACTGGGCCGCGGTATTGGCCGCGGGTCTCAGGCAGGCCACCGCCGACGATGCCGTGGCCGCCCGGCTGCAGGGCCAAGACACCCCCCCCCTGCCTCACCCCCGTACCCGGCAGGAACTAACCGTGCCGCTGGATTTTATTGACAAAAGCCTGCGGGCCAATCTGGCCGATACCGTGGCCGATGCCGAACTGAAGCGGTTTCGTCTGGAGGCCAACATTTTCGGCCTCAATGTAGCCCGGCTCGACATCCGGCAATACAGCGACGACAACGGCCAGGTGCTTGACGATTTGCTGCGCCACCTGGATTTATGTCCCAACTATGGCACACTCTCCAATGATGAACGCACCAACCTGCTGACCCGGCTGCTGCAAGCGCCACCGCCCCAACTGCCGGCGGTTGAAACGCTGCCGGAATCCAGCCGGGAAACCCTGGCTCTGTTCAATTTACTGCGGCAAGCGATGACCACCTATGGTCCGGATGTCATCGGGCCTTACATCATCAGTATGACCCGTCACCCGGCGGATATTCTGGCGGTGCTGCTGCTGGCCTACTGGACCGGCATCGCCCTCCCGGACCAGCCCCCCGAAAACAGTCCCCACCTGTCAATTACCCCGCTTTTTGAAACCCGCCAGGATTTGCGCCAGGCTGCGGATACCATGTCTTTTCTGTTCGACCATCCGCGCTACGCCCAACATCTGGCCGCCCGAAACCGGAAACAGGTCGTTATGATCGGCTATTCCGACAGCAACAAAGACGCCGGTTATCTGACCGGTCGCTGGGAACTGTACCAGGCCCAGGAAAAACTGGCCCAATGCGCCGAGCAATACCAAATCAAAATGACCTTTTTCCACGGACGGGGGGGCACCATTGCCCGCGGCGGCGGGCCGCTCAACCGGGCTATTCGGTCCCAACCTCCCCAAACCATCAACGGCCGGATTCGCATTACCGAACAAGGGGAGGTCATTTACGAGCAATACGGCCACCCGACTATTGCCCGCCGCCATCTGGAACAGGTTGTGCATGCCGTCTTGTTAACCAGCGCGCCCCAGAATACGGCCAAAATCAAACCCAGGCCAGAATGGCGAATCGCTATGTCCCAGCTATCAGATGTAGCCCACAAAACCTATCGCACCCTGGTTTATGAAACGCCGGCGTTGTTGGAATTTTGGCGCCAGGCCACCCCCATCCGCGAACTGAGCCAGCTCAAGATCGGCTCCCGCCCGGCCCGGCGCAGCACCGATGCGGACCTGGGAGGTTTGCGGGCCATCCCCTGGGTCTTTAGCTGGATGCAAAGTCGGTATGTGCTGCCCAGTTGGTATGGATTGGGCTATGCCCTGGAAAGTTACGCCACCAATGACCAACAGCGAGCGCTGTTAAAAGAGATGTATGAAGACTGGCCCTTTTTCCAGGCAGTTATTGACAATGCCGAAATCTCGCTGGGCAAGGCGGATATGGGTATCGCCCGGCTCTATGCCGGGCTGGTTGAAGATGCCGCGGTGCGCAATGAGATTTTTGGCCTGATTGAGGCCGAATATCAACGTACCTGCACTCAAATTCTGGAGATTACGGGCCATCAGGAGATTCTGGGGAACAACCCGGTACTAAAAAATTCTATTGCCTCCCGCAACCCTTACCTCGACCCGCTCAATTTTATTCAGGTCAGCTTGTTGCGGCAGCTACGGGCATTACCCCAACCGGACACGCCGGAGGCCGAAGAGTTATTAAAAACCATCTTTCTGACCATTAACGGCATTGCCGCCGGCTTGAGAAATACGGGCTGACGGTTCACCGCGCCGGGATGACCAGGCCCGATAAGTTATTTACGCGCTAATCAAATACTACACAACTGCATCACAGCTAAACCACTGCATTTGTAACTTTGACCTCCCTTTGGAGGGCCAAAGCAACCTCCTCCGCACCCGGAGATAACCTCGCCACCGACGGTGGCTCACCAACGACATAACCTGCCGACGTCGCTCCAAATTACTGACAAGATACCAACCTGTTGTGATAAAAGTCCTATATTCCTGTCCAAAATATGTTATGCTTAGGATAGGATAAGTATTGAATTCTTCACAGTTATGGAGGGAAAATTTTATGTCAAATTCATCATCAAAAAATAAACAAGCTGTAATACGGTCAACGCGGGTTCTGATTATCGGCCTGGTGGCGGTGATTGTGGTCCTGGGACTGGCCTTAATCGCCGTGACCATCGCCCGGACCTCGTTACCTGCCCCCGGCGAACAGGCTGAACGAGTGAACGCCCTGGCTAACAGTACCGATGAATGCGTCACCTGCCACGAACAAACGACGCCGGGTATTGTGGTGCAATACGGGCATAGTACAATGGCCGCCGCCGAAGTAGCCTGCCAGGATTGCCACGAGGTCAAGGCAGATTATCCGGGTGCGGTTGAACACGAGGGCGTGCATGTACTCCGCTCTCCCACGAGCGCCATGTGCGAAAAATGCCACGTAACAGAAGTAGCCCAATTTAACCAGAGCCGGCATGGCCTGCCGGCCTTCGCGGCTATGACCGGCACCGAAGAGATGACTCCGGAGTTGCTGGCCATGTACGAAGCCATTCCGGAAGGGAGCTTTGCCCCGGACAAATCTCGTAACGCCTTGTATCACCTGGAAGGGCCGGCTGTCACCCGCTTTGCCTGTGAAGGCTGCCATAATGTCGGCAAACCGGCCGCAGACGGGTCGGTGGGGCAATGCCAAAAATGCCACCTGCGCCACGAATTCAGCCTGGAACAGGCCCGCAAACCGGAAACCTGTAACGCCTGCCACATTGGGCCGGACCATCCCCAATGGGAAATCTATCAGGAGTCACCGCATGGTATTGCCTACGCCACGATGGGCCATACCTGGAACTGGGAAGCAGAAGCCGGCACAATGGGCGTCGAAGATATTCCGGCAGCCACCTGTGCCACCTGCCACATGAGCGGCTTTGGTACCGCCAGCACCACCCACGATGTCGGCGACCGGCTGACGTGGTATCTGTTTGCCCCAATCAGCGAGCGTCGTCCAAGTTGGCAAGATAACAAAGTCCGGATGCAGGGTGTTTGCCTGGAATGTCATAACAAGGAATTTGTAGATAATTTATATACCGATGGCGACAAATTGGTCGAGGCCATCAATGATTGGGTCAGAGAAAGTGATGAAATTGTGGCCCCCTTAAAAGAACAGGGCTTGATGACAGCCGAACCGTTCGACGAGCCGATAGATTTCACCTACTTCAACCTGTGGCATCACTGGGGCCGCACTGCCAAATTTGGGGCCTGGATGCAGGGTCCCGATTATGTGCAATGGCATGGCGCTTACGAAATTCTGCACGATATGGCTGAACTGCGAGAAATGGCCGCCGAAAAACTGGAAACTGCCGGTGGCGAGGAGTAACGATGTACCACCTAACTACCCTGATCCCGGCAACCAAAAAATTACGCTGGCCACTTACGCGCGATCAGTTGATGATGTTGATGATGGCCGTCAACCTGATTTTTCTGGGGGTTGACATTTATCTGGCCCACAACATCAGCGGTACCATCGTTCCCAATGAATGGACGCCCATTATCTTTGGCTTTGTGGGCGGCGGGATTCTGCTGGGGGCCGGTTTAATTGCCTTGAAACATCGGCCCCTGGCCTCCCTGCTGGCGACTCTGACCCTGTTGGTCAGCATTGGGGTGGGGCTGTTGGGCGCCTACTTCCATCTGGTGCGAGCCATCCTGCCGACCGGTCCAGCCGGTCAGCAGATATCAATTGACCTGCTGGTTTGGGCGCCCCCCATCCTGGGACCGCTGATGTTTTCAATGGTGGGTATTATGGGCCTGAGCGCGGCCTGGCCGGAAATTCCGGCAGACAGCGGCCTGTTGGTTATGCCCGGCAATCGTAAATTACTGTTGCCATACGCTAAAACACAGGCTTATTTTTACATTGTGGGTATGGGCGCGCTGGCTACGGTCATCAGCAGTGTGCTGGACCACGGCCGGCTGAGCTTTGACAATCTGTGGGTGTGGCTGCCCACCGGCGTTGGCGTGTTTGCCACGGTGGTGGCTGTCATATTGGGCGCAACCAATCGCCCCACCCGCAGCGATTTGTGGACCTACACAGTTGCCATGCTGTTGATGATTGCGGTTGGCGTGGGCGGAGCCTGGCTACACATCGAAAGTGATCTGACCACCCAGGGCCGCTTTGTAGCTGAACGATTTATCCGGGGGGCGCCAATTTTGGCGCCGTTACTGTTTGCCAACATCGGCACCCTGGGGTTGATTGTACTCTTGAACCCCCGCGAGGAATAGACGGGTGTGTTCGATGTTTGGGGCAACGCTTGTTGATTACGCATACTGACTACGCCTCCGGCGTGTGTCGAAGTGGCAAGATCGGCCCCAAAACGCTCCTGAGCCAAGCCAGAGGAGCGTTTTGGGGCTTCCCCTGATTTCGCCCCCCAATCCGAACCCGCTCTCTGAACCACTATCAATTTCCTCAACCGTCAATCGGTGGTACAATTAAATCCAGATTGTCGAACCCGGTTTCGGCAAATAATACTGGATTTTTCATGACAAAAATTGCAACCGATTCACAAACTGCGGTATTTCATATCAAAGTGATTCTGGCCGGCGACGGCACGGTAGGCAAAACCACACTGCTGCACCGTTATGTGTTTGATGAATTTATCACCGAACATAAAATGACCATCGGCATGGACACCCACACCAAGCTGACCAGGGTGCCGGGGCTGGGACCGGTCAAAATCCACACCTGGGATTTGGCCGGTCAGCCGCAATGGTCCGCAGTCCGGGAAAGTTTTTACCTGGGGTCACACGCTATGGCCCTGGTATTTGATGCAAACAAGCCGAAGACAATTCAACATTTGCCGGAGTGGGTCAGCGAGTGCCGCGGCAAGGCGCCGGGTATCCCGGTGCTGGTCGTGGCCAACAAAATTGACCTGCCCGGTAAAGTTCCCACCGATAAAATTGCCCGGTGGGCCAGAGAAAATCAGTTTGGTTATATCGAGACCAGTCCCAAAACCGGCCACAACGTTGACGCTTTGTTTGCAAAACTGGGGACAATGGGGATTAATTTTGCGCTGCAGCGGAACTGCTGAGCAGGCTCGCCAGCACCCCGGCATCCATATTACCCCCGGAAACAACCACCCCCACCCTTGAGCCGGGCGGCCCCACCATCTTTTGCAGCACCGCGGCCGGAGCCACCGCGCCGGTCGGCTCGGCCAAAATTTTCATTCGGAATAACAAAAATTTCAGCGTATCAATAACCTGAGCCTCGCTGACCAGCAAAATATCGTTGACCAGGCGGCGCACCACCGGCCATGTCAACGCGCCCGGCTGCTGAGTGCGCATCCCGTCGGCAATAGTGGCCGGAGGTGCAATTTTCACCCGTTCATTGCGGGCAAAGGATTGCTGCCAGTCGTTGGAAAGTTCCGTTTCCACCCCGAAAATACGGATATCCGGCTTCAAAGCTCTGGCCGCGGTGGCACAACCGCTCAACAGGCCGCCGCCGCCCACCGGCGTCACCAGAACATCCAAATCCAGCACATCTTGCAGCAGTTCCAGGCCGGCGGTTCCCTGCCCGGCCATAATATGGGGATGGTCATACGGCGGCACAAACACCAGATTCTGTTCGCGCGCTAGTCGGCCCGACACCTCGGACCGCTCTTGCTGCTGGCGGTCGTACAATACAACTTCGGCGCCATAGCCGCGGGTGGCATCTAATTTGGCCTGGGGCGCGTCGGTGGGCATAACGATGGTGGCAGCGATGCCCAGCAGTTTGGCCGCCAGGGCGATACCCTGGGCATGGTTGCCGGAGGAATGGGTAATCACACCCTGTGCTTTTTCCGCCTCGCTCAACCGCGACAGGGCGTTGTAGGCCCCGCGAAACTTAAAAGCGCCGATGCGTTGCAGATTTTCGCACTTAAAATAAACCTGATAACCGGTCAGCCGGTTGATTGTCCGGGAGGTTAACACCGGCGTCCGATTGGCAACGCCGGCCAAAACCCGGGCCGCAGATTGCACATCAGCAAAAGAAATGGCTAACTCCACTGCGGCGCCCCTGTTTCGTCTTCGGAATAGGTATGGGCCGGGACAACCGGACGCCCCTGCGGCATTTTGGCCTCTGCCAAATTCTCGACAATGGGTACTTTGTAAAACATCATTGTACGACCGTAGGCTTTAAACTCGTGATCCAGATAAAAGCCTTTAAGCTGATGACTGACCAGCCAGCGCACCGCCCGATTCCGTTTATCAACCATGAAATTGGCGGTTTTGGCCCCATGCAAGTTGGCCCAGCCAAACAGATGATGGACCAACTCCGGGCCGATGCCGTGCCGCATATATTCCCGTTTGACCCCCAGAAAAATCACATCACACTCCCCGTCGGGACTGCGCGTCAAATCGGCGTAACGCCAGCTTTGGCCCAAATAACTGAGCAGTTTGGGGGTCTTAAGCAGGGACATTGCCACAGAGGGGGCCGCCCGCCACATATATTTCCATTTGACTTCCGAGAAAAATCGGTCGCTGGACATGGCCATGGCGGCCTGGGCCACCAGTTTTTCCCCATCAAACACCCCAAAACTTTCGCCCCAGCGAGAATAGAGGGTGGCTTTGTATAGTTCAACCAGAAAACGCCGGCCCAGCAACGTCAGAACTGTACCGGGCTGGCCGGCAATATGGATGTCAACGGCAGCCTCAATGTTTTCAGGCGTGAGGTAGCGGTATTCGAGCATAGATTTAGGCTCCAGGTTAGAGATTGGGAGATTGGAGAGGGCGGATTAGAGACTATCGTGCCCGTGGTCTTAAAGGCTTTAATCTCCAATCCCTGCATCTCGAATCTCTATGAAAGAGTATACTCTTGCCTCTGGCTTCTTTGCAAGTGCAACGGATGCGGCTTACGGCCCCAAATGTTCGATGATGACGTTATCAATCACTGCTTTGCCGCCCTGCTCTGCCAGCGGATGAAACCCTTTGATGAAAATCGTCATCGATTCGCTGATGGTGGTTACAGTTTCTTCGGTAGCGACCCAGGAATCTTCGGCGGCGTTATCCCAGGGAAACCATTGCACCGTGTCGGCCTGCCAATCGGTGCCGCCGCTCAGGTCAACCCCCAGGGCCATCTCAACCGGCGATAAACTGCGGTCGTGTTTGGCGTGGGCGATAATGGTATAGCGCTGTCCGGTTTTTACCGGCACGGTTCTTAAGACGCCGGAGTTGGCCGAAATAAAGTCGAAGGTGATTTCCTGCGACTTGACGCCGGATAGCACATTGGGCCGGTACAGGTTTTCGTTCAGGCAGGATGAGCCATACGGCCCGTCTTCCACAAAGGCGGTCCAGCCGGCGGCCACAGCCGCGCCGGGGCACGGTTCGCCGTGCGGATTGGGCCAGGGCACAAAATCGGCCTCAAAATCCCAACCACCACCTTGCAGCGGCGGGTCCGGGGTCACAGCCCGAACAGGCGGCGAGGTCGCAGCAGGGGTAACGGTGATGACCGCGGTGGGGGTTAGCGGCTCTGTCGGAGCCTCTACAGCCAGCGTTGCCGTGACAATCGGGGTGGGCGATACGGCCTGGGTGGGGGCGGGGGTATGGGTGGGGGCGTCAACCATCGGCAAAATAAGGGCTGGTTCATCCTCGGCGGTCGAAGCCTGGGCCGCGGCCTCGATAGCGGCGATGGTGGGTGTGGCGGTCTGCACCTCAAAATCGGCCGGACGCTCCGGTGGAATGGCTGTGCCGGCCGCGCCAGGCAGGCAGGCCGGCGTGGCTATCAACGTCAACATTAACGATAGAGTTATCAAAAACAAATCTTGTCTTGGCATCGGCTACTCCGAATTGACAGGCGTAATAACCGCGGTTGAGGTTATCAGCCGGGTTGTGGTGATAATGGGCGTGGCGCCGGGCACCGGCGATAAAGAGGGGGCATCGTCCAACGCAAAAATCGGGGTCGGAGTGGGGGTGACGGTTTGCACTTCAAAAA
>Ga0180429_10005115_pt1 | contig 10428 bp, 11 predicted proteins | sample SS_ome_FD_132428 | JGI IMG/M metagenome (GOLD analysis project Ga0180429, IMG submission 132428) | Hypersaline lake sediment archaeal communities from the Salton Sea, California, USA - SS_1_S_1 metaG | ecosystem: Environmental > Aquatic > Non-marine Saline and Alkaline > Hypersaline > Sediment ...
AGTTCGCGGCGGTCCAGGGAAGGCTGCGGGAGCGTGAGATGCACTGGGCGCGTCAGCGGGTCGTCGCCGAGCAACTGGCTCGAGCCCGAGAAGCCATCGAACGGGAATTGCAGACATGGACGGTGAGTAGTGGATAGCGATCAACCCATGAGCGGACCGCTCAGCGGATTGCGATTCGTGGAGATCGCCGGCATCGGGCCGGCACCCCTGGTGTGCATGGTGCTCGCCGATCTGGGGGCGACGGGAATCCGCATCGATTCCCCGCGACCGGGTTTGAGCATGGGCGATCCCGCACGAGACATCACCCGACGCGGGCGCCCATCGATCACCCTCGATCTGCGAGCCGATGCCGATCGTGCGCAGGCGCTGCGGCTCATCGCTTCGGCCGATGTGCTCATCGAAGGGATGCGTCCCGGTGCCATGGAGCGGCTGCGCCTCGGACCTGATGAATGCCGTCAGGCCAATCCAGCGCTGGTGTACGCGCGGATGACCGGATGGGGCCAGGACGGACCGTATGCACGCGTTGCCGGTCATGACCTGACCTATCTGGCTGCGGCAGGCGTTCTCGCGCACATCGGGCGACGCGATGCCGCCCCGACCCCACCGTTGAATCTCGTCGCCGACTACGGCGGAGGCGCGATGCTCTGCCTCGTGGGTTTGCTTGCAGCCCTGTGGGAGGCGCAGCGTTCCGGCGTAGGACAGGTCGTCGATGCGGCGATGATCGATGGCTCATCGTTGCTGATGAGCCTGTTCCATGCGATGCGCAACCAGGGTTTGTGGTCCCTCGAACGAGGGGTGAACATCCTCGACTCGGGCGCGCCGTTCTATGACGTGTATCGCACCGCTGACGACGGTTGGCTCGCCCTCGCCTGCCTGGAGCCGCAGTTCTATGCGGCGTGGTTGCAGATCGCGGGGCTGGCCGATGTCGATCTGCCAGTGCAGTACGACATCTCAGGCTGGCCACGATTGCGCGAGGAGTTCACGCGTGTGATCGCGTCACGCACCCGCGATGAATGGGCCGCGTCAGTGAGTGGGACCGATGCCTGCGCCGAGGTGGTGCTGACGATGGACGAAGCGGCCCAACATCCCCAGCTCGCTGCACGAGCCACGATCATCGGCGTCGAAGGGCACGAGGGTGATATCCAGTCCGCCCCCGCGCCGCGCTTCTCGCGGACCCCGGGGCGCATTCGCACCGACGCCGAGGTGACCGGACTCCTCCGTGAGTGGGGGTTATGAGTCCTGAGAGGTCTTTCGATCTCAGGGTGTCCAGTATCAGGGTGTCCAGGTGAGCAGGCGCGGCATGAGCAGTGCCATGTCGTCGGCGATGCTGCGCGCGCACTCGGTGAACACGTCGATATCGCCACCCGCGGGATCCTCGGTCACCATCCACGATTCCAGCGGTTCGTCCTCGAGCCCCCGGGGCAGGTGCCATGGGTCGACGTCGTGTTCGACGAGTCGGCGCAGAGTCGCGGTTCGATCCGCGGCGTGCGGAAAGCGGCGACGGATGTAGCGCACGTGGTCGAGTTCGAATCCGATGACCAGGTCGATGTCCTCCAGATGTGCCCGGCTGAGCGTGGTGCTGCGGTGACCGGGCGCGCTGACACCCACCGATTCGAGCGCGGCCAGTGTGCGAACGCTCGAGGGCAGGCCGGGGATCGCGAAGGTGCCCGCGGAGTCGATCGACCAGTCCGGCCGGGCTTGGCGCAATAGCGCCGCACCGATCACCGACCGGGTCGCATTGCCGGTGCACACGAAGAGCACCCGGGGCCCTGGGTTGATGTCCACGATCCTCGCTAGCCTACGCACATGAGTGGAATCTGCGAGGGGCGCGTCGTCATCATCACCGGAGCCGGACGAGGGATCGGGCGCGAGCATGCGCTGGCCTTCGCCCGTGAAGGCGCCAAGGTCGTGGTCAACGACCTAGGCGGTGCCACGGATGGATCAGGCTCGGATGTCGCCCCCGCCCAGCAGGTTGTCGACGAGATCCGCGCGATGGGAGGCGAAGCGGTCGCGAACACCGACAACGTCGCCGAATGGGATGGCGCCAAAGCGCTCGTCGACGCTGCATTGGACGCATTCGGTGGACTCGATGTGGTCGTGAACAACGCCGGCATCCTGCGTGATCGCATGTTCGTCAACATGACACCCGAGGAATGGGATTCGGTGATCGCGGTCCACCTGCGGGGCACTTTCGCTGTCAGCCGTCACGCGGTCGACTACTGGCGTGCGCGTGCCAAGGCCGGCGAGACCAACGATGCCCGCATCATCAACACCTCATCGCCCTCGGGGATCTTCGGCAATATCGGTCAGGCGAACTACGGCGCGGCCAAGGCGGGATTGGCGACATTCACGATCATCCTCGCCGACGAACTCGGCAGGCTCGGCGTCACAGCGAATGCCATCGCACCGATCGCTCGCACGCGGATGACGGAGAACCTGATGGGGCTGATGGAGGAATCGACCGGAGGTGGCGAGGGCGGCGATTTCGACAGCTTCGATCCGGCGAACATCTCTCCTCTGGTGGTGTGGCTCGGTAGTCCCGAGTCCGCAGACGTCACCGGCCGGGTCTTCACGGTCGCCGGTGGCGAGATCGGCGTCGCTGAGGCGTGGATCAAGGGCCCGGTGGCGACGAAGGATGCACGCTGGGAACCGGCGGAGCTCACGAATGTGGTGCCCGATCTGGTGGCGCGTGCCCGCGCGAACTCCGACATGTCCGGCGCGCCGCGCTCCTGAAGAACCGCGCCTCGTCAGACGCGGACGGGTTCGGAGAGATCCATGGATGTCGCGCGGCGCAGGATGCGCTCGATGTAGTCCTCGGTTTCCGCGAAAGGCGGCACGCCCTCGTAGCGCAGCACGTTGTTGAAGCCAGCGTTGTAGGCGGCGAGCAGATTGATCAGGCGATCACCGGGCACATCTGCGACCAGGCGGGCGTTGACGCAGTTGAGCGCTGCTGCCGAATGGATGGCGTCGATCGGATTCCAGACGTCGGCGATCCCGTCACCGTCACCGTCGAGGCCGTACTGCTCCCACGTCCCCGGCATGAATTGAGCCAGGCCCTGTGCACCGGCGGGGCTTTGCGCCTGGGCATCCCAGGAACTCTCCGAGGCGATCTGGGCGGCGAGGATCTCCGGTGGGACCAGGGAGCAACGTTTGCTGGCGTCCACGATGACCGATCGATATTCGTCGGGGACGTTGGTCACGGCGGCATCGCGCACGCGGTCGTAGCCGCCGAGCGCGACGAAGGCACCCGACGCGATCGTCGCGGTGATCAAGGCCCCCGCCGTCACGGCGGCGATCACCCGGGTCAACGTCGACATAACCCCCACGGTAACCCGGGGTGACCTACCGTGGAGACATGACCGCACCCGGCTCGCCGACCCCTGACCGACCCAGCGGGAAGGATCGCAGCAGCGATTTTGATCGTGCGGGTGTCGCCCGGCTGTTCACCCAGGGCCTCGATGAGGCCTTCGCGGCTCTTGGCTGCTTCAACCTCGCCGTTTTCGGCAAGACCGGTTCGGGCAAGTCGACCCTCGTCAACGCGATCTTCGGGGAGCAGGTCGCCCAGACCGGAGTCGGTCAGCCGGTCACCAAGGGGTTGAACTACCACCGCCATCCCGGCGGTTTCCTCGGGTTGTACGACTCCGAGGGCTTTGAAACGGGAACGTCAGGGGATGCGATCCTGGCCGGTCTTCGCCAATGGGTCACCGACCACCGATCGCTGCCCGTGGACCAGCAGATCCATGCCGCGTGGTACCTCGTGCGCTGGTCGGATCGGCGTTTGGAAGTCCCGCAGGAATCCTTCATCACCGCACTCGACGAGTTGGGTCTGCCGGTGATCGGTGTGCTCACTCAGGTTCCCCAACGTGCAGGAGAGGTTCATCCCGAGGCGATCGAGTTCGCTGAGTACATCGCCTCACGAGGTCTGCCGCTGCGCCCAGATGGCCGAATGATTCCCACGAACGCACTCTCCGATCCATTCACCGGCAGCGATGTTTTCGGCCTCGACCAGTTGCTGCAGGCCACCTACCAGGTGGTTCCCGAAGTAGCTACCGCTGCGCTGACCGCGGCGCAGATCGTCGACCGGGAGCGTAAAAGACAGGCGGCCCGACGCGTGATCCGCCAGTCGGTCGCTGTCGCCGCCGGAGTCGGCGCGACACCGATCCCGTTCTCCGATGCGGCGTTGCTCGTCCCGACGCAAGTCTCGATGATCGCCCGCATCACCGCCGCCTACGGGCTTCCCGCCGGTCGGTCCAAAGCGCTCGCCGCGGTCGCCTCCACTGTCTTGACAGGGGGCGCCACGATGGCCGGTCGCTATCTGGTGACGAACCTGCTGAAGGTCGTCCCCGGTGGTGCGGTCGCCGGCTCGGCGATCTCGGGAACTGTGGCGGCCACGGTGACCCGTGCGGTCGGGGCGGCGTGGATGAGTGTGTGCGAACACGCGATCAGCCTGGAACCCACGGAGCGCGATGCCTTCCTTGCCGGGCCCGGACCCCGGCAGCTGTTCACCGCCGTGTTGAAGCGGGGCGGGACGACCGATCTTCGGTGATGATCGGCGAAGGTTGCTACGGTCGGGGCGTGCAGCCGATGATCGGCGGAGAGGCAGGTGCAGCGATGAAGAAGGTCTTCCTGGGTACGGTCGCCCTCGCGGGGGCGGCGGCGGGCGTGGTGGCCTGGCGTCGGCGTCGGGAGGCCGACGAGGTGGCCCGACAGGCTGATGCGTGGGCCCAGGGCTTCTCGCAGTTCGCTGACAGCGCCGCTGATTCGGTCTCGTCCGTCGCGACGGGTGCGGCAGGTGTCGTGGATTCTGCAGCGCGCTCGGTGTCCGATGCGGCTCACACGGCGACCCGTGCTGTGGGGGCTCCGTCCGAACCGGCTGATGTGGTGACATCCACCGCCGCTGCTGCGGGGGCTGCGATCGCGGACGCCGCGGATCTTGCGGATGCGACCGCCCACCAGGCCGCGCAGCGCGCCCAACGTGCCGCTGATGAAGCAGCTCGAACCGCGGGGACGGCTGCCGCTACGGCCGCCCAGACTGCTGCTGCGGACTCCGCGGACGAGTCGTCGAGCCCCGCGCCGACCCCGGCCGATGTGAAGCCGCCGGTGAAGGCTGCGAAGAAGACTCCGGCGAAAAAGGCCGCGACGAGCAAGGCTCCGGCGAGCAAGGCTCCGGCGAAGAAGACCTCGGCACCGAAGGCTGCACCAGGAGCCGCTCCAAAGTCCGCAGCGAAGAAGACCCCGGCGAAGCGCACCCGGCAGCGCACTCATGGCGGCAAGCCGGTAGCCGAAAGTGCGACCGCTGATAAACCAGTCGATGACGGAGCGCAGTGATCGCGTGATCACCTGGCACAGCGAACCGGAATGGACCGACTCCGATGGTCAGCGCATCCTGGTGCATGCGTTCACCGGATTCCTCGACGCGGGATCCGCCACCGCCCAGGCAACCAAGACGATCATGTCGGGGACATCTCGGCTCGTGGCGGACTTCGATCTCGACGAGGTGCTCGACTACCGGGCCCGGCGGCCACCGTTGACCTATGTCAATGATCACTTCACCGACGTCGATTGGCCCTCGATCGCCCTGCACGAGGTGAGTGATGACATGGGCCGACGGTTCATGATGCTCACCGGCCCCGAACCCGACTATCGCTGGCAGGGTTTCATCACCGCGGTGCTGCAACTCATCGATCGACTCGACATCGCATTGACGGTCGGATTGTCAGCGGTCCCCTGGCCGACCCCGCATACGCGCCCTACGGGTGTCACGATCCACGGCACTGATCCGCGGCTGTTGCCTGAGGAAGACCCGATGTTGGGGACCTTGCAGGTGCCCGGACATATCGGTGGCCTGCTGGAGCTCCGGTTGGGCCAGGCTGGACGCGATGCGATCGGTATCGCCGCCCAGGTGCCGCACTACCTTGCCCAGGTCGACTATCCCCGGGCCGCGATCACGATGCTGAACGCGTTGCGGGACAACACGGGTTTGACCATCGATGCCGACGGTCTGCTGCCGGCCGCCGAGCGCGCGGAGGCCGAGATCGCCGGACAGGTGGAACAGTCGGAGGAGTTCGCCACCGTGCTCGCTGCCCTGGAGCAGCAATACGACCAGGTGATGGCGGTGCGCAGCGAGTCGGTGGACGATCTGCCGACAGCCGATGAGATCGCCGCCCAGGTGGAGCAGTTTCTCGCGCGGATGGACACACGTCGAGATGGCGAGGGTGAGGATCCGACGGCGTGATAACCGTCACGTGCGAACGACGCGCAGCACCTTCATGTCCGGATCGATCGCGCCGCGCACATAGCCGTGCGGCGCTTCAGCACTCGCGGTGAGGAAGTCGACGACGTCGGCGGTGATGAGTTCACCGGGCAGCACGTTGGGTACTCCGGGCGGATAGGCGGCGAGCGAGTCAGCGCTGATACGACCGATTGCTTCCCCCGCTGAGACCACGTCGGTGTCCGCGAAGGCCGCCGTGCGCAGATCCAGGACTCGTTCACCCGGCCGGGGGAGTGCATGGACGACGACATCACGTGCGATTCCGTGAGGGAGTGAGGTGAAAGCACGGATGAGGGCGTACTCGTCGATGCGGCTGCCAGCACCGACGAGGGCGACCACGACGGCGTCGGTGGACATCTCCACATGCACCCCGTGGTCGTGGAAGAGTCGTTGACGGACCTCGTGTCCGGTGAGACCGGTGCCACGCGTATCGACGACGAGTCGCAGGGGGTCGATCCCGTGAACCGCAGGGTCGTCGCCGATGTCGTCAGTGGCGATCGCGAAGCGTGAATCTTCACGCACCACATCGCGACCGCGATCGACAGCGGCGATGCTGTCGGTGATCCGATCGGTTCGGGTGACCAGGTCGCGACGGGCCAGATCGAGGCCGGCCAGGAGTAACGAGGATTCACTCGTCGACGAGGTCATGCGCAGTGCTCTGTCGATGTTGGCACCGAGCTCATCGGCGAACTCGCCGTGTCCCAGATGCAGCATCGCCGACTGACCGAGACTGCCGCCGAGTTTGTGCGTACTGGACACGACAAGATCGGCACCCAGGCGCAGGGCATTGACGGGCAGGTCGGGATGGAATCCGAAGTGCGCCCCCCAGGCCTCGTCCACGACCAGTGGAACGCCATGGTGGTGGGCGATGCGTGCGAGTCCGGCGATATCGCTCACGGCACCGAAGTACGACGGCGACACCACCCAGGCTGCGCCAGCTTCGGGATGTGCGGCGAGCGCGGCGTCGAGTTCGTCGGGGGTGATGCCGTGGGCCATGCCTCGGATCGGATCCACATGCGGCATGACCGTGATGGGGGAGAGTCCGGCCATCGCCATGCCGTCGGTCACCGAGGAGTGCATCGACCGCGTCACCACGATGTGCTCGCCGTGGTGGCGCAGGGCCAGGCATGCGGTGAGATTGCCCTGACTCGCACCGTTGGTGAGGAACCAGGTGCGCCGAGCGCCCCAGGCATCGGCGGCGAGGGCGCGGGCGGCATCGAGGGCGGAGGGTCCGCCATCAGGCTCGGTATCGATCCCATCGGTCAACGGTGGGATATCCCAGGCCAGCGCACCCCCGAGCAGATCGGCGACACCGCGGTCGGCATCGCCGACGTGGCCGGGCACGCCTGCACGCACTACGACCCGACCCGCGTATCGCTGGAGTGACTCGGCGTAGGGAGCGCGCGCATGCTCGAGCCTGATCGAACGGTTCGCTCGGTGTCGTTCCCGTGTTGCGTCTCGATCCGCTTGCAGGCTCGCCTCGTGGCTCATGACCCCAGGATCACTCCATCGAGAATGAAAGACAATCCCGAATAACTGGGAGGAGTACCATATTCAGTATGGAACCTATCGAGGGGCGGTCGAAGGAGTCCGGTGCTGACTTGCGCCGCGGGGTCTTCGACGCTGGCATCGACCTGCGCCAGCTCGGGGTCCTGCTGGCCATCGCCGAGACCGGCTCCCTCGCTGCAGCCGCCCGGGCGCTGGTGGTGTCCCAACCCACCGTCGCCCATCACCTCGATGCCCTCGAGGCCACGGTCGGCACCAGCCTGGTCCGGCGCGGACCCCGGGGAGCGGTGCTCACCGATGTGGGTCGAGTGTTCGCTCCCCAGGCGGAGGCGATCATGGATCGGTTGTCCTCGGCGGTCACCGAGGTGCGTGGTTTGGCGACGGCCGGGGTCGCGACGTTGCGCGTGGGAACGTTCTCCAGCGCCGGTGGAGTGCTGCTCCCGGCCGCGATCGGGCAGGTGCGCCGACGCACCGATGTGCGGATCGAACTGCGCGAGGCGGAAACGATCGATCTACTGGCCGATATCGCCGCTGATGCCTTGAACGTCGCACTCGTCTACAACGACTCCACCGAGCCGCTGTCCATCCCCGAGGGTTGGGCCGCCACGACACTCGGGTGGGATCGCTACGTCCTCGCGATCCCCGACGAGCACCCGCACGACGGTGATGTGATCGATCTCGGCGCATGCGCCGACGATGGTTGGATTCTGTCGCGGCTGGAGGATCCGGCGGCCGATCGTGACCTGCTCGTCGCAGCGGCACGTGCTGGGTTCACCCCGCGCCCGGTGCTGCGCACCGACGACTTCCACGTCGCGCTCGGTTTCGTCGCAGCGGGACTCGGTGTCACCGTCATCCCTCAACTTGCGCTGGAGACTCGCCCCGGCGTTCGCTTCGTCGAGATCAGTGACGCGAGCCTCGGACGCACCCTGGGAGTGGTGCATCCGGTGCAGATGCCACTTGCCGTCGAGGTGCTCGTCGAGCAGCTCGTCGCCGATGCGCCGAGTGTGTTGAGTCCGACTGCGCTGACTCCCTAGCTATTACGCAGAGTGCGCGCTACTCCCTATAGTGCGGATGTGGCGCAAGCACTCGAAGACCTTGTGCATCCCAGTTGGGTTCCGATCCTCGACGATCATCGGGCCACGCTCGCCGGTCTCGGGGAATTCCTGCGCTCGGAAACTGCTGCGGGACATCGTTGGATGCCATCGGGGGATCGCATCCTGCGCGCTTTCGCCCAACCGCTGTCCGATGTGCGCGTTCTCATCGTCGGCCAGGACCCGTATCCAACCCCCGGGCATGCGGTCGGATTGTCGTTCTCGGTCGACCCGGCGGTCCGGCCGGTGCCGCGCAGCCTGGCCAATATCCACCGCGAACTCGTGGATGATCTCGGTGTGTCCGCGCCGACGAACGGTGACCTGTCGGCATGGGCCGACCAAGGTGTGTTGCTGTTGAACCGAGTTCTCACCGTGCGCGCCGGAGAACCGGGCAGTCATCGTCGACGCGGATGGGAAGACATCACGGCCGCTGCGATCGAAGGTCTGGTGGCCCGCGTCGACGAGCCACTCGTCGCGATCCTGTGGGGACGGGATGCGCAGTCGCTTCAGCCGATGTTGGGTGATGTGCCGGTGATCGTCAGCGCCCATCCCAGCCCCATGTCCGCCGATCGTGGGTTCTTCGGTTCGCGGCCGTTCAGTCGCGCCAATGCCGCGCTCGCGCAGTTAGGGGATCCCGGTATCGACTGGGCCCTCGAGTGAGGTCGTTCACCGGATTTTCATCTTCTATCCGTGGCGGGGGCTTGCGCATGGGTGAGCAAGCGGATGGACTAGGGCTATATCGATAGACATCGATGCATTTGTCATCCTGAGTCCCCCGAGAGGCAGTCATGTCGACCATCGATCCCGCGCCCGTCGGCGAATCCCTGAGTGAGCACCAGCGCAATCTCAGCGTCGATCAGCAGACTGCGCTGCATTCCGCAGCGGTTCGACTGCGCCAGGATTTCGGACAGTATTTCGGTGCGGAAACCATCGAGCGGTTCCTGACCTCGAGCTACGACCAGTTCGCCTCTCGAGCCTCCTTCGACAACTACCTGCCGCTGTTGGCCGAACGCTTCGCCCGCCAGCGATTGCAGGCGATGCGGCGCATCGAGGCGGACACAGACGGTCCTCCGATCGTGCTCTTCCTGTGCGTGCACAATGCCGGACGTTCGCAGATGGCGATGGGATTCCTGACCGCGTTCGCCGGTGAGAACGCGGTTGCCTGGTCCGGTGGATCAGAACCCGGTGGCATCATCAATCCGGCGGCGGTGGACGCGATGGCCGAGGTGGGCATCGACATCAGTGAGGAATTCCCCAAGCCGTGGACCGACGAGATCGTGCGTGCCGCAGATGTCGTGATCACGATGGGGTGTGGCGATGCCTGCCCGATCTTCCCAGGAAAGCGCTATGAGGAATGGACTCTGGAGGATCCCGCTGGCCTGGGTGTGGAGTCGATTCGACCGATTCGCGACGAGATTGAACAGCGAGTGCGGACCCTGCTCGCGGAGTTGAACGTGGACGTTGTCGAAGTGAATTGATACGTCGTTTGACACCCGTGCATAATCCTTGCACTGCAGCGGTTTTCCTCTCAGGCAATTCCCAGAATAAGTGTGTTGGAAA
>Ga0180429_10005117_pt1 | contig 10427 bp, 10 predicted proteins | sample SS_ome_FD_132428 | JGI IMG/M metagenome (GOLD analysis project Ga0180429, IMG submission 132428) | Hypersaline lake sediment archaeal communities from the Salton Sea, California, USA - SS_1_S_1 metaG | ecosystem: Environmental > Aquatic > Non-marine Saline and Alkaline > Hypersaline > Sediment ...
GACTGCCTGCCGGCGCATTCGGTTGCGAAGCGCCAAAGCGACGGAACGCTTGGCGTCGGCCTGGCCGACGATGTACTTGTCCAACTCACTGACGATCTGACGGGGTGTCAATCCGGAGACGAGCGCCCCCTTGGCTTCGACAATCTCAGGCATGATTCCTCACGATAACCAGGTGATCTCCTCGAGGGAGATCTGGTCGTTGGTGTAGATATCGATCTCTCCCGCAATCTGCAGCGCGCGCCGCGCCATCCCTTCGAGCGGAAGATCGGTTTCCGAAAGAAGGGCCTTGGCGGCCGCCAGAGCGTAGGCACCGCCGGAGCCGATGCCGATGACCCCGCCATCCGGCTCTAGAACGTCTCCTGAGCCGGAGATCATCAGAAGCCCCTCTTCGCTCACGGCGACGAGTATGGCCTCCAGGTGGCGCAGAATCCGATCGGTCCTCCACTCCTTGGTCAGCTCGACCGCAGAGCGCCGGAGCTGGCCATTGTGCTTCTTGAGCTTGCCTTCGAACTTCTCGAGAAGTGCGAGGCAATCGGCCGTCGCACCGGCAAAGCCAACCAAGACCCGATCGTCATGGAGACGATAGATCTTGCGGGTGGTCTGCTTGATGACGGTCGTGTCCATCGTGGCCTGACCGTCACTTGCCATAACGGCTCGCTTCGCCTCCGGCGAGTGAATGGCAAGGATGGTTGTGTGTCGTATGGTAGTCATCAAGGCGTCATTCTAGATCCGTTCTTGAACGCGATCAACGAAGCTCAAGGGACGATTTCCACACCGCTTCTATAGAGGCTACAAGAAAGGTGAGCGTTCTGAGTATTCGTAGTTGTGGTAGTAGGCCCCCTCGATCGCTGTGGAGATGTCGACTGAATCCCATTGCGCAGGCGAATTCGCCTGTGGATGAGCGGTGTCTCGCTCGGGGAAAAACGGCTGCATGTTGTGGACGAACTCTGTGGATAACACAGAAGCCATCCTCCGGGTCACGGAATCCCCGGGAAGCAAGGGCGTTTCCCACAGGGTACCCACAGGGTTCGCAAGCGGCGTTGCGGACGATTGCGGCGAACAGAGGGAACTACGGGTGGATGGCGTAGCGGGAGGCCAACGACTCCTGGAGCTCGTCGATCTCGGCCCGAAGAAGCGGCGCGTCGGTGACCATCGTCTTCACTTTCACGTAGGAGTGCATGATCGTGGTGTGATCACGATTGCCGAACTCCCGGCCGATTGCTGGGAACGAGTGGTCGGTCAGCTCGCGGGCAAGGTAGATCGCGACATGGCGAGCCTGCGTAATCTCCTTCTTCCGGCTTGAGCTTTCCAGGTCCTTCTTCTTCGAACCGAAGTGGGCAGCCACTTCATCCTTGATCGCGTCGATGGTGAGGCGAGGACGCCGTCCCTCCTTGGGGAGCACAAGCTCCAGCTTCTGTAGCGTGAGCCGCTCTCCCTGCAAGTTGGCCGATGCGAGGGCGCGGTTCAGCGTTCCTTCGAGCGCTCGAACATTGGAGGAGATGCGACGGGCGATCATCTCCAGGATCTCATCTTCCACGTTCAGGTTCCGGGCGATCGCCTTCTCTCGAAGGATCGCGATGCGCGTCTCCAAGTCGGGAGCTTGGATGTCTGCGACAAGGCCCATCTTGAAGCGGGATACGAGACGCTCCTGCAAGCCGGAGAGCGCGTCGGGCGGACGATCACTCGAGAGAACGATCTGCTTCTCCTGGCCGGTGAGCTCATTGAAGGTATGGAACAGCTCCTCTTGAGTCGCCTCCTTTCCCTCGAGGAACTGGATGTCATCGATCATGAGAAGGTCGACATGACGGAATGTCTCCCGGAAGGCTGCGGTCGTGTTCCGGCGAATCCCATCGATCAATGCGATCGCAAACCGTTCCGACGTGATGTAGACGATGTTGCGTCTTCGATCTGCATTCTTGACGGAATTGCCGATCGCGTGGAGCAGATGCGTCTTTCCCAATCCTACGTTTCCATAGATGAAGAGGGGGTTGTAGGTCTTGTCCTCACCCTCGGCGACAGCGTGCGCGACCGACTCGGATGCGGCATGAGCCAAGTGGTTGCTCTTGCCTCGGACGAAGGAGTCAAACGTGTAGTCCGAACTCAGCGGAATGCTCCCCTGAAGAACCCCCTTCTCGTCGGCTTGCGCAATCACGACCGGGGTGGAGAAGGCGGATGGATCGAGGATCCGAACCTCCAGCGCAACCGCTGTGCCGCATACATCTGAGGCCAAGCGCTCGATCTCCCCTCGATAACGGTTCTCGATTGCCTCCTTGGCTGTTCCATCCCGAACGCCAATCGCCAGCGAGCCGGCGGTCAACGAAAGAGGATGCGCTTCGGTCAGCCGAGCAAGGTCCCCAGATGCTGGCAGGGTGTCTCGCAGTGACGAAACCACGGATTCCCAGACAGCAACAGGACGCAAAGTCATCTCCCTCTCCTTCAAGCCGCACTAGCGTAGCCGCTCGGGAGAGTCGGGATCAAGAACTCCGGTCTTTGGCTTCACGGCGCACCATCAATCGAAGCACGCTTGCTCAGACCCGTTCCGCTGTGAGGAGACACAGGTCACCTTCGTGAGGAGGACGCGGACGGTCATCGGAGACAGCCTCTCGCAACACTGGGGCGAGTTGGCGCATGGGACCAGGGGAGTACTTCCTCCTGTGGATAGCGACGGTAGTGCTTGTGAGAAGAGAGACTCGGGTGTTCTTGAAGCTGTGGAAAACTTGCGGAAAGACGCGTTCGGTGGAGTGAAACAGGTCGCGATCTTCCGCCGCCCGATTTGACAGTGACTTATCCACAAGGAAGGCCCGTTTGGGTGCCGTTTTGGGGCCCTTCTCCACAGAGTTATCCACAGGTTGGGCAATAAGACGGACCGAGAAAAGCCAATACAGAAGAGACATTGCGGGATTTCGGCCCACGCGAACCGTCTGAAGATGAGGCAAACTGTGGGATGAATGTCCCAGATGATCAGGACGAAGTCCGGACGTCGATGGTGCCGAGGCCCAGATTCGAACTGGGGACACCGGCCTTTTCAGGGCCGTGCTCTACCAACTGAGCTACCTCGGCGCTGGCGGGGACGACCGGATTTGAACCGGCGATCTCTGGAGTGACAATCCAGCGTCCTAGACCTGACTAGACCACGCCCCCAGCTGAGTTGCAGCTCAGTGGGCAAGACAGGACTCGAACCTGCGACCTTCCGGATGTAAGCCGGATGCTCTCCCAACTGAGCTACTCGCCCATTATAGCCTGCGGCAGACCGGCCGCAACCGGTCGATCCTGCGTCCCCAAGGGGATTTGAACCCCTGCCGCCGGGATGAAAACCCGGTATCCTAGGCCGCTAGATGATGGGGACCTACGGACGTTGTCGTCCGGACGGAAGCCAAGTATAGAACGACGTTGCCACCAACTCCACTCCCGCTTTCCTTCAAGCTTCCACGTCATCTGGGTCGTGTTGGATTCGAACCAACGACTCCCTGATTAAAAGTCAGGTGCTCTGCCACTGAGCTAACGACCCGTGAGGCACGAGCCCCTTCTCCCTGTGGGTCGTGCAGGACTCGAACCTGCAACCAACGGATTAAGAGTCCGCTGCTCTACCATTGAGCTAACGACCCGGTGCGGAACGGATGGTACGAAAGGGCGATTCGCGGTGTCAAGGCTTGTTGGGCTCTTCGGCGGTGCGCTACGATCGGGCCATGGATCCCCTTCAGTTCGCTCCGGTTCCACCCTCGCCCCTCGCTGAGCGATTGCGCCCCCGTTCCATTGACGATGTCGTCGGACAGACGAAAATCCTCGGACCGCGAGGCCCGCTTCGATCGATCATTGAACGGGAGGCCTATCGGGCTCTGCTCTTCTGGGGACCGCCCGGAACGGGGAAGACGACCGTCGGGCGCATCATTGCTGAACGTTCCAATGCGCGGTTCGTCCAGCTCTCCGCCACGCTTGTTGGAGTCAAGGAAGTGCGTTCGCACCTGGAAGGATCCCGCTTCCGAATGAAGAGCCAAGGTCGGCGCGATCTGGTTTTCCTCGACGAGATTCACCGGTTCAACAAGGCGCAGCAGGATGTACTCCTTTCGTTTCTCGAGGAGGGGAGCGTCATCTTCATTGGCGCGACGACGGAGAATCCTTCCTTCGCGCTGAACGCCGCGCTTCTGTCGCGCTGTCAGATCTTCCGATTCGAGCCGCTCGCTTCCGATGAGATTCATCAGCTGCTCCATCGTGCGTTGTCGTGCGAGGATGGCGTCGGGGAGATGATCAAGCTTGGGGAGGACGCAGCAGAGGCCATCATCGCTCTCTCCGATGGAGACGGCCGCCGCGCGCTCACGACCCTCGAGCTTGCCGTGTCGATCGCTCCCGATCGAACGATCGACATCGACCTGGTTCGTCGGGCCGTCCAGCGCAAGAGCCTCCGATACGACCGGGCGGGGGACGATCATTACGACTTGATCTCTGCCTTGCACAAGTCGGTTCGGAACTCCGACCCGGACGCGACACTCTACTGGCTGGCGCGCATTCTCGAGAGCGGGGAGGATCCGCGGTTCGTGTCCCGTCGGCTCGTCCGGATGGCTTCAGAGGACATCGGCCTCGCCGATCCGCGTGCTCTGGAACAGGCCGTTGCTGCACACCATGCTGTGCAGGCGATCGGGATGCCGGAGTGCAATCTTGCGTTGGCCCAAGCGGCCGTCTACATGGCCTGCATGCCGAAATCCAACGCGCTCACGGTCGGGCTTGGCGAGGCAGCCGACGATGTTCGAGAGCGGCCGGTTGAGGAGGTGCCGCTGCACCTTCGGAATGCTCCAACCCAAATGATGCGACAAATGGGGTATGGAGCGGGGTATCAGTACGCGCACGATTCCGAAAATGGGCTGACCGAGATGACGTGTCTCCCGGAGAGCCTGCAGACGAAGCGATACTACCGCCCGTCTGATCGAGGATTGGAGTCCCGCATTTCAGGGAGGCTCCAGGAGATTCGCGAACACAAAGGCCGGCGGGAACCTCCTAGTCTTTCTCCTCTCGATCCAGGAAGTCGAGAATCGCCTCAACGATCAAGTAGTTGACCGATCGGTCCTTCTCCTTGGCAAGCTTCGCCAGCCTTTCCATCGGCTGCTGTTGGGCCTTCGTCTTGGATATGTAGACAGAGATTGCGTTTTCACGCATGACCACGTCTCCCCTCCCTCGCGTTGTTATGCACCTACTATACTCTATTGCAGGAACAGGGGCAAGAAGAAAGCGTGGCTTCTGCCGGCATGTGCAAGCAGAGGCCACGCCTTTGATTTCGGCTATGTGGACGGGTCGTCAGTCTTGTGAAGATGACGCTTGATATCCAGTTTCGCGCTCTTCTGGAATGGCTCATCGACGAGTGTGATGCACTCCTTGAAGCGAATCCGTTTGAACTGCGCGAGGTTTTCGTTGCGCGTCTTGATCGCCTCCCAGAGGACTTCGATGGCGGCGCCCGGATCCTCCGCGCCGCCGGCCTTGAGAGCATCCCAGTTCGGGTAAATCTGGGCGCAAACGGCAGGCACGCCCTGACGCTCTCCTTCGTGGACCATGATTTCCTCGATCTCCGGGATGGAGATGAGCTCCCACTCGATTTCCTCCGGATAGACGTTCTTGCCCGTTTCGAGAACGATCACGTTCTTCGCGCGGCCCGAGATCTGGAGTCGGCCATTCTTGTAGGTCCCAAGATCGCCGGTGTGGAACCACCCATCAGCGTCGATGACTTCATCCGTCGCGGCCTGGTTCTTGTAGTAACCGGCCATGATGTTCGGCCCTCGGGCCAGGACCTCACCGACGCCGGCTCCATCCGGATGGGCAATCCGGATTTCGATGCCTTCGATGGCGATCATCCCCGGCTCTTCGGCAAAGGCCTCACACATGGTGAGAAGCGGGGACGTTTCAGTCAGCCCGTAGCCTTCCATGATGCCGATTCCCATGCTTCGGAAGCCGGCAGCGGCCTCGGGGTTCAGCGGCGCCCCGCCCGAGGTGAAGAAACGGAACTGCTTCCCGAAGAGCTTGTTCTTGACGAGCTTGCCCATCAGCGTGGGCGAGGAACGGTAGATGGCTTTCTTCAGGCCCGACTTCCCGATGCCTTCCATGATCCGGCCGTAGAGAACGTTGTACAGCTTGGGCACACCGAGGATGATCGTTGGTTTCGCCTTCTTCATTACCGCCGCAAGATTCCGATCGACCGGCGTGTAGGTCGTGGTCCCCCCCACCAGAAGGGGCGTGACCAGGGTGATCGTCAGCCCATAGATGTGATTCCAGGGGACGATGCCAAGGAAGTTGTCTTCCTGTGTGAGCGAGACGACCTTTGCGGCTGTTGTCGCGTTGGAGGAGATGTTCTTGTTCGTCAACATCGCGCCCTTGGCGTTTCCTGTGGTCCCTGATGTGTACATCAGGACGGCAAGATCGGTCTCAGAAGACTCGACGCGAGGAAGGGGACTCTTGCCGAGAAGGAGCGCGTCGAGGAAGAGCGCGCCATCGTCCTTCGCTCGATCCATGGAAATGACGAAGATGCCTGAAAGGCTGGACTGCTTCATAGCGAGGAGGCTCGCGGTCTTCGTGCCCGACGTGATGACGCCCTTGACGTCGGCATCTTCGAGAATCCGCTCGATTTCGGACGCCTGAAGCTCTGGATCGAGCGGAACGACCACTGCGCCGCATCGTAGGATGGCAAAGAAGCTCGTCGCCCACGCGGCGCGAGGTTTGGCCACCAACGCAACCCGGTCGCCCTTTGACACGCCAAGCTCTGAGAGAGCGGTACTCAGCCGTCCGGCCATCTCGCCCATCCGGCCGTACGAGATCTCGTTGAGGATCAACTGGACTCCGCGCCCGCTCTTCCGTTCCTTCGGGACAGGCATCCGCAGAGCGGTTCGCTCCGCGAACCTCTCGACGGACTCGTCAAACAACTGCGCCAGCGTTGGGTACATTACGGCTCACCCTCCCCCTTTCGGACGTCTGTCCGACAAACGATCTTGCCCTTCCGTGGCTGCGTCATCCCGAGATGTACTTCTCTGCTTCGATCGCCGCGATGGCCCCCTCACCGGCGGCGACCACACCTTGTGCGTACTTGTGGGCAACGACGCGAGCATCTCCCGCGGCCAGAATGCCAGGAACCTTGGTGTGAAGCTTGTTGTCCGTGTTGATGTAACCTTGCTCGTCGAGCGCGAGGATCCCTTGCAGGAACTCTGTCTGCGGATCGTGCCCGATGTTGACGAAGACGCCGTCGGTCTCGACGGTTCTCGCCTCGCCGGAGGCCAGATCTCTGATTCGAACGCCGGTGAGGCGGTCCTCTCCGAGAGCCTCCTCGATGACACAGTTCCAGAGAAACCGAATCTTGGGATGCTTCAGCGCACGCTCTCGCAGAATCGCCGATGCGCGAAACGCCTTCGGATCGTCTTCTGGGTGGCGGACGACGATGGCGATTGATTCGACAAAGCGAGTCAGGAACAGGGCTTCCGTGAGTCCGGAGTCCCCCGCACCCACTTCCAGGATGTGTTTCCCCTGAAAGAAGAACCCATCACACGTCGCGCAATACGAGATGCCCTTGCCCTTGAGTCGGTCGGCTCCTGCGGCCGGAAGCGGACGTGGACGGGATCCAGGTGAGAGAATGAGGACACGACCCTGGTAGGTCTCTCGGGGCGTCACGACGGTGTGTATGCTGTCCCCCGGTTCGATTCGAATGACTTCGTCCTGAATGATCGTTGAGCCGAACCGCTCAGCTTGCTTGCGGAGGCTCTGCATCAATGCGGGCGCGGCCACCGCATCCTCGAAACCGGGCCAATTCTCGATGAGATCGGTCTCGTTTAGCTGGCCGCCTGGAATCGCCTTCTCGATCAACACGGTGTCAAGAAGCGCGCGCCCTGCGTAGAGGGCGGCGGTCAAACCGGCAGGGCCGGCTCCGATAATCAGCACGTCGTGGGGCTTTCCTGTCACGGGTCGGATTATAGGAGAGCGCTAGGTGAGATCCAACGAGTCCAGCGTGAAGGTTCCCTGCGTCTTCTCGATCACCTGCTCGACCTTGAGCTTCGCCTCTTCCAGTTGCGCCTTGATCGACGCGGCGAGCGTCAAGCCCTCTTCGAACAGGGCGATCGATGCATCCAGCCCGGTCTCCTCATCCTCAAGTTGACGGGTGATCTCCTCGAGCTTCCCAAGCGCATCCTCGATCGTCAATTGGCATCGACCTCCTTCGTGTTTGCGTCTTTGGACGTTTCCGTGATCCGTGAGAGAAGGCGCCCGGCGTGAAGCCTTGTCTCAATCCATGCGTTGAGAGGGACCCGGGAGGCGTCCTTGATCGGCTCGGACTCCCCCTTCAGGAAGGTTACGGAGTACCCTCGCTCAAGCGGGCGATCCGGGTCAGAGAGCCTCAGCACCTCGCGCACATGTTGAAGGCGCCGCGTTCGGTCGCGGAAGCGATCTCCAACCATCCGCACCAGGCGATCGACCTGCCCGTCGAGCTCTTGCGCCGCCCTCTCGATTCGCCGTCCCGGCAATCGGAGCACGTAGCCCCGAAGAAGCCCGTCGAGTCGAGCTGCACGCGCCTCGAGCCGCCGGGCGAACGATTGCCGCAGCCATACGGCGCGCGCGCGGGTGGCATCGATGATCTCCTCTCGGTCCGGGACAACCAGCTCTGCAGCTGCCGACGGCGTCGGCGCTCTCAGATCGGCAGCAAAGTCGGTGAGCCCGAAGTCGATCTCGTGTCCCACGGCGGAGACGGTTGGGATCGTGCAACCATGGACCGCACGCACGACACGCTCGTCACTGAACGCCGCAAGATCCTCGGCTGATCCGCCCCCTCTCCCAACAATCAAAACGTCCAGCGGAGCCTCGGCTTGCGAGTAGCGTTCGGCGGCCTCGATGGCCCGAACGAGCTCGCTTGGGGCCGCCTCACCCTGGACGCTCGACGCGAACAGGAACACCTGCGCGACAGGCCAGCGTCGCTCAAGAACCGATCGCAGATCACGGAGCGCGGCGCCGCTCGGAGACGTGACCAAGCCGATGCGTAGAGGAAACCGGGGAATCGGTGACTTGTGCGCCGGGTCGAACAGCCCTTCCGCCTGCAACTTAGACTTGAGCCGTTCGATCGCCGCCTGCAGGGCGCCCTCTCCCACCGGCTGAAGCAGCGAGGCGATGAACTGGTAGCGCCCCCGTGGTTCGTAGACGGTCAGTCTGCCGAGGGCCAGGACGACCATGCCCTGCTCGACGGCCATCGGAGAGAGGAGCGCCGATCGGCTGCGGAATCGCACGGCGCTGATTTCCGCATCATCATCCTTGAGCGTGAAGTAGAGGTGGCCCGACGCGGCTCGCGTGAGTTCGGACACCTCGCCTCGAAGCCAGATCTCTCCGAAGGTCTCCTCGAGCGTCTCACGCGCCGTCCGATTCAATTCGGAGACCGTGTAGATGTGCTCGCTCTGCCCGATCTGCATATGGAAGAGTGTAGCCGCCCGGCGGGCGGTCGCGAATCGAACTCTCGCCGGCAACCTCGCGGATGCAAATCACGGAAAGCTTGAATGAGACGACGTTTGAGACTATAGTTCGTCCATGTCTGGCGGCGGTGAGAGCCGTTTCCCCTCCACCATGCGCTTGAAGCTCCGTAGGGATTTCCAACGGGTCTATCGAGAAGGGCGTGTGTGGAAGGGAATGCCGTTTGTGCTCCACGTTCTCCCTCGAGCGGGCGAACCTCAGATCGGAATCGTGATCTCCCGCAAGTGGGGCAATGCTGTCGAACGGAATCGAATGAAGCGTCGGTTGCGCGAAGCCTTCCGAACGAGCGTGCGACGTTTACCGGCGGTGGCGATCATCGTGAAGCCGACACCAGACTGTCGCCACGAGACCGTCGAGAGACTGCGAGAGAAGCTGGTCTCCGCGGTCAGCGATGTGATGGGAAGAGAGGTGCCCGATTGAACAAAGAAGTCATCTACTTGACGCGCGAAGGATACGATCTGATGCGTCAGGAACTCGATCATGTGGAGAAGATCCTCTACGAGGAGATCCCCGAGAAGCTGAAGGCGTCAAAGCTTAACGGCGGCGACCTGCGGGAGAACAAGGAATACATGTACCTGCAGAGTCAGCAGCAGTACTACGAGCGCGAAGTGCGCCGGCTGACCGACGTTCTGGAAGCGGCCGAGATCATCGCCGAAGAAGACATCGCCAAGGACCAGATCGGCATCGGATCCCGGTTCATCCTTCAGGATCTCACCATGCAGGAGAGCGGAACCTTCTCGCTCGTCAGCGCACCGGAGGTCGATCTGGAGAAGGGCAAGATTTCTGTGGCCTCTCCTGTCGGCAAGCTTCTGTTGGGCAAGCGTGAGGGGGACGAAGTCACGGCCGAGCTCCCGTGGGGAACCTCCAAGTTCAAGGTCATCGCGCTCAACCAGTAGCACCGTCTGCCAGAGGAGTTCCATGTCCGACCCGCTGATGCAGCCCAGGCTGGATCA
>Ga0180429_10005122_pt1 | contig 10416 bp, 8 predicted proteins | sample SS_ome_FD_132428 | JGI IMG/M metagenome (GOLD analysis project Ga0180429, IMG submission 132428) | Hypersaline lake sediment archaeal communities from the Salton Sea, California, USA - SS_1_S_1 metaG | ecosystem: Environmental > Aquatic > Non-marine Saline and Alkaline > Hypersaline > Sediment ...
GGGGCGCCTCTGGGAAGCTCATGAAACTTTTTCGCGGGCCTCGCGTATCGTTCAGTATCAGGCGCGGAAAACCCCGAAAAACAAAGGGGGATTCGAGTGAGAGACAACCACGGAAACGGTACGCAGCCCATGAAGTTAATTTTAATGAATCTACTTTTTGTTAAAAGAACGATGCCTATCAGGAGGTGGAACATGAACGCCAAGAAATCCTTCGTTACCCTGCTCACCCTGACACTCGTGCTGGCGGTGGCCTTCCCCGCGGCCGCCGGCTTCCGGCCCGGAAGGCACGATGGAGCCATCGGAAACGTTAATTCCCAGGTCGTCCGCGCGAACCTGCCCGCCGGCGACGGCAGCGAAAAATCCTCTTCCGGAAACTGGTTCCGCAATGCGGAGGAGGCGCCCAAAGCATCCGACGCGTTGGAGGCCGCCTCGGACGAGCACTTCTCCATCTTCCTGGAGGCCTTCGAGCGTGCCGGCCTGGCCGAGGTGCTCGGCGGAGACGAACTCGTGACCGTTCTCGCGCCGACCAACGAGGCCTTCGCGAAGCTTCCCGAAGGCACGCTGGAAGAGCTTTTCGAGGACATTCCCCGGCTGAGGGCGCTCCTGCTGCAGCACGTGATCGATGGGGCGGTCACTTCGAAGAGTGCCGCCGCCGTTGGGGGAATCCTGTCCCAGGGCGGCGAAGTCCTCGACCTCAGGAAAGGGGACGGTGCACTGCTCGTCGCCAACGCTAGGGTTCTCCAGGGCGACGTTCGGGTAGCCAACGGCATCATCCATGTGGTGAACGAGGTGGTGTTTCCCTACGTCGACCTGATGGCCGTAGACGGTGAAACCCTCCTGGCTCATCGATAGGATCGTACAATCGATCCAGGAACGCCCGGCTCTGGGGGGAGCCGGGCCTTTCTTGTCTGGGCATCCATCCGTCTTCTGCAGCGGACCCGCTTCCGGCGCCTATCGCTTCGGCAGCAGGTCCTTCCTATTCGAAGCGGCTTTCCACCGCGCCGTCTTCGCCGGGTGTGCGGAGCAGTGTTCGTGCGATCCGCCCCGCCGGGTCCAGCTCGTGCAGTTCCTCCACCCTGCCGCTTCGTCTCACGGCCACGCGCCTGGGATGGCCGTCCCCCTCGATGAGGTACGCCTGGGACGCCGGATTCCCGGGGGGCAGGGTCGGTGAATCGTCTCCGGAACAGTCCCAGCCGCTGAGCAGCGTGATGCCGCGGCTCTCCAGATCCTTCATCTCCTCGTCGATTCCGGGAATGACCAGGACCGCCGCACGGATCTCCTCCTCTCCCCGTCGAATCCGCAGATCCAGGCGCTCCCCCCAGCGGAGGCCGCATAGCTCCCGCCTCAGTCCCGCAAGGCTGTCGGGCTCCTTGCCGTTCCAGTCCAGGAGGACGTCCCCCATGCGGAGACCCGCCTCGTCCGCGGCGGAATCGGGAAGGACGAAGCCGACGCGGATGGTTCCATCCCGTTCGCTCCAGCCGGCCCCGAGGGACGGCTTCCTCTCCCACCACGGCGGTTCGGGGAGAACGGCCACGAAGTCCGCGAGAGAACGAACGAAGAGGGCGCTTTGCTGCCGCCTGCCGCCCATCCCCATGGCGCCGCGCGGATGGCCCGAAGGCGCCGGCTCAGCGGAGAGGTGCGGGGAGGTCACAGGCAAAAACACACCCACCTGCACCGGCGGGATTCCCATTCGGCCGCATTCTTCCTCCACCCTGCGGGCGATGCCGAGACCGTAGGCCGCATGGCCGCCTCCGACGATCACGATGACAGGAGCGTCCTCGGGAAGGATGCGCAGGGCCCGGCGGGCCATGACCGTATCCCACACGCCCTGCGCCTCCGCCATCCGCTCCAACCACACGGGGGGCATCTGGACGGCCGAATCCCCGAAGAACCGGGAGAGCAGGTAGCGATGCTGAGGCCTCGTCCCGGGCGGGGCATCGCCGATGATCTTCCTCTCCTCCTCCGAGAGGGATTCTAATCCGCCCCGGCTGACCGACCGGACGATCCGCCGGGGAATATTGAGGCCGAACACCCCGGCCCCCTCCTCCCGGGCGGCTTCCAGCACGGGCCGGTAGTAGCCGAAATCCAAGCCGCCCCCTCCGTACCAGTCGATCTCGTCGAGCAGTCCCTCCTCATCGAGGTCACCGGAGACGTACCGCTTCAGGCTTCGGTCATGGCGCTGCTGGAAAAACTCCATGCCGACTGCGGGCGTGCCGCTCCGCGCCGCCACGGCTCGGATGATGCGGGATTGGAGGAGGTGGTGATCCATACGGTCGTGCTCCTCACCAAGGAGGAGGATTCGGTAGCGGCCCATCCTCTCGACCATTTCTTCGAAGGATATCTCCTCCCCCGTCCGGCAGTCGAAGAACGAGCCGGCCGGCGCCGAGGCGATGAGCGTGGCCCGATCCGGATCGCCGATGGGCAGGAGGTCCATTTCATCGGCGGAGAGGCACGTGCCGAGGCACAAAACGCATAGAAATCCGAACAACGGCATCGAAGGTTTCATCTGGGTTCTCCCCGAAAGTCCTTCCGCCGTGTGGCGGCGCTATTCGATGAGCGGCGTGCCCTCCATGGTCTCCGGCACGGGAACGCCCAGGAGGGCGAGCACCGTGGGGGCGATGTCGAGCATGTTCGGGTTTTCCCTGAGGTCCATGGTCCCCAGGCAGATGCCGGGAACGAACGAGGGATCCAGGGAGCAGTGGTCACCGCTCCAGGCCTTCCGGTTCTCTTCGATGATGGCCTCGGGGGCGCCACCCAGGGAGGTCTGCCAGGAGACGCGATAACCCGGGGTGTTCGTGACGCGCAGGTCCGGGATCAGGTCGGGGTCGTACAGGCGGTAGATGTCGTCCCGATGGTAGACGGCGTGGATCGGGCGGTCGCCCGTTTCCGGATCGACGAGAAGGGGCATCTTCTCCTTGAGTTCCGCGACAAGATCGTCGTACTCCTGGCCGGGGGATACGATGCCTTCCCTCTCCCGGCCCTTCAGGTTGATGTACAGGTTCCCGAGGCCCAGCGCATAGACCCGCGTGCCGGCCCAGTCCACGTTCTTGAAGAGGAGGCGGTCGTCATCGAAGAGGTCTTCGAGCGTCAGGATGCCCGTCTCGTCCTTGAGGGTCATGTATCCGTTGTCGATGAGCCAGCGGTTGTAGTTGACCCCCTTCCGGAAGGAGGCGAAGCCGTGGTCGCTCACGATGAGAATGGGCACTCCGGGTCCCACCGCTTCGATGGCTTCGCCCACGATGGTGTCCATCTTCTGGTAGGCCTTCCTCATCTCCATCTGGAAATGGGGCGCCTTCTCGGCGTCGTAGATGGGATGTTCCGGATCCATGTACTGCCAGAGGATGTGTCCGATCCGGTCCGTGTACTCGTAAACCTGCACGTAGAGATCCCAGTCTCCGTCGCGGAGCAGCTGCTTCATCATCCTGGCGTAGGCGTCTACGGTCAGGTTCATGTCGGAAAGAAACTGGTCTTCGTCCACGAGCCCCGAAGAGATGGTCCAGGTATCCACCGCCCAACCCATGGTCTTGTAGTAGCCGAAACGCTTGAGTAGCTCCTCGGCGTATTCGGGGGGATAGGAAATGGGGATTCCGTGGTTGCAGGGATGGAAGTGAATGGGCGACATGTACAGCGTGAAGTTGGAGTCGGCCGAGATCAGGTAGAAACGCGCCATGCCTGTGAGATGCACGAGGGGGTTGAACCGAAATTCGAGGTCCACCCATTGGGACCATTGCCCCTGCTTGAGAGTCTCCGTCTTCCCCTGGACCTCGAAGGTGACCGTGGCTCCCTCCTCGTCCCAGGTGAGGCACAGGGGAAGGTCGATGGTCTCGTCGATCCCCTTCTCTTCGAAGCGCTTCATGAGTTTGGCCCGCACCTCCTCCTTCAGGTCGGGGTCCGTGCAGACGTCCATGGAGTCCTCGACGGCGTATTCGAAGAAGGGCTTGTTGAAGGGCCCCTTGATGGTCGTCTCGAAATCGGGGATCTGGGTGTAATCCAGGAAGACCAGTTCCACCGAGAATTCGTTGTCGCCCGCCCCGATGAGGGTGTCGGTGGTGAAGATGTACGGCGTTCCCACGCGTCCCCTCATGTCCGGCACTCCCAGGCCCGCAACCAGGCGGCCGTCGTAGAAGGGGTGGGCCGGGAAGGTGTCGGGAACCCGGAAGACGAGCGCCTGGAGACCGGCGTCGGCGGCGTATTCCCAAAACGGCTTGCCCTTGCGGTTGTTGATGGCAAGCGGCACGCGGTTCGGCAGCAGGGTCGCGAACCAGATCCCCAAGGCCCCCCCGACGATGCCCAGGAGGACCGCCGCGGCGAGCCACGCCTTGATCTTGCCCCGGTGCCAGACCGCCCGCAGCAGCAAAGGCAGGAGGAAGAAGGCCAGGAAGCAGGCGAGGGGGACCGCCCACCGGTTGTTCTCTCCCAAGAAGATGGTCTTGCTGCCCTCCTCCATGAGGACGAAGGAAGGCTTGTAGGTCCCCACGTCCCGCTTGAGGAAGTCGAAGATCTGGGTTCGGCCCGGGTTCCAGGAGGTCATGAAAGTGCCCCAAGACACGGGCGTCTGGGGGGGGTTGGTGACGGTGAGATCGTGGAAGGTGCCCTCCTGTTCCAGCCGGGAAAAATGGGGCATGTAGCCCTCTTCCATGTACTTCCGGGTCAGGCCCGGGTCGGCGCCGTCGAAGCCGAGAACCACGACTCTCTTGCGGTCGGGAGGCGCGTCCGCCCACGCCGCCACGGAAATAAGAACGAGAATCAAAATCATTAGTTGGGAGCAGTGCTTTTTCATGGCCGGTCATTCCTTTCTTTCCACGGACGTGCAAAAGGGATCGTCACACTCCAAGGAGCGCTTTCAGGGACGGGTCCCGGATAATCGTGTGCTTCCGGTCCGGCCCGGTGGAGACGATGGGGATGGGGCATTCGAGAATCCGCTCGAGGTACTCGACGTAGGCCCGGGCGGGCTCGGGCAGGTCCTCCCATTCGGTGATCCCCAGGATCTCCTTCCCCCATCCCGGGACGGCTTCGTAGACGGGCTCGGCCTCATCGAGGATCCACGGCTGAGAGGGGAACTCTGTGTAACTCCTCCCTTCGTGCCGGTAGGCCGTGCAGATCTTGATCTCCTCGAAGACGTCGAGCACGTCGAGCTTGGTCAGGGCGATCCCGGTGAGGCCGTTGATCCGGACGGCGTAGCGGCCCGCAACGGCGTCGAACCATCCGCAGCGCCTGGGGCGGCCGGTGGTGGTGCCGAACTCCTTCCCCCGCTCACCCATGGCCTTGCCGGCATCATCCTCCAACTCCGTGGTGAAGGGGCCGTGGCCGACCCGCGTGCAGTAGGCCTTCAAAACGCCCACAACGCTGCGGATGCACGTGGGGGGAAGGCCCAGGCCGGTGCAGGCCCCGCCCACGGTCGCGTTGCTCGAGGTGACGAAGGGAAAGGTGCCGTGATCGATGTCCAGCAGGGTTCCCTGGGCGCCCTCCACCAGGATCCGCTTGCCCTCCTTCAGGGTCGTGTGGATGAGCAGGCCCGTATCGGTGATGAGCGGCGCGAGAACCTTGGAGGCCGCCATGAACCGGTCGTAGACCTCCCGGGGCGGGATGCCGGGGTTCCCGTAAACCTCTTCGAGAAACCGGTTCTTGGCCTCGCAGAGGGTGAAGAGCTTTTCCTTCATCCGCTCCGGATCCTGCAGGAAGCCGGCCCGGATGCCCTCGCGGGTGTACTTGCTCTCGTAGCATGGTCCGATTCCGCGGCCCGTGGTTCCGATTTTGCCCTTCCTCCTCCGCTGCTCCCGGAGCTGATCGATGAGGACATGCTGGGGCAGAAGCAGGTGTGCCCGGTCGGAGATCCGCAGGGAGTTCACATCCACCCGGGCCTCCCGGAGCCCCTCGATTTCCTTTAGGAGCGCCTCCGGATCGATGACGATCCCGTTTCCGATGACGCAGACCTTCCCCGCGGCGAGGATGCCGGAAGGAAGCAGATGAAGCGCGAAGCGGCTCCCGGAGATGATGACCGTATGGCCGGCGTTGTGCCCGCCCTGGCATCGCGCCACGAGATCCGCCCCCGAGGACAGGAGGTTTACGACCTTCCCCTTGCCCTCGTCGCCCCATTGCCCCCCCACGATGACCATCGGCATTTCCATGGCTGTCCCTCCAAGGTGCGATATTGTAGCAGGAGGAATGGGGAGAGGGTAGTGCTTCTTCGAAACGGCCCACCCGGGGAAGCGTGGGAGTAAGGGGGTAGGGAATATTGGGTGCTTCGAGGCAGGCCTCTGATGAGGAATGGGAGAACGGGTGTGGGGTGCTTTGGGGATCTTTTGAAGATGCCCCGCTGAGAAATCGGATGTTCCCACAGGTTGACCTGCGAGGGGGCAACTCAATCAGCGGGACAACCGCGCTCGAATACCGGTACCCGCTACTCCGACACGGGCCGAAAGCGTATCCCCATTACCCCCCCTGTTCCATTACTCCGGTACGCTCTCCGGCTCCGAAGGAGCCGCCGACTCGCCCCGAAGGGCGCTTTCGATGTGCCGGAGATCCTCGTTTGCGATCATATCGAGCTGGAGGTCGGTGTGCAGTTCCCGGACCGCGTAGGAGGTGGACCGCTTCAGGTCCTCGGCTCCGGGTCCGCCCGCGAGGGGGGCGGGCTTCCCCAGCAGCGGAAACAGCACGGCCACGATGAGGGCGCCGGCGAGCGCGAGGATGAGTAGAAGGGCCACGTCAGATCCTCCCCATGGGGATAAAGGCGATAAGGCCGCCGAAAAGGAGCAGAAGCCCCCCGATCCAGATCCACGCCACCAGGGGATTCACGAAGACGCCGAGCACGATGGTGCCCTTCGTCACGTCGAAACCGGCGAGGATTGTGTATACGTCCCGGGACGGAGTGGAATGAATGGCCACCTCGTACATGGGCTGTTCCGGATTGGCTGCGTAGTAGACGCGCATGGGCCGGAGTATCGAGACGGTACGCCCTCCTTCGAGGACCTCGACTTCCGCCCAGACCCTGATCTCGTTCACCTTGTTGAGATCGGCGCTCAAGTCGTCGCTCTCTAGGGCGGCGAGCCGCAGTTCGTAAGCTCCCGCCCGCATCGTCCCGCCCACCTCGAGGCCCTCCTCGAAGTGCCGCTGGTAGACGGAGGAGAACCCAATCCCCAGGAACATGAGGACGACGCCGCCGTGCACGAGATAGCCCCCGTAGCGCCTTGGATTCGCCCTCACCGGCGAGGCGAGGGCAGGCAGGATCCCCTTCCCCCGGCGGCTCCGCGCGTAGAGGACATGCCGGAAGTACTCCTGCAGCAGGATGGCCGGAACCATTGTGCACAGGGCGATACAGACGACAAGGTAGGCGGTCGCCTTCGTCTGTTCGGAGAACTGCTCCCTCAGGGCGGGAACCCACAGGAAGGCGCAGAGGGAGATGGCGAAGGAGGCCGCCCCCATGGCGGCGGGCACCGCAATCCGCTTCGCCAGCACCTGCCACCGGCCCTTGCGCCAGGGGGCGACGCAGGAGATCCCCATCGCCAGGAGCAGGAGAAGGCCGATGGGGATGGCCCGGGCATTGTAGAACTCCGGCCCGCGATGCAGTTCCTGCCCCGTCCACAGCCGGTAGAAGATGGGGCTCGTCACACCGAACAGCACCATGAAGGTGAAAAGGCTGAAGAGGATGTTGGAGTAAAGGAACATGCTCTCCCGGCTGGCGGCCGATTCGAGGTGCGCGTCGCCCTTCAGCATCTTCCGCCGGGAGACGACGACCCAGGCGGCCAGGACGATCATCATCCCCATGAATCCGAGGAATACGTTTCCGAGCTGCATGAACCAGGGGATGGAATCGTCGGCCTGGCCGAACGCGTGGACCGACTGCAGGACACCCGAACGCGTCAGGTAGGTCCCGAAAATGCTGAGAAGAAAGGTGATCGAGATGAACAGCACGTTCCACAACCGGAAGATGCCCCTCTTCTCCTGCATGATGAACGAATGGAGGAAGGCCGTGCCCGTGAGCCAGGGCAACAGGGATGCGTTTTCCACCGGATCCCACGCCCAATAACCGCCCCACCCCAACTCGATGTAGGCCCAGTAAGCGCCCAGGATGATGCCGAGTCCCAGCGTGAGCCATGAGAACATGGCCCAGTTTCTGGCCGAGCGGTAGAGGGAGGTCCGGCTCTCCCGATGGAACAAGGCGCCGAGGAGGAGTGCGAAGGGGATCGCGAATCCCACGTATCCCAGGAAGAGCGTCGGCGGGTGAATGGCCATGTAGGGATTCTGCAGAAGGGGGTTCATGCCGTGGCCGTCGATGAGTTCCGGATCGGTCACCGCACGCCCCGATGCGTCTTGGAGGACCTGGAACGGATTGGTATTGGAGGCGTCGGTGACGAAGGGCAGCCCCGCAAGCAGGAACAGGAAGAACCCCAGCGTCAGCAGAAGGATCAGCGAGGCGAACGGGAGGATCCGCTCGTTGACCTTCCGGTTGAGAACCATGGCGAGGCTCGAGAAAACGGCGAGCAGCGCCGCCCAGAAGAGGAGCGATCCCGCGTTGCCCCCCCACAGGGCGGTCCATTTGTAGATGAAGGGCTGGGACCGGCGGGAGTACTCCCAGACGTAGGTGAGCGTGAAGTCGTCCGCGAGCAGCGCGCGGACGAGCATGCCCACCGCGAGCACGAGGAGAATCGAGATGCCGTGTATGGAACGGATCGCGCTCTCGAGATACCGCCGGTCCTTCGTCACCGTCGCCGCCACGGCGGCGACGCAGCCCCAGACGGCCAGGGCGTGTGCGATAAAGAGGGCGTACTGGCCTGGGTGGGTCATAGGGCTTCCGCCGGCCTTCCGGCGGTGTCCCCTCCCGTCGCCGGTTCATACTTGGAGGGGCACTTGACGATCAATTCGCTGCCCTCGAAGAGCAGCCCTTTCTCGAGGCGCCCCTCGTAGGCGACCCTCTCCCCCGGACGGGGGAGGTCACGAGCCGGCCCCTGCACCCGAACGTGCACGATGTCCCCCCCTCCGCCCAAGGCCAGCCACGCCGCCTCGGACTCCCCGCGGACGATCCGAAGGGAGGCCGGATCGACGGTGCCTTCGAGCCGGGTCGGCCTCCCCGGGTCGGGATCCGCCCCCGCCGCCGGCACCCCGACCACCTGGCCTTCCATGTCCGAATCCGCCGGGGCCGGACGTGCATCGCGCAGGAAGAGGGCCTCCCTGATGCGGCCGTCGACGACGACCTCGAGACCTTCCCTGAGCGCCTCCGGGACGGTCCCGTGGTATCGCACGTGAAGGGTGTCCGCCTCGTCCTGGACCTCCATGCAGAGGTCGATGCCGGCCTTCGAGACGGCGATCGTCCCCGGGGTGACGACGCCTCTAAGACGCAGCCGGTTCGGCCAGACTTCCTTCTGGGCCAGGATCTCGCTCGGCGTGTAGTAGTAGACGCTCTCCTCACCCCCGCCGGAGGAGAGGAAGACGAGGAGCAGGATCCCCGCAGCGATGACGATGCCGATCGTAACCTTAGCCCGCATGCGCTTTCTCCCGCCGCGAAAGCCGGATTCGCCTCAGGTCCGCCGAAAAAAAACCAGGTGGGCCAGGACCCACCCGGTCGTTTCGTTTAGAGTCGAACGTCCGATCACTATTTCTTCTTGTGCGCGTGCACCTTGGCAAACTGCTCTTCGTTGACCGGCGCCTTCGCATGGCATTTTTCGTTGCAGCTCTCCAGTGTGGGCATGATCAGGCCGGCGGCTTCGGCCTTCGCCCGGTCCTTCATGATGGACATCTTCTTGTAGTCGCTGCCGGGGCCGTGGCACGCTTCGCAGTCCGTGACGGGTTCGACCGTGGCGTGCTTGGACTCTTTCCAGGACTTGAGCTGCACCTTGTGGCACATCTTGGCGCACTTCTCGGTGCCCACATTCGTGGGTCCTTCGCCGCCGCCGGCGAAGGCGCCTACCAGCACCAGGGAGGCGGCCGCTACGAGCAGCAGGGTGACGAGGACTTTCCGGTTCATCGCGACTCCTTTCTTTCTGCAGATGCGGTCCTTTGACCCCCCCTGTCCAACAATTCGCTACGAATCATAATTCCATTCTGCCGGATTGGCAAGGCCTGAGGCATGAAAAGGCACAGGTTGGGCCTTTTGCCGACGGCGATAGCCTTCGTCGAGAGCCCGCCTCCGCGCCCGGAATATTCCCTCTTCGGCCCGGTTGCGGTCTCCGGGTGGTTGCCCGCGGCGGCCAGCTTGGCTACAATTGGCCGCGTTGGACAAAGGGAGCCGATCATGAGTACTTCCGGCCGTTTTCGCAAAGATAGCTTGCTGTTCCTGTTCGCGGGGATTCTCTTCGGCCTCGTGGCCGGCTTCATCCTGACGCGGGAGCATTACGAAAGGAAGAGGACCGGCTCGACACCCGCCGTTCGTCCCTCCCCCCACGGAACCGCCGCCCCGTCCTCTTCCGGCATGCCGGCCCA
>Ga0180429_10005123_pt1 | contig 10416 bp, 9 predicted proteins | sample SS_ome_FD_132428 | JGI IMG/M metagenome (GOLD analysis project Ga0180429, IMG submission 132428) | Hypersaline lake sediment archaeal communities from the Salton Sea, California, USA - SS_1_S_1 metaG | ecosystem: Environmental > Aquatic > Non-marine Saline and Alkaline > Hypersaline > Sediment ...
TCGGCATGGGCCAGGACTTTCCGATCGCGACCAACGAAACCAACGAGGGGCGGGCACAGAACCGCCGTGTTGACGTCATCCTGCTCGACGACTGACGCGAAACAGGCGGGCGCCGGCATGCCCTTGATGAGGGCCGTTGGCGGGGCCGCCGCGGCCCGTCACGAAGCCGTGTCGCTCTGCTTGCGGACCCCATGTATTTGCGCTAGTGTTAACCGCAGTACGATGGTTTGCGAAATTGAAATCGAGGTGCGCGGCTGATGGTTTTCCTGACCATGCCCGCCGCATATATCGATTCTCATACCCGCCCGTACATCTATCCAAAATCCAAGAACCTGATCAGCGAAGCTTCTTTGCGACTTCTCTGCCGCAGTGCTTCGCCATCCCGTAAATGCTTCGAATCGGAGGATTCAAATGTTTGAACACCACCAGGAACAAATGGAACAACTGATGAAGGAAAACGAAGAGTTTCTCCGCATCTACAACCATCATCAGGAGCTCGACAAAAGAGTCACCGCCGCTGAAATCGGCACGGCTCCCATGGAAGACCTGGCGCTGAACCAACTCAAGAAAGAAAAACTGTGGGCAAAGGACAAGCTGGCCCGCATCATGGATGAGTACACGTCCTAGACCAAGGGACCATTCAGCGTAAACGGCCGGGCTTGCCCCGGCCGTTTTTCGTTCAGGGCTCAGGTGAAATTCACGATCCCGTCGATTTCGGTCAGCAGGCTGGCCCGGCAGATGTCGCCCTGCAGGTAAATGCGCGGAATGTTTGCCGGCACCTCCGGCTCCAGGGTGCGGCGAACCAGTTCGAAGTCTTCCGGCTGACGGACATAGACCTTCAGAATGCCCTCGCCTTCAGCCAGCGCCTTGCAGCCGCCCATCAGCCGGTGGCCTTCACGCAACAGGCTCTGCACGTTGCGCAGTGACTCCCGCAACTGGTCTGCGACCTGGTTTTCATGGTGGGTTTCATGGCCGATGATGCTGGCCGTGCCCGAGATCAGGAATTGGCTGGAGCCGTTGCTGCGCAGGATCGTTGCGCGCGAAAACAGTGGGCTGCGCGGTCCGTATTGCCTGGGGTAGCGCCATGCGCTGACCTGGCGCGGATTTTCCACGTCAAGCCCGGGCAACGCCCCGGACAGAAAGTACAGTTGCAGCGCTCGTTCATCCGGCGGTGTGCCGATGCCGGTCGCCGCGGGCAGCGGCGGACTTCCGCCCGGATCGATCGGCACCGATTCCGCGCGTCCCAGGCAGAAGCGTCGGTAGCGTTCCTGGTCCCCGTCGCCCTCGTTGATGCCCGGTATGTAGTTCCAGATTTTGAGCAGCCAGGGGTGCGGTGACTGCTGCAGGTAGGACTGCAGGATGTCGTAAGCCAAGCGGCTGCTTTCGCGGATGTCCCCGGCTTTTTCCAGGTCCAGCGCTATGTGGCCCATCGTGAGCACTTCGCCCTGGGCAAAGCGCAGGCTGTCCCAGCTGCCGGTCTTGATCGGCCCGCGGCTGCGCCAGACCTCGACGCGTGAGGGGCTGTCCAGTTGCTCCAGGGCGACCGGCACATGTCGCGGGTCTTCGGAATCCAGCGGCGAGCGCCCGAAGTCAAATACCGCGAGCACGTCGTCGTGCTCATCGATCCAGTCCCGGAACGGGCCTTCCTCGTAAGAGATCTGCAGGATGTTCCGGTCGCCCATGCTCATGATTCCAGTTGCGGCAGGTTGCGGAAATGTTCCAGTGCTTCGGGATTGGCCAGCGCGTCCGTGTTCGTCACGCTCCTGCCGTGGATGACGTCGCGAACGGCCAGCTCGACGATCTTACCGCTGATCGTGCGCGGAATTTCGGCCACCTGGATGATCCTGGCGGGAACGTGGCGCGGTGTCGTATTCTCGCGGATCGAGGAGCGAATCCGGTTTTCCAGTGCGGCGCCCAGCGCCAGCCCGTCACGCAGGCGAACGAACAGGACCACGCGCACGTCGTCCTCCCAGTCCTGTCCCACGCAGACGCTTTCGAGCACCTCGTCGAGGGCTTCCACCTGGCGGTAAATTTCGGCCGTGCCGATGCGCACACCGCCCGGGTTCAATGTGGCGTCCGAGCGTCCCTCGATAACGAATCCGCCGGTTGCGGTTCGTCGTACGTGATCTCCGTGCGCCCAGGTGCCGGGGAATTTCTCAAAATACGCGGCGTGGAAGCGGCGGTCGCCCTCGTCACCCCAGAAACAAACCGGCACCGCCGGAAACGGAGCGGCGCAGCACAACTCTCCGGACTCGTCGATAGCGGCCTCGCTGCCGTCCTCGCGCAGAACGCGCACGTCCATGCCCAGGCCGGGGCACTGCAGTTCGCCGCGGTTTACCGGCAGCAGGGGACAGCCGGTCAGGAAACAGGAAACGATGTCGGTGCCGCCGGCAATGGATGACAGCAGCAGGTTCTGCTTGATGTCGCGGTAGACGTAGTCGAAGCTCGCGGGGGCCAGCGGCGAGCCGGTCGACAGCAGCGTCACCAGGCTGTTCAGTTGATGCGTCTCGCGCGGCACCACGCCGGCTTTTTCCCAGGCGGCGATCGCCTTGGCCCCGGTGCCCAGGACACTGACCCGGTGCGTATCGACCAGGTCGAACAGCGCCGCGGGCGACGGGTGAAACGGGGAACCTTCGTAGAGTACGACCGTGGCGCCCACGGCCAGCGCCGAGACCATCCAGTTCCACATCATCCAGCCGCAGGTCGTGAAATAACACAGCCGGTCCTGCCGCTTGAGGTTGATGTGCAACACGAGTTCCTTGAGGTGCTGCAGCAGCGTCCCGCCGGCCCCGTGGGTAATGCACTTCGGCGCGCCCGTGGTGCCCGAGGAGTACAGGATGTAAACCGGGTGATCGAAAGGAAGCCGCTTGAACGCTACTTCGGCGGCCCCGTTGTCGGTGAACGTGTCGAACCAGGCCGCGCCGGGAACGTGGTCGATTTGAGCGCCGGGCTGGGTGTAAGGCACGAATACCGTGCGCTTGATCGAAGCGATTTCATCGACGATACCGCGTACCTTGTCTACGCAATCGTGGGTCTTGCCGTTGTAGCTGTAGCCGGCCGCGCAGAACAACACTTTCGGCTGGATTTGGCCGAAACGCTCGACGACGCCGTCGATACCGAAATCCGGTGAGCAGGAACTCCAGATGGCGCCGATGCTGGTCGTGGCCAGCATCGCGATGACGGTCTCCGGCAGGTTCGGCAGGTAGCCCGCCACGCGATCGCCCGGGCCGACGCCCTCGTGCTTCAGCGCCTCGGCGGTGCGCGCCACGGCCGCGTAGAGCTCCGCGAAGCTCAGTTCGCTGGCCGCTCCGGTTTCCGAGTGAAAGAGCAGGGCGGGCCGGTCGTCCCGGAAGCGCAGCAGGTTTTCGGCGAAATTGAGCTGCGCCTCGGGAAACCAGCGGGCGCCGGGAAAACGCTCGAAATCGTCCACGACCCGTTCGCCGGGTGAACCGACGACGTCACAGAAACTCCAGACGGCCTGCCAGAACCGGCGCGGCTGCTGCAGCGAATAGCGGTGCAGGCTCCAGAAGTCGACGATGGCCGGGTCCAGCTCGCTCCGCGCCAGGTCGATGAAGCGCCGGATGTTGGCTGTTTGACGCCTGACCGGGCCCGGCGACCAGAGCGGATCCTGGTCAGCCAAGCAGCGACTCCAGTTCCGGGATCACCGTGAACAGGTCCCCCACGAGGCCGATGTCGGCGACTTCGAAAATCGGTGCTTCCGGGTCCTTGTTGACGGCCACGATCGTGCCGGCATCCTTGATGCCGGTGACGTGCTGTATCGCGCCGGAAATGCCGAACGCGAAATAGAGGTCCGGTGCAATGATTTTTCCGGTCTGGCCGACCTGCATGTCGTTGGGGCAGTAGCCTGCGTCCACGGCGGCGCGCGTGCCGCCGACCCCGGCGCCGATCTTGTCCGCGAAGTCGTAGATCAGCGCGAACTGCTCTTCGCTGGCCAGGGCCCGGCCGCCGGCAACGACGCGCGCGGCGCTCTGCAGGTCCGGGCGTTCTCCGCCCTCGATTTCCAGGCCAACGTACCGGGTGTGCTCCGCGGGCCCCGCAACGGCCGGTCTCGACTCGATGGCCGCAGCCCCGCCGCCGCCGGTCGCCTTCCAGCTCGCGGTGCGTGCCGTCGCGACGACCTTCGAACCTTCGGCGACGGTCACTTCGACGATCGCGTTGCCTGCGTAAACGGGCCGCTTGAAGGTTCTCGGGCCGCTCACGGCCATGATGTCACTGACCTGGTTGGCGCCCAGCAGCGCGGCGATGCGCGGCATCAGGTCGCGGCCAAAGGTCGTGGACGGCCCGATCACATGGCTGTAATCGCCGGCCAGCGCCACGGTTTCCGTCGCCCAGTTCGCGGCCAGTGGTTTGGCCAGGTGTTCCGCATCGACCGTCACCACCCGGCTGACGCCGTCCAGGGCCGCCGCCTGCGCAGCCACTTCCGCGACACCGTGGCCCATTACCGCGATATCGATGGTGCCGCCGATTTCGCCGGCGCAGCTGAGCGTCTTGGCCGTCGCTGCGTTGAGTTCCCGGCCGTCGTGTTCGGCGATGATCAGTATCGTGTTCATAACAGCCCCCTGTTCTTCAGTTCGCCCATCAGCTGGGCGGCGTCTTCGACCATGATGCCTTTCTCGCGCGGCTGCGGCGGCTCGTAGCTGCCGATTTCCAGGTTGCCCTCGACCGCGACGCCGAGGTCTTCGAGCGATACGGTTTCCAGCGGTTTGCGCTTGGCTTTCATGATGTCCGGCAGCTTGACGAAACGCGGCTCGTTGAGGCGCAGGTCGACCGAAACGACCGCGGGCAGATCGACCTCGACGGTTTCCAGCCCGACGTCCACTTCGCGGGTGACGCTCGCCTTGCCGCCGTCCAGTTTCACTTCGGAAGCGAACGTCGCCTGGGGCCGGTCCCACAGCGCCGCCATCATCTGGGCGGTCTGCGAATTGTCGTCGTCGATGGCCTGCTTGCCGAGCAGCACCAGTTCCACACCCTCGCGCTCGACGACCTTGAGAAAGGCCCGCGCGACGCTCAGCGGCTGCAGCGGCTCGCCGGTCTTGACCTGGATCGCGCGGTCGGCGCCCATCGCCAGGCCCGTGCGCAGCTGCTGCTGCACCTCGTCGCCGCCGGCCGAAACCACGATGACCTCGTCCGCATTGCCGGCTTCACGGATGCGCAGGGCTTCCTCGAGCGCGATTTCGTCGAACGGGTTGACGCTCATCTTGACGCCGTCGATGTCCACACCGCTGCCGTCCGGCAGCACGCGAACGCGGACGTTGTAGTCCACGACGCGCTTGATGCCTACTAAAATCTTCATTTTCGATCCTTGTGGTTCGTCTTCTGTGGCTTGTTACATGTTCTGGTAAATGGGACCGCAGCCGCCTTCCGGCGTCACCCAGTTGATGACCTGGTAGGGGTCCTTGATATCGCAGGTTTTGCAGTGCACGCAGTTGGCCGCGTTGATCTGCAGCGCCATCTGGTCACCCTCGCCGGTCATCTCGTAGACCTGCGCCGGGCAGAAGCGCGTGCAGGGATTATTGTATTCGGTCACGCAGCGGGTGGTACAGACCTCCGGGTCGATGATCTGCAGGTGAACGGGCTGGTCCTCGTCGTGCTCGGTGGTCGCGAAATAGACGGAAGCCAGCCGGTCGCGCGGCGGCAGGTCGCGCTCGACCCAGTGACGCTCGGGGGCGCTGTATTCGTCGACCTTCTTCAGAGCGGTGTCGTCGGCGTGCACCGCTGTGGTAACCGGCAGCTTGCCCAAGGTGACCGTCTCGATCGCGGCCCGGATGAAACCGCGCCAGAAGCCCTTGTAGAAGGCCGGCCGGATGTTCCGTACGCGGTGCAGTTCGCGCACGATCTCCGAGTCTCGAAGCTTCGCATCGAAGCCCTCGACGGCACCCGTTTCGGCGAGATGGTCGGCCGCCAGCATGCCGCATTTCATCGCCTGGTGAACGCCCTTGATCTTGGGCACGTTGAGCGTGCCGGCCGAGTCGCCGATCAGCAGGGCGCCGGGCATCTCGCACTTCGGCAGCGACTGGTAGCCGCCCTCGGAGATGGCGCGGGCGCCCGAAGAAAGGATTTCGCCGCCCTCGAGCATTTCCCTGACCATCGGGTGGTGCTTCATTTGCTGGAACGCCTCGAACGGCTTGAACTCCGGGTCCTGGTAGTCCAGGCCGCAGACGAAACCGATGGCGATGCGGTCCTTGTCCAGGTGGTAGATGAAACTGCCGCCGTAAATATGGCTGTCCAGCGGCCAGCCCGCGGTGTGCTGCACCAGGCCGGGTTGCGCCTTGCCGGGCTGCACGCGCCACAGTTCCTTCATGCCGATCCCGTAGGTCTGGGGGTCGCAGTCCGCGGCCAGGTCGTAGCGGGCGATCAGCCGCTTGGCAAGGTGGCCGCGCACGCCTTCCGAGATCAGGGTTAGCGGTGCGTGGATCTCGATGCCCTGCATGTAGGTGTCCTTGGGCTGCCCGTCGCGGTCCACGCCCATGTCACCCACGATGATGCCGCCGACCGCGCCGTCGGCGGTGTAGCGGATGTCGGCCGCGGCGTAGCCGGGAAAAATGTCCACCTCGAGCGCCTCGGCCTTCTCGGCCAGCCAGGCGCACATCGCCCCGAGGGACACGATGTAGTTGCCGTGGTTCTTCTGCTGCGGCGGCGTGGGCAGGCGCAGGCGCTTGCCGCCCGGCCTGAGCAGCCATATCTCGTCGCGTTCGACTGGGATGCAGACCGGCGGCGGCGTGTCTTTCCAGCCGGGCAGCAGTTCGTCCAGCGGCTCCGGTTCGATCACCGCGCCGGACAGGATGTGCGCGCCGACCTCGGCGCCCTTTTCGATCACGGCGACCGTGAGTTCAGGTTTCTTCTGCTTGAGCCGTATCGCGCAGGACAGGCCGGAAGGGCCCGCGCCGACGACGATGACGTCGTATTCCATGATTTCGCGTTCGGACATTGCTGGTCACCCGGGCTGGTGGCAGGAGCCCGTTATTATACGGGCTTGGGGCGTCGTCATGCAGGGTAAACCGGGGTTTGGCCGGGTGAGATCAGCTATCTTTCATGCCGCCTTCGATCCATGCCGGCAACTCGGCCATGGCGTACTCGTAACCGGCCTGCACGATACGGTCGAAGGCGCTGACCTCGGTCATTCCGAAATGGCGCACGGGCGGTTTCAGCAGCAGGTCAGCCTGCTTGCCCGCTTCGCGCATTTTCGCCATCGTGCCGAGCTCGGTCGCCTTGAGCATCACGGTGGAGAATCCGGGCACCTTGTAGCGGCGCGAGAAGGGCAGGTAGCGGCCGCGGAGCACGGCCAGCGCCGAGGGCATTTCATCGTAGTCGACTTCCACGCGGTCATGCGAGCCGAGTTCCACCGCGACGATCCGGCCGACCGGCTTGCGCTGCATGATATCGACCGGCAGGTTGTTGATGACCGCGCCGTCCACGGTCAGCCTGCGCCCGACGACCGCGGGCGGGATGATCCCCGGGATGGAGGCGCCTGCCCGCACGGCCGAGGCCAGGTTGCCGCGCTCGTGCACCATCAGGTCGCCCGTGTCGAGGTGACAGGACACGCAAAAAAACGGCGTGTGCAGGTCCTCGATGGGAAAGTCGAAGTACTGCCTGATCAGGCGGGTCATCCGCCGCCCGCGAATCAGCGATATCACGGGCAGCGTGAAATCGGAAAACGGTTTGCCACCGACAAAGCATTCCCGCGCCAGCCGGATCGCCTCGTCGGTGCCCCAGTGATTGGCGAGCGCCGCGCCCATGATGCCGCCGATGCTGGTGCCGCCGATCCAGTCGACCGGCAGGCCCAGTTCTGTCATCGCCTTGTAGACGCCCAGGTGGGCGAAGCCCCGCGCGGCGCCGCCGGCCAGCACCAGCCCGAGCGCGTTGCCCGAGATGATGCGTGCGATACGCCGGGTGTCTTCGACCCGGTCCTTGCGCAGGTGAACGTGGTAATCGGCATCGTGCGCTTGCAACCAGTCCGCGGTGCCGGTGTAGGGGCCTTCGCCGGGCTGGAGCAGGACCAGCAGGCGGCGCGCGACCGCGGCGCCGGCTTCGTCCAGCAGGCCGTCTTCCCAGGCATGGGTCTGCGGACGGGATTCAGCATCGGCGACCATCAGCACCATGTCCGACTGGCGCAGCGCGAACTGGGTCCAGGCGCGGTCCGTCGCGTTGCACTGGAACAGCACGAAGCGGTGACGGTCCTCCTGTTCGTGGATCCATTCGGCCAGTGCCGCGGGAACTTCACCGTGCACGCCGTGCTGGATGTCCGGCGCCCCCATTTCGATCAGGCGGCCGGGTGACAGCAACAGCGTCGGGCCCTGCCGGGCGAGCTCGGTATCCAGGCGCTGGCACAGTCCGAAGTGGCTGGCGCCCGGATCGAGGTTCAGGATGCACACGGCCTGCAGGTTGCGCGTGCTGGACTGCTTGCGGGCATGCTGGTGCTGGACCAGGGCGGCGACATTGGTCGCCAGTTTCATTACCAGCGCCGGGAAATCACGGGACAAGGCCTCGAAGTTTTCCCGGTCGATCGAAACCAGCAGGCTGTCGCGGATTGCCTGGACACCGACCGCGCGCGGCGCGCCGGTCAGCAGGCTCAGTTCCCCGATGCTGTCACCGGCGGTGATTTCATTCAGGAACGTGCCGCGTTCGCGGCCGTCCGGCGCCGCGGCCCAGGCCTGCAGGCGCCCGCGCACCAGCAGGTACAGCGCATCGCCGGGCTCGCCCTCGCGCATCAGCCACTCGCCGCCGCCCAGCTGCAGCATGCCGATCCGCTCCAGCAGGGGGTGGTCCGGCCCGACCGGGATGTCGAAGTATTGTTCCAGCGTCTGCCGGACGCCCCTTTCGCGCGCCCGGTTGTGGGGCGCGACGGTCATCGCGCGCTCCGCCGGCTGATATCGAGCTGCGTCTCGAAAATGACGCCGAGCGACTGCAGGAACTCGCTGAACCGCTGCTCGTCGTGTTCGTCGAACGGCTGGCCGTCGCGACGGTTGAGCAGCTGCGCCACGGCGAACACCTCGCCATCCATGTTCTTGACCGGCAGGCTCAGTATGGAGCGCGTCGTGTAACCGGTCTGCCTGTCGACGTCCCGGTTGAAACGGGGGTTCGCGTAAGCATCGTCGATTCGAATGGCTTCGCCGCTTTGCGCCACGGCGCCCGCGATACCGCTGCCGACCGGGATGCGGATCTCGCCCATCTCCTGAATATGCTCGGCCACCTTCAGCACGAGTTCGTCGCCCTCCCGCAAGAACAGCGATGCGCGGTCGGCGTCGAGCAACTGCGCCAGCTTGCGCGTGAACGCGAACAGGCCGCGCTCGAGCATGCTGCGAAAGGCCAGGTTGTTGCCCAGCGCGGTGGCTTCGAGGAAGCGTTCGGATTCGTCGGTGATGTCCTGCAGCAACTCGCGAAACTCGTTTTCATCCAGCCGGTCGACGATTTCGTCCAGCGGCTGTTTCTGCCGGTTGTCGGCCAGCATTTCCATCATGTGCCGGTTGTTCGCGATGACCGCGTCGGTAAAGCTGGTCAGGCGGCCGTCCTCCAGGTGGACGATGCGGTCGGCGATGTCCAGGATGCGGTTGTCGTGGGTCACCAGCAGGATGGTCGTGTCGTGCTCCTTCGCCAGGAATTTCATGCGCTCGACCACCTCGCGCCCCGACTTGCGGTCCAGTGAAGCGGTCGGCTCGTCGGCCATGACGATGGCCGGTTCCGCGGCCAGCGCCCGGGCGATGGCGACGCGTTGCCGCTGGCCGCCGGACAGCTGGCCTGGGCGGTGATGCAGGCGCTCGCCCATGCCGACCGCGTTGAGCATCTCGCGGGCGCGGCGCGCGTGCTCCCGCCGCGGGTAGCGGCCGCTGGAACGCACACCCAGCTCCACGTTCTGCTGCGCGCTCAGCGCGCCGAGCAGGTTGTGTTGCTGAAAGATGAAGCCGATGCGGCGGCGAACTTTTTCCAGCGTGGCGGGTTTCGCATTGCGCAGCTCGTTTCCCAGTACGCGCACGCTGCCTTCCTGAGCGGAGCGCAGAGCGCCGACCAGGGTCAGCAGGGTGGTTTTGCCCGAGCCCGAGGGGCCGGTCACGATCACGATTTCCCCGCTGCGAATCTCCACTTCGACGTCGAACAGGATCTGCTTGCGCAGTTCGCCCTTGCCGTAGGCGTGATTCAGGCCCGCGACGACGATCGGCGACGTGCTCATCAGAACACCTCCGCGGGGTCCAGCCGGCGCACCTTGCGCACGGCCAGCAGGGCGGAGATCGCGCACATCGCCAGGGTCAGCGTGAACACGGTGATCGCACGATCCTGGGTGATGTACAGGGGCAGGTTGGTGGCGCCGGCCGCCTTGCCGTAAAGCCACCAGGCCGCCGCAACACCGGGTATGTAGCCGAGCACCGCGAGAATCGCGGCCTGCTGCAGCACGATGCCCGA
>Ga0180429_10005124_pt1 | contig 10415 bp, 9 predicted proteins | sample SS_ome_FD_132428 | JGI IMG/M metagenome (GOLD analysis project Ga0180429, IMG submission 132428) | Hypersaline lake sediment archaeal communities from the Salton Sea, California, USA - SS_1_S_1 metaG | ecosystem: Environmental > Aquatic > Non-marine Saline and Alkaline > Hypersaline > Sediment ...
CGGGCGGGTGAGCCATGTGTGCTTGAACGACGACGTCGTGGAGGGCTTGGAGTTGCTCGACGCCCCCGCGTTCAGCGTGCAGTACCACCCCGAGGCGGCCGCCGGACCGCACGATGCCGCCTACCTGTTCGACCGGTTCGCCGCCCTGATGCAGCAGCAGCGCGCGGGAGTGGAGGCCTGATGTCACGACGGGCGGATATCGAATCGGTGCTGGTGATCGGATCCGGTCCGATCGTCATCGGTCAGGCCTGCGAGTTCGACTACTCCGGCACCCAGGCCTGCCGGGTGCTGAAAGCCGAGGGGCTGCGCGTCATCTTGGTCAACTCCAACCCGGCCACCATCATGACCGACCCGGAGTTCGCCGACGCCACGTACGTCGAACCCATCACTCCGGAGTACGTGGAGCGGATCATCGCCAAGGAGCGCCCGGATGCGCTACTGCCCACCCTGGGCGGGCAGACGGCCTTGAACACCGCGATCGCCTTGCACGAGTCCGGTGTCCTCGCGAAGTACGACGTCGAGTTGATCGGCGCCGATGTCGATGCGATCGAACGTGGCGAGAACCGGGAGAAGTTCCGCGAGATCGTGGAATCGATCGGTGGTTCCAGCGCACGCTCGATCATCTGCCACAGTCTCGAGGAGTGCTTGTCCGCCACTGAGGAACTCGGCTATCCGGTGGTGGTGCGTCCGTCGTTCACGATGGGTGGTGCCGGTTCGGGGATCGCATACGACCCCGACGATCTCGCGCGCATCGCCGGCGCCGGGCTGCAGGCCAGCCCCACCACCGAGGTGCTGCTCGAGGAATCCATCATCGGGTGGAAGGAATACGAACTCGAGTTGATGCGCGATCGCAACGACAACGTGGTGGTCGTGTGCTCGATCGAGAACCTCGATCCGATGGGTGTGCACACCGGGGACTCCATCACCGTCGCCCCCGCACTGACTCTCACCGACCGCGAATACCAGCACATGCGCGATGTCGGTATCGCGATCATCCGTGCCGTCGGAGTCGACACCGGCGGATGCAATATCCAGTTCGCGATCAATCCCGACGACGGTCGGATGATCGTGATCGAGATGAACCCGCGGGTGTCGCGCTCTTCGGCACTGGCATCGAAGGCCACCGGTTTCCCGATCGCCAAGATCGCCGCGCGCCTGGCCATCGGTTACACCCTCGATGAGATCCCCAACGACATCACTCGGGAGACCCCGGCCTCCTTCGAGCCGACGCTGGACTACATCGTGGTCAAGGTCCCGCGTTTCGCCTTCGAGAAGTTCCCGGGTGCGGACACCACGCTCACCACCACGATGAAGAGTGTGGGCGAGGCGATGGCGATCGGCCGTAACTTCCCCGAGGCCCTGCAAAAGGCGCTGCGATCCATGGAGCGACCATCGGCGATCTTCGACTGGCCGGCGGATCCGGCCGGTGTCGATGTCGCGGATTCACTCGAGCGCATGCGCCGCCCACACGACGGCCGACTGTCACTGGTGCAGCAGGCGCTGTGGCAGGGCGCGGGGATCGACGCCGTCTACCAGGCGACCGGTATCGATCCGTGGTTCCTCGATCAGATCCAGCAGATCAACGAGTGCGCCGATCACCTGCGATCGATGGAGGCACTGGACCGGGAAGCGGTGTTCGAGGCCAAGCGCTTGGGCTTCAGCGACCTGCAGATCGCACGGTTGCGTGGGCTGAGCGAGGACGAGGTGCGCGAACTGCGCCACGAGTGGGGGATCCGACCGGTCTACAAGACGGTCGACACCTGCGCCGCGGAGTTCGAAGCCAAGACCCCCTACCACTACTCCGCCTACGATCACGAGGACGAATCCGACCCTTCGGATCGCTCGAAGGTGATCATCTTGGGTTCGGGGCCCAACCGCATCGGTCAAGGCATCGAATTCGACTACTCCTGCGTGCACGCCGCACTCGCGTTGAGCGATGCCGGCTTCGAGACCGTGATGGTCAACTGCAACCCCGAGACCGTCTCCACCGACTACGACACCTCCGACCGCTTGTACTTCGAGCCGCTCACTTGCGAGGACGTCCTCGAGGTCGTGCACGCCGAAAGTAGGCGCGGAACCGTCGCCGGGGTGATCGTCCAACTAGGCGGTCAAACACCACTGGGCCTCGCGCAACGCCTCGCCGATGCCGGCGTCCCGATCGTGGGCACCAGCCCCGAAGCGATCCACCTAGCCGAGGAACGCGGTGCCTTCGGACAGGTTCTCGCCGAAGCCGGGCTACCGGCACCCGATCACGGCACGGCCCGCTCCTTCGCAGATGCCCAGGCGATCGCGGCCCGCGTGGGCTACCCGGTCCTCGTGCGCCCCAGCTACGTCCTCGGTGGTCGCGGCATGGAAATCGTCTACGACGACGCCATGCTCGCCGACTACCTGCAGCGCTCGACCGATGTCACCGCCGAGCATCCCGTCCTGGTGGACCGGTTCCTCGACGACGCCATCGAGATCGACGTCGATGCCCTGTTCGACGGCACCGACATGTACCTCGCGGGCGTGATGGAACACATCGAGGAGGCCGGGATCCATTCCGGTGATTCAGCCTGCGCGCTGCCGCCGATCACCTTGGGCGCCGCCGACATCGAACGCATCCGCGAGTCGACCGAGGCGATAGCAAAGGGCGTTGGCGTACGCGGCTTGCTGAACGTGCAGTTCGCCCTCGCGCAGGACACCTTGTTCGTCCTCGAGGCCAACCCCCGGGCCTCGCGCACTGTGCCGTTCGTGTCGAAGGCGACCGGAGTGCCAGTCGCCAAGGCTGCCGCCCGCATCATGCTCGGTGCGAGCATCGAGGAACTGCGCTCGGAGGGGATCTTGCCGGCGCACGGCGACGGTGGGGACATTCCTGTCGGCAGTGCGATCGCGGTGAAGGAGGCGGTACTGCCCTTCGGGCGGTTCCACGGAGTCGACGCGGTGCTCGGTCCGGAGATGCGCTCCACCGGCGAGGTCATGGGGATCGACGATTCCTTCGGTGTCGCGTTCGCGAAATCGCAGCAGGCCGCGTACTCCGGCGGGCTGCCCATGCGCGGCAACGCCTTCGTATCGCTTGCCAATCGGGACAAACGGGCCGCGGTATTCCCGATCAAGCGGTTGGCCGACCTGGGCTTTTCCATCTACGCCACCGCCGGCACCGCGGATGTGTTGCGGCGCAACGGAGTCGATGCGCAGGTGCTGCGCAAGCAGCATGAGGGCCCGGCTGCGGATGGCACCCCGACCACCGTCGATGCCATCCTCGCCGGCGATATCGACCTGATCGTGAATACGCCCTACGGGGTGGGGCCCCGCGTCGATGGCTACGAGATCCGGGCCGCCGCGGTGATGAAGGGCATCCCGTGCGTCACGACGGTGCAAGGATTGAGCGCAGCGGTGCAGGGCATCGACGCACTGGCCGAGACCGAACCGGGAGTGCGTTCCCTGCAAGAGCACGCGGCCGAGATGCTGCGGATGAGGCGCGGCGCTTCGCCGGAATCGGAAGGGGCGATGCCCTGATGGCCGAGCAAGTCAAGTCCGAGATCTTGGACAACCGTCGCGCCGGTGACTACCACGTGCTGTCCTTGACGGCGCCGGGTATCGCGGAGGTGGCCAAGCCCGGACACTTCATCACCTTGTCCATGGGCGGCGATGAGACCAGCATGGTGTTGCGTCGTGCCTTCGCGATCCACCAGGTGCAATCGCGCGGTGTCTACGGCGGCACCTTGGATATCGCGGTGTCGGTGCAAGGCCGCGGCACGCAGTGGCTGGCCGGTCGCCGTCGCCACGATGTGGTCGATCTCGTCGGCCCGCTGGGCAAGCCGTTCTCCCTGCCCAAGCAGGGGGTGTCCTGCGTCCTGGTCGGCGGCGGGTACGGCAGCGCGCCGCTGTTCATGTTGGCGCAGGAACTACGGGACCGCGGTTGCCGGGTGGACATGGTCATCGGCGCGGCCACCGAGTCGCGGTTGTTCGGGGTGCTGGAATTGAAACGCCTCGCCTCCGCGCTGACCATCACCACCGACGACGGCTCCGCCGGCGTCCAGGGCCGCGTGACCGACGTCCTCGACGATGCTTTGGAGCGGGCCCGCGCCGATGTCGTCTACGCGTGCGGTCCCATGCCGATGCTCTCCGAGGTCGCCCGGATCGCCACCAAGCGTCGGGTCTTCAGCCAGTGCGCCGTCGAGGAAGCGATGGCCTGCGGCATCGGCGTGTGCATGACCTGCGTGCTGCCGGTGATCGGCGACGACGGCATCACGCGGATGGTGCGTTCGTGCGTGGAGGGCCCGGTCTTCCGCGGCGACCGGGTGCGCTGGGCCGACGTCCACACCATCCCCGACGACGCATGGGGTGCACTGGGGAACGATGATCGGGGAGTGGGTCGATGAGTCGAGCGTTGATAGCGCACGGACCGCGTGGATCCGATGGGGATAGCCCGGGCGCGCGGGTGGACATGGGGGTCGATCTCGCCGGGATCGCGCTGCCCAGCCCGATCCTGACCGCCTCCGGCTGCGCCGCCGCGGGGCGGGAACTCGACACCTTCGTCGACATCACCACACTCGGTGCGGTCGTCACCAAGAGCATCATGATGCGCCCGCGTGCCGGTCGGGCAACGCCGCGGATGTCCGAGACACCCAGCGGCATGCTGAACTCGATCGGGCTGCAAGGACCGGGCGTGGATGCCTTCATCGAGAACGACCTTTCCTGGCTGGTGCAGCGCGGGGCGCGCACCGTCGTCTCGATCGCGGGGGAGAGCGTGGACGAGTACGCCAAGCTCGCCGCGAAGCTCAAGCGGGTGGAGGGGATCTCCGCTATCGAGGTGAACATCTCTTGCCCGAACGTCGCCGACCGCGGTCAGGTATTCGCCTGCCGTCCGGAATCTGCGGCGCAGGTGATCCAGGCGGTGCGCCGCGGTAGCGATTCGCGAACGCCGATCTTCGCGAAGTTGTCCCCGGATGTCACCGACATCGTGGAGATCGCCGATTCGGTCATCAAGGCCGGCGCGACGGGCCTGTCCTTGATCAACACGCTGCTGGGCATGGTCATCGACACCACCACGATGCGTCCCGCGCTCGCCGGTGTGACCGGCGGGTTGTCGGGTCCGGCGATCCGCCCGGTCGCGGTGCGGTGCGTATGGCAGGTGCGCGCTGCCTTCCCGAAGGTGCCGATCATCGGCATGGGCGGCATCCGCAGCGGAGCCGATGCGATGGAGTTCATCCTCGCCGGAGCCGATGCCGTCTCGGTCGGCACCTCGGTGTTCAACGATCCCAGCGCCCCCGCGCGCATCCACCGGGAACTAGCCGACCTCGTGGCCGGTGGCGGGTTCACCCGGCTAGCGGACATCGTGGGTCGCGCCCACCGCGAACCCGAGCCGATCGTGCTCGACGAACCGACCGAACTCGATGACTGGGACTTCATCACCGAGGAGCGTCCGTGACCTCAGGGGCGAGACGCGATTCGGCCTTCGCGCCGATAGCCGTCGCCCTCGATGCGCCCGATGAACCCACCTTCGATGCGTGGGTGCGCGCGGTCGCACCGAGCGTGCGTTGCCTGAAGGTCGGGTTGGAGGTGTTCGCCCGCCAAGGCCCGCAAGCATTGGAACGCGCCCGCGAGCTAGCTGCCAGCGTCGGGCGCCATGACGTCGAGATCTTCTGCGATCTGAAGTTGCACGATATTCCCGCCACCGTCGGGAAAGCCGCCACCGCCTTAGCGCCGCTTGCGCCCACTTACCTGACCGTGCACGCAGCTGGCGGCCCGGAAATGATCGCCGCTGCGGTCGGGGCCTTGCCGACCACCCGCGTGACCGCTGTAACCGTGTTGACGAGTTTGGATGCCGATCAACTGAGCGCGCTCGGCATCACCGGCTCACCGGATCAGATCGTGCTGCGGTGGGCCCGATCCGCCATCGAAGCCGGAGCGCTGGCGCTGGTGTGCTCCCCGCAGGAGGTCGCCATCTTGCGCGCGCACGTCCCGGCGGACATCACGTTGATCACCCCGGGTGTGCGGCCGGCGGCTTCGGCAGCCGACGACCAACGCCGCACCGCCACCCCCGAACGAGCCCTCGCCGACGGCGCCGACCTGCTGGTCATCGGACGGCCCATCACCGGCCAGGAAGACCCCGCAGCGGCGGCCCGCGCCCTGGCAACGTCCCTGCTGCCATGAAGGTGCCACCCGAACGCACCACCGAGCAGCGCGCCCGGGCACGGCAGCGAGCACTCGATGCCCGTCGACGGCGCGCCGAGGCGCGGGCGGAGTTGAGCCAGGGCCGCTGGTCGCTGGCCGAGTTGTTGGAGCGTTGCCAGGAAGACGAGCACTACGGCGGTATGCGGGTGCGCGATGCATTGACCGCGCTGCCGGGCATCGGCGAGGTGCGCTCCCTTGAGATCATGGAGGACGTGGGCATCTCACCGACGCGACGATTGCGCGGCCTCGGCTCTCGGCAGCAGGTCGAGTTGCTCGAGCGCGTGGCACCGATCGAACAACGCCGAGGGCGCGCATGAGCGCCCCGCTGATCGTGGTGAGCGGTCCCTCCGGTGTCGGCAAGAGCACCGTGGTTGCCGAAGCGTTGCGCATGAACCCGGACATCTGGCTGTCGGTCTCGGCCACCACCCGGCCGCCGCGGCCCGGGGAAGTCGAGGGTGAGGACTACTTCTTCTGCGACGACGAAGCCTTCGCCGCCATGCGCGAAGCCGGGGAGTTGCTGGAGTGGGCGCAATTCGCCGGCAACAGCTACGGCACCCCGGCCGGTCCGGTCGCCGCCAGCCGGGCCGCCGGTCGACCGGTGCTGCTGGAGATCGAGGTGCAAGGGGCGCGCCAGGTTCGAGGGGCCGTCCCGGATGCCACCTTGGTGTTCTTGGCCCCACCGAGCGAGGCGGTCCTACGCGAGCGGCTCATCCGGCGGGCCACCGAGGATCCGGCGGCGCTCGAGCGCCGGCTGAGCGCGGCGCACGAGGAACTCCAGGCCGCCGGGGAGTTCGACCACGTGCTGGTCAACGCCGACGTCTCGCAGTGCGCCCACGCCTTGCTAGACTCAGCGGGCTTAACCGCACGGGACTGAACGTCCCCGGCCGGTACATCCGAAACGAATGAGGCAACCCCTGTGACTTCGCAACCCGAGGGCATCACCTACCCCTCCATCGACGATCTGCTCGAGAAGACCGACTCCAAGTACTCCCTGGTGTCCTACGCCGCCAAGCGGGCCCGGCAGATCAACGCCTACTACTCCCAGCTCGGCGAGGGCCTGCTGGAGTACGTCGGGCCGCTGGTGGAGACCTACGTCCAGGAGAAGCCGCTGTCCATCGCGATGCGCGAGATCGACGCCGGCCTGCTGACCGCCGAGCCCTTCGACCCGGCCGAGGAAGCCGCCGCGCAGGCCAGTGCCGGTGCTGGCGCGCCTTCGGGTGAGCCGCTCGCCGCGGTCGATCCGTTCGCCGCCCCCGAGGAAAACGAGTAGGCGGGTCGGTTTCGTGCCATGACCCGGGTCGTCCTCGGCGTCACCGGCGGTATCGCCGCCTATAAGGCGGTCGAGATGCTGCGCCTGCTGCGCGAGAGCGGTCACGACGTCACCGTCGTACCCACCGCCGCCGCGTTGCGCTTCGTCGGCGAACCCACCTGGTCGGCGCTGTCCGGTCGACCGGTTGCCACCGATGTGTGGTCCGATCCGCAGGCGGTTTCCCATGTCGCGATCGGCAAGAGCGCCGATCTGGTCCTGATCGCCCCGGCCACCGCCGATTTCCTCGCGCGCGCAGCGCACGGCATCGCCAGCGATTTGTTGACCAACGTTCTACTGACTGCCACCTGTCCGGTGCTGATCGCCCCGGCGATGCATACCGAGATGTGGCAGCACCCGGCCACCCAGACAAACGTCCGCCTGCTGCGCGAACGCGGAGCGATCGTCCTAGAACCCGCCGTCGGTCGACTGACGGGCGCCGATTCCGGGCCGGGTCGGCTGCCCGAACCCGCCGCGATCGTCGAGACGGCTCGCGAAGCGCTGCGGCGATCGGCCGGTTATCAGGGCGAGCAGGATCTGCTCGGCAAACGGGTGCTGATCAGCGTCGGCGGCACCCGCGAGCCCTGGGACGACGTCCGCTACCTGGGCAACCGCAGCAGCGGCCGGCAGGGCTTCGCGTTGGCGCGCAGCGCGTTGGTGCGCGGTGCGCAGGTGGATCTGGTGATCGCCGATGTCCATGCCCAGGCGCCGGCGGGCTGCTGGTCGGTTCGAGTCTCCAGCGCCGAGGAGCTGCGCGAGACGATGCACGCCACCATCGCCGAACGGAACCCCGACATCGTGGTGATGGCGGCCGCCGTCGCGGACTTCCGCCCGATTCCCGATCCGCGCGGCAAGATCACCAAGGAATCGCTGGATACCGCCGCGCCGGAACTGCGCCTCGAGCGCACCACCGATGTCCTCGCCGAACTCGTCGACAAGCGCGGCTCGCTGCCCTCGCCGGTGATCGTCGGTTTCGCCGCCGAGGTGCCCGAGGCCCACGAGTCACTCGAGCAACGCGCGCTGGCCAAGATCGCGCGCAAGGGCTGCGATTACCTGGTCGCCAACGAGGTCACCGGCGGTGCGGTGTTCGGGGAATCGAGCACCTCGGTACTGATCGTCGACAACGAAGGGGTGCGAGCGCACCTGACGGGTGTGGACAAAGCGGCGGTGGGCCACGCGTTGTGGGACACGATCGCCGGTCATAGCCCTCGCTAGACTGACGCGACCTTGCGGGGGAGTTCCCCATCTCCCCGTGTTCACGATCGAGGGAGTGTTGTGCCGCACCGCCTGTTTACCTCCGAGTCCGTCACCGAGGGTCACCCCGACAAGATGGCCGACCAGATCTCCGACGCCATCCTCGATGACCTCCTGCGCCAAGACCCCCGTAGCCGGGTGGCCGTGGAGACGATGCTGACCACCGGTCAGGTGCACGTCGCGGGTGAAGTCACCACCGAGGGCTTCGCTGACGTCATGAACCTGGTGCGCCAGGCGGTCATCGGCATCGGTTACGACTCCTCGGTCAAGGGCTTCGACGGCGAGTCCTGCGGTATCAGCGTCTCCATCGGTAAGCAGTCCCCGGACATCGCGCAGGGCGTCGACGACGCCTACGAGGAGCGCGCCGACGGCAGCGAGGATCCACTCGATCGTCAGGGCGCCGGCGACCAAGGCTTGATGTTCGGCTACGCGTGCACCGACACGGCCGAACTCATGCCACTGCCGATCTCGATGGCGCACCGGCTATCGGAGCAGCTCACCGCCAAGCGCAAGGACGGCACGCTGGACTACCTGCGACCGGACGGTAAGACCCAGGTCACGATCCGCTACGACGAAGACGACCAGCCGATGGGCATCGACACCATCGTGGTCAGCAGCCAGCACTCAGCTGAGATCGACCTCGATAAGACCCTCATCCCCGATGTTCGCGAGCACGTGGTCAAGCCGATCCTGGAGACCTTCGACATCGATTCGCGCGACTACCGGCTGCTGGTCAACCCGACCGGCCGCTTCGAAGTCGGTGGGCCGATGGGCGACGCCGGGCTGACCGGACGCAAGATCATCGTGGACACCTACGGCGGCATGGCGCGCCACGGCGGCGGCGCCTTCTCCGGCAAGGACCCCTCCAAGGTCGACCGCTCGGCCACCTACGCGATGCGCTGGGTCGCCAAGAACGTGGTGGCCGCGGGCCTAGCCACCCGCTGCGAGGTGCAGGTGGCCTACGCCATCGGCGTCTCCCACCCGGTGGGTGTCTTCGTCGAAACGTTCGGCACCGGCCTGATCCCCGACGAGATGATCCAAGACGCCGTGCTCAAGGTCTTCGACCTTCGACCGGCCGCGATCATCCGCGATCTGGACCTGCTGCGTCCGATCTACCGGATCACCAGCGCCTACGGTCACTTCGGCCGCCCGCAGGGCGTGAACGAGTTGCTCGACTCCGACGATCCCGCGACCCGCACCACCGTCGGCCCGACCTTCACCTGGGAGAACACCGACCGCGCGCAAGACCTGCGTGCCGCTGCGGGTGTCTAGCGAGACCCACGACGATCGGCCCGAGTCCGGGCCGGTGGACCCGATCGCTCGCGTGCGGGTCGAGCTCACGGTGCGTCACCTCGACCGGGACTTCGACTACCTGGTGCCACCGCAGTTTGATTCGGCGGCGGTGCCCGGCGCTCGGGTGCGCGTGCGCTTCGCCGGTCGGTTGCGTGATGCCTACGTCCTGGCCCGCCTGCCGCAAGCCGATGTGGCCGAACCCCGACCCATCGAGCGCGTGGTAGATGCGATCGCGCCGTTGACGCCCGAGACCTTGGAACTCGTCGAGCACACCGCCGACCGGTACGTCGGCAGTTTCTGGGACGTCGCCCGCGCGGCGGTGCCCTCCCGCCATGCCCGCGCCGAGAAGGCGGTGCTCGCCCAGGCCGTGCCCGACCACACAACACACCTACAACAAGTCAAC
>Ga0180429_10005127_pt1 | contig 10414 bp, 8 predicted proteins | sample SS_ome_FD_132428 | JGI IMG/M metagenome (GOLD analysis project Ga0180429, IMG submission 132428) | Hypersaline lake sediment archaeal communities from the Salton Sea, California, USA - SS_1_S_1 metaG | ecosystem: Environmental > Aquatic > Non-marine Saline and Alkaline > Hypersaline > Sediment ...
CAATGCCTCGGTGGCGCAGGCCAGACTCCTCTGCCGCCGCCTCGACGCGTTGGAAAAGGACTATGAGGTCAAGCTCTATCCCGAACGGGACCACGACCTGGGCCGGAAAAATCTCTATGGCGCCCTGCTCGATTTTCTCGAACGCCGCTTGAAATCACCCGAGTTCGAGAAAGAATCAACGCAAAATCCTCCCAAAAAATGAGCGGCCCTTCGGAAGGGAGTAAAAAGTTCCTCGAAATCCCGAACTGATTCATCCCACTTCGGCTCAAGTAATACCCCACCATATTACGAAAAATTCTTGAGGTCAGCACGTTAGGAATGGCCCTGCTCTCGGGAACGCTCCCGATGGCTCATTCCTGCCGCCTGCGGCGGCCGGCGTGTCGGCTCAGAAGCCTGTACTGATTCGTCTGACAGGCGCCTGTCGTCCAGAGAATGACGGCATTCGTTCTTGACTCATGACACCGAGGAGTATGTTCGATGATCAAGTTTCACAACTCGAGCTTGATGACACGATTCGCACTGACTCTCTTTCTGGCCGTTCTGATTCCGATCGGAGCGGTCCTTTCGATCTCCTACGCCTACAACAAACATCTCGTCGAAAAAAACGAGAAGAGCCGTCTCGGCGCCACGAGCGAAACCGTGAAAAACCGGATCGTGTCCTATATCAAGAACGCCATCGACTGCACCGAATTCCTGGCGGAATCGGGCAACGTCAAAGAGACGCTCGGCGGCGCGCTTTCGGATCGGATCGACGGATCGATGGGCGCCTACTTCAAGAAGTATCTCACCGCCAGCGATTACAGCAACCTCTACCTCATTCATGGTGCCGAGGGCCGGATCGTTTTTTCCGTCGCCGAAAGGGACGAACTCGGCGAAGAGCTGTCACGGTCGACTCACACCGATTCGGGACTGGCCGGCCTCTGGGCAAAAGTGGTGGGAACCCAAAAAGCGACGATGGTCGATTTTTCAGACCGCGGAGCCAAGGGCGTGCCGCGCGCCTTCGCGGGCGCCCCCGTTTTCGATGAGAGCGGCGCCGTCGCCGGTGTGGTGGCTGTCGAGATCGATCCCGACGCGATCAGTCGCACCGTGACCCTGTCGTCGGGCGGATCGCCGATGGGGGAGTGCTATCTCGTGGGGCAGGACCGCCTCATGCGGTCGGCGGCGCGTCTCGAACGGTCGGCGACCGTTCTGAAGAGGACCGTCGACACACCCATGATGGATCGCGCTTTCGAGGGGGCGTCGACGATCGAGAAAGGCGACGGCCTGCGCGGCGGCGAAGTGCTGAGCGCCAGCCTGCCCCTCCGCCTCGACGAGCAGTTGGGACTCGATTTCGACTGGGCGGTCATCGTGGAAGCCGAGTCGGAAGAGATCTATGCGGGCGTGAACAGTCTCGGTCGCGTTGTGGTGGTGATCGGTCTGATCCTCGCCTCCATCGCCTGCACGATCGGCTACTTTTCGGGCAGAAAGATCGTCAACTCCGTGAAGAGACTCTCCGAAAAAGTGGCCCTCATGGCTGACGGCGACCTGACCGTCGACTTTCCCGCCGGCCGAGGGGCGGACGAGATCTCGGCCCTCTCCGAAAATCTCCAGCAGATGCTCACCGCCTATCGCGGACAGATTCAGCAACTCACCGACGGGGCTCAGACCCTGGCCACGTCGATCAGCGAGATCTCGGGCACCGCGTCCCAGCTCGCGACGAGCGCCACCGAAACAGCCACCTCGGTCAAGGAGATCGCCACCACCGTGGAAGAGGTGCGGCAGACTTCCTACATCTGCAACGACAAGGCGAGCGATGTGGCCGAGAGGGCGGGCAAGACGACGGAGGTTTCCAACGACGGCCTCAAGGTCACCGAGGAGGCGACGGCCGGCATGGCGCGCGTCAAGCAGGAGATGGGCGATGTGGCCGAGTCGATCGTCAAGCTCAGCGCCCAGACGCAGAGCATCGGCGAGATCATCGGCGCCGTCAACGACCTGGCCGACCAGTCGAACCTCCTCTCCGTCAACGCATCGATCGAGGCGGCCAAGGCGGGCGAGTTCGGCAAGGGGTTCGCCGTCGTGGCGAGCGAGGTGAAAACACTCGCCGATCAGTCGAAGGAAGCAACCGAACAGGTCAAGACGATCCTGAGCGACATCCAGATCGCCACGAGCGAGGCGGTTCAGTCGACCGAACGGAGCGGCAATGCCGTGGAGAGCGGCGTGAGCGTCTCGTCGCTAGCGGGCAGCGCGATCGAGAGGCTCTCGGAAAGCATCTACGAATCGGAACAGGCCGCGATCCAGATCGCCGCCACGAGCCGCGAGCAGCTTGTGGGCATCGACCAGGTGGCAACCGCCATGGGCAGCATCGAGAGCGCCACCGGGCAGAGTGTCGACGGGATCCGCCACCTCGAGGATGCCATCGGAACATTAAACGGACTGGGACAGAGACTGAGAGAGCTCACCGAGCACTACAGGACGTAAGCCATGAGTTATGAACCCAAGATCCTCGCCTTTCTGTGCAACTGGTGCTCCTATTCGGCCGCCGACTCGGCCGGCGCCGCGCACTACTCGTACGCGCCCAATGTGCGCGTCGTGCGCGTCATGTGCAGCGGCCGCGTCGACCCGGAGTTCGTGACGCAGGCTCTCGCCGGAGGCTTCGACGGGGTCCTCGTCTGTGGCTGCCATCCGGGAGACTGCCACTACGTGAGCGGCAACTACCGGGCGCTCGGGCGATTCAGTCTTCTCAAGAGGCTGCTCGTCGACATGGGCGTCGAGCCGGAGAGATTCCGCCTCGAGTGGGTCAGCGCCTCCGAGGCGGAGCGTTATGCCGAGGTCGTTAACGAGATGACCGACCAGGTGCGCGCCCTCGGGCCGATCGAGTGGCCGACCCTCGACCGGGATGATTCGAGGACCGACGAAGAGTGTGATCGACTGGAAGAAAGAGAAAGCCATGAGCAAGTTGAAGGTGGGAATTTACTGGGGCGCGAGCTGCGGCGGGTGTGAGATCTCCGTCCTCGAAATCCACGAGAACCTCCTCGATCTTCTCGAGGTCGCCGAGATCGTCTTCTGCCCCTGCTTGATCGACTTCAAGTACAAGGACGTGGAAGCGATGCCCGACGGGTCGATCGATCTCTGTCTCTTCAACGGCGCCCTCCGCAACGAGGAGAACGAAGAGATCGCGCGGCTGCTGCGGCAAAAATCGAAGATCCTCGCCGCCTACGGCGCGTGCGCCACCATGGGCGGGATTCCCGGGATGGGCAACATGTACGGCCGGGAGGAGATCCTCGATCGGGTCTACCGGACGACGGAGTCGACGGTGAATCCTGAGGGCACCATTCCCGAGGGAACCACCTCTTTTGGCCACGGCGGCGAGTCGGCCCTGCCCGAAATGCTGCCGAGCGTCAAGGCGCTCCACCATGCCGTGCCCGTCGACTACTACATTCCCGGCTGTCCGCCCGTGGCCGATCAGGTCTGGGCGGTGCTTCAGGCCGTCGCCTCGGGCGCGCTGCCCCCGGCCGGCTCGGTTGTGGGCGCCGGTGACAAGGCCGTGTGCGACGAGTGCGCCTTCGAGCGGCGCGATGAGAAGGTGGGGGAGTTCAAGCGCCCCCACGAGTTCATTCCCGATGGGGAGAGATGTCTCCTCGAACAAGGCCTTCTGTGCATGGGGCCCGCCACGCGGTCGGGCTGCGGCGCCCAGTGCCTGTCGGCCAACATGGCCTGCCGCGGCTGCTACGGACCGGCCGAGGGAGTGGCCGATCAGGGCGCCAAGATGATCGGCGTCATCGGCTCGCTCATCGACTCTGAAGAGGAAGCGGTGATCGCCGGCGTCGCCGACAGGATCGCCGACCCGGCCGGTTTCGCCTACCGCTTCGGAATGCCCACCTCGGCGCTGGGACGAAAGAAATGCGGAAGCTCGAATCTCGAAACCAAGACCCCGAAAGGTTAAGCGATGAAAACGATCACAATTGACCCGATCACCCGACTCGAAGGCCACGGCCGGATCGATCTCTTTCTCGACGACGGGGGAGAGGTGGCCGACTGCTGTCTGGTGATTCCCGAGATCCGGGGTTTCGAAAAATTCGTCGAGGGACGGCCCGTCGAAGAGCTGCCGCGCATCACACCAAGGATCTGCGGCGTCTGTCCCGAGGCGCACCACGCGGCAAGCGCCAAGGCGGTCGAAGCGGTTTATGGCATGACCATTCCGCCCACGGCCGAGCTGATCCGCCGCCTGCAGTACAACGCCTTCACCGCCGCCGATCACGCCACGCACTTCTTCGCCCTCGGCGGCCCCGACTTCATCATCGGCCCCGATGCGCCGCCCGCCGAGCGTAATGTGATCGGCGTGATCAAGAAGGTGGGCGCCGATCTCGCCAAGAAGGTGATCAGGATGCGCAAGGAGGGCCACGAGGTGGCCCGCATGCTGGGCGGCCGGCAGATCCACCCCGTGGGAATGATCCCGGGCGGACAGTCGAAGGCGGTGACGGGCGCAATGCAGAAACGCCTCATCGAGATCGGCGAGTTCATGGTCGAGTTCAGCAGCCTCACGCAGAAGATCTTCGCCGACATCGTGCTCGCCGAGAAACGTTACGTCGACCTCATCCTTTCCGAGGCGTTCACCCAGAAGACCTACTCAATGGCGCTCGTCAACGAACACAACCAGCCCGATACCTACGACGGTTTTCTCCGGGTCGTCGATCCCGACGGCGAGGAGTTTGCCCGATTCCACCCTTCCGAATATCTCGATCACCTCGCCGAGCAGGTCGAATCGTGGTCCTATCTCAAGTTCCCCTTCCTCAAGGCGGTGGGATGGAAGGGATTCGAAGAGGGCAAGGATTCGGGAATCTACCGCGTGGCGCCCCTCGGAATGCTCAACGCGTCGGACAGCATGCAGACACCGCTCGCCCAGGCGGAGCGCGAAAAGATGTTCCACACCCTCGGCGGCAAGCCGGTGCACCAGACCCTCGCCTTCCACTGGGCGCGGATCATCGAGATGCTCCAGTCGTCGGAGCTCTTTCTCGGCTACGCGCGCGACGAGCGGCTCACCGATCCCCATGTGCGCGTCTTGCCGACCCAGACCCCGCGCGAGGGGATCGGCGTGGTCGAGGCGCCGCGGGGCGTTCTCATTCACCACTACTGGACCGACGAGAAGGGGATCGTGGAGCGCGCCAACCTCATCGTTGGAACGACGCACAACTACGCGCCGATCAACATGTCGATCATGAAGGCCGCCAAGGGCGTGCTCGCCGGCGGGGCCACGCCCGACGAGCCGCTGCTGAACACGATCGAGATGGCCTTTCGCGCTTACGATCCCTGTTTCGGCTGCGCGACCCATTCGCTGCCCGGGCAGATGCCGATGACCGTGAATATCTACGACGACCGCCGTGAGCTCGTCAGGAAAGTGCAACGCGACGGAAGGGAGCGGACCGATGTCTGAATCGAGGGATACAACAGCCAAGGTCAGGGTCTACCTCTGCGAGTGCGGGCCGATCATCAAGGACGCCATCGACCTCGACCGCATCGCTCAGCGTCTCGGCGCCGCCGACGGGATCGATAGCGTGTGCAAGCACGCCACGCTCTGTTCCAAGGAGGGACGCCAGTGGCTGGCCGACGACCTCGCCCGCCATTCCGACTGCCGCGCCGTCGTTGCCGGCTGCTCGCCGCGCGAACATGGCGCCACATTCATGGATGTCTGCCGGCAGGCCGAATTCAATCCCTACCTGCTCACCATGGCCAACATCCGCGAGCAGTGCGTCTGGGTGACCCTCGACCGGTACCATGCCGAGCAGAAAGCGGAGAGGATCATCAAAGCCGCCGCATCGCGCGCCACCAGGCAGCAGCCGCTCGAGGAATCGGAGATCGACTGCAACACCGACGCCCTCGTCGTGGGCAGCGGCGTGGCCGGTCTGACCGCCGCCCGCATGCTGGCCGACGGAGGGCGGCACGTGACGTTGGTGGAACGCACATCGGCAGTGGGGGGACGGGCCGCGCTACTGAGCGAGGTCTTTCCCAATCTCGAATGCGGATCGTGCATGCTCGAGCCCTTGCTCGACGATGTGCTCCATCATCCGAACATCGAGTGCCACACCGACAGCGAGGTCGACGAGGTGCTCGGATTTTTTGGCAACTACACGGTGCGCGTCCGCAAGCGCGCGCGGCGTGTCGATGTGTCGGCCTGCTACGGCTGCCGCACCTGTGTCGAGGCCTGTCCCGTCGAGGTGCCGAGCGCCTTCGACCACGGCCTCTCCACGCGCAAGGCGATCGACATCGCCTATCCCGGCGCTCTGCCCAACGCGACCGCCGTCGACGGAGCGCACTGCGCTCATGCCAAAGGCGAGGACTGCGCGCTCTGCACTGCGGCCTGCCCCTTCGGCGCCATCGATCTCGACGCGACGGACAGCGTGGTGGAACACAAGGTGGGGGCGGTGATCGTGGCGACGGGGGCCGAAACGGCACCGGTCAGCGACGACGGCGGCTCTTCGGGGAGCGTTCTCTCCTCAATGGCCTTCGAGAGGCTTCTCAACGCGTCGGGACCCACGGGGGGCGAAGTTTGCCTTCCCGACCGCGACGCGCCCCGATCGATCGCGCTCGTTCACTGCTCCGACAGCGCCGGCCGGGCGCCGGTGGAGAGGTGTTCGAAAGTCTGCTGCATGGCGTTCGCCAAGTACGCCCATCTGATCCATCAGAAATTGCCCGACTGCACGATCCACGAGTTTCTGTGGGACCGCTGCGCGGGGGGCAAGGGCTTTCGTGAATTCTGTCACGAGACCGCTCACGAAACTGGGCTGCGCCAGGAATGGCTCCGTCCCGGGGACCGGATCGAGGGTGTCACCCAGAACGCCGATGGCGTCACGATCGACTATACGACCGGCGGCCGCAAAGCGTCGCTCGACGTCGATCTCGCGATCCTGTCGCCGCCGCTCCAAGGGGCGAACGGATCGGAGACGCTCGGCGGCCTTCTGCGGATCGAAAGCGGAGAGCACGGGTATTTCCTCGAGGAGCACGGCCACCTGCGGTCGAGCCAGTCGCGCGTGGAGGGAATCTTTCTCGCCGGCTGCGCCCAGGCGCCGCGCACCATCGAAGAGTCGGCGTCTCACGGCGCAGCGGCTGCGGGCAATGTGCTCGCCGCCCTCGTGCCGGGCCGGAAGCTCGCTGTCGATCCGGCCACGGCGGCAGTCGACGAGACGCGCTGCGGCGGCTGCCATACGTGTGTGGCTGTCTGCCCCTTCGGCGCCGCCACATTCGACGAGTCGAATCGTGCCGCCGCGGTCAACAACGTTCTCTGCCGCGGATGCGGCACCTGCGCGGCATCGTGCCCCACGGCGGCGATCAGAGCGCACCATTTTTCCGATGAACAGATCGAGGCCGAAATCGCCGCTCTGGCCCAAGACGAAGAGGTCGTTTTGAGCCGGGGCGACGATGTCGCCTGACGATAGAGCAGAGTGCAACTCTAGTTTTTCTTCAAGGAGGTTATGTGATGGCGATTGTCAATCTCGATGCGCGGGGCCTCAAGTGTCCCATGCCGGTTCTCAAGGTTGTCTCCCTGGCACCGAAGATCCCTCAGGGCGATATTCTCGAGGTCGCTGGGGACTGCCCCACCTTCGAGCAGGATATACGTCGGTGGTGCGAACGGGAGAGCAAGACGATGCTCGCCGTGAACACCGACGGTGAGGGGCTCGTGATCAAGATTCAGTTCTAGTCCTCATAGAAGAAGGACTCGCTGACCGAGTCACGGCGCAGGGGCCGCATCCAGACCGGGTGCGTTCGAACGTTGCGCCGTGACTCGGTGTTTTTATTCCCGCCTGCGGCTTATTTGTTCCCGTCGCGCATGGTGCGCGCTTTCTCCAGCGCGAGGAGCGCCGCCGGCTCGATGGCGGCCTTCACCTTGGGAGTGCATTCCTCGGAAAGGGTGCGATCGTCGGCGATCTGCACGCCGATGATGGTGATCTCCCCCGGGACATCCTGCCCCATTTGGCGCGCCAGCTCCACCGCCGTTGGCAGATCGATCTCGTGGCCGGCCGAGAGGTGCGTGGCCGAGGTGAAGTTCTCCAGGGCGATCGGCACGATCTCTCCAGGCTCGCGGCCGGTGCTGTGCAGCGCGTCGACGATCACCGCATGGGTGTAGCCGTCGAGGAGGTCGAGAAGGCTGAACCCGGCGAGCTCGGCTTCGGTCACTTCGATGCCGGCGGTCTCGGCGGTGCTTGCCGTCGACTGCAGGATTTCGCGCGCCCGGCGCGCGGCGTAGATGCCGACACCGTCGTCGGTGAGGATGGTGTTGCCCAGTCCGAGGATGAGTACGCGGTTTTCTGTTTTCATTCGCACATTATAACCGGACAGGAACCGGCGATCACCTGCCAACTCTCTTCGGCCGTGGTTTGTCACGCAGGAGTCACGGGAGTGTTCGGCCTCCTCTCGGGTCTGGGAAGGGAATGACATTTGCTTTTTCTTTACTCTCGATCTCGGTTCTATATAATAATATTGGTCAATTAGTCCGAAGGGAAGGTACTCATCATGTCGGGCAAAACTCGAGTCCTCTGTTCCTTTGTGCCCCTTTTCTTTTCCCTCCTTTTTGCGGCCCAGGCCGCTGAGATTCATGTTCCCGATGATTTTCCAGCGATCCAGGACGCGATCGACGCGGCGGCGGCGGGTGATGTCGTTCTCGTTGCGCCCGGCACGTACATGGAAAACATCGACTTCAAGGGAAAGGCGATCGCCGTGCGCAGCGAACGTGGCCCTGGGGTGACGGTCATCGACGGTAATCAGTCGGGGAGCGTGGTGGTCTTCAAGAACGGCGAGGATGTCGACTCGATCCTCGATGGATTCACCATTCAGCACGGGACCGGATCTTCGACCATGTTTTTTGACCTGGCCGGTGGCGGGGTCTTCTGTGCGCAGAAAGCGTCACCCCTGATCCGCAACAACAGGATCCGCTGGAATTCGGCGAGCGGCGGCGGGGGGATCTTTGCCAACACGGCCTGCTTCCCGCAGATCACCGACAATCTCATCTGCGAAAACGAAGTGTTCGGCTCGACCGGTCTTTCGGCCGGTGGCGGTATCGCCTGCCTGTCGGCTCTCCATATCAGTCGCAATGTCATCAGCCGCAACGAGGCCGCCGACGGCGTGGGAGGGGGGATCTTCAGCGAGGGCGATTCGACGATCACCGACAACATCATTTGTCACAACGTGGCTTCCGACGGAGGGGGGATCGCCTGCGATCTCTGCACGCTCGTGGTGGTGAACAACACCATTGTGGGCAATTCCGCTCTCGGAGGGGGAGGAATCAGCGCGATCCTCGACTCATCGCTCACCGTCGCCAATACGATCCTTTGGGCAAACAGCGCCTGGTACGGGTCGGCCGTCTCCCTGGGGAACACGTGGCAGGCCTCGTACCTCGATATGGACTACTCCGACGTGGAGGGCGGCGTGGGATCGATCTATCTCGCGCAGGGGTGCGGCATGAACTGGGGCGCGCACAACGTCGACAGCGATCCCCTCTTCGTCGAACCCGGCCGGCAGGACTATCACCTCACCTTCTACTCTCCCTGCAAGGATGTCGGGGACGACGGAGCCGCGCAGAGCGTCGTTGATTTCGAGGGCGATCCGCGCAGTGCGTTCGGCAGGGTCGACATGGGCGCCGACGAGTTTTCCTGCCATCTGTACTGCACGGCGGATAGCTTGGTGCCCGGCTCAATGGTTGATTTCAAGGTTGCCGGTGAGCCGGGGGAGCCTGTGACCGCAGGGCTGGGCGCGGGTATTCTCGACCCTCCCCGGCCGACTCTGTTCGGCGATCTCTTCCTCGCCGATCCCATGGTGACCTTTGGCCTCGGCTTTGTCCCGGCGAGGGGAATCGTGGCCCGGACTGCCTTCGTCCCCGCTGGAACTCCCTCCTTCAAGCAGTACCCCTTTCAGGCTCTGGTGGGCGACGAGTTGTCCAATCTTCTTGTAATCACCGTGGAATAGGTTGGGATCTGAGGACTTGAAGCACTGGACGACTCGATGACAAACACCACGCGGCGTCAGTTTCTCAAAAGCTCCATTGCGGCGGGATCGGCGATTGCCCTTTCCGGGCCGAGCGCCCTCAGCCGACGGGACGAGAGACCCCGCAAGCGGCCCAATCTCGTTTTTGTTTTTCCCGACCAGATGCGCGGCCAGGCGATGGGATTTCTGAAGGAAGATCCTGCGCTGACACCCTGCCTCGATCGGTTTGCGTCGGAGAGCGTCGTCTTTACCCAGGCAGTGAGCAACTATCCGGTCTGCAGTCCTTACCGCGCCATGCTGATGACGGGCCGCATGCCCCACGCCAACGGTGTTCTCGCCAACTGCAACAGCAACGGCGCCGCCTACGGCTACGAGCTCTCCCAGGGCGCTCGCTGCTGGTCGGATCTGCTCCGCGACGAGGGATACAGCCTCGGCTATATCGGCAAGTGGCATCTCGACTCGC
>Ga0180429_10005129_pt1 | contig 10411 bp, 4 predicted proteins | sample SS_ome_FD_132428 | JGI IMG/M metagenome (GOLD analysis project Ga0180429, IMG submission 132428) | Hypersaline lake sediment archaeal communities from the Salton Sea, California, USA - SS_1_S_1 metaG | ecosystem: Environmental > Aquatic > Non-marine Saline and Alkaline > Hypersaline > Sediment ...
CTAACGCCTGGCGCCTAACTCCTCCGGAGTGGGGTAAGAGAAATCTTCAACGCCAATCTTACGCTGATACTATTGGTTCAGCTGACTGCGGTAATGGCTCGGCGAGCGCGGCTCGACAAAAAGATGCGCAAAGTGTACGAAAACGTGCATGCGAAGGATGTGGGCTTACAGGGCTACCGTGTTCGGTGCGGCGTTTCTGGTGTTTCAGATACAGCCCATGACGGCCAAAGCGCTGTTGCCGGGCTTCGGCGGCAGCTACCTGGTGTGGGGCGCCGGCATGGTGTTCTACCAGGGACTGCTGCTCCTGGGGTATGTTTACGCGCATTTCGTTCAGCGCCGCTTCGGGGTGGCCCGTTACGCGAGGCTGCATTGGATACTTCTGCTCGCGGCGGCGGCTTGTCTGCCCCTGCGGTTCGATCGGCCCTCGCCGCCGCCGGGTCTGCCGCTGGCGGCCGGCGTCTTTGTGCACCTGTTGCTGACCGTCGGACTTCCTTTTCTGACGCTATCGACAACCAGCCTGCTGCTGCAGCGGCGGCTGTCGGTTTCCGATCTGCCGGAGCGCGAGAATCCCTACGTTCTCTATGGAGCTTCCAACCTGGGCTCTATGCTGGCCCTGGTGACTTATCCGACCGTGTTCGAGCCGCTGCTGGGGCTGGAGCAACAGCGCGCGGCCTGGTGGGCGGGATACGCGGCGGTAGTCGCGCTGCATGCTTTCTGCCGCGGCGGCGCCTTCCCGGGATCCGCTCCGCCGGAACGGTGCGGCAATCTACCTTTCCGCCTGCCGCTGGGATGGTTCCTGCTCAGCGGCGGCGCATGTGCTCTGCTTGTGGCCACCACCAACGTTATCACGCTGGACGTGGCGGCCGTGCCGCTCTTGTGGGTCTTGCCACTGATTCTCTATCTGTCGGCGTTCGTTTTGACCTTCAGCGCGCGTCCCTGGTGCCCGCCTTGGGCGCGGGGATTCCTTCCCTGGGCGGTGATTCTAGGGATTCACCTGCAGTTGATGCTGCAGTTCAGGCTGGCGTTGCCGGCGTGGCTGCCGATCGCCGCGTATCTGCTCGTGTTGTTCTTCGTCTGCCTCAACTGCTGCGACCGGTTGATTCGGCGCAAGCCGGACGATCCGCGTCATCTCACGTCGTTCTATGTCGCAATCGCCCTGGGCGGCTTCTGCGGCAGTGCTCTGGTGAGCTGGGTTGTCCCGGTCTTCAGCCGTTCCCTGGCGGAGTACCCGCTGGCCTTCGCAATTGTTGCGGCGGCCCTGGCCGTTATACGCGACCGCAACAGAGGCAATTGCGATCGGACTCGGCGGAAATGGATCGAGACGGCGGTTTGCGTCACCATTGTCGGCGTTGCCATGGGCGTGATACCGCCGCTGGCGGGCCGCTTCACCGGAGGGGGCGAGAGCGCCCTGCGTCCGCTGGCGCTCGTTGTCACCGTTCCCGTGGCGCTCGCCCTGCGCCTGGCGGCGGGAAGGCCGTGGCAATTCGCGGTGACGCTCGCGGTTGTGCTGCTCCTGTTGGGCCGGGTCGAGGAACGGGCGGCCGGCGCCGCGTCGGTCCTGAGATTCCGTAACTACTACGGTATCTACAAGGTGCTGGAGAAAGACAACATGCGCTATCTCAAGCACGGCACAACCCTGCATGGGCGCCAGTATGTCGCCGGACCTGCCGTGAAAACGCCTCTGGCGTATCATCACCCCACCACGCCGGTCGGCGAGATAATGACGTCGCCGCGTTTCGCATTCAAGCGCGTCGCCATGATCGGTCTCGGCGCCGGCGCGCTGGCGACCTACATCGACGCCGGCCGGTCCCTGACCATATACGAGCTGGATCCGGACAATCTCGCGGTGGCGGAGAGTTACTTCACGTACCTTTCGCTGGCGCGCGGACGAGGCGTGAAGCCGCGCTTTGTGTGGGGGGACGGACGCGTTTCGCTGCGGCGGGAGACGTCCTCGTCCTTCGATCTGCTGGTGATCGACGCCTTCAGCAGCGGTTCCATACCGGTGCATCTCGTAACGGTCGAAGCTTTCCGTGAGTACTTCAGGGCGCTGGATCCGGACGGTCTGATTCTGCTCAACGTTTCCAGGAAGGTCCTGGATGTCGTGCCGGTTGTCTACGGCACGGTGCAAACCGCCGGCGGCTTCGCCTGCGAGAAATCCAACGTCGGCCGCTGCCACCCCGACGCCGATGAAACGCGCTGGATGGCAATCTCCGCGGACCGGGCATTGATCCAAGCTCTCGTGCGGGATATGCAATGGCAACCGGGCATCGGCAAGAAGGCGCGTCCCTGGACCGATCGCTACAGCAATATCTTCGGCGCATTGTTCTGATGGCCGAAGAATTCGTAAACCGTGTTCTTTGCTTCGAGAGCGGTTCCCGCTTTGGGGTGCGGCGGATTGACCCCGCTTTCACTTGACGGCGGGGGCGCTTGGTGCAGTGAAAGCGCTGCCAAGCCGCAAGTTGAAAAGAAGAACAGGCAAGATTGAATACCTGAGTCGGTTATCGTTTCGCGCGGATACGGTAGAACAGCGTCCGGTTCGTCGTGCCGAGATGGACGCGGACAGTGTGTTTAATGGATGATTGTTGATTGCTTGATCCGTCCTTATTCTCTGGTTTTGCCGGGCGAGGCCTGCTACCTTTCGCCTATGCTTCCCATGGCGTTAAGGGCGGCGATGGAAGGATTGCGGGTCGGGTTTCACGGAAATGAGCGCTGAAGACAAGCCAAAGACGGATACGGGTCGGATTCCGGAAGATTACTTCCGCGCGCTGTTCGAAGCCGGCCGGCGCGGCGACGCACGCGAGGAAAGTTTCTACGGTCCGCTCGCGGCGCTGACCGAGGCGATGGCCGGGCTGCACGATAAAAACGGGCTGCACGTGACCACGCTGCCCAAGCAGACCGAAGCCGGCAACCCGGACTTCCGCGTGTGGGACGGCCGCGCGCGCATCACGGGCTACAGCGAGGCCAAGAAACCCGGCATAAACCTGGATCAGGTCGAGACCTCGGATCAGCTCAAACGTTACCTCCACACGTTTCCCAACGTGATCCTGACGGACTTTTACGAGTTCCGCCTCTACCGCGACGGGCGGCGCCTGGAACGCGTCGTCGCGGGCCAGTCGTTCGTGCCCGGAACGCTCAAGGCCCCCTCTCCCGCGCGCGACGCCGCGGGCCTGGGACCTGTTCGGCAAGTTCTTCTCTTTCTCGCTCCCGCGCCGGTTTACCGCCCGCACCCTGGCGGTCGAACTGGCCAAACGCACGCGCTTTCTGCGGGACGAAGTCGTGGCGCTGGAACTGCGGGAGCAGGAAAAGCAGGGCAAGGGCGACATCCTCGGCTTCTATCACGCGTTCAAGGAATACCTGATTGCCGATCTTTCTCTCGAACAGTTCGCCGATCTCTACGCCCAGACCGTGACCTACGGCATGTTCGCCGCCCGCACGCGCACGAAGACCGTGCCCGCCGCGTCCGCGGCGCAGGCAGGCGGCTTCGACCGACGCTCGGCGTTCGACCGCATCCCGCGCACGATCGGTCTGCTGCGCGATCTGTTTCAATACATCTCCTACGGTCAACTGCCCGAACCACTGGCCTGGATGACCGACGACATCGCCGAGGTGCTCGCCGCCGCCGACGTCAGGAAACTGCTCGATCAGTTCTACCGCGACGGCAAGGGCCGCGACCCGATCGTGCATTTCTACTAGACGTTCCTGGCCGATTACGACCCAAAGGATCGTGAACGGCGCGGTGTCTACTATACGCCCGAGCCGGTGGTGGGCTATATCGTCCGCTCGGTTCACGCCCTGGTGAAAGAGCGCTTCAACAAGCCCGACGGCCTCGCATCCGAGGGCGTCACTCTGCTTGACCCCGCCGCCGGCACCATGACCTTCGTGGCCGAAGCCGCGCGCGTCGCGGCGGAAGAATACGAAGGCAAGTACGGCGACGGCTCTAAGGCCGAATTCGTGCGCGACCATATCCTGGCCAACTTCTACGCCTTCGAGCTGATGATGGCGCCCTACACGGTCGGCCACCTCAAGATGTCGTTCCTGCTCGAAGAGCTGGGCTACGCGCTCGGCGACGACGACCGCTTCAAGCTCTACCTCACCAACACGCTCGAATTCGAGGATCTCGAACAGAGCGACCTGCCCGGCATGCGCTCGCTGTCCGAGGAATCGCACCTCGCCGGCAAGGTGAAGAAGGAACAGCCCATTCTCGTCGTGCTCGGCAATCCGCCGTATTCGGGCCACAGCTTCAACACCGGCGACTGGATTCGCGGGCTGATCGACGACTACAAGCAGGTCGACGGCCAACCGCTGGGCGAGCGCAACCCGAAATGGCTTCAGGACGACTACGTCAAATTCCTGCGCTTCGCGCAGTGGAAGATCGCCCAGGCCGGCGAAGGCATCGTGGCCATGATCACCAACCACGGCTATCTCGACAATCCGACCTTCCGCGGCATGCGCCGGAGCCTGATGAACACTTTCGACGAGATCCATGTGCTTAACCTGCACGGCAACTCGCTAAAGAAAGAGACCGCCCCCGACGGCGGCGAGGACAAGAACGTTTTCGACATCCGCCAGGGCGTGGCAATCTGCGTGATGGTGAAAGTAGGCCGCGCTTCCCCGAAGCGCAGGCCCGCCCCGACGCAGTCCACCGGGAAGGCAGAGGGCCTCGCCTTCGGGGAAGGCGGGCCTACCGTTCGCCACGCCGACCTCTGGGGACCGCGCAAGGGCAAGTACGACTGGCTCGATGCCCACCAGGTCGGCACTACCGGCTGGACGGATCTCGCACCCTCCTCGCCCGCTTACCTGTTCATTCCGCGAGACGAACGCGCCGCGAAGCGGTACGAGGCGTGGCCGGCGCTGCCCGACCTCTTTCCCGTCAACAGCGTCGGCATCGTCACCGCCCGCGACCATTTCGTGATCGACATGGACCTCAAGGCGCTCAAACGCCGCATAGAAACCTTCCGCAACGCGGACTTCAGCGACGAGCTGGTGGGCCAAATGCTGGGACTGAAGAACAGCGGAGCTTGGAAGTTGAGCAAGGCACGGCGCGCATTCCTTGCCGACGCCGAATGGGAACGCCGCCTCACTCGGATTCTCTACCGTCCGTTCGACACTCGGGAGTTCTGCTACCACGGCGAGTTGATTGAGCGCGGCCGCGAAGAGGTCATGGCCCACATGCTGGAGCCAAATCTTTGCATCGTATCGCCGAAACAGAACAAGGATGAATGCGGAGCGTTGGCATGCGAAACGCTTGGCGGCCACAAAGCCGTCGCCGCCTACGACATCAACTACTACTTCCCCCTCTACATCTACCCCGGCAAGACGCGCGACGATCTTTTCACGCTGGCGTCAGGCGGCGAGCGCGTGCCGAACTTCCCGGACTGGCTGCTTCCGCGGCTGAACGGCGCCTATGGAGGGACGGGTTCCACCCCGTCCATCACGCCCGAGGACGTCTTCCACTACATCTACGCCGTGCTGTACAGTCCGCCGTATCGCGAGCGGTACAACGAGTTTCTCAAGAGCGATTTTCCGCGCATCCCGTTCGCGGCGGACGCAAAGGCGTTTCGCGCCATGGCCGAGCTCGGCGCGGAGCTGGTCGCGCTGCACCTGCTGAAGAGTCCGAAGCTCGACACACCCGTCACCAAGTTCCGCGTGCCGGGCGACAACCGCGTCGCCAAGAACAAGGCCGGCGGCCGTCGCTACGACGCCGACGCGCGGCGCGTTTACATCAACAGGGAGCAGTACTTCGACAACATTACCGAGGAACTCTGGGCCTACCGCATCGGCGGCTACCAGGTGCTGGACAAGTGGCTCAAGGACCGCGCCGAACGCCGCCTTTCCCCCGCCGAGGTCAAACACTACTGCCGCACCGCCACCGCCCTGGCCGAGACCATCAAGCTGCAACGCCGCCTGGTGGAGGCATACGACGCCGCGGAGGAACGGACAATCGCGCCGGACGAGGCGCATCCGCAACCGGAGGCGGGTAGCGATCTTTCCGAGAGGCTGTAATTTGAACACGACAGCCATGCCGACAATCTCGACCGCATGTTGCTTTGACACGGAAGGGCGACAGTGTAGAATGGCCCATAGTGACTGACGGAGGGGCGGCGGGTGATTGCACAAGAGAAAGTGAATGAGGCCGCGGCGATTCTGCGGGAAGCGGCGCCACAGGCGACCATTTTACTGTTTGGTTCGCGTGGACGCGGCGATTCAAGACCGGACAGCGACTTAGATCTGCTTGTGGTCGAACCTCGGGTGCGGTCGCGGCGCAAGGAAATGGCCCGATTGGCCGACCTTCTGCGACCTTTACGTATTCCGGCTGACGTACTGGTGTTCAGTCGAGCTGCGTTCGATAAGTGGTCCCGAATCCCCGGGAACGTACTCTACCGCGCCGCCAAGGAAGGCAAGGTGCTTCATGCCGGTTGAGCGTGAGCAAGTCGCGTTGTTGTTGTCGAAGGCGGCGGAGGCTGAGTACGTCTTGGACAAGTTGCTCGGTGATGAAAATGCCCCCGATTCCGTCTACGGATTTCACGCACAACAGGCGACAGAAAAACTGCTCAAAGCCTGTTTGTCCGGCGCGGACGTCGATTATCCCTTCACGCACCGACTTGTTGAGTTGATCGATCTCGCGAGAGACTCGAATATTGACTTGCCGAAGGTTTTTGAAGACTTGAGAGACCTGACGCCGTTTGCCGTCGAATTCCGGTACGGTGTAGTACCTCCTGACGTTGAAGACGAGCCGCTTGACAAGAATGCCGTGAGAATCGCTATTCAGGAAGCACGGTTGTGGGTTGAAAGACGGAATCAAAAGCAGTTCTACAATCCGGCTTCAACCGAACCGGAACCATGAAAAGCAACATGTGGGCGCAGCGGGTTGCGTCATTCGGCGCGTTATTTTAAGGGCCGAGGAATTCGTAAGCCGCGGTCTTTGCTTCGAGAGCGGTTCCTGCTTTGGAGTGCGGCGGGCAAGCGAGCCAGCGCACTCCAAATGCTTCGTCATTCTCAGCCCGCTACATTCGATGCACAAGTTGTTGGGTCAGTTGAGTAGAGTAGCCCAGCCACGTAGTCGAAAATGGGATGACGGCAGCAGCCGCGGGCTGGTATTATACCCGGATGAACAAGGGTTGTATGCTCGCGGCAATACTCGCTGTTCCGGCGTTTCTTTCCTTAGCGGCGGAACAGCGACGTCTCTGGGAACCGGTGTCCGATACCCGCGCGGCGCTGAATCTCGGCGAGCCGCGGGTGCACCCTCTGCGCTTCAAGCTGTTCCGCCTCGACACCGCGGCGATGCTCGGCAGCCTTGAACGCGCTCCGGTCGAGTTTTCGGCTGCCGCACGCAAAGCACCGCATGAACTGGCCTTGCCGATGCCGGACGGTGTCATGGCCCGCTTCCGTATCGAAGAATCGCCGGTCATGCATCCGCTGCTGGCGGAAAAATACCCCGAAATCGTTACTTTCGTCGGGCGCGGCATCGACGATCCCTCGGCCGCCGCCCGTATCGACTGGACAATCCAGGGCTTCCACGCCCAAGTGCTTTCCCCGCGCGGTGCGGTGTACGTCGATCCCTATATCAAAGATGACGTCGAGCTCTACGCCAGTTACTACAAACGCGACTTCCGCGCCCCGGACAAGACCTTTGTGTGTCGCACCGAAGGCGCGCCGATTCCTGCCGCCGACGCCGCTCCTCAGGCCCCTGCCGGATTGATTTCCGGCGAGACGCTGCGCACCTACCGCCTGGCGTGCGCCGCAACCGGGGAGTATGCGCAGTTCCACGGCGGCACCGTTGCGTCGGCGCTTTCCGCCATGGTCACGACAATCAACCGCGTCACGGGCATTTACGAGACGGAGCTGGCGGTACGGCTGGAACTGGTGCCCGACAACGACGAGATCATTTTCACCAACCCGCTGACGGACCCGTACTCCAACTACGACGGAGCAGCCATGTTGAACCAGAACCGCCACACCATTAACTCGACGATCGGCCTGAACAGCTACGACATCGGCCACGTCTTCAGTACCGGCGGCGGTGGTATCGCCTCGGTAGGGGGTGTGTGCACCATTCTGCGCAAGGCTCACGGCGTGACCGGCAGTACCAACCCGGCAGGCGACCCCTTCGACGTGGACTACGTGGCCCACGAGATGGGACACCAGTTCGGCGCCAACCACACTTTTAACGGCGACTCCGGAAGCTGTGCCGACAACCGTTATCTCCTGACCGCCTACGAGCCCGGCAGCGGGTCCACCATCATGGGCTATGCCGGTATCTGCGGAAACGACAACCTGCAGGCCCACAGCGATCCGTACTTTCACTTTGCGAGCTTCCAGGAAATCTACTCGTACGTCTCGACCGGGGGCGGCGCCGGCTGCGCCGCCGAAGGCGCCACCGCCAACACTCCGCCCACGGCGAACGCCGGCCCCGCTTACGTTATCCCCAAGGGCACGCCTTTCACCCTGACGGCCGCGGGCGGCGACGACGACGGCGACAGCCTGCTTTTTGCATGGGAAGAGCGCGACCTCGGGCCGCAACGCGACGTCTCTGCGCCCGACAACGGCAGTAGCCCTCTTTTTCGAAGCCGGCCGCCGACCCCCGAGCCGAGCCGCACCTTTCCGCGACTCGTCGATCTGCTTAACAACACCGCGACTATCGGAGAAAGGCTGCCGACACGGGCACGCGCCATGCTGTTCCGCTGCAGCGTGCGCGATAACAGGTCAGGCGGGGGAGGCGTTGCGTCGGATGACGTAACCATAACCGTCGACGGCGAGTCGGGACCGTTTCGCGTTACGTTTCCAAACACGTCCATCGACCTTTCGGGCCCCCAGAATGTCGCCTGGGATCCCGCGGGGACCGCGGGGGCGCCCGTCAATGCGACAAACGTCAATATACTGCTGTCGACGAACGGAGGGCTTTCCTTTCCGATCATGCTGGCCGCGGGAGTGCCGAATGACGGCGTGCAGCCGGTCGTGTTGCCTGACCTGTCGACAACGGCGGCCCGCATCAGAGTCGAGGGCGACGGCAATATCTTCTTCGATGTCTCAGATGCCGACTTCTCCATAGAGCGACCCGATGCGCTGAGGGTCTCTCCGATCGACGATCTGGAATCGTCCGGTCCGGAGGGCGGACCGTTTACCCCGCAGTGCGTGGGCTACACCGTCAGCAACGCCGGTCCTTTGACGCTGGTCTGGACTTCGTCCGTCAGCGCGGCCATGGTGACGGTTTCGCCCCAGGGGGGGACCCTGCAGAGCGGCGCGGCGCAAAGTGTGCAAGTCTGCCTGGGTCCGCTTGCCGCTACGGCCGCCGCCGGGGAGTACGCGGAGACGGTGACTCTCAGCAACGCCGACACCGGCGCCGAACATACCCGCCGTGTTTATCTCGACGTCGTGCCCTGGGGCGGCCGGATACGATTCGCGTCTGCATCTTTCAGCGCGCGGGAGGGAACTGCAACGGCGACTGTTACGGTGGCAAGGGTGGACAGCGCTTCCGGCGCGGTCGGCGTGTCCTATGCCACGAGCAACGGCACGGCCGCGGCAGGCAGCGACTACCTGGCCGCGAGCGGAACGCTGAGCTGGGCCGACGGCGACACGTCGGCCAAATCCTTTACCGTTGCCATCGCCGACGATGACGAATTTGAAATGGGGGAATCCGTCGATTTGTTCCTGCATTCGCCGACCGGCGGGGCCGTCCTGGGAACACTTTTCAGGGCGGAACTTCTGATCGAGGACGACGACGACAACGACGCTTGCGGCGGCGCGCTGGTCATCGACGCCACGCCCTACAGCATGTCTCGCGACACTTCCGACGCTACTTCCGCCGGAGATCCGCGGGTGGGGTGCGTTACCAACTTCGGCAACGGCGTATGGTACCTCTTTGTGTCTCCGTCCAACGGGTTGCTGACGGTGAGCACCTCCGGCAGCGATTACGATACGGCGGTCGGCGTCTACACGGGCGCCTGCGGCTCGCTCACGGAGATCCTGTGTGACGACGACAGCGGGCCGGAACTCACATCGCTGCTCACGGTGGAAACCGCGCAGGGATGTTCTTACTACATTCTGGCGGGCGGCTACGAGGGGCGCGTCGGACTGCTGTCCATGAGCGCTGACTTCGGCCCTTTGCCGGACAACGACGGCGACGGACTGCCGGATAACGAAGATCCCGACGACGACAACGACGGAATGCCGGACGACTGGGAGAGCCTTTACGGTCTTGACCCTTTCGACGACAGCGATGCCGGGGAGGACGGCGACAGAGACCGCGCCAGCAACCTGGACGAATACAGGGCCGACACCGTTCCGACGAACACGGCATCGGTCTTGAAGATCCGCATCGGTCCGGGCGAAGGCGCGCTCGATCCCGCGCTCAGCTTTGATACGTCGACCGCGCGGACCTATTCGATCATATTCCGCACGAACCTGTTTTCAG
>Ga0180429_10005130_pt1 | contig 10411 bp, 7 predicted proteins | sample SS_ome_FD_132428 | JGI IMG/M metagenome (GOLD analysis project Ga0180429, IMG submission 132428) | Hypersaline lake sediment archaeal communities from the Salton Sea, California, USA - SS_1_S_1 metaG | ecosystem: Environmental > Aquatic > Non-marine Saline and Alkaline > Hypersaline > Sediment ...
CAGCGGGCCGCTACCTGGAGCCGCTGGTCAATCAGGTCGGTGACCGTGACCCGGGCTCCGGCGGTGCGGGCGGCCTGGGCGGCGAACTGCCCGATGGGACCCTGGCCGACGACCCAGACGTTGTGGCCCTGGCGCACGCCCATGCGGCGCACGCTGCGCAGGGCCACGCCGGCTACGCCGAAGAGGGCGCCATGGGCGCTCTCGACGTCGTCGGGGAGCTTGATGAGAAGGCCGTCTTCGGCGGCGACATTCCAGCTGCGATGCCCGACGTAGTCGCCGAGGTAGGCGCGGTCCCCGATCGCGAAGCGGGTGACGGCATGGCCGATGGCGGTAACCTCGCCGACCTGCTGGTACCCGTGCCGGCTGGGGTAGTGCCCGCCGCCGAAGCCGTGCTCGAACAGGAGGGCGTGGCGCTCGGTGCCGTTGGTGATGCCCGTGTACAGGGTCTTGAGGAGGATCTGGTCGGGCTCGAGTTCGGGTGGATCCCCCAGCTCAGCGATCCGCGCCTTTCCCCGTGCCGCGAACTCCACGACTCGATCAGGCATCCCTGTCCGCCTCCCGCACGGGCGGGTCCTGGCGCAGGACCAGCGTGGGCAGGTACTGCTCCTTCTCCATGTAGTAGTGGCCGGGGGTGTGACCGCCCTCGGGCAGGGTGCCCATGAAGGGGAAGATGAAGACCTCGCCGATGGGGTCGCAGCCGTGCTCCACGCCGGCCTCGACCATCCAGATGTCGCCCGCGCCGATCTCGAAGCTCGAGCTGACGCCGTCGCGGTCGATCATGTGGGCGGTGGCCCGGCCACCGGTGACGACCCAGGTCTCGTCGCTGTCGTGGAAGTGCATCTCCACGGGGTTCTCGGGGGTGAAGCGATAGGGCTGGGGCTGCTTGTACAAGGGCATGGGCAGGGCTCCGCGGTGTGCTGTCCGTCGCGGCCGACGCACTGTCGGCGCACTGGGCGCCGGCCGTGACGGGCGCCGGCCGGCGAGGGACGGGGAATGGCGGCCGGAGTAAGCTGGCAGCAACAGAGCTAGAACCGCAGCTGCCGCACCTTGTCGAGGTAGTACTTGTAGTCGTCGAGGGGCGTGCCCGGCGTGATGAGGTGGTCGGGCATGAGCACGAGACCGCCGGTCTTGAGCAGGTCGAGGTGGCGGTCGAACTCCTCGTCGATGGCGGCCCGGCCGCGCTCCAGGGCCAGCTTGTCGTACCCGCCGATGACGCGCAGCTCCTTGCCCCAGCGCTGCCGCGCCTCCTCGGGGGTGGCGCCCCAGGTGCCCGGCTCGAGTGGGAACATGACGTTGACGCCGGCCTCCATCCAGTTGGGGATGAGGGGGCGCACGTCGCCGTCCGAGTCCAGCCCGTACAGGTGGACGCCGTACTCGTCGAGCTTGTCGCGGATCTTGCGATAGCCCTTGGCCACGGCGCGGTCGAAGACGTCGGGGCTGACCAGGGGGCCCGACTTGCCGCAGATGTCCTCCCAGCCAAAGCCCATGTCGGGCACCACGCCCAGCTCGCGGGCGCGAGGCAGGATCTGGTCGATGCTCCAGCAGGTGAGGTCGGCCAGGGTGTCGACCATGTCGGCGTAGCAGTCGGCGTCGTCGAACATGAGGTAGCACATGTTCTCGACGCCCATCCAGTTGCGGATCCAGCCCATCATGGAGGCGGTGCTGATGGTGATGGGCAGGTCGCGCTCGTCGGCGGCGCGGATGTGGGCGTCCAGGTCGTCGGGCAACCGGGCCGGGTCGGGCTGCAGGCGCCTCTTGTACTCGTCCCAGTCGGCCGCCCCCTTGAGGGTGAAGTCGATGTAGTGGGGGATGCAGCTGGCGTTCTTCCAGTCCTGCTGCACTACCCCGTCCGAGGCCCGGAAGATGCGGTACTCGGGCGTGTCCTCGAGGGTCTCCTCCTCGAAGGCGGGGTAGAGCTGCAGGTTGGCGCCGATGCTGGTCCAGAAGGGGATGGCGTCGAAGTACTCGTGCTGGTTGATGCCGGCGGGCAGGCCCTCGCCCTCCCAGCGCTCGGTGGTCTCGGGCCAGCCGGTCCAGTGGATGACGGGCAGGCGATCGAAGTCGCCGTAGTGCATGATGCTCTGCCACAGAGCGCGATTCCCCACGTTTGCTTCCTCCGCGTTGCGTGCCGACGCGCCCGCAGGGGCGGCCGGTGGTGAAGGGCCTGAGGTGCAGCGACCCCGCTGCGGGGCGCCGCTGCCGGTAATGGTACTGCGAAACGGCGTTGGGGAGTAGGCGAAAGAGGTGGGGTCGAGCGGCGGAGGGCTCAGGCCTGCCTGGCGGGGGTGCGGCGCGCCCCGGGAGGCGGCGGGTTGGTCAGGCTTCCTCGGCTGAGTTGCCCGCCGGCGGCTGCGCCGCGGTGAGGGAGAAGTCCACCTCGTACCCCAGGACGGTGAGCAGGGCCAGGAGCTGGCGCACGGATTTGCGATAGTTGGTGGCGTCGAGCCGGTAGAACTGGGCCGGCGAGGTGCCCAGGCGGCGAATGAGTTCGCGGGTGCTCAGAGGGGAGGCGGCCACCGCCTCCTGCGCCTGCACGGTGAGGCGGTAGAGGAGCTGGTCGGCCATGATGAAGGGATCGCGGTTGTACTCCAGCACGTGGTCGATGTGGACGGCGCCCTCGCTGCCGCTGGCCAGCTGATAGGTGAAGCCCTCGCGGCCCTGCTCGGCGTCGATCTCCACGTCGACGATGCGATCGGCCGCGGTGGGCACGGGCTGGACCACGGCGTACGGGAAGACGAAGGAGCGGCGCCCGGTCTGCACCTCGAAAGCGCGACGGCGGTTGTTGGGCGTGACGCGCGTGATCTTCACAGGATGCCCTCGCATCGGAGCCGGTGGAGGAATCGCAGCACTCTGTGGTTGGCCCGGCCCCGCATGGCGCGCATCTCTTGTTCCCCGCTCCCAGGGCGACGCAACCCGTGTGCCGGCGCTGATCCCCGTTCACGAGACGGTGTCGTGGCCGTGACCATGGGCCTGCCTGGTAACGCCGGTGAGGCGCGCTGGTGACAGAGTGGCATCTGTGGTGGCATTGACCTGCAGGCGTCAGTTCCCGTCTCGTCGTCCGGTCCCGCGAGTCGGGTTTGTCGGGTTTACGTCCGGATCGCGATGACAGCACGCCGCATGTCGCCCTACGCGCCTCGCCATCCTCCTCAGCACGAAGCTGACTGCCTTGGGGCAATGCCCGGCCCTCGAAGGTGGCCGCGAGCATCGCTTCGGACTCCGGGGTGCAAGGAGGGGCGGGTGAGGGGGGTCGGGTCGCGCGAGGCGCGGCTGTCTATTATAGTCGAAATGAGCTGTATGACTATTTCGGGCGACCCACGACAAGGAAAACATCTGTTCCGCGGCTTGGTAACACTCCACGCACGTGGAAATTGTGTTGACTGCAGGGCAGGTCTGTTTCTGAAGAGCGCCGGGTTGCCCCGACGGGGTGCGCTTCCAGCACGGCGCCGTCACGTCACGCCCGGCCTCGCGTCACCGGCGGGCCCAGGTCCCGCGAGTCAGGCCGGTCAATCGTCCCTGGTGGATTCCGCTCTGTTGGCGAGAAGGCCGATCGCCTCCGGGCACCCGTACATGATCGAGCTGAAGGCTTTGCCCTGGCCCGGTCCCGGCTTGGGGACGCTGAGGAGGCGCTGGAACTTGGCGTCCCAGGCGGTGCGCAGCACGCGCAGGTGCTCGTCACAGCCGGCGATCCGCACCGCATTGGTGTGGGCCATGATCACGACGCCGGGCTGGCTCGTGGCCGGGCTGGCCGGGCAGGAGGTGTAGCGCCAGTCGCGCCACTCCTCGCGCCAGGTGTCGTTGTCCAGGAAGGTGACGGCGCGCGCCACGGCGTCGGGCAGGCTCTCGTCGCCGGACAGCAGGTAGTAGCGGCTGAGCCCGTTGATGAGGACGGCGGTGATGAAGCCGGCCATACCGGTGTGGCTGCCGGTGGTGCACTCGCAGTGGTCCGGCGACATGGGGTTGATCAGCCAGCCGCCGCAGTGCGGGTCCTGGTCGGCCAGGGCGTCGCCGACCAGGGTTTTCATGGCGCGCACGTACCGGTCGTCGAAGGCCAGCTCGTACGCGCCGGCCAGGGCCAGCAGCGTCCACCCGGTGACGCGGCCGCAGTGCGTGGTGCCCATGAACTGGTATTGCCGGTCTTCCACCAGTCGCGCCAGGTTGTCGCCGATGATCTCGGCGGTCTCGCGCACGAAGGGGTCGCCGGTGAGGAAGTAGTGGCGCGCCATTCCCTGGGTGAAGATGTGGCCGAGGTTGTACGGGTCGAGGCACAGGTAGGAGTTGAGGCCGACCTGTTCGAACAGGGCCTCCACCTGCTCGACGGTGTAGTACCCGCCCACGTGGCCGACGGCGTGCTGGTGCACCATGCCGGGCCGCGGCGGGTACGCGGAGGTGGTCCAGGGGGCGTAGTACTCGGCCAGGGCGCCGTTGACGTGGTGGACGGTGTCGACTTCGACGCAGTGGCGGGCCGCGGCGCTCCCCCAGTGCAGGTACCGCGGGTCGCCGGTGCGGGCGAACTGGATGAAGATCTGGTTGGCCGTGTCGTACTCGTGGTTGCCCCAGTTGACCTTGCGCTCGCCGAACCAGTCGCCCCAGTTCATTTCGCCGAAGTCGCGCTGCACGTCGATTGAGTGGCAGTAGGCCTCGAAGAGATTGGCGGCCCAGGTGTCGTACTCGGCCATGCCCGGGGCGCCCGCCGGCGCGATGTCGTCCCACACGCCGGTGGCAATGGCTTCGGTCGGGTTCGCGGCCGCCACCAGGGGGGCGTCGGCGTGCGCGGCGAGGGCCGGGCCGTCGCCGGTGAGGTCGAGCCAGACCTCCCAGCGCTTTGCCTGGCCGGCCCGCAGGCGGTAGCAGTCGCCGTCGAACAGGTACTGGTGCTTGTACCAGGGCTCCATGTGGGCGTACGCTCCGGCCTCGAAGGCGGGGAAGAGCCCGAGAGCAACTTCATCGGAGCGCAGGTCCAGGCTCTTGGGCCACTGGCGCCAGAAGTCCCGCAGGGCCAGGGCTACGGGTCCGTCGCCGTCGTCGAGGCTGAGCCAGCCCGGCGCCTTGTCGCCGTGGCCCACGGCCGCGCCCAAGAGACGGTAGTTGCGGTCGTCCACCTGCCACAGGCGGGCGCCCTCGCCGGGCTCGCCCTCCCAGCCCGGGTCGCCGCCCAGGGTCGCGCTGCACAGGCCCTGCAGCGGTCGCAGCACGAACTCGAGGGCGCGGAAGTGCTGCATCAGCCCCTCGTCGGCGTCGATCAGCACGAGGGGCTCGAGCTTGATGAACGGCTGTCCCGGGTAGACGGTGGCCCACAGGCGGAACTGGAAGACGCGTGCGCCACCGGGCCCCTTGCCCGGGCGAGTGAAGTCGCCGCGGATCTCCTGGGTGACGCGCACGGGACCGGTGGTGAGGAAGCGGGTGGTGTGGGCCTGGGCCGCGCACACGGTGCCGTCGCCGAGGGTGAGGCGCAGGTCCACGGCCAGCCGGCCGGCGAGTGTGACGAGGGCCCCGGGTGGGCTGGGGGTCGGGGCTTCAGCGGCGGGGGGCGCCCCCGTGCTCTGGAGCGACCGGCCTGGGTCTGTGTCGCCCGACGTGGCGTCGGCGCGTGCGGCGCTGGGCGCTGCACGCTCGCCGGGCGGCCCCCAGTGGAGCTGGTAGGTCGCGGTGCTGTCGGCTCCGGGGTCGGCCACGAAATCGAGCAGGACCCAGCGGGCACTGCCGTCCTTCCACGGGGCCAGCACCTCGGCCTGCAGGGGCACGTCGCGGCCCTCGGCGTCGGCGAGGCGGAAGGTGGCGCCGGCGGGCGCGGCCCCCTCGGGCAGGGGGATGCCCCCGCTGGCGGGACGGGGGCGTCGGGTACCGGTGCAGTCGCGCACGGTGACGGTGGCGGGCATTGCGGGCTCCGGATCGAGGGGTCAGCGAATGCTGCTGGGGCCGCGGTACTGGTAGTCGTCAGGCACTTGGGCCGCGTCGGGCAGGCCGTCGCCAAAAGTGATTCGCTCGCCCAACTCCAGGGAGCGGTACAGGGCCAGGCCGAGGGCGGCGTTGCGCAGGCCGTTGCCGGGGCTGTTCTCCGGGGTGATCCCATCGTCCACCGCGGCCAGGAAATCGCGCAGCTCGCGGGTGTAGGCCGAGGTGGTGCTGGCGGGCGTCTCCACCGGGTCGGCGCCGGGGCGGTAGTGACGCACGGGGCTTTCCCACCCGTCCCAGGCCAGGGTGCCGGTGGTGCCGGCTACCCAGGAGCCGCGACAGGGGAAGCCGACGATGCCGCCCATGCGCACCGTGGCCAGGCCGCCCCGCTCAAAGGCGAGGGTGGCCTGCGTCACCGTGGGGCTCACCAGGCCGTCGTACTCCCGCTTGCCGGTGACTTCGCAGCTGGCCGTGGCCACCTCGCCCAGCAGCGAGCGGGCGAAGTCGAGCTCGTGGAGCACGCCCTCGAGCATGTCGCCGCCGGAGAACTGCGTGTCGAAGCGCCAGCGCGTCTGCGGCGCCGCGGCCTGGTCGGCGCGGCGCACGCCGGCCGCACCCATTCGATGCACCTGGGCCAGGCAGGGCTCGCCGATAGCGCCGTCGGCGACCAGTTGGCGAGCCGTCCAGAAGGCGCCCCAGAAGCGAATGGTCTGGCCGATGACGAGGGTGACGCCGGCGTCTTCACAGGCGGCGATCATGGTCCGGCAGCCGGCCAAGGTGAGCGCCATCGGCTTCTCGCACAGGATGTGCTTGCCGGCGGCCGCGGCCCGCGCCACGGTTTCGGGGTGCGTGAAGGACGGCGTGGCCACGACCACCGCGTCAATGGCGTCGTCGCCGAGCAGGTCGTCGAGGCTGGCGCAGGCCCGGGCGCTGGCTTGACCGGTACTGGCCGCCTCGGCCTTGGCCCGGGCTCTCTCCTCGTCGGGGTCGTACGCAGCGGCGATGCGGCAGTCGGGGTGGTCGCCCACCGCCTCGACCCACACGTCGCCCATTCTGCCACAACCGATAAGTCCGAATACGTGTTGCATTGGCGCCTCCCCGGTCCGTAGATAGGGCGTAGATCAGGCGTCGAAGAGTAGGACAGCCCGGCGTCGGCGACAAATGGGGGTAGACCCCAGGGGAGACGCGAGATGGCAGAGCGACGGAAGCGGACGGGCATCTACCTGGGGGCCCGGGAGGTGCTGGACAATCCCGGGTACGTGCCGGCCCTGCAGGAGCAGATCGGCCTGAACCTGGCCGTGCTGAGCTACTCGGGCGCGGTGCCGCCGGAGGTGGTGCGACACAGCCCCTTTGACGGGGTGCCCCTGTCCGACCCCTGCCTGCACTCGGTGGTGGCCCGCCACATGGACAGCGGCCCGGTGGACCCGCGCGAGTTCGACCTGGTGCGGGCCGAGGTGGGGCCCGCGGTGCGCCAGGGCGACGACGAGGCCTTCCGCCGCGCTGTGTCCCAGCTCAAGGGCGACGGGGTGGAAGTGTGGATCTGCGGCGGCAGCTGGACGCACCGCCGGCTCATGTTCTGCCCGTCCAACGAGGGGGTGCAGGACTGGTACGAGGCCCTGTACGTGCACCTGGCCACGGCGTACGAGGCCGACGGCATCGACCTGACCCACGCCCGGTACCCGATGGGCAGCTTCCCCCTGGGCCTGTTCGCCTGCACCTGCCCCCACTGCGCCACCTCGGCGGAGCGGCTGGGCTACGACATGATCGCCATGGTGGAGTCGCTGCGGCGGGCCCAGGTGCGGTTGCAGGGAGTGGATGGCCGCCTGCTGGCCGCGGCCGCGACCCAGGGCCTGGGCGCCTTTGACCTGGGGCAACTGCTGGGCCTGGACCCGGGTGTGGGCGACTGGTTCCGCTTCCGCTGCGACCTGCTGGCCGAGAAGCTGCGCCGCGACCGGGAGGTGGTGAAGGCGGCGGCCGGCGAGGACTATGTCTTTGGCACCGACACGCACCCGGCGTCGCTGGCCTCCTTCGTGGGCCACAACCACGCGGTGTGGGACACCTTCTCCGACTTCGCCAGCCCCCTGGTGAGTCACATCAGCGCCTTCACGTGCGACACGCTGATCGTGTGGGCGCAGTTCCTGCGCCAGCTGCAGCCCACGCTGAGCGAGCCCGAGGCGCTGCAGGCGATCTACCGCCTCGTGGGGTACGACGAAGTGGGGCTGCCCGCCTCGATCGCCGCCTTCGAGCCCGACAAGCCCGCACGGCTGGCCCACATCATCCCGCTGGAGGAGCTCATCCTCTGCGATCTGACCAAGGCGCGGCTGTGGCTGCCGCCGGATCTGCCGTCGTATCCCATCATCCACGGCACCGGGTGGCCGCGGCCGGCGATCGACGCGATCCTGGAGCGCTCGGCCGCGGTGGGCCACGACGGCGTGGTGTGGCAGGGGACGGACGAGCTGGTGAAGTTCGAGCGGAAGTAGCGGGGAGACCCGGCCCCCAGGCCCCGCCTTCCTCGCCGCGACGGCGCTCCAACGAGCGCGGGGAGGGTGAATACTGCCGCCTGTCGCGTTGGCCGGCTGCGCCGGCCGGTCAGGCTGCCGGCGCGTCACTGCGGATCGAGCGGGCCCTGCGCGGCAGCGGCTCCTACATGCGGTCGCCCAGCTCCGGGTCGCCGCCGCCCCCCGACGGGCCTCCGCCGCCGGCGGCCTCGCCGGAATCGGCCGGCGAGCCCGGGGCCGGCAGGATGTCGATCCCCGCCGCATCGTCGCGCACGCCCACGCGCAGCCCGAAGAGGGACTCGGTGCGGGCGTCCTCGGGCTTGTGGCCCCCCGTGTGCAGATACACCAGGTAGACGGTGCCGTCGTCCAGCAGCATCGGGTGGCAGTACCCGTACACGTCCGGGTCGACGCTGTACCCGTACGGATTGCCGTCGCGCCTGCCGGGCCCGTTCCACGTGTGGCCGTTGTCCGGGCTGAGCAGGACGCGAATGCCGCCGCCGTGGTACGAGCCGGCGAAGAGGGCCAGGACCCCGTTGTTCAGGGCCAGCAGGTGCGGGTCGTACAGGCCCCAGCCCGAGGCGCCGGACTCGGTCCACGTGCGCCCGCCGTCGTCGGACCAGGCCAGGTCGCCCTCGCGGCGCGCCACCAGGAGAACGCGGCCGTCGGGCAGCTCGGCAATGGTGGGCTCGTCCAGGTCGTGGTCGGCCTCGACGGTGGAGAGCAACTCGAAGGTGGCGCCGTTGTCGGCGGACCGGAAGAGGCGCACACGCGAAAGGCCGGAGGGGTGGCCGAAGGTGCCGCCAATGGCCCAGAGCACCGACCCGCCGCCCAGCAGAATGGCGGAGCCGTTGCCGAAGCCGCCCTGCTGGTTCTGGCCGGCCGGGTCGAGGGGCTCGGTCCAGGTGGCGCCGCCGTCGCGGGACAGCATGTACCAGGCGCTGGTGACGCGGGGGTAGCGCGAGGCGAACCACGTGCACAGGAGGGTGCCGTCGGCCAGCTCCAGGATGGTGGGGTGGCGGTCGTCGCGGTCGGTGTCCACCAGGGTGGTGGGGCGGGACCAGGTGCGGCCCTCGTCGTCGGAGTGCATGACGTGGGCGCGGCCGCCGCGGGGCGCGGGCAGGTCGGGCAGGCCGATGGCCGCCCACTCGTCGAACTGCTTCTTGCACGCCGGGTCCGCGGCGATTTCCGGGGTCCAGGGAAAGCTGGCGTGCCACAGGCCGGAGGTGAAGGTGACGAGCCAGCGGCCGGAGCGCAGGCGGGTGACGCCGCTCCAGCCCACGAAGCCGTTGTACCCCTCGTAGGCTTCGGGCTCGTTGTGGCCGGGGCCCACCAAGGTGGCGCGGCAGGCGCGGCGGTGGTCGGCGTCGGGCTCGGCGCCGATCTGGCGGAAGGTGACGGTCGTGTCAGGTGTGGGCATCGGGGCTTTCCAGGGTGTCGTGGTGCGGTTCGGGGGGCAAGGGACGGGCGGCGGCGCACGCGGTCCGACGAGGGTGCGCCCGCCGGCAAGATCAGCGCTTCGCGGCCATATCCTCGGTCCAGTAGTGTTCCCAGACCTGGCGCGCCACCCCGCGCGCCGAGTCGGGCACGTCGGCCCAGCGTCGCCAGGTGTGGCCGTCGTCGTCAGCCCAGGCGCGCACGCCCCAGGTGTCGACATCGCCCTCGCGGGAGATCAGCTCGGGCATGGGCAGGTGGCCGTAGTGTTCGGCCAGGTCGTGGTCCAGCTGAATGGCCTCACATCCCTCGTGCGTCTCGCGGTACCCCACCAGCGCCAGGTGCCAGGAGAGGCCGTCGTGAGGGCCGACCCCGTGCTCGGCCTCGTACTCGGTGCAGTTGACCAGGAGGGTGTCGCTCTGAGCGCCGCAGTCGCCGATGTAGGGATAGGCCGGCACGACGTAGGTCTCGTGGTAGAAGACGACGAGCATGGCGAGGCCGCCGGCAATGCCGGCGAAGAGGAGGATGACGCGGCGCATGTGCAAGTGGTCCTCGACGGAGGCCTGGGTATCGCTGCAATAGAGCCACGG
>Ga0180429_10005132_pt1 | contig 10409 bp, 9 predicted proteins | sample SS_ome_FD_132428 | JGI IMG/M metagenome (GOLD analysis project Ga0180429, IMG submission 132428) | Hypersaline lake sediment archaeal communities from the Salton Sea, California, USA - SS_1_S_1 metaG | ecosystem: Environmental > Aquatic > Non-marine Saline and Alkaline > Hypersaline > Sediment ...
TCGACGGTGTACGCCGCCACTCTCGGGGGGTTGGGCGTTTCCACTGATGGCGGTGCGACGTTCACGAACTACACCACGGCGGACGGGCTCGGCAACGACCGCATGCGCGAGGTGTTCGCGGATGGTTCGACGGTGTACGCCGCCACGCGCGAGGGGTTGGGCATCGGCTCGCTGGCTACTGTCCCGGACCCGCCGACGGGTGTGTCGGGTGTTGCCGGCAACGCGCAGGTGACCGTGTCGTGGACCGCATCCGTAGATGACGGCGGGAGTGCGGTCACGGGGTACACGGTGACGGCGTCGCCGGGTGGGCAAACGTGCACGACCACGGGGGCAACGGAGTGTGTGGTGTCGGGGCTGACCAACGGCACGGCGTACACGTTCACCGTGGTGGCCACCAACGCGGTTGGGGACTCGAGTGCGTCGGTGGCGTCAGCGTCGGTCACCCCGAGTAGTTCCGCTCCGCCGACGCCGACGCCGACGCCGACGCCTCCGACCCCGGTGACACCCCGCTTCACCGGCTGAACCCTCGCTGGCTGGCCGGCCCGCTCTCGCCAGTACTGCGTGCCGCCGGTTCTCATGGAGGGCATCTCCTGAGTCCCGGCGGGTGGAGACTTCCGGGACACCACCGTGACCGGGTGGGGAAGCTCTCCATCCCGGTGACGGGAGGTGTCGAGGGAATCGTGAAGTGCGCGCGGACGGACTCGAACCGCCACGCCGGCTGGTCCGTGCGCCGCGACATGCCGCATCCAGCAGGAACTGACTGCCCGGCGGGATTGCGGTACCACCCTCACCACCTGTTCTTTGGCCAGCTTGGCTGACACAGGACCCGACGACTCAAGCCTGAGTGGCCGACTTCGGCTCTCCCAGTGGCAGAGAAGATTGATTCCCTACCGTCGCTTCGGAGGGTCGCGTTCACGTTGCCCACATCCACGTGAGGTCGGGTGCTCGGAGGCGACGCTGGTCCTGCTGCTGCTTCAGCCAGCGCCTCCCAACGGGAGCATGGCTTGCAGGTGACGCCTCTGTGGACAATTGTGGGGAGGTGCTTGGCCACAAGGTACAAGGTGTGTCTCCTGTTGCGCTCCTGGCGTTCCTGGTGATTGCCGTGGGAGCGACGCTGGTTGGGCCTGCGTCGATCGCCTCCGCCCAGCCCACCTTCGTGAACCGGACGACCGCCGACGGCCTCGGTAGCAACGTGGTGTTCGGGGTGCTTCCGGAGGGTTCGACGGTGTACGCCGCCACCAACGGGGGGTTGGGCATCTCCACCGATGGCGGGTCGACGTTCGTGAATCGGACGACCGCCGACGGCCTCGGCAGCGACTTCGTGTATGGAGTGTTCGCGCTCGGGTCGACGGTGTACGCCGCCACCAACGGGGGGCTGGGTATCTCCACCGATGGCGGGTCGACGTTCGAGAATCGGACGCCCGCCGACGGGCTCGGCGGCGATTCGGTGGCAGGGGTGTTGGTGGAGGGTTCGACGGTGTACGCCGCCACGTCCGGCGGGTTGGGCATCTCGACTGACAGCGGGGCGAGTTTCTCGAACTACACCACGGCAGACGGGCTCGGCGGCAGCATCGTGCTCGGGGTGTTCGCGCTCGGTTCGACGGTGTACGCCGCCACGTCTGGCGGGTTGAGCATCTCCACTGATGGTGGTGCGGGTTTCACGAACTACACCGCTGCAGACGGGCTCGGCAGCGACGTCGTGAACGGGGTGTTCGCGCTCGGGTCGACGTTGTACGCCGCCACGTCTGGGGGGTTGAGCATCGATTCGCCGCTCGTGGTGCCGGACCCGCCGACGGGTGTGTCGGGTGTTGCCGGCAACGGCCAGGTGACCGTGTCGTGGACCGCACCCGTAGATGACGGCGGGAGCTCGGTCACCGGCTACACGGTGACGGCACTGCCGGGTGGCGGGACGTGCACCACGACGGGGGCGACGGAGTGTGTGGTGTCGGGGCTGACCAACGGCACGGCGTACTCGTTCACCGTGGTGGCCACCAACGCCATTGGGGACTCGAGTGCGTCGGCGGCCTCGGCCTCGGTGACGCCGAGTAGTTCCGCGCCGACGCCGACGCCGACGCCGACGCCGACGCCGACGCCGACACCCCCGACCCCGGTGACACCCCGCTTCACTGGCTGAACCCCCGCTGGTTGACCGGCACGGTCCCGCCGGTACTGCACCGTCGGTCCACGCCCACTACCGTCACGTCGTGCCGCTCCTGCGCATCGTCGTTCCCCCCGGGGTTGTCGACGAGGTCGTGCAGCTCGTCGCAGCTGAGCCTTCGTGCACGAGTGTGGTCGTGTACCCCGGCGCTGCTGTCCACCCGCCCGGTGACCTCGTGACGTGCCAGATCGGACGGGATGCCGTCGACGAGGTGGTCGACGCCCTGCGGGACGTGGACGGGACGGCGGTGTGGATGGAGGATTCGACGCTGCTGCTCGACGCCGGTGGGCACCACGCCAGTCGTGACGACGCCGTCATGTGGGCGCAGGTCGCCGACATGCTGGATCGCAACAGCCGGCTCAGCGTCCTCTACCTCATCGTCATCACCGTGGCAGGAGCGATCGCCGCCGTCGGCATCCTCGAGGACCTCTTCCTGCTGATCATCGCCGCCATGGCACTGAGTCCCGACTACTTCCCCCTCATCGCCGGGTGTCTCGCCGTGGTTCGGCGCTCCAAGCGCGCCTTCCTCCGATCGCTGCGGACGCTGGTGGCGGGGTTCGCCGCTGCCGCCCTCGCCTCGTGGCTGCTCACCACGGTGCTCGACGCCCTCGGCGCGGTGACCCTGGGTAAGGCGGGCGAGTCCCGTGGCGCCGTCGAGATCTTTGTGGCGAGTCCCAACTGGGTGTCGGTGGTGGTGGCGTGCCTGGCCGGAGTGGCGGGTGCCTTGTCGGTGACCATGTCGGACAATCGTGCGCTGGTGGGGGTCTTCGTCTCCATCACCACCATCCCCGCTGCAGCCGGCATCGGCGTGGGTGCTGCCGTCGGCAGTTGGGATGACGCCATCGGCTCGGCCGGGCAGCTGGCCGTGAACCTGGTGTGCCTCTACGTGGTGGGGGCGCTCACGCTCTGGGCGCAGCGGGCCTACTGGCGTCGCCACTCGCCGGGGGTGGCCCACGCCCTCGGCGACCATCGGGCAGACTCCCAGCCATGACCCCCGACGATCACCCGCACGCCGCCATCGACGTCCTCGTCGAGATCCCCCGCGGGTCCCGCAACAAGTACGAGTGGGACCACGAGGCGGGTCGTTTCCGTCTCGACCGCCACCTGTTCAGCGCCACCGTCTACCCCGCCGACTACGGGTTCATTCCCGGGGCGCTGGGGGAGGACGGCGACGAACTCGACGCCCTCGTGCTGTTGGACGAGCCGAGCTTCCCGGGGTGTCTCGTCCGTTCCCGGCCGGTGGGGCTCGTGCACATGGCCGACGAGAAGGGGCGCGACACCAAGATCCTCTGCGTCCTGGCCGACGACCCGCGCTGGTCCACCATGCAGGACCTCGACGACATCCCCGAGCACCTCCGACGGGAGATCCACCACTTCTTCACCATCTACAAGGACCTCGAGCCGGGCAAGGGGTCCGAGGTGGGGGAGTGGGGTGACCGGGCCGAGGCGCTGGCTGAGATCAGCGCCGCCTTCGACCGGATGGCGGCCACCGGCGGCTGACCGAGCCGGGCGTCGCCGCCTCGGTCACGGCGTGAGCGCAGGGGCGTCAGGGCAGGAAGTTGTAGGGGTTCTGGGCGGCGCCGCCCACCCGGGTCTCGAAGTGCAGATGGGGCCCGGTGCTGTTCCCGGTGCTGCCGACGTACCCGATGAGTTCACCGCGGGACACGGCCTGGCCCGAACTGGCGGCGAAGCCGGACAGGTGGGCGTAGGCGGTGACGAACCCTCCGCCGTGGTCGACGAGCACGAGGTTGCCGTAGCCACCCTGACCGCCGGCGAAGATCACGAGGCCGGCGTTGGCGGCGTACACCCCCGTCCCATAGGGCGGGGCGATGTCGAGCCCCTGGTGCATGGCACCCCAGCGCATGCCGTAGCCCGACGTCACCGGGCCGGTGGTCGGCCAGATGAGTCCTGCCGCGGATGCCGGGCGTTCGACGCTGCCCGCAGCGTTCCCGCCGCCACTCCCGCCACCGTTGTTCCGGCTGGCAGCGGCCCGACGGGCGGCCTCCTCGTTGGCGGCGATGATGGCGACGAGCGCGTCCTCCTCGGCGGCGAGGGCGGCCACCTCGGCCTGCACGCTGTCGATGCGTGCCTGCAGGGCGTCGGCGAGGCGCTGCTGCTCGGCCTGGGCGGCAGCGAGCTCGTCGAGGCGGGCCTGGGTCTCGACCTCGAGGCGCTCCGCCTCGGTGATGGCTTCGGCCACCTCGGCCCGCTGGCGGTCGAGCAACTGGCGGGTCATGGCCAACTGGTCGATGGTGCCGCGGTCGGATCCCTGCACCGTCTCGATGAGGACCCGGCGCAACTCGAGGTCGGTGGGGTCGGAGGCGTCGAGCAGCAGGTCGTTCTCGCTGCCCCGCCCGGCACCCTGGCCGATGTAGGACTCCACGGCGCGGTCCCGCAGCAACTGCTCGAGCTCGGCGACGCGCTGCTCGGTGGCGGCGACCTCGGCGGCGAGGCGTTCAGCGGCGTCACGGGCCTCGGCGGTGGCGCGGCGGGCGTCGGCCACGCGGGCCTCCTGGGCGGCGACGTTGGCGTTCAGTTCGGCCACCGCTGCCTCGAGGATGGCGTCCTCAGCCTTGAGGCCGTCGAGTTCGGCGGCACTCGCCGCCCGTTCCCGGCGCACGGCGTCCCGGGCGGCCCGGGGGTCGACGGACTGCGCACCGGCGCCATCGAGGAGGGGCGTGGCGGCAGCGAGGAGGACGGCGGCGAGTGCCACCGCGACGGCCTTGTGGCCGCTGCCCCGTCGCCGGGTGCCATCGTTGTAACGCAAGCGCAACATAGGCAACGAGACCGAAATGTAGTCGCGCCGGCGCCGTTTGTCTCGTTTCAGCTCGAATCCCCACGCCTCGCAGGGTTTCCGCCCACTCAGGCGGCCCGGGTGGGCCCGGGTGGGCCCGGGGTGGGCTACGAGGCGGGGACGGCGCTGCGGGCGCCACCGAGCAGCAGCCGCAGCGTGGTGATGGCGAGCAGGTAGAGCACGAGGGCGATCACCATCACCACCGTGAAGCCGAACATCATGGCCAGCACCGTCGTGAGCACGGCGCCCGTCACCGAGGCGAAGCCGTTCACCGCCCACCCCCAGGCCACGTACTCGCGGTGGAACGGCGACAGCTCGGCCACCGCCCCGAGTCCCAGCGGCATGAACATCCCGAGCGTGACTCCGAGGGGGGCGAGCACGAGGAACGTGACCAGTACCCGACCGGCCAGCGGCCATCCCAGGAGCGCGTTGGTGAGGGGCGGCAGGGCGAACAGGTAGAAGGCGGTGAGTGCCGTCACCGCCGCCGCCAGTGCCGGCAGGAGCCGTCGGCCGAGGTGGGCGACGCGCCCGCTGAGCAGGGCCCCGACGCCGGTGAAGATGAGGATCGAGGCGAGGGTGACGGTGAGCGAGTAGGTCGGGAACCCGAGGAACAGCACGAGGCGCTGGATCAGGCTGATCTCGAGCAGCATGAACCCGAGCCCCAGACAGGCGAAGTAGACGAGCGACGTGCCCTTGCGGGGGAGCTGGCGCCACTGCTCGCGGATGGTGATGAACGGCAGCAGCAGGAAGACGGCGCCGAGCACCACGGCGAGCCCCAGCAGCAGGATCAGTACCCGCTCACCGAGGGAGTCCTCGAGGTCGTCGGAGATGGGCGTCGTGTAGTTGGCGAGCACGTCGCCGAAGGGGGCGAAGTGCCAGAAGAACGGGCCGTCGTCGGTGATGGCGTCCACCTCGTAGGGCAGCGACGCCAGGTAGGCGTCGAGTTCGGCGGCGGGCAGCGAGGCGATCTGGGCCGGGGCGTCGGTGGTGATGACGGGGACCGACCCCGGTGCGTAGCGCACGTCGGAGCCCTCGACGGTGGTGGCGGCGGCGGCGAGGTCGGCGATCTCGGCATCGGTGAACGGGGTGGGCTTCACCAGCACCGTGGAGTACGACGCCACCTCGGTGGCGGGGCTCTTGAGCACGACGATGTGGGCGCCGGGATCACGCACGCCGCGGTCGGTGAGCGCCTGTCGGGCGGTGGCAACGTAGCGACTCGTCCGGTTGGGTTTGGCGTCGTAGTCGACCTCGCCGAACTGGGCGACGAGGACGCCCGTGTCCCGGAGGTGGTCGAGGGACTCCGACACCGTCTCGGTGGTGTAGAGGTAGCTCTCCGACAGGACGAAGGCACCTGACGCCGCCGCGTTGGTGGCCGAGTAGCTGTCGGGAGCGGGGTACCAGATGAGGTCGTACTCCTGGTCGGACCGGCTCAGGAAGGTCCGGCCGTCCCCCTGCACGTAGTTGACGCGGGGATCCTCGGCGATGCGGCCGGCGTAGTCGGCGAACCGGTCGGTGACGAGGGAGTGGGTGATGGGGTTCAGTTCCACGGCGTCGATCTGCTCGGCGCCGAAGTACAGCGAGGCCAGGATCTCGTTCCCTCCCGCAGCACCGATGATGAGCACGTCGTCGCGCCGCGCGCCGTCGGCGGTGAAGGCGAACAGCCGGGGATCGGCGTCGAAGCGGGTGAGGCTGGCGGGGTTGCCGTCGTAGTTGTAGATGGCAGAGCCGAGCATGCCGTCGTGGTAGAGGAAGTAGAGGTTGCCCGTCTCCGGGTTGCCCAGTTCGAAGGCGTCCACCCGGAACAGCGCTCCCCAGCCGGAGAAGGCGGCGTCGGACTCCACACCGGCGGGGATGTTCTTGGTGGAGTCGGGCCGCACCGAGGGCAGCAGCGCCGGCACGGCCAGCATGGCGACCAGCGCCATCCCGACGACCCCCGAAGCCAGCGCAGCCCGCCGGTCCACCCGTCCGTCGGGGCGACCCGCTCGGGGCGGGGCAGCCGCCGCCCCCGGTGCCGGGGCGGCCGAGGCGGACGCTGAAGCCGGTCGGGTGAGCGCCATGCGCAGTGCGCCCAGCGCCATGAGCACGCCGGCAGCGATGATGGTGGTGGCCGGTCCGACCCAGTAGAGGGCGAACACCACGATGGCGCAGGCGAGGCCGGCGCCGAGCAGGTCGGCGAAGTAGAGCCGACCGATCTGGGCGGTGCGCCGGCCGAACAGGGTGGCCAGCATGATGCCGATGCTGATGAACGAGGCGAACAGCGCCAGGCAGATCACGACCAGCAGGACGAGGTTGCGCAACGACTCGCCGCTGCCGTAGCGCCACAGGGCCAGGGTGTCGACGGGGGTGAGCGCCACCACCACGTAGCCCACGAGCACGCTCGCCGCCGCTGCCGCCAGACCCCACATGATGATCGCCTCGGTCGAGGCCCGGCGGAGTCGTGTGGAGACCGCGACGGCGACACCGCCGCAGCCGATGCCGAGCAGGGCGAGGCCGATGACGAGGAACGTGTAGTAGTAGTAGAGCTTGAACGAGATGATCCGGGTGTAGGCCACCTCCAGCAGGAGCGAGGCGAACGCCATGAGGAAGATCTCGAAGTGGTAGCTCCGACCCCGACCCGACTCGTCGGCCTCGTCGAAGGCGGTGTCGTCGGCGCCGGCGCGTGGCCCCGACGGTGGCGCCGTCGTCGTGCTGATGGTCTCGGTCACCGTCGGTGCCCCCGTGGTCGATGCCGTGGCGCCAGCGGCGCTCGGTGTGGCGTGCGCAGTGTTCTCGCTCAGCCCTTGGTGCGCACGGCGCCGCGCAGGTCGCTCTCGCTGAACGGGCCGAGCGCCCCCTCACCGGTGGTCCAGCGGAAGAGGGCGACACCGAACACGTTCCGACAGGTGGCGGCGAGGACCGAGCCCCACAGCACGAGGCCGATGCCGATGATCACCAGCAGCACACCCCCGGCGACCACCGCCCCACCCAGCGCCACGGCGAGGACGACACCGCCGACGATGAGGAGGATGCCGGGCAGGATGTAGAGCAGCGCGAACCGGGCGCCGATGCGCACGCTGCCGAGCAGTGCCTCACCCCAGGTGCTGCGGATCAGACCTGCTGATCGCTTGATGGCGGCGGTGGCGCCGAGTCCCTCGAGGACGATGGCCGGCATCACCATCACCGTGACCACGGCCCACACGGCTGCAACGAGACCTGCCAGCAGGCTCCGCAGGATGGTGGTGACGATGCCGCCGTCACCGTTGCCCCGCAGCGCCCCGATGAGCAGGCCCACGGCGACGGAGATGGCGCCCCATGCCGTCAGCGCCCCGAGGCGTCCCCGGGCGGCGGCGCGACACGCCTCGGGGTCGGAGTCGCGACCGTGGAGCACCTCGTCGGCGGCCTTCACCAGGGCGGCGATGCGCAGGTTGGCGGCCGTCGCACCGGCCACCCAGCCGAGCAGCATCAGCACGACGCCCACCACCACGAGCGCCGTGCCCGAGGTCGACGTCGCGGTGGTGCCGTTCTCCTCGACGCCCCCCATGGCGGCGCCGATTGCGGCGAGGATTCCACCGGGGATGACCCCGATGGCCCCGACGGCGATGCCGGCGACGATGGCTTTGACCGTCCACTGCTTGAGCGACGGCGTCGCCTGCACGAGGTCGTAGGTGGTGCGGGTCAGCTCCCGGCTGTTGTCCCAGCGGCTCATTGGTCCCTCCCGAATCGGTCCGATCCCCACCCATCGTGGCCGATGGACGGGTGCCGATGGCGCGATCGCCACCAGCAACGTACGCTGTCGGACAGTCGCGGGGCCACAAGGTCACCGCACCGAACAGATAGAGAGTTACGTGCCGACAGGAACAGTGAAGTTTTTCAACTCCGAGAAGGGCTACGGCTTCATCTCCCGCGAGGGTGCCGATGACGTCTTCGTCCACTACAGCAACATTCAGGGGTCTGGCTACCGCTCCCTTGAGGAGGGCCAGACCGTCGAGTTCGATGTCGGCCCCGGTCGCAAGGGTGATGAGGCGCAGAACGTCCGCGTGATCTGATCCCACCCCGGGTGGTGCCCTCGGCACCGCCAACCGTGACGAACCGCCGGCCTCGCCCGGCGGTTCGTGCGTTCCCGGCACTAGTGTCCCGGCCATGAGGTCGTTGCGTCCGCTGCTCGTCGCCCTCGCCATGGCAGGGCTCGCCGTGTCCCTGAGTGCGTGTGGTGACGGCGGAGCCCCGTCCACCGCCGAGGGGGTGGCCGCCACCCAGCGGCCGCCCACCAAGGGGCCCGAGGGCGGCCCGGGGACCGAGGAGTCGCTCAACACGATCGGCGGGCTCATCGCCGGCGAACCGCTGCTTCCGGGCGACTTCGCCGACCCGTTCGTGCTCGACCAGGACCGCGTGGCCTACGTGTACGCCACCAACACCACCGATGCCAACCTGCCGGTGGTGCGCATCGACAACTACAAGGAGGCGACGTACCTCGGGGACGGCTTCCCGACCATCCCGTCGTGGACGTCGAAGAACTTCATCTGGGCCCCCGCCGTGTGGGCCCGTCCCGACGGGCAGTACGTCCTCTACTACGCCGGCCTCGACAACGCCTCCAACAAGATGTGCGTCTCCCGGGCGGTGTCGTCGTCGCCGGCCGGGCCGTTCACCGACGACTCGTCCGGTCCGTTCGTCTGCCCGCTCGACCAGGGCGGCGCCATCGATCCGGCGGTGGTGATCGATGACGGGAAGCCCTACCTGCTCTACAAGAACGACGGGAACTGCTGCGGCATCACGACGACGCTGTGGTCGGTGCCGCTCAGCTCCGATGGCCTCAGTCTCGACGGCGAACCCACGAAGCTGCTCAGCGACGACCAGAAGTGGGAGGGCGGCAACACCGAGGCGCCCTCGATGGTGGCGGTGGGTGACAAGTACCTGCTCTTCTACTCGGGCAACGACTGGTCCACGGCCAACTACGCCATCGGCTACGGCGTGTGCGACTCCATCACCGGGCCGTGCCGCAAGCCTGAGGGCGACGCGTGGATGACGTCAACCGGCGACGCCAAGGGACCCGGTGGGCAGGAGTTCTTCGAGGCCGACGGCCAGGTGTGGATGGTGTACCACGGGTGGCTCCCTGGCGAGGTGAACACGCCGGGCGGCGAGCGTCGGCTGTTCCTCGACGTCATCACCGTCAGCGACGACGTCCCGTCGCGCATCGGCGCCGAGCGGACGCTCGTGCAGCTGCTGTGGTGGTTCGTCGGCGTGCTGGCGGTGATCGCCGTGGTGGTCGTCGCCGTCGTGGCGGTGGTGCGAGGACGCCGTCGTCGTCAGGCGTCGGTCGTCAGCGGCTGACGGGGCGTCGTCAGCGGCCCCTTCCCGCCTGCTTCCCCGGTGGCGGGACGCGTGGCGTTCAGCGACCGGTGATCTCGTCCCACTGGCGACGGACGTCGGCGATGGCGGCATCGTCGAGGCGCAGCGCGCCCGCCTCCCCGGCGAGATCGA
>Ga0180429_10005133_pt1 | contig 10408 bp, 5 predicted proteins | sample SS_ome_FD_132428 | JGI IMG/M metagenome (GOLD analysis project Ga0180429, IMG submission 132428) | Hypersaline lake sediment archaeal communities from the Salton Sea, California, USA - SS_1_S_1 metaG | ecosystem: Environmental > Aquatic > Non-marine Saline and Alkaline > Hypersaline > Sediment ...
CTCCCAGCGGTATGCGCACCTGAAAGCGGATTTCATTTGCTGCCGCCACACGCTGGAGCACATCGGTCCCACGCGCGAGTTCGTTTTGCAGATTCGCAGCGCGATCGCCGACCGCAAAAACGCGCTGGTGTTTTTCGAACTCCCCGACGTGTTGCGCGTCCTGCGCGAGGGAGCGTTGTGGGACATCTACTACGAACACTGCTCTTACTTCAGTCGCGGTTCGCTGGCCCGCTTGTTCGAGGCATGTGGTTTCGAGGTGCTCGACCTGGAGTTGGACTACCACGATCAATACATCCTGATCGCCGCCGTTCCCAACGATTCGCCGGCGAGACGCGGCGGAGAAGTGGAAGCGGATCTCGAGGCGTTGCGCAACGCCGTTGCGGAGTTTCCGCGGGTCTGTGGCGAGACCATGCGGAAATGGCAAGCGACGCTGCAAAGGATCCAAGACGCCGGGGAGCGCTGCGTGATTTGGGGCGGCGGCTCCAAGGGCGTGGCGTTCCTGACGACGCTCGGCATCGACAAGCAGATTGAATACGTGGTCGACGTCAATCCCCACAAGCAAGGGATGTTCATGCCGGGCTCCGGTCACCCGGTCGTTGCGCCGGAGTTCCTGGCGGACTACCACCCCGACCATGTGATTGCCATGAACCCGGTCTATTGCGGCGAGATTCAAGAGGAACTAGATCGGTTAAACGTCCGGGCACAGCTCCATGCAATCTGAAACAATGACAACACGCCCCGGCGGTCGATTGCAGTTGCGGTGGGAAGCGTCGGCGGACGGCGCCCGGCAGCCGAATCCTGAAGGGGCGGCCGGGGTAGGGCGAAATCGCTACGCCGCTGGTTGCCCGATGTGCGGCAGCCAACAAACAAGCGAATTCTGGCACGCCGACCAGGCGCCGGTCTTCTGCAACGCGCTCTGCCGGTCGGTCGAGGAATCGCGGGTGGCACGGCAGGCGCCGATTCACCTGAGGTACTGCGAGCAGTGCAGCGGCATCTTTAACGCGACGTTCGACGGTCGTTTGATGGCCTACGACGCGGGATATGAAAACTCGTTGCATTTCTCGCCGCGCTTTCAGCAGTACGCCGCAGCGCTCGCCGACCGGCTGGTCCGCGATCACGCGCTCTACGACAAGGACCTCGTGGAGATCGGCTGCGGCGACGGCTTGTTCCTGCGGATGCTCTGTTGCCGGGGCGGGAATCGCGGTCTGGGTTTCGATCCGAGCTACCGGCCGGAGTCGACCGGAACGTTCGATGGCTTGCCCATTCGCATCGTCCCCGAGTACTTCAACGCCGACGCCTCTCGGCATCGCATCGACTTTCTCTGTTGTCGCCAGGTCCTCGAGCACGTCGACGCGCCGCGCGATTTCCTGCAGATGGTGCGGGAAACGATTGGCGGCCGCCGCAATGCGCGGCTCTTCTTCGAGGTGCCGAACGTCTTGTTCACTCTCGAAGAGCAGGGAATCTGGGACATCATCTACGAGCACTGCAACTATTTCTCGCTGCCGTCGCTGAAGCAGCTCTTCGAGTCGGCCGGTTTCGCCGTGGTTGGGCTTCGCGAAGAGTTTGATCGGCAGTTCCTCAGCATCGAGGCCGAGGTAGCCAAACCCGGCGCACTCGATCTCTCCGGCGATCGCTGCGAAGGTGGGCTCGACGTCCCGCGGCTGGCGCGGCGGTTCGCAGCGGTCTACGAGGCAAGCGTCGCCTCCTGGCGGGAGCAGTTGGAAACCTTCCGCCGGCAGCGGGCGCGGGTCGTGCTCTGGGGGGCCGGGTCGAAAGGCGTGACGTTTCTCAACGTGCACAGGCAATTCCAAAACTTGATTTCGTACGTCGTGGACCTCAATCCGCACAAACATGGACGCTTTGTGCCAGTGACCGGTCAGCGGGTCGTGGCGCCGTCGTTCCTGCGAGATTTCCAGCCGGATGCGATCGTGGTCATGAATCCGACCTACCGGGCGGAAATCGCCGCGATGCTGTTGGAAATTGACATCGCCGCCGAACTGATGGTAGCTTGACCGCGTGCCGCAACAACACACCCGCTAGCCGGCGTCGACCGAGTAGACGGTTTGCCGATTCAAGTGAAAAGAGACAGCATTTGCACGCAGCGCGCCCGCTGCTCTACTTGTCGTCCAAAAGGGTTTCGTCCTCCTCAACGACGATTCGGCCGTCGAGCAGAGTACCGGCCGCATACAACCACTGCGCGAGGGCCTGCTGGCATCTCAGCAAGGTGTCGTTGGTGCGGAGTTTGGCTTCGACGTATCGGGCTTCCGCGCGAACCTGTTCGTCGAGCGTGCAGCGGCGCTGAAGATAGAGTTCTTGACGGGCCTCCAGTTGCGTTTGGGCCGCCAACAGGCGGCGTTGTTGGGCCTCGTGAACGCGTTGACTGGCAATGAGGCGCTGATACGCGGTACCCAGTTGGTGAAAGATATCATGTTCGATGGCGGCCAGTTGGGCGCGGCTGCGGCCGAGCGCCAGTTGGGCGCGGCGGACGGCGGCTCGCTCCGCGCGGTAGTGGATGGGGCGGCGATACGCCAGACCCACGGTCCAGTTGCTATAGCGAAAGTCGGTCAGGGTGTCGACCGAAGTGCCGAATTCTCTTTCCAGGCCGGTGACGGCCACGTCGAACGTGGCGGCGATATCGGGCTGGAGTCCGTTCTGCTGGCGGAAGAGATCGAGTTTGGCCGCTCGAATCGCGGCACACTGGGCAAGCAGTTCCGGACGCGACATGGCCGTATGAACGGCAGCCTGCCATTCGGGCTGAGCGTCGTCGGCATTCGGGACGTCGGCGGGAACGAGTTCATATTGATCCGCGGCGGGCAAGCCCATCAGTCGGCGCAGTTCGTACTCCACTGTGGCGATATCGCTGAGAGACTGGAGATAGTCGGCGCGAAACAACTCGTATTGCTCCTCGGCCTGGGCGAGATCCGGCACGGATCCTTCGCCAATCCGCAGCCGTTCGCGCTCCATTTCCAGCGTTTTTGCGGCCAATGCCATTGCCTGTCGGCGGATGTCCTGATTCGAACGAGTCATCACCAGGTTCCAATATGTGATTTCCACGTTCAGCGACAACGCGCTCACCCGTGTCCGAAACGCATACAACGACTCCTGCAAGTTGGCTCTGGCGATCGCGATCGGCGCTTCGTTGACCGCTCGCCCCCGCCCCTTGCACAAGGGCTGTTCCACTCGGAGATTCAGCGCGGATCTCCAGGATGGATTTTTGAAGGCCAGCCCGCCGACCGGGTCCTCGTTCAAGTAGTCGGTGCCGAAACCGAGTTCCACGATGCCGCCGTACCGAAACCGTTTGGCCCAGTAAAGCTGGTTCGGAACTATCGGCGAGGGGACGAGCGTGGAGAGGCTGTCGGGGCGGAGTATTTCCGACCGTTGGTCGGGCGACAGGGCACCTTCGGTCTCGATATAGCTGCGAATCTGGTTGTATGAGGTCCCTCCCATCAAGTTGACGCCGATGAAGGGATCAAAAACCGCCAAACTGGTGTCAATTGTCGTGCCGATCTCGTCGGGGAGATAATTGGAAACGGTGATTTCCTTGTTGTTCGCCAGCGCAGTTTCCAGGGTCTCCGCCAGCGAAATTGTCTGTGGCACCCGCTCCGCGGCGCGCGATGGAATCTCGACTGCCGGTATCGGTGCGTTCAGCCACTCAGTGGGGGGCGCCGCACTGTATGTGTAACGGCAGGAGGCACACTCGGGCGCCGAATAGGTCGTGGGGGATCCGATTCGGCAATAGTTACGCCCCCCCGCGCGCTCGCCGTAGCAGACCGAGGCGACGACCAGTGGCAAAAGAAGGCAGATCCCGCGCAACCCATCCATGTCGAATAAACCGTCTCGCCTGCGTCCGTCGCACTTGGCCGGCTGCGAAGTCGTGCAACCGCTGTGGGCTCGTCTGTGCAAGGCTTCGGCGGTCGGATCCTCCCGGAACAATCGATTCCACCCCACAAATTGAATCGGCCAGGATCGGCCAGAAGGATTCGGGTGGTGTTATTCGTTCTCCGGGAATCGGGCCACCGTGCGCCGGTCGTCAAGGTGATGCCGAATATGCCGCAGGCGACACCATGACGGCTTGTAAGGGTTGTCGGGGCTGTGACGATACGGGACGGTGCCCGCGATGATGTATTTCCCCGTACTGGCGGCTGTCGCCGTACTGCTGATCGTGACGGCGGCGCGCGACGGACCCCGGGCGGCGCTGGCGTGGTGCTGGGCTGCGGGGCTGATCCTGCCGACCTGGATGATCTACAGACTGGGCGCCGTACAAGTGAACCTGCGTACCGCCACCGGCTTGTTGCTGCTGGCCTGCTTGGCATTTCACACGGGAGGAATATCTCGTTACAGGCTCCTGCTTGCCGACCTGCTGATCGTGGCGTTCGTTGCCGTCAGGATTGTTACCCTGGTGAGTTCGGAGGGTTTGCGGCCGTCGATTCCGGTTGTACAGAGTCTCACGTGGCTGCTGCCGTACGGTCTCGGGCGCCTGGCCCTGCAGGATGCCGAAGACCGAAAGAACCTGACGCGAGCGACAGCACTGGTGTGTCTCGTCTTGGGATTATGGGCGGTGGGCGAGGCGGTTACCCGGATCAACCCGCTCCTGGCCGTGTCGCAGCACGGTAGCTGGTACGTGGACCACGATTTCCGCTGTGGTTTGAAACGCGCTGAAGGACCGACAGTCCACCCGATCTTCTTCGGCATGATGCTGGTGCTGCTTCTCCCTTGGGCCCTGGAGGCGTCCCGGCGAGGCAGGCGAGGAGAAGGTCCTTGGTGGTGGCGCACGCTACCCTGGTTAACGTGTGCCGGCGTCTTGGCCACGATGTCGCGAGGTCCGGGGATTGCAATGGCGATTTGCCTGGCGATTACGGTCTTTGCCGGCCGGCCGAAGAGGCGCACCGTCCTGTTCGTGGCGATGACGGCCGCATGCGTGTTGCTCTTCGCGAGCCGCCACGCGGTGATGGAGGCGATGCATGCTTTGGGTAACGAGACGGGTGAGACAAAGTACTATCTGATCGTCAACGGCGAGCCCCGGCCGTACACCGGAACCAACTATCGATTGCTCCTGTTCGAGGTTTATCGCGACGCGATGTGGAACGCAGGGTGGCTCGGCTACGGACGCGTCGGAGGCGATCACCACTTGCCCATCGAGGGGCATCTGGAGGGCCTCTTCTCGTCCGTCGACAACCAATACATCTTTACGATTCTGACTTCGGGATACCTGGGCCTCTCATTGTACGTGCTGTTTCAACTTGCCGTATTCGCCTACCTGGCCAAGTTGGTCCGCTGCCCCTCGCGCGACGAGGACCTGTGGCTCTCCGGGAGTATGCTGGGGGCTTTGGTAGCCACGGCGCTGATGATGCTGACGGTTTGGTTTTCCCGAGATTACGGATACGTTTGGCTCTTCACTGCGGGGATGGCCGCGAGTTGGTACACCATGCCGCAGACCGAGGTCTCGCGCCCGTTGGTGGTCCAAGTCTCCCGGCGCAGGCTCGTGCCCGGGCACCCCGCTTGAGATTGGAAAGGTTGATATGAACGAGAACGATCGTCGATCGTCGAACCAGTTGGTGCCGGGTTCCAAACATGTCTTCGAGCCGCGCTATGCGCCGCCGCGCACGGTCACCTCTGTGCCGGTCGACGCATCCAAGCCGCCCCCCGGCGTTTCATTGGATGCGATGATCCGCAAACGCTGGAAGTGGCTCGTGATCTGCCTCGTGGCGGGCGTCGGCGGCGGCGTCTACCTGGCCATCCATTACGAGCAGAAGCAGTGGGAGTACACGGCGACGCTGCTCTACGATGAAAGCCCGGCCGGTCTGCTGGGACACGAGCCGCCCAAGCTCTATGCATTGCAGGATCTCGCCACTTCCCGAGAGACATTGACCTCGCTGCGGGAGGAGTTCCAGTTGGATTTGCAGCTCACGGCGATCGCCGCTGCCATCAAGACCAAGGTCGCGTACGGTTCCGCGATGATCGAGGTGCGATGCATTTGGGACAACCCCGAACAGGCGAAGAATATCCTCAGCCGCGCCCTGGAACTATTCGGTGATCAGGTTGTCACCGTGCGGCAGCAGCAGTTGACTCGCGCCTTCGATGATTGCGAGGCGGCGCTGCAGCAAAGCATCGAAACTTGCGAACTCGCCAAGGCCGCCCAGTTGGAATTCAATCGCCGGCACCAGGTGGTCGACTTGGAAAAGGACCTCACCCGGGCCCAGAGCGCGGTGACGATCCTCGAAGAGCGATTGGAAACCGCTCGCCAGGAGCACGACAGCCTTGCCTCTCAACTCGACACGCTGACCGCGACACGCGACACAATGCCCGACGACAAAAACAAACCCGACGAAGAAGCCGTCCGGGGCATGCTGGCCAGCGTGGACCTGCAGCGGCGCCAGTTCCTCAAAGAGAGAATCAACGCGCAAAGCAACCGCATCTCGGAAGACCTCCGCCTCGACTTGCTGGAGAGCGAATACCAGCGGGCCAAGGCCCTGTACGCGAAACAGTACATCAGTCGGGCCGAGTTTGAGAAGATCGAGGCGGAGTACAAGGCTTTCTCGTCGTTGTCCAAGAGCGAAGACGTGAAGCGCTGGCGCAACGAACTCGATCGCATCGAGAGCCGCATGCCGAAGATCCTCCTCGACGGCGCCGCGTACGGAATGCTGGCCGGCAATTCGTTGGCCAACAGGATCACCGGCGTGGAGTTGGGCCTGGTAGCCGCCAGGAAAAAGGTTGAAAGTGTCGGTCAATTCCTGGACCACAGACGTGCGAAGGTGGATCGCCTCACCGCGCTTCGCCAAACGGCGCACCCGTTGGCCGAGGACGTCGAAATGGCGATAGACGCGCGACGACACCTGGAAACACAATTGGCCGGCCTCGTGCAGATGCGGCAGTCCAAAGCGAGTCCGCTCTTGCTGGTCCGCCCCATATCCCCCGCGCTGAACAACGTCCACTCCAATCGCAAGAAAATGTTCCTGCTCGGCTTCCTGATCACGACGACGGCGCTGGTGGCTCCCTTGTTCCTCTCCGACCTTTGGACCGGCAGGCCGCGCGGCGGCGAAATCGCCGCCCGCCGACTCGGGTTGCCCGTGCTCGCACACGAAGTGGGTGCACGGAACAGTTCCGGCGCCGACGAGTCGGCTCGGCTTCTCGCTTTGCGATTGCAGCAATCGAGTTACCAGCCGGGTTCGGTCACGCTGTTCAGCAGTATGCACCCCGGAGCAAGCATGGTGCCCATGCTCGAACGCTTGTCGCATTGCCTGGCGATGCGAGGTGAACGTGTGGTCCTGGTCGACCTGGACAAGAACCGGCGCAGCCACCGGGAGTTTGCCTCCCTGGTCAAAGCGGCTGCCAGGCCTCCCGGACCGAACGGCCAGAAAGCATCGGCGAAATCGGGCCGAGGCCACGAAACACCAACGCTCGGAGTTGCCGATTACCTTGCGTCGGATCGCTGCAACGTCGAGTCCATCATTCATCCCACCGTCGTCGACGGCGTGGATTGCGTCGCTAACGGAAGCGTACCGCTACCCCAAGAGGGATTGGCAACACGGCAAATGACCAGGCTGCTGCAGGAACTCCGAAAGCGGTACACCTTGGTGTTGGTCGTCGGCCCGTCCACGGCGCACGTCGTCGACTTGGAAATCCTGGCCGCCCGGGCCGATGGAATCATCTTCCACTGGATCGGCAGTCGTCGTGCCACCGGACCGGGCGAAGAGGTCGTTGCCAACTTGAAGGAGTTTAACGCCCCGATCCTCGGCGTGGTTGGGTAATGACCGAGCAAGGAATAACTGTCCGGTTTGGGAAGGGGACAGTCCCATTTTCCCTGCGGGAAAATCGGGACAGTCCCCCAGTTATTCCTGGATCGATACTAAGCGTATCTGCCGGAGAGATTTCGCGAATCGTTCGATATTCGACCCCACAACCGAAATGATGCCGCCCTCGACCATACCCCCGGATCGCCGTTATTGCCTGATCACGCCTTGCCGAAATGAGGAGGCTTACGCCCGCATTGCCATCGAGAGCATTGCCCGGCAATCGCTCCCGCCGAGCCGGTGGATCATCGTCGACGACGGGTCGACCGACACCACACCGGAGATCCTGGCGGAGTACGCTCGCCAACTGCCTTACTTGAAGGTTGTTCGCCGCACTGACCGAGGGTATCGCCAACTCGGCGGCGGCGTCATCGATGCCTTCTACGAGGGCTACCGAACCATCGACCCCCGGCAGTTCGACTACCTCGGCAAAGTGGATCTCGATCTCGATCTGCCGCCGAAGTACTTCGAGTTGCTCGTGGGGCGCATGGAGCAGAACCGGAGAATCGGTACGTGCAGCGGACAAGCGTACTTTCCGGCGGCGGGGGGCAAGCTCGTCAGCGAAAAATGCGGCCCGGAAAACTCGCTCGGCATGACCAAGTTCTACCGCACCGCCTGCTTCGAGGAAATCGGGGGATTCATCCGCGCGCTGATGTGGGACGCCATCGACTGCCACCGCGCTCGGATGCTCGGCTGGATCGCCGTCCGCTTCGACGAGCCGGACCTGCGGTTTGTCCACCTGCGCCCGATGGGAACCAGCGACCGAAGCTGGTGGACCGGCCGCGCGCGGCACGGCGCCGGGCAGTACTTCATGGGAACCGGTCCGACTTACCTCCTGGCCAGTCCATTGTACCGGATGACGCGGCCGCCGCGAGTCGTCGGGGGCCTCGGCATGCTGTGGGGTTACTTGCGCTCGGCGATTCGGCGGGAAACAGGGTACGACGACCCGGAGTTCGTCCGTTTCCTGCGGAGGTTTCAGCGCGATTGCCTTCTTCGAGGAAAACCGAAGGCCTTGGAACGGATCAACCGGCGGCAAGCCCGTGTCTGGTTCGAGACGCACCCGAATTGCGGCGGTCTGCTACCGGCCCCGCGCCGGCAGGTCCGTTCGGCGCTCGAGAAAACACGATTGTTCTGTCCGGAAAGGATTCAAGCCATGCCCCCCCGAGTCAGCTTTGGAATCCCCGTCCGCAACGCACAGGAGTTTCTGCCGCAAGCCCTGGAGTCGATCCTGGCCCAGGATTTCGGGGATTTTGAGATCGTCGTTTGCGACAACGCCTCCACCGACGGCACCGGCGAAGTAGGCCGGGAATTCGCGAAGCGCGACTCCCGGATACGCTACGTGCGAAACGAGGAGGACATCGGTCAGATCGAGAACTTCAACCGCGTGTTCCGGCTGTCACGAGGTAAGTACTTCCGCTGGATGGGCGCGGACGACTGGCTGGAGCCGTCTTATACTTCAAAATGCGTCGCGGCACTGGAATCGAATCCGGCAGCGATCGGGATCACGACCCTCTGGCGCAGAGTAGACGACGACGGCAACGTGGACTACCGCGAACTTCGCGGAGATCGGGCCGAGTCTCCGAAGCTTTGGCGGAGGTTTTTTCGCTGCCTTTGGCTGCTGCAAGCAGACCCCCTGTACTTCGACCCGATTTACGGCATGCTCCGCCGCGACGTTTTGGAGAGGACGGAACTGCTCACGATCAGTCGCTGGACCGATCGGCTGCTTGCGGTGGATCTCGTTCTCGCCGGCCCGTTTGGCCACGTCCAGGAATGCCTTGCCGGGCGGCGCAATGCCCGGGAGGACGCCGCGATCCTTCTGTCGCGCTATCACCGCAACTACGCCAAAGGCCGCAACGGGGCCACCCCCTCCCGCGTCGGTCGCCCCTGGACAATGTATGCCAGCATCGCCGGGCGCGTCTGGAAGAACCCGATCAATCTGCGGTGGAAGATTGTTCTCGCGCCGGCTGTCTTCTGGTATTGGTGTTACCACGTCTGGCAACGCGGATGGCGCCGCATCAAGGGAGCCGTTCACCGTCGCATGTTCAGACCGGGAAGGAAGCGTAACGTCACCACCTTCCCGCCGGTCCGCACATGATCCGCACGGCTCGTTTCCCGGCCTAGAAACGCAAACACGAATTACATCGCGATGCTCAACTTCGGTGTCTACTTGCTGTCCGAACATCCGGTAGTCTTCGCGATCGGGGACAACTTTGCATCGCGACTGGCTCCCTTCATGGGAACGCGATTCTCGGCGCAATATGTGGTTTTTCCCACGTGGAATGCCAGCGGACCGCGTGCCGTACTGCGTGAATGGAGGAAGGTCCGCAAACTTCTCCGACGACATCTGGCTTGGGCCTGCTCTACGAAAGCGGAAATGAGTTGGCTCAGCAGCGCGGGGTTTCGGGCGCGCGTGTGCCACCATAATCTCTTTTGTGACGAGTCGGTCCTTGATCTTTTGAACGGTCCCAGAGAGTTCGACGCTGTTTACGTCACCACGCTCGCCCGTTACAAGCGGGCGCACCTTGCTTCGAAGGTTCGCTCTCTGCGTCTTGTACTCCCCAACGACACCGGCAGTGAAGAACTCGCCGCCGCTGATTTGTCGCACGCCGAGAGGAACA
>Ga0180429_10005137_pt1 | contig 10407 bp, 6 predicted proteins | sample SS_ome_FD_132428 | JGI IMG/M metagenome (GOLD analysis project Ga0180429, IMG submission 132428) | Hypersaline lake sediment archaeal communities from the Salton Sea, California, USA - SS_1_S_1 metaG | ecosystem: Environmental > Aquatic > Non-marine Saline and Alkaline > Hypersaline > Sediment ...
CCGCGTTGCACAAAAGCAACGCCTCCCCGCCCCTCCTGCTTTCCTGGTCTCCTTATAGCCCCCTTCATTTTTCGCCGGGTCTCTCCGTCCCAGCCCTGCGGTGATATCCGGTTCTCTGCGGGCTCCGCGATCTCCGCGGTGGGATGTGTCTTCGCGCCCCGTGCTGTCCCGTCGCGCTTGACATCGGCCCGCGCCGATGGTACGAATGGCCCCGCACCACGAGTCATTCAACGAAAGGGGCCGGCGGATGGGCAAGCGGCTCAAGACGCGACGCGAGCTTCGGGGCGTTATCTTCGACCTCGACGGCGTGCTCGTGACGACCGACGCGTTCCACTTCCGTGCGTGGAAGGAGCTCGCCGACGAGCTCGGCCTGGAGTTCGACGAGGAGGTCAACCACCGCCTGCGCGGGGTGTCGCGCCAGCAGAGCTTGCGGAACATCTACGACCACAACCGCCGCCCGCTCCCCGACGGCGAAGCATTCGCCGAGCAGTGTGCTCGCAAGAACGCGCGGTACGTCGAACTCGTGCGGACGATGACGCCTGCGGACCTTTTGCCCGGCTCGCTCGGACTGCTCGATGCTCTGCGGGCCGAGGGGGTCCGGTGCGCGGTCGCGTCGGCCAGCCGGAACACGCCGCTCGTGCTGGCACTCACCGGCCTGGGCCGGTACTTCGACGCGGTCGCGGACGGGAACGACGTGAGCAAGTCGAAGCCGGACCCCGAGGGCTTTCTGCTCGCGGCCGAGCGGCTCGGGCTTGCGCCGGGCGACTGCCTCGGCGTCGAGGATGCGGCGTCGGGCGTCGAGGCGATTCACAGCGCGGGCATGGCCGCGGTCGGCGTCGGGCCGCAGGCGGTCGGGGCCGACGCGACGTTTGCGTCCGTCGCGGACCTGACGGTCGGCGTCCTGCGGGATGTGTTCGGACGAAAGGAAGAACGAGGTTGAGCATGAGGCGTTTTGACAAGACGGCCTTTGACAGGATTTACTGGATGAACAGGATTCTGTGGCGGCCCGTCGGGCCGCCATTATCCAGTTTATCCTGTTATCCTGTCTGCTGTGATTAGGATTACGATTATGAAAGAAAAGGACGCGACGTCGCACCTGCGCGACTGGAAGATCGTCGCCGAGAACGCGGAGCCGGGATACACGTTTTATTTCGAGAGCGTGATGACGCTCGGCAACGGCTACCTCGGCGTGCGTGGCTCGCGCGAAGAGGCGAAGACCACGAAGCTCGACAACCCGCTGACGCTCATCGCCGAGGCGTACGACCGGCCGCGCGCGCTCCCCGGCGTGCCGCGCGATTACAGCCAGACCTCGCGGCTCGCGCCCGCGCCGAACCCGCTTTCGGTCCTGTTCGACGACGGCACCGGCATACTCTCGTACAAGAAGGCCACGGTGCTCTCGGAGAGGCAGACGCTCGACATGAAACGCGGCACGCTCGAACGGCGCGTCCGCTTCAAGAGCAAGGGCGGGCGCGTCACCTCGATCCTCTCGCGCCGCATCGTGAGCCAGGCGCGGCCGCATCTCGTCGCCATTCGCTACGCCGTGACGCCCGAGAACTACTCGGGTCCGGTCCGTCTGACCTCGCTGCTCGACGCGTCGGCGACGTATCCCGACGGGATCGTCCAGACGAAGGTGCTCTCGAGCGGGCGCGAGGACGAGACGGTCTGGATGGAGGTGAAGACGTTCCAGACGCGGACGCGCATCGCCGAGGCCGCGCGGCACCGGCTCTCCGGCGCGGACGGTGCGAAGGCCGCGGAGAAGAAGTCCGAGAAGAAGGCCGGGCTGACGTGGCGGTTCGACGCGCGGCGCGGGCAGACGGTCGTCCTCGAGAAGGTCGTCGCGCTGATGACGTCGGTGCGCGAGGAGAGTCCGCTCGACGCGGCGCGCGCGGCCGCGGCGGATGCACCCGGCTTCGCGGCGCTCGAACGCGAGCATGCCGCGGCCTGGGCCGAATACTGGCGCGACTGCGACATCACAATCACGGGCGACCGGCTCGTCCAGACGATGGCGCGGTTCTTCGTCTTCCAACTGCTCCAGGCCGCGTCGAAGAACAACGTCAAGCTCGGCCTCAGCGCCAGCATCCCGGCCAAGACGATGTCCGGCCCGGGGTACAACGGCCATATTTTCTGGGACACCGAGATTTACATGCTGCCGTTCTTTGCGGAGCAGTATCCCGAGATAAGCAGGTCGCTCCTCAGGTATCGCCACGACCGGATGGACGCCGCGCGGAAGAACGCGGCCGCGGCGCGGTGCGACGGGCTCAAGTTCCCGTGGGAGAGCGCCGACACCGGGCGCGAGGAGTGCCCCAAGTGGCTGCCGAACCACAAGGGCGGATACTGGCGCTGGTGGGGCGCCGAACAGCAACTGCACGTCAACGCCGACGTCGCGTTCGGCTTCTGGGAGCATTACCTCGCGACGGGCGACGCGCGGTTCCTGATGGGGCCGGGCCTCGACATCATCGCCGGCACCGCACGCTACTGGGCCGGCCGCGTCAAGGAAACCAAGATCGACGGCCAGGTGGTCTATGAACTGCGCAAGGTCATCGGACCGGACGAGCATCACGACCACGTCAACAACAGCGTCTACACGAACGCGATGGTGCGCTGGAATCTTCGGAAGGCGCTCGACCTTGTCGCGGAGCTCAGGCGGACCAGCCCGGCGCGCTACCGCGCGTTCGCGCGGAAGTGGGGCCTGAACGCGAAGGAACTGCGCCGCTGGCGGCACGTGGCCGACGGCATCAAGATCAATTTCGACGGCGCGACCGGGCTCTACGAGCAGTTCGACGGCTACTTCCAGCACCCGGTCCAGGAGATCAAGCAGGCCGACGTGCTCCTGATGCTCCACCAGCACCCCGAGATGCGGACGACCGAGATATTCCGCAGGAACTTCGACCGCTACCATCCGGTCACGTCGCACGGCTCTTCGCTCTCGCCGGGCGTGCACGTGCTGTTCGCACTCGACGTCGGTTACAAGGACAAGGCATACGAGTACGAGGTGCAGGCGTGCGGCATCGACGGCAAACGGCGAATCGGCGGCAGTGACACGGGCCTCCACGCGGCCGCGCTCGGCGGCGGATGGAGCTCGATAGTCGCGGGATTCGGCGGCGTCCGCGTGATGCCCGACTGCCTTCGCGTCGCGCCCGACCTGCCGGCACACTGGAAACGGCTCGAGTTCAGCGTAAGATACAAGGGCCTGCGAATACGCTTCACGATGAGCCGGAAGCGCCTCCTGATGCAGGCCGACCGCGACGGCCGCGCCGTGACCGTCGACGTCCTCGGCACGCGACGCCGGCTCAAGCCCGGCGGCCGCATAGAACGAAAACTTGGCTGATGCCCGCACACTTTGCGAGGAACCTGCTGATGAAAACGCTCGAGGAAATCCGGGACGCGGTGAGGGACTATCCCGTCAAGCGGCTGGCCGTGGCGGCCGCGGGCGATTCGACCGTCATAGAGGCGGTGAAGGCCGCGGGCGAGGCCGAACTCGCCGAGACCATCCTGGTCGGCGACGAGAAACGCATCCGCGCGATCGCCGAGCAGGCCGGGCTTGAACTCGGCAAGGACGACGTCATCGACGAGCCGGTCCCCGAAAAGGCCGCGCTCCGCGCCACCGAACTCGTCAGCACACACAAGGCGGACGTGCTGATGAAGGGCCACCTCCACACCGACGACTTCCTCCGCGCCGTGCTCGACAAGCAGATCGGCCTGCGGACGGGCTACCGGATGAGCCACATCTTCACGTGCGAGATGCCGGCCTACGACCGCCTCATAATGGTGACCGACTCGGCGATGAACATCACCCCCGACCTCGAGGCGAAGGCCGAGATCATCCTGAACGCGGATTATTTCTGCGAGGTCATCGGCCTGCCCGAGCCGAGGGTCGCGTGCCTCGCCGCCATCGAACTCCTCAATCCCCAGATGCAGGCGACGGTCGATGCGACGTGCCTGGCCAAGATGGCCGACCGGAATCAGTTCGCGCCGCGTTGCATCGTCGACGGGCCGTTCGCGTTCGACAACGCGATCTCGCCGCGTGCGGCCGAACACAAGCGGATCGGCGGGCCGGTCGCGGGCGTCGCCGATGTCCTTGTCGTGCCGGACATCGAGGCGGGGAACATCCTCGTCAAGTCGTTCGTGTACGCGGCGGGTGCGAAAGTGGCCGGCGTCGTGGTCGGCGCCGCCGCGCCCGTGGTACTCACGTCGCGGGCCGACTCGGCCGAAAGCAAGTTCTATTCCATCGCGGCGGCGGTGTTGACGTGCGGTGTGCAACGTGAGCTCCGGCTCAAGATCGGCAAGGTCCACTACTGAGTCATAACTCCTGCCCGTGTTGAATGTTGGGTTGCGCCCGGCGGCCCGCATCGTGGGTTGGCCGGGTCTCGGCCCATGTTGCGTTTGCGCCACACACCTAACACGCTCTACAGCAACGACTTACCGCGGAACACGCCAATTTCCGCATCCTGCATGTTGATTTCCGGAAACATGCCGCCAGGTCCGGTGCGTGTTGCCTTGCCGTGTGTTTCCATAACGCCCTGATAGCGTACATGTTGAAGAAGTGCGCAAAATACGGGCCGGTGTGGCATGGGATTTGCTGCTCTTTACAAGCGATGAACGGAGGCGGCGAAGCACGGTCGAGTGGTCTTGGGAAACAACGGGTGGAGACATTTGGGAGGGTAGCAAAATCTGGCCGGGCGTGTTCCGCCGGAGGGCACGATGCATTCGTGCATGTGACGCGAGCACGCCGGCCTTCTCTGTCGCATTGTTGACGACGCAAACGGGCGCCAATTGGTACGCAGGGGGAAGGCGTCAGGGGGGCAGTTCCCGCCCGGCGACTGGCCCGGGCGGGGGCTGACGCCTCTTGTGGTCTTGACTCGTATCCCAAACAGCAGTACGCTGGCATGGAACGCCGTCCGAAATCCAACCAGGGCGACAGCATTTCGAGGCAGGATCAATGAACAAGGAAAAGCAAGCGGGCGCCCCATCGCCGCCGCCTCGCCGCAGGCGTCTGCTCAGGATCGTCCTCTATCTCTTCGCGGCGTTCGTCGTCGTTGTGGCGGTCGCGGCGCTCGGCATCCGTTTGTTCCTCACCGAAGAGCGCGTCAAGAACCTGATAAGCGCTCAGGCGGGCGCCGCGCTCGAACGCAAGGTGACCGTCGGCTCCGCCGACCTCGACATCTTCAGCGGCATCCGAATCGGCGACCTGGCCATCGCCAACAAGGAGGGTTTCGCCAGGGACGACCTGTTCCGCGTCAAACAGGTCGATGTGCGCGTCGACATCTGGAGCATCGTGACCAGCTTCGGCAGGAAGGTGCACGTGGTGGCGCACGTCACCGGGCCGCGTGTTCTCCTCGAGCGCAACGCCGCGGGCGTCCTGAACATCGCCGACCTGCTCGAGCCGACGGAGAAGAAACCGCCGACGCCGCTCGATGAACTGTCGCTCGAGATCCAGATCACCGCCGGAGAGGTCGTGCTCCGCGACGAGTTCGGCGGCTCGACCCGCACGACCGAACTCAAGAACGTCGACCTTGCGGCATCTCTCCCCGCGATCGACAAGGCGCTTGCGTACCGGCTGACGGCCGACGTCGGAGGCGGCAGAATCCGTGTCGAGGGCAACCCCAAGTTGTTTCACGAGGGCGTCGTCGCCCCGACACACCTGCGCGGTGAACTCGTCAGGGTGACGGTCGCCGACCTTCCGCTCGATGCGGCGTGCGGCCTGCTCGGCCTGCCGCCGACCCTCCGCTCTATGGACGGAACGCTCGCGGTATCGGTCGATGACGCCGGCAAGCTGGTTGCGGATGGAGGCGTTTCGGGAACCACGGCCTTCGAGGGGCTTGGTTTCAAGGTGGACGCCGGTGCGACGGCGGACCTCGCAAAGCTCGACGCCACGGCGAAGGTGGTCGTCGATCTTCTCCCGTTCTCGCGGGCCGCGTTCGACCTGGACGTGAGGAACGGCGGGGCTGGCGGGCTTCGGGCGGTCCTCGACTTCACCGGCGACCTCGCGAAGCTGACGGGCAGCGAGGCGGCAAGGTCGCTCGGCATGCCGCTCGCGCCCGACGGCAGTCCGCTGACCTCGAGCGGGCGCATCGCCGGCCGCGTCGAGATTACCGGAACATTGGCCGAGTTCACGGGCGACGCCGCGTTCTCCGTGGGCGGCTTCCAGGCGCACCCGTCGCTCACGGGCGGCACGATGCTCCCACCGGAAGACACACAGTTCGAGGCGAAGGCCGTACTCCACGCCGCTCCGGACGGAAGGCCGGACAGTGTCGAGATTCCGTTGATCAAGGCGGAGTCCAGTTTTCTCGAAGCGCGCGTGACCGACGGAAAAGTCTCGTCGCTCTCCGACCTCAAGAACCTCGCGATGGATCTCTCGGGCCGCGCCAGGTTCAGCGGGCGCGCGTTCAGCGGCAAGTTCGGCAGGGCGCTCGGCCTGCCGGAGGTCGCCGAGGAGATCGACGCCACGTTCTCGGGCAAGGGCGAAAGCGGCCGGGCCACCCTCACCGCCGACGCGACACTCGCTCGCGAGGAGGGACCGCGCGAGCCGGTCGCGTTTTCGTTCCGCGCGAAACTCGACGCGAGCGGCCCGAAGGTCAACCTCGCCGATTGCGTGCTTGGTCTTCAGGCCGGCGACGGGGCCGCGCCATATGCGCGGTTCACGGCGCGAGGCGGAGCGACCGACCTCACGGGTACGCCGGACATCGATCTCGCCTTCGACGGGAGCGCCGATCTGGAGGGCCTTGCGTCGCGCTTCTCGGCGTACGTGCACGCCATCGCGACGCTCGCGCCGCGCGGCTCGGTCGTCATCAAGGACGGCAGGTTCCACGGCGGCCCGCAGAAGTTCGCCGTCGGATTCAAGCTCGCCGCAAGCAACCTTGCGGCCGCGGGCGCGCTGAACGGCACTCCCGAGTCCGTTCGGCCAGCGCTCGACGCCCTCGCTAAGGACGAACTGTTCTGCCTGTGCGACATGACGGCCAACCTGGCCGAGAGGCGGATAGAGATCAAGACGCTGAACCTCAAGTCCTCGTTCGCGACGGGCGTCGTGACCGGCACGGTCGAAGATTACGCCGCGCTCAAGGGAGCCCTCGACGTCAAGCTGGACGCGACGACGGACAAGCTTGGCCCGGTTCTCGTCGCGATGCGGCTCATCCCGGCGGGCATCGACACGACCGGCCGGATCACGCTGGCCGGGAGCATCGACACCGCGGCCGGCCGCGCGGACATCGCGACGCTGGACGCCCGGACCCGGTACTTCGAGGTGCGCCTGAAGGACAAACTCGCGCTCAGCGGGCTTGACGTCGCCAAGTTCCGAACGAACCCGCTCGCGGCCATGAAGGGCGTCTCGGGCAAGGCGGACCTTGAAGGAACCGTGCTCCTGGACGGTCTCGCGCGCCTGCCGAAAGAACTCGTGCCGGCGGCTCTGAGCGCGTCAGGCCGAATCCCGTTCACCCTGAGCGCCCGGCGTACGTCGCCCGGCGAGCTTGCGCTGTCGGTCGACGCGACGGACGCGGCGGTGCGGTACGGAGAACTGTTCGCAAAGCCCGCGGGGTCGGCGGCGACACTCAACCTGAACGCGACCTTGACGGAGGCCGGCGGCGTGGACGTCCCGGCCGCCGGGTTGTTGATGGACGGGGTCGCGGTGCGGTTCGTCGGCTCGGTTGACAAGGACCTTGAGACGGTCACGTGCCGCGAGTTCACGGCGAAGGTGGACCGGCCCGGGACGCTGGCGGCCATGGCGCCGGCGCTGGCGGGAAGCAAGCTCACCGGAGGCGTGGATGTCTCCGCGTCCGGCAGTGCGTCGATAAGCGAGATTGCCTCGGGCAAGCTCGACGGCGTGGACTTCAAAGGGAAGGCGGAGTTCCGCCAAGTCGAAGGACGCCACGCGAAGATGCCGGGGCTCGCGTTCAAGGTCAACGGGGCCGCGCGGCTTGGCCGGGACGCCATCGACGCGAACGGCCTCACGGTGGCCACCACGAACATCGCGGACGGCAAGGGCGCGACGGTGACGTTCGAGAGGTTGCGGGTCGCCGCGGCCGAGGAGGGTGCTCCCCTGCTCGCCCGACCGGACGCTCTGCACCTCGTCTTCCTCGCCAAATCGCCCGAGGTGAACGCGGGCGACCTTCTCGCCGCATTGCCCAAGAAGGAGGCCGCGCCCGGCACGGGCGGCGGACCCGCGGCTCCGGGAACGGCGGAGCCGAAAGCCATGGACCTTGGCTTTCTCAGGAATCACGAGGCGGACGGTCGCATCGTTGTGGACAAGCTCACCTACGATAAGCACGTCGTGACGAACCTTTCGGCCGAGTTCCGGATGAGAGGCAACAAGATCACGACGCCGCAGCCCGCACACGCAGAAACGCTCGGCGGGGCGGTCGACGCGGACGTGAAGATTGACCTCGACGCCCCGGCCATCGCGCACGAAGGCGCGGTCAAGATAACGAAGATGGACATCAACAAGGCGGCGGCCGCGCAGTTCTCGCTCGACGACGTGTTCCGCGGCGAGATGAACGGCGACATGACCTGGCAGGGCAACGGGTTTTCGATGCAGGACATCTCGAAGTCCTGGACGGGCGACGCCGACCTGGCCGTCAACGACGGCGTCGTCCTCAACTTCGAGCGTTCGCCGCTGATTGGCCTGCTCGCCGGGCCGGTCCTCAAGCACCTCGGCGCCTCGGCCTTCCCCGGCAACCAGTTCAAGTACGACCGGCTTCAGGTCAAGGCGCGGCTGGAACAGGGCCGGGTACGCACGGACGACATGCTGCTCAATGGCTCGAACGACCTCGACGTGGCGATATCGAACGGCTCGTTCGGCCTCGACGGAACGATTCAGGGCGACGTGGCCGTCCAGGTACCCGTCGCCATGGCGATGGACTACATCGGCAAACATCTTACCAAGCAGGAGACAGCGTTGAACGTCATCCAGAAGGCGATGACGGAAAAGCGGCCTTCGTTCTGCACGTTCGGGGTGGGCGGAAGCTTCGGCGACCCGGACGTTTCGTTCAAGCTCACGATTCTCGACTGGGCCGGGTCACTCGTCGGAGATATTCTGCGGAACCCCGGCGGCCTGATTAAGGATATCCTGAAGGAAGGCGTGGAAAAGGAGATAGAGAAGAGGGGCAAAGAGGGCGGCAAGAGCGACAAGGAAAAGGCCATCGAGGGGATCATCAGGGGAATCTTCGACTGAGAGATGCAACCGCGTCTGCGGCCCTCTCTTGCATATCCTGGTCATTTTGTGGCACATGCGGCCCGGCATGCCGGTGCGGCGGGTTTGACAACACATGAACAGTGGGGTACTATTTGGGTACAGGGGCCGAAGCGGGAGGGGCCGCAGATGGTCATTGTTTCATATATATTCCGTAGGATTCGCGAGCGGTGGGGCGAAATCCCCGTGTTCGTCCTGACCGGATACCCAGAAGGTGAACGGGTGAAGGAGGCAAGGAGAAACACTTCGGTCGTCGTGCTGTCGAAGAATCTCGAAGTCCGGTGGGTGTAGATTCTGAGACGGGGGGCAAGTGCTTGTGGAGCGAAAGATAGAAAATCAGGATGCACCGGCGGCGAGGCCCGCGTGGCCCGTGCGCTACCTCCCTGCGACGCTCATTGTCTGCCTCGGGTTGTTTCTCACGCTGACGATCTTTGCCCGGGTCAGGGAATGGGACGCCGAGCGGACACGCACCGACTTCAACCGCGCGGCCGAGGAGCGTTCATCATCGTTGAAGCGGACCATCAGCATCAAGATGCTGGCTCTGGATGCGATCCGCTCCTTCTACTACGGCTCGGTCGAGGTCGAACGTTACGAGTTCGCAGATTTTGTGCGACCGTTGCTCGACCGCTTGGAAGGGGTGCAGGCGCTGGAGTGGGTTCCTCGCGTGCCGGCGGAGCGGCGCGCGGCGTACGAGGCCGCCACGATAGAAAAGAATGGATTCAGGGGCTTTGAGATCACCGAGCGCGACGAGCACGGCACACTCATACGGTCGGGCCGGAGGGCCGAGTACTATCCCGTCTACTTCGTCGAGCCGTACGCGGGGAACGAAGCCGCGGTCGGGTTCGACCTCTCTTCGGACACAACCCGGAGCGAGGCGCTCGAGCGCGCCCGCGACACGGGAGAAAGCGTGGCCACCGCGCGGATCACGCTCGTCCAGGAAAAGGGCGAGGAGTTCGGGTTTCTTGTGTTCCTGCCCGTGTACATGAAGGGGGTTGCGCTGGACACGGTCGAGTCACGCCGTCAGAACCTCGTGGGATTTGTCCTCGGGGTGTTCCGTATCGCCGACGTCGTTGAAAAGGCCCTGGCGTACCTGCAACCGGCGGGCATGGACGTACTGCTTTGCGACAATACGGCCCCACCCGGTGAACAGATCCTATACTGGCGACCCAGTCCCACCACGGGAGATGCAACAGGACAGCGCATGGCCCGTAGAGACGACGTGTCTA
>Ga0180429_10005139_pt1 | contig 10405 bp, 7 predicted proteins | sample SS_ome_FD_132428 | JGI IMG/M metagenome (GOLD analysis project Ga0180429, IMG submission 132428) | Hypersaline lake sediment archaeal communities from the Salton Sea, California, USA - SS_1_S_1 metaG | ecosystem: Environmental > Aquatic > Non-marine Saline and Alkaline > Hypersaline > Sediment ...
AAACCGCAAGGGAACAGCAAGGGTGCAACAAGATGGAGGATGACCATGAGCACGAAAGAGAAAGCACTGAAGAAAGAAGGGCGGCAAGAGGCTCAAAGGCTGCAAGCAGGTGAGAGCCGCTGGTTCGAGGAGATGGATCATCTGTTTGATCGCATGATGCATCGCGGTGTGCTGCAGCCGTTTCGGAGTCTGTGGCCGGATTGGGCGCCGTTCCAGCCCGATCTCGATATCCGTGTCCCGCGTGTGGACATGGTCGATCGGGACGATGAGCTGCTCATCCGCGCCGAGGTGCCGGGTATCGACAAGGAGGCGCTACAGCTTGATCTGGCCGGTGATCTGCTAACCATCCATGGTGAGCGTCACCATGAGGAGACTCGTGACGGTGATCATGTCTACCGCTCCGAGATCGTCCACGGCGCATTCAGTCGGACCATCCGGCTGCCGTCGGGTCTCGACACCGAGGCCATCGACGCCAGCTTCAAGAACGGCATCCTCGAGGTGCATCTGCCGAAGTTAGAGGAGACCAAGCGGCAGAAGATTGATGTCAAATGACCGCATGAGAGAGGCCAAGTGATCCGTGCGGCGATTTCCAGTCGACCGGTGCTCGTTTAAGCCTTGGGTCGGCTGGTCATGCGCCTGTGGTTTCATGGCCCAAGCCCGGCGTTTCGGTCGGGCTTTGTTTTTTGCGGTTTTGCCGCTGGCGCTTAGCGCCGGCGCCAGACCAGTGTGCGGTTGTTCACTGGCATGGCGATATCGGCCTCCAGTGCAAGACCCGCGGCAGCGGCAAAGCGCTCGAGATCGCGAAGATCGCGCACCCCACTGAGGGGGTCGCGCAGGCGCAGCGAGCGATCGAATAGGGCATTGCTCTCGCTCGTGTGCTGGCCATCGAGGCTAAAGGGTCCGTAGAGCAGGAACAGGCTCTCGCTTGGCAACAGTGCGCCGACGCCGGTCAACATCCGCTCAACCTGCGTCAATGACATGATATGGGCGGTATTGGCGCTGTAAATCGCGTCAAAGTCAGCGCAGCTGAATGCGTCGATCCAATCAGTATCGACGTCGAGTTCCAGCGGGGCAGGCAGGTTTGGCAGTCCTGCCTCCTCGATCCACGCCCTGATCCCAGGCAGGTAATCGACGACATCCGTGCATTGCCAGCGTAGCTGTGGCAGCGCCGCGGCGAAGTGAACAGCATGCTGGCCGGTGCCGCTGCCGACCTCCAGCACCGAGCGCGCCGCGGCCAGCCTAGGCGCAATGACCTCTAGGATCGGCTGCTTGTTCTCTTCGCAGGAAGGCGAGAAGGGTTTGTTCGTCATGCCTGAGGTCGCTCGCTCGGTTTGTTGATCCCATCAACCGCGGATGGCGCGGATGCGCGCGGATTAGATATTCAGAAGGCCAGTTAAGGCTCGAAGCGCTGGTTCGCAATAGGTCTCTGATGCTGGCGCTGATGCTAGCTGCGGGGATCGGCTATGATGATGCGTATCAACTGGCCGTTCCCTGACTTCATCCTGAGCAACCTCCGTGACCTCCGTGACCCCTGTTGTGAGACATCGATGCGTCGAACGCTCCTAGGCCCTGTGCTGATCAGCGTCGCGCTGCTGGCAGCCTGTGCTGCTGGTGGCTCGCATGATGCTGGCGAGGCGCTCGAGGCGCCGGGTGCGCTGCGCGTCGATCGCACGACTGTCTCGGAAACCAGGGCAACTGCGCCAACAAGGGGATTCGGCGCTGGCTCATCGAGCGGATCAGCGGCCTCGGTGACCTTCGAGACGGGCGGTCCTGAACGCCAGCCAGGATCTGGCGAGCCGCCGATCTTGCCGAGCGCCGGCCTCTTATTCGATCAGGGTTTGTTCGATCAGGGCCTGCTCTACGCAATGGCCTATCTTCCCTCATCGAGCGGCGTTGAGACCGAGCGCGCCAACAGCCTAGCGGAACTCTATGCGGATGCGCGCCCCGGTTATGATCTCTACACCTTTGTCCTCGGTGGTCCGGTTGGGCCTCGGGCGGGCGCCGAAGCGGCGGCCTACGATGAGCTGCTGCGAGTGATTGAGACCTATGTGCTTGGCGACCCTGCTGAGTCAGGTAGCGCTCGCGGGCGGCATGGCTTCCTGGTCCAGGTCGATCCTTTGCTCGATGGTCAGTTCGATGCTCAGCTCGACGCTGGCCCGCCTGCTGATGCCGGGTTGGAGGCCGAACAACCTTCCGATGCCGGATCATCTGGCGCCTCGCTGGCGGAGCGCGCGCGGCCCGCACTCTCGTTGCAGATGCAGGTAGCGCTGGCTCGGCAACTGCGCCTATTCGGCCATGTCGAGCTGGCGGACAGACTCGAGCTTTCGGAGGGTCCATTCCTCGTCTCCAGCCTGCGACCGGCGTTGATCCCGATGTCAGCGCAGGTGCCACTACTCATCGTCGATCTGCATCATCTTGGCCCTGAGTATATGTACTCGCTGATTGACGCTTATGATCGGCCAATCCCCAGCGATCTGCGCGGTCGCCCCGAGAGCTTGTCGGCGATCGGGCGGCGCGTGCAGGGCATGTTTCCCAATCGGCGCCTCGATACGGGTGCCGAGCCGCCGCCCGCGGGAGCCTGGATTTGGTTGATCGGGGATTCCGGACGGGGCCTTGCGTCGGCGGCAGCGACTTTTTGAGGAGGTATGATCTTGGGCGGACGACTGAGCGGTTTACTTCGATTCATGATCGGTATTCTGTTGTTGCAGTCAGCCACGGCATTGCTGACCTATACGGCACTGATGACCGATCTTGAGCAGACGGTCTATCTCTTCGCCGCGCTCGCCGCGCTGCTCGGCTTCCTCGTCGCGCTTTGGTTCGATTCCGTGGTCGGCACGGTGAGCGAGCAAACCCTGGCGCGGCAACACAAGCGGCACACGCGCGAGCGTGAAAAGCTGCGCATGCAGGCCGAGCGCGAGAAGGCCAAGTTGGCGGCGCGCAAGAGCAAGGATTCGAGCGGTGCTAAGCTGCGCACCGGGGTTGCGGTGGGCGGCGTGGTGGGTGTCGGGGTGGCGATGATGTTCGCCCAGTTCCTGACGCTTGGGCTGCTCACCATCGCCACCGCCGGTGGTGCCGCGGCCGGTTATGGCCTCCGCGTGCGCCAGGAAAAGCGCCTGCGCATCCGCGATGCAACGTCCAATCGCGAGCGGTTGATTGCCTCATCGGCTGATGAGTTACCAGCGCTGGAAGCGCGGGCGCCAGCGTTGAGCCGGCGGCGGAAGCAGATCAAGGACGCGGACGGTGGCTGAGAGACTGTCCAGGAATGGCCGTCTCTGAGGGTGCATGTTCTACCTGCCGATGATCGCCCAACAGTGGTCCGCGAATCGGCAAGACGATGCTGTCTGGTTTCTTTGCCTGAGTGCCGGGTGTGAAGCCATGGCTCAAGCGTCGGGCACCTTGTCGCGGAGTTCTTGCAGCCAGATCGCCGCCTCGGCATCGCTCGGCGCGCGCCAGTCGCCGCGCGGCGAGAGTGAGCCGCCGGAGCCGACCTTGGGGCCGTTCGGCATGCAACTGCGCTTGAATTGGCTGATCTGGAAGAAGCGGAACAAAAACACCTCGAGCCAGTGCTTGATCTCGGCGAGGCTGTATTGATGGCGTCGCGCCTCGGGCAAGTTGTCCGGCCAGTCGCCCAGGGTCTTGTCGTGCCAGGCATGCCAGGCGAGAAAGGCAACCTTGCTCGGGCGCAGTCCATAGCGGCTGATCCAATAGGTGTTGAAGTCCTGCAACTCATAGGGGCCGATCTTGGCTTCGGTGCTTTGCAGGCCGCTGGCCAGCGAGCCTGATCCCCTATCCGCGCCGACGCCTGATTCGCTCGCGCCAGCCGGCACCAGTTCGGGTGAGATCTCGGTGTCGAGGATCGCCTGCAGTAGGCTGTTGGTGGACGCATCGAACTGGCCGCTAGCGATGACCCAACGGAGCAGATACTGGATCAGGGTCTTGGGTACCGAGGCATTGACGTTGTAATGCGACATCTGATCGCCGACGCCATAGGTTGACCAGCCAAGCGCGATCTCGGACAGGTCGCCGGTGCCAAGCACCAGCGCGTTGTGATAGTTAGCGAGCCGAAACAGGTGTGAGCTGCGCTCGCCAGCCTGCACATTCTCGAAGGTGATGTCATAGACCGGTTCGCCGGCGGCGAAGGGGTGGCGTAAATCGGCGAGCATCTGCCGGCAGGAGGGGCGGATATCGATCTCCTCGGCGCTGGTGCCGAGCGCCTGCATTAACGCCAGGGCATTGACGCGGGTCTCACTGCTGGTGGCGAAACCGGGTAAGGTATAGGCGAGGATGTTGCCGCGAGGCAGCCCGAGTCGGTCCATGGTGCGCGCCGCAACCAGCAGTGCCTGGGTGGAGTCCAGCCCTCCCGAGATGCCGATCACGATGCGCTCGATGCCGGTGGCCCGCAGCCGTTGGGCGAGGCCCTGGACCTGGATGTGATAGGCCTCGTAGCACTGCGCATCGCGCTCGGCGCTCTCGGCCGGCACGTAAGGGAAGCGGGCGATCGCGCGGCGCAGGCCGAGATCGCCGCTCGGTAGCCTGGGGCTGAAGCCTACCCGACGCATCGCCCGCAGCCGCTGGCGTTCGGCGCGGATGCTGTCGCTGAAGCTGGTGGCGCGCAGGCGCTCTTGTTGCAGACGCTCCAGATCGATGTCGGCGATGATCATCTGCTCGCCGCGAGGGAAGCGCTCGGACTCGGCCAGCAGCCGGTTCTGCTCGAAGATCACCGCATGGCCGTCCCAGGCCAGATCGGTGGTCGACTCACCAGGACCCGCCGCCGAATAGAGATAAGCGGCGATACACTTGCCGGATTGCGCCGCGCAGAGGTCATTGCGGTAGCGCGCCTTGCCGATGGTGATGTTGCTGGCGGAGAGATTGAGCAACACCGTCGCCCCGGCCATGGCGGCGTAGGTACTGGGCGGGATCGGCGCCCAGAGGTCCTCGCAGAGTTCCATGTGGATGACCAGGCCAGGCAGGCTGCTGGCCTCGAACAGCAGGTCGCTGCCGATCGGGACGCGCTGGCCGAGCAATTCGGTCTCCTGCCCGAGCAGCGCCTCGGCCGCGGCGAACTGGCGTTTCTCGTAGAACTCGCGATAGTTCGGCAGATAGGATTTTGGTGTCACCCCGAGGAGACGGCCTGCCTGGATGGCGACCGCGCAATTGAACAGGCGCCCGTCGATGTGCAGCGGCAGCCCCACCGCGAGCAAAGGCGTGAGCGCGCGGCTGGCCTCGACCACCTGAGCCAGCGCCGCGAGCGCGGCATCGAGTAGCGTTCGCTGATGGAAGAGGTCGTCGTTGCTGTAGGCAGTGAGCCCTAGCTCTGGAAACAGGGCGATCAGCGCGCCGGCCTGGTGGGCTTGCCGGGCGAGGGCGATGGTCGCCGCCGCATTCGCGGGTGGGTTGCTGACTCGCGCCTCGGGCACGCAGACCGCGGCCCTGGCCAGGCCTTGCTGGTAGAGGTTGAAGAAATCGCTCAATGGGTTATGGTCCTAGCGATCAGCTGAATATTGTCGGACGTCTCATCCTGCGCATATTAGCGGAGATAGGCGATGAGCAACGGGTCCGCGGCCGACTTCTAGACGAATCTTGTAGACGAATCGACCTCTCAACCGCAATAGGCTTGCGGAATCATCCCTCGCGGAATCATCCATTGCCCGTTTGCGCCCAGACCATTACCATGCCGTTACCTATAAGTCGCCCCTAGGCCGCGCTGGGCCTTCAGCGCGAGCACCAAATCCGCAACGCGCCCTAGCCCTATCCAGAGCGTTTTCGGTCCTGGAAAGCCATCGCTTTTGCGGTTGAGAAGGCCGCCCAGGCTGGCGATCATCCGCATCATGGTATCCAGCGATCGGGCGCTCGCTGCTGATCGCTTGCGGCGGCAGATCCTGCGACGCTGGCGGAAACTGACGGCGCTTAGCCAAGCGTTGTAGTCTTAGCGCTCTTTGATCGATTGGTTTGCGAAGCCTCCCGCCGATGCGTCTCGAGAAGATCAAACTTGCTGGCTTCAAGTCGTTCGTGGACCCGACCACGGTACCCTTTCCGAGTAATCGGGTGGGCGTGGTGGGGCCGAATGGCTGTGGCAAGTCGAATGTGATCGATGCCGTGCGTTGGGTGATGGGCGAGAGTTCGGCGAAGCTGCTGCGCGGTCAGTCGATGGCCGATGTCATCTTCAACGGCAGCAGCTCGCGCAAGCCGGTTGGTGTGGCGCAGATCGAGCTGGTGTTCGACAACGGTGATGGGCGCGCCGGTGGTGAGTTTGCCCGCTTCAATCAGATCGCGGTCAAGCGCCAGGTCTCGCGCGACGGCCAGTCGAACTACTTCCTGAACGGCGCCCGTTGCCGGCGGCGCGATATCCAGGATCTGTTTCTCGGCACCGGGCTCGGCCCGCGCAGCTACGCGATCATCGAACAGGGCATGATCTCGCGCTTCATCGAGGCCAAGCCAGAGGAACTGCGGCTGTTCATCGAGGAGGCGGCCGGCATCTCCAAGTACAAGGAGCGGCGGCGCGAGACCGAGAACCGGATGCGGCACACGCGCGAGAATCTGGAGCGTCTGCAGGATCTGCGTGATGAGGTCGGCAAGCAGTTGCAGCATCTCGAGCGCCAGGCGGCGATGGCGGCGAAGTATCGAGCGCTGAAGGACCAGGAGCGGCGTCTGACCGATGAACTGGCGGCGCTGCAGTGGCGTGAACTCGATCAGGCGCTGGCGCGGCAGGATCGGGCCATCGCCGAGGGCGAGCTGCGGTTGGAGTCGGACCTGGCCGCGCTGCGCCGGCTCGAGGCCGAGATCGAGGCGCAACGGGCACGGCACGCGGAGCTGTCGGAGGCCTTCAACGCGGTGCAGGGGCGCTGGTACGCGGTCGGCTCGGAGATCGCGCGGCTCGAGCAGGCATTGCAGTTCGCCGCCGAGACCCGGCAGCGCGAGGAGCGCGAACTCGGCGCGGTGCGGCGTGAGCTGGATGAGGCGCGCGCGCAGCAGGAGCGCGATCAGCGCCGGCAGGCCGAGCTGAACGACGAACTCGAACGCGACCAGCCATTGCTCGAGGAGGCGCGTGAGCGGCTCGAGGAGCTACGCGAGCGGCTGGCCGAGGCCGAGGAGCGTCTGGAGACCTGGCAGCAGGCCTGGGATGCGATCCAGCATGAGATCGCCACGCCCTCCGCCGAGGCGCAGCAGGAGCGGGCGACGCTGAATCATCTCGAACAACGGTTGGCGCAAGACCAGCAGCGCATCGCCCGTATCGATGAGGAGTCGGCGCGACTCGATACCGGCGAGCTGGAACAGCGCCTGGTCGGGCTCGATGAGCGTTCCGATGGCTTGGATGAGCGCCTGCACCTGGCCGCCGATGCCCAGCAGCGCGCCGCCGAGGCGCTGCGCGAGGCCGAGACCCAGCGCGTCGAGCTGAGCGGGCGCTTGGATGCCGCGCGCACCGAGCTGCAGACCACGCGCGGTCGGCTGGCCTCGCTCGAGGCGCTGCAGGATGCCGCGCTGGAGAATCCGGATGCGGCGGTCGCCGACTGGATCGATCGCCATGATCTGATCCAGGCGCCACGGCTGCTGGATCTGCTCGAGGTCACGCCTGGCTGGGAGACCGCGGTCGAGGTGGTGTTGAGTTCGGCGCTAGCGGCGTTCTGCGTCGATGAGCTTGACCGGCTCGCGCGCGCGCTCGAGGACCAGGCGCTGACCTTGCTGCAGGCCGATGCGCCGCAGTCCGATGCGCCACAGTCCGACTGGGCCGGTGCGGCGCCGGCGGTGATCTCCGGGCTGGCGGCGCTGGTGCGTGGTCCGGTGGTGCTGGCGCAGTTGCTGCAGGGCGTCGAGGTCGCCGAGGATCGCGCGCAGGCGCTGGCCGGGCGCGCGGCACTGGATCTGGGGCAGCGCATCGTCTGTCGTGATGGCTTTCTGGTCGGACCCGATTGGGTGCGTGCGCCGGGGCAGGGCGGCCAAGCTGGCGCCGAGGTGGCGGGCAGCATCGCCCGTGGCGAGGCGATGAAGGCGTTATTGCTGGCGGTCGATGAACTCGAGGAGGTGATCGAGGGGTTGACCGAGGAACAGGCGTCGCTGACCCAGCAGCGTGGCGAATTAGAGCAGGCGCGGACCGATGCGCAGCGGGATCTGGCGCGTCTGAGCCGCGATCGCGCCGCGCTGGATGCCGAGCAGGGTGCGGCGCGGGCGCGGCTGGCGCATCTGCGTGAGCGTCGCGCCAGCCTCGCCGAGGAGCAGGCCGCGCTAGAGCAAGGCTGCGCCGAGATGATCGCGGCGATGGAGCGGGGTCGCGAGCAACTGCATGCGGCCCTGGAGCGCAATGAGGCGCTCAGCGAGCGTCGCGATGCGCTGGCCGGCGAGCGTGAGCTAAGGCGCGCCGCGGTGGCCGATCCGCGTCGGGAAGAGGCGCAACTGCGCGACCAGGCGCAGCGCTTGGAACTGGCCACCGAGACCCGGCGCGCCTCCTTGCTGGGGCTGGTCGCCAATCTCGAGCGCGCCAATGAGCGGGTCGAGGCGCTCGAGTCGCGCCGCGACGCGCTGGCGGAATCACTCAGCGAGGCCGCGGAGCCGGCGCTCGAGCAGCGGGAGCGACTCGCCGAGCAACTCGAGCAACGGCTCGAGGTGGAGCAGTCGCTCAATGCCCAGCGGGCAGGGATGGAGCAGGTCGACACCGAGATTCGCGGCGCTGAGCAGCGCCGGCACGGCCTCGAGCAGGCGCTCAATGGCGTGCGCCAGGACCTGGATGCCGCCCGGCTGGAGCGGCAAGCGCTGCTGGTGCGGCGGCAAACGCTGGAAGAACAGCTGCGCGCCCGTGAGGCCTCGCCGCAGTCAGTGTTGGCGGCGATGGGCGAGCTTGGCGCTGACGATGGCCAGCGGGTGGCGCGTTGGAGCGGTGAGCTGGAGGCGGTCAGTGCGCGCATCGCGAGGCTCGGCAATATCAATCTGGCCGCTATCGACGAGTTCCAGGAGCAATCCGAACGCATGCGTTATCTCGAAGCGCAACATGCGGATATCAGTGCCGCGCTAGAGACACTGGAGGCGGCGATCCGTAAGATCGACCGCGAGACCCGCAGCCGCTTCAAGGAGACCTTCGATCGCATCAACAGCGGTCTTCAGGAGCTGTTCCCGCGGGTGTTTGGCGGCGGCCATGCCTCGCTAGAGCTGACTGGCGAGGATCTGCTCGACACCGGCGTCTCGATCATGGCGCGTCCACCTGGCAAGCGTAACGCCACCATTCACATGCTCTCGGGGGGCGAGAAGGCGCTCACCGCGGTGGCCTTGGTGTTTGCCATCTTCCAGCTCAACCCGGCGCCCTTTTGCATGCTCGACGAGGTTGATGCGCCGCTGGATGATGCCAATGTAGGACGCTTTTGCGAGCTGGTCCGCTCGATGTCGGATCAGATCCAGTTCATCTTCATCACCCATAACAAGGTGACCATGGAGTTGGCGGATCAGTTGCTCGGTATTACGATGCACGAGCCTGGCTGCTCGCGTCTGGTCACGGTCGATGTCGATCAGGCCGCGCGCATGGTTGCGGTCTCCTAACGCATGAGTGTAGTCAACTGCGGAAATGCGGTGACGGCGCTGATATACTGAAGACAAACCTCCATCGGATACGAACCCCATGGATGCTGGCACTCTAAGAATCATTCTGATCGTCCTTGGCGTCTTGCTGCTTGGTGCTCTATACCTTTGGGAAAAGCGCCGCATTGAGAGCGAGGCTGAGCCCGATGAGCGCGCGCCGGGCGATGAACCCGAGCCCGAGTTGCAGCCCGCGATGAGGTCTTGGCGCCGCGAGCCTAGTTTCGGTCGGCACTTCAGCGCTGATGCGGTACCTAAAGAGGCTGAGCTTAACGCTGATCGAGGGGCACGGACGCGCGCTCGTGCCAAGGTGGCTAGGGCGGGGGATGACATTGACTCGGATGCAACCGATCCTGCGCGATCCGTCGCGAGTCATGAGGCAACGCCTAGCAATGAGGCAGCGCTTAGGCCTGCTGAGGGACGGGCATCATCGGCCCAGGAGGCGCGTTCGGCATCAGCGGCGGTCGCGAGCGAAAATCAGCTGCTCGTGCAGTTGTTCCTGGTGACTCGTGGACAGCCATTTAAGGGTGCGGCGGTGCAGGCGGCGGCCGAGCGTCAACAGCTGGTCCCAGGGGAGATGGATATCTATCATCGCCACAACCTCGAGACTGGCAGCAAGCGCGCCCTCTTCAGTATGGCCAACCTGATCAATCCTGGCACCTTCCCATTCCAGGCCATGGACAGCTTTACTACGCCTGGGGTGGCGCTCTTCACTCAGCTCAATGGGATGCCGAGTGATCTGATGGTCTACGATGAGCTGGTGCAAACGGCACGCACCATGGCCGATGAGCTTGGCGCTGATCTGCTGCTGCCCGATCGTCGCCCGTTTGACGACGATGCTTGGGAA
>Ga0180429_10005141_pt1 | contig 10400 bp, 8 predicted proteins | sample SS_ome_FD_132428 | JGI IMG/M metagenome (GOLD analysis project Ga0180429, IMG submission 132428) | Hypersaline lake sediment archaeal communities from the Salton Sea, California, USA - SS_1_S_1 metaG | ecosystem: Environmental > Aquatic > Non-marine Saline and Alkaline > Hypersaline > Sediment ...
GCAGCCCAGGTCGCCGTACCCCTGGTCATCGGTGATCACGATCACGACATTCGGCTGCTTCATATCACATACCCCTCGCTGGGTTCTACCGGTAGGTCGCCTGGATCAGGGCGCGGATGTACCCCGTGGCAAAGGCGTGCCCCTCCCTCGACTCCCGGTCGCCGGGGATCGCCGGAGTGTGGTCCATCATGAAGGGTCCCTCGAAGCCCGCCTCGCGGTACGTTTGCATGGCCTCGACCATGTCCACGTCACCTTCATCGAGAAACACCTCGCGGAAATCCCTCGGGGTGCCGGCCACATTGCGGAAGTGGACGTAGACGATCTTGTCCTGCGCGCCCATGCGGCGAATGGCCTCCATCACGTCCACGCCCATCTCGGTGACGCAGCCCTGACAGAACAGCATGGCGTTGGCTCTGCTCTCCACCAGCCCGAAGATGCGCTCGTACTGATCCAGCGTTGAGACGATGCGGGCGGCGCCGGCCATGGGCTCGGCGAGCGGCGGGTCGTCGGGGTGCAGGGCCATGCGCACCCCGGCCTCTTCGGCCACCGGGATCACCCGTTCGAGGAAGTACCGGATGTTGGCCCACATCCCGGCTTCGTCTATCTGCTTGTCCGGGTGTCTGGGTACGTCCCGCTCCCACTCGGCGTAGTCAAAGGTGCTGTACCGGACTCCGCCGCGGCCAGTGGCCGACTCGGTGCGGAAGTTGCCGATCGGCTTGAAGTTGTAGCCGAGTGTGGGGACACCCGCCTCGCCCATGGCGCGCAGCACGTCGCACCACTGCTCGATGGCCGCGTCGCGCTCCGGCCGCCCCAGGGTGATGGCGTCGGGCCCGCCCAGGGCCAGATTGTGCAGGCGCATGCCGTGGGACTCCACGAGGCGCCGAGTGGTCCTGAGGTACTCGGCCATCTCGACACGCCCGCGCAGCACTTGCGAGTCGCTGTCCCGCGCCCCCGCCGCGCCAAAGGGGGGCGGGTAGATGGTCACGTAGTCGACGCCGATGGCCCGGTAGAAGCTCAGGTGCTCGTCGTCCACCTTGCCATAGGGCAACTGGTCCTGAATCAGCATACTGTCCTCCCTACCCGGGCATCTCCGTGCCCCTCACACCGACAGGTCCGCGGCCGGCTACTCTAGCGCCAGCAGCTCGTTGATCTCGGCCTGGTACCCCTCGATCTCCCCGCGCTCGATGTCGTCCAGCGGCACGGGCTGTCCATACCACGCCGACTCGAAGATGGCCATGCAGATGGCCTGGGCCCGCAGCCCCTCGAGCCCGTCGGTCTCGGGCCTCGTGCCTCCCCGCACCGCCTGGCAGAAGTCGACAATCTCGATGGCGAAGGTGTTCTCCGTGCCTCCCGGGAAAAGTTCCTCGCGCTCCTCTTCGGTCAGTGAGTTGGTGAACTCGGCGATCAGATCGTCCCGGCCCACATTCTGACCGTCCCGCGTCCACAGGCCCGTCTCCCAGTCCACGCAGCCCTCGCTGCCGTAGATCGCCCGGTGGTTGAAGCCCTGTCCGGGGGCCGTGCCCACCCACGTCCACTGCACTACGACGTCGTCGTCGAAGTGTATGGTCGCAAAGGAGGCGTCCTCTACATCGACCTTCCAGGCGCCGCGCCGCTCCTCGGGCTGATCGTACCGGTAGGGCTCGTACTGACGCGTGGTCGCGTACACCTCGCGCGCCTGCGTGCCCAGGTGGTAGCGAAACAGGTCGGCGTAGTGCACGCCCCCGTCCAGCACCCAGCCGCCGCCGGCCGTGTGCTTGAAGTTGCGCCACCCCCACTTGCCCAGCCCCTCGCTGGCCGACTGCCAGAAGAAGGTGCGGGGCTTGCCGATGCGACCGCTGCTGATGGCCCAGTGATTGGCCCGCTCGTGGGGCGAGCGGCGGTAGTTCTCCGCCACGGCCAGGATCTGCTGCGTTCGTGTGGCCGCCCCCAGGATCTTGCGGGCCGCCCGCACCGTGATGCCCAGCGGCTTCTCGATCAGAACGTGCTTGCCCGCCTCCAGCGACGGCACGGCCAGGGTGTGATGCTCGGAGTGCAGGGAGCAGATGTTGACCGCCTCCACGTCCCCCTCCTTGTCCAGAAGGCGATTGAGATCCGTGTACACCGTTGGTCTCACCCTCTGGAACTCGGCCAGTTCGGCCGCCCGCTCCTCGGCCCGCTGCTCCACCACGTCGCAGGTGGCGGTGATGGTCATGCAGTCGAGACTGTTCTTGTGCAGCTCCCTGAGTCCCTTCACGTGGGCCCCGGCAATGCCACCGCATCCCACCAGGGCCGTCTTCACTGAGTCCATGCTCTCGCCCCTCCCTTTGCTGACAATCGTGCGTCCGCACGTATTGCGCGGAACTCAGACATTGTCAATGAAGTCCCGCAGGTACTTGGCCGTCCCGTCGATGGCCAACTCGGCGAAGCGCGCTCCCTTCTCGGCACTGGCCAGCTTGTAGTTGTCGGTGGCCACGTCGCACAGGAGCCGGTCGCGCAGCCCGGTCTGGTCAAAGGTCGTGGAGGCCAGAAACTGGCGGCCGGGACCGACCTCGGGGCCCGGACCGTGCAGGCCGTACCGCTCCTCGATCTCGCCGACCCGATCCATGCGCGTGTGCTCGGGGCAGATGTGCAGGACCATGGAGGTCTCGAACTCGTCGGCGTGTCCCGGATAGTGGCGCCCCTCGTTCAGGGCGCCAATGGCCTCGCGGTCGATGGCCTCCCAATAGGGGAACGAAGCCACCGTCACTCACAGCTCCTCGGTGATGCGCCGCGCCGCCTGGGCATTGACGGCCACGTTGTTGCCGTGGCCATTGACGATGGCGAAACGCCTGAGACCGTATCCCATCAGCGACTGGACGTAGTCGGAGAGAACGCGGATCTGCGTCTCCACTCTCAGCGTCATGCTGCCGGCGAACTCCAGGTGCTGCGGCGAGTGGCCCACCGCCAGGGTCGGCGCCACCAGAACGCGGGGATAGAGACGCCGGGCCGCCTCGACGGCCACATGGGTGACACAGGCCGCATCCACCTGCATGGGCAGGTGGGGCCCGTGCCCCTCGTTGCTGCCGGTGGGCAGCACGGCCAGCTCCACCTGGTCGAGGATGTCCTCGACCTCGGCGAAGGTCATCTCGGGCAGAAACACCTTGTCCATCGTGGGCCTGCTCCTTTGTCGGTTCGCCTGGTGGTTACTGGGGGCGGCTGCTGCGCAGCGGGTTCTCGGCAGAGAACTCGGCGGCGGTCGCATGGGCGATGGGAAGCCACGTCCGGTACGGCGATCCCCCCTCGCCGGCGCTGGCGAAGTCGCACAGGCGCACGCGAGTCCCGTCGCTGGCCTTGCAGTCGAACGTCATCCACGGCTGTATGCGGTGCACCTGGCCCTTCACAGACTTGAGCCGCACCTGCAGGGCGTCCAGCTCGGGCACCGCGTCGGGGTCCATGGAGTTGAGCCGCCGATCGTAGGTCAAGAGGATGGGCCCGCGGTACATGGAGACCTTGCCGGCGCACTCCTGCTCGCCTGACCAGAAGTGAGGTCGCATGTCCAGACTCAGCGACACCGTGTCGCCGCGCTTCCACTTGCGCTCGAGTATGAGGTACTTGCCCGGCTCCACGCCGTCCACGGCCTCGCCGTTGACGCGCACACTGGACCTCTCCGACCAGTAGGGTATGCGCAGCTTGAGCGCAAAGCGCCGCGGCCGGGAGGGCCTCACGGCAATGCGCACCTTGCCGGCGCGGGGGTACTCGGTCTCCTGAGACAGCACGACCTTGGTCTTCCCTACGGCGGCCTCCATGGTGCCGGGGCCGTAGTAGTTGACCAGCAGACCCCCGGCGTCCTCCATCAGGGCCCAGTCGCTTATCATGCCCAGGCCGCGCGGGCCGTTCACGCTGCAGCAGTTCAGCTCCGGCGTGCCCTCCCGGGACTGGAAGACGATCTCGTGGGCGCTGGCCTTGCGCACGCCGTCCATGGGCGTGTTGTACGTGACCCAGCGCCCGGACTGGGAGTGCAGCCCCACGACCGAGTTGAGCGTGGACAGCTCGATCTCGTCCGCCACAACCGAGTTGCCCGTAAGCCGCAGCATCTCAACACTCATGGCCACCCAGGCGATGGTGCAGCAGGTCTCGATGGCGCCGAGGTGGTAGGGATTGCCCTGGGCCTTCTCGCCCGAGGTGAAGCCGCCGTTGTTGTGGCGGTCCAGCTTGGCAATGCTCCACCAGATGTGCTCGAAGGCCTCGCGGTACGACTGCTCTCCCGTCAGGAAGTAGAGCTCCAGCATGCCCATGATCGGGTGCAGACTCTCCCAGCGCGGCTTGGGGGTGTCGTAGAACTCCTTCCCGGCCAGGGCCGTGCCCACGTAGTCGCCGGCCAGGGGTCCCTCCGGTCCGGTGGCGGCGAATTCCGCCTCTATCTGGCGCGCCAGATCCAGGTGGCGCTTGTCGCCGGAGTGCCGGTAGAGCAGACACAGCGAGTGGATGGGGGCCAGGTTCATCTCCGTGCTTCCCGTGTCGACCAGCCGGGGAGACACGTCGCCCAGGAAGCGCTCGCATAGCAGGTCGCCCATGCGGCGCGCGCACTTGAGTGCCTTGCGGTCGCCGCTCTCCTCGTACCACAGCAGCAGACCCAACATGGCGTGATAGTGGCCCCAGGCATCCCAGGTCTGGCCCTCGCCCGTGCAGTTGGGCGCCGAGCCGGTCAGGCGCGAGTCCTCGGGCCACGGCCCCAGGTAGCCATCGTCGGCTTGCAGAGCGATGAGCGCTCGCGCAAAGCCGGTCACGTGGCGGCGCAGGGCCTTGCTCCGGGTCAGCCGCAGAATCTGCACCGCGCTGGTCAGATACTTGCCGGCGAACTCCCCCGCCCACGGCACCTGGTCGCGGCGCGGCTCCCGCTCGCGATCCGCAAACATGTCTAGTATGGCCGGGTTGGCAGCCGGGGCCGGCAGCAGCCACTGGTCGGTGACCGCCTCGAGATACTCGCCGATGGGGCCCTTCAGCTCGAGTTCGGCCTTCGCTGGTCGGGTGCAGGCATGGCGCGTCATGTTCGCAGTCTCCTCGGCGTCCTCCGGGAGGACGCCCTTCCCTGGTCTGGTGTCAGCTGCCAGTGCTGGGTGTCAGCACGGCTATACCGTATACCACAAACCGCGGCGCGGTGAAACAGAGACGCCGGTTGTCGGCCAGGCTGGCCAGCAGGGGGGTTACTCCCCGCTCCGGCGTATGCCAGGCCGCCGAGGCGCCGCTCCACCCGCTGGGCAACATCACCTCCACGGCAAAGGGTCCCACCTCGATGGGCTCCTCGGTCGCGACGCTCTCGTCGCGCTGGTAGTTCACCCAGTGCAGGATCAGGGCCCCCCTTGAGCGCCAGGCCCTGACTCGCACGAACCACGGCGCGGCCGTTACGAGCCACGGCGCCTCGACCAGTCGGGCCAGGCCGTCGGCCACCTCGTCCCCCAGGGGATCGCGATCGCCCGGGGGATAGGTCGGCACCTGCTTGCCGGGGGAGATCTCGACCTGCTCGGGCAGCCAGTCACATGCCCCCACGAGCAGGACCTTGCCCCGGCCGGCGGCAAAGGGTGCGCCCACTCCCGTGGACGGCCAGTCGGCGTGCCAGTCCCCAAAGGGAAGCTGGCGCGCGGTGCTCGCCTCGTCGAGGCTGGCCACGCCCGGAGTCAAGGCCAGCCCCTGGCCGCCCCGCGCCGCCTCGGTCGCGAAGGCCAACTCGCCGTCCGTCAGACGCAGTGTGTCGGCCAGCACCAGGCACTCGTACTCGCTCCCCTTCTTCTCGAGCTGTTCGTCGAGGATGATGTCAAAGAGGATGTGGCGATCCTCCATGATGCGGCCTATCCGGCGCAGAGCATCGGTGGGATCGCCGCGCCCAGCCACCTCCGAGCGTCGCGGGTACACCAGGGCCACCTGGGCGTAGGGCTCGACGTCGTCGAGCAGGTACTCCCGCTCCGCCAGAAAGCTGTGATAGGGAAAGACCGTGGCGGCGTACCGATCCGGCTCGGGCTCTTCCTCGCCGTCAGAGGACCAGTGCACGGCCAGTGCGGCAAAGCCGTGCGCCGCCCCTTCGGCGATCGCCAGACGCCAGCGCCTCCAGTCGTACTTGTTGATGAAGAAGGGGCGCCCCCCGGCGGCCGCCCGCACGAACCGCGCGGGCAGGCCCATGTCCGCCAGATACCCGTGCTCCAGAGAGCTGGTGCCCTTGGCGCCGCCCTGGCTGTACCAGATGTAGTCCTCGTCGCGAGCCCACAGGTCGGTGGGCAGCAGGCTGCGCTCGTCGCGGGGCTTGAAGTTGTACTTGTGATACCACTGAGCCAGGAGCAGCTCGGGGTCCAGCGACCGCCCGTACTGAACGAACACCTCGTCAAAGGCCTCCTTGCGGCGGTGGTGCGCGGCCCGCTCCAGACAGATGCCGGCGCGGCGCGCCAGGTCCTCGTCGGCGCCGGCGTCCGGCTGCAGCACATTGTCCACGGCCTCCAGGTCGGCGCTGCCGTACAGCGCCGCGAGTTCCCCCTCGTCGAACTCATTGCCCAGCCGCTGCCACAGATAGCTCCGGCAGTGCTCACACTGGCAGAAACGCTCGAAGTTGTGGTGCACGTTGAAGCCCTGCACCCCCAGCTCGACGGCCTTGCGCACCATGGGCTTGAGCGTGGCCAGCCACAGGGGATTGCACAGACAGCCGCTGTACGCCTCGTACGGGCGCCCCTTGATGGGCCAGTGCCGCAGACCGCCACCGGCCACCACCTGCTGGGTCGCGGCGAGGCTCGGCGCCGGGGCCGGCCCCAGTAACCCGTCGGTCCACAGACGCGGCCAGACCCCGAAGAGCCCCTTGTCCCGCTCGGCATCGCCGTAGTGCCAGGACATGCTCATCTGCCCCACGTAGCGCGCCCCGTTCTGGCGCACGCGACCGATCAGGTCGGCGGCGTACTCGAGATTCGCCTCGATCCCCACCAGCGGCTGCCCCGGAAACCAGCGCGGCGCCGCGAGGTCGTCGGCCAGGCCGTAGAACATGGGGCCGAAGTTGCCGCACTGGACCAGCTGCAGCCGCCCCTGGCGCACGTGCTCCACCAGGTCCAGGCGCCCGGGCGGGCACCAGTGCACGGTGGCGCGGCTGAACTGAAACACGAGGCGGGGTGTGCCCATCAGGCGGCGCGGTTCCAGTCGTGGGAAAGGCGAGACCGCAGCGGCAGCAGCCGCTCTCATGCGGGCCGTGAAGATAGCTTCACCCCCCGAGGGGTCAAGCGCTCGGGTTGGCTCGCCCTGCCGGGCAGTATATCTTCGCGGCCGCCACGCATGTACCACCCCGACACACCACGCCGGAGGCCACCCATGAGCCGCATCGACGCCCACCTGCACGTCTTCGCGGAGGAATCCGCCCCCTTCCCGCGCCAGACCGATCACCCGCTCTCGCCGGAGCGGGGCGAGACGGTCGAGAAGCTCATGTCCGAGATGGAGCCCTACGGTGTGGAGCAGGCCGTCCTCGTGCAGATCGGTGGCACCTCCATCGAGCACCACGCGTATCTGCGTCACTGCGTGCGCACCTATCCCACTCGTTTCCGCGGCATCGGCCTGCTGCCCCAGGACGGGAACCCGGCGGATCACATGGACCGGCTGGCCGACGACGGGGGGATCATCGGGTTCAGACTGTCCAGCATGGGGGGGCCGGCCGATCCCGCCGCCCCGGTGGACGTCGGCTCGCTGGGCGCCCTCCCCATCTGGCGTCACGCCGCCGAGAAGGACTATGTCCTCTGGCTCTACCCGGGCGAGTCGGACGCCCGCTGCGTGCCCCCCCTGATGCGCGAATTCCCGCACGTGCGCGTGGTCTTCAATCACATCATGGTCTGCCCCGGCCAGGGCAAATTCAGCTGGGATGGGCAGGACCGGCCCCGCGTCGAGGTGCCCATGCCGCCGCCGACGGCAGCGGCGCTCGAGGTGCCGGAGGACGGGCCGTACCCCTTCCCCAACGCCCACGTGCTGATCTCGGGCCAGTACGCCTTCAGCAACGAGGCCTGGCCCTACCGCGACCTGGCCGCGTGGCACGAGCGCCTGCTGCGGAGCTTCGGCCCCGAGCGCATGATGTGGGCCACCGACTTCCCGTGGATCACCACTGACCCGGGTTACGGCCGGCTCGTGCGGTTGCTGGACGAGCTGCTGCCCTCGCTGACCGAGACGGAGCGCGAGTCCGTCATGGGCGGGACGGCGCGCCGCGTGCTGGGCTTCCCGCAGACAGTCTAGCCCATGCGGTCAGAGGGCGGCGTCGTCCTGGGCCAAATGCGTGCAAATAGCTTTAGGAACAGACAATTGCGCTCACCAGGGTCCTACCGGAGTCGCCGCATTCGCGTATATTAGCCTTGAGCGAAGGTGGTGTTGGACAACGAGATCGCCGCCTTCCACCGGAGGTATACGTGCTCAACCCGTTCGGCAACGGCAAGAAGCGGAAAACCAAGAAGGCGCTGGATCCCAAGCAGGTGATCCAGCGGCTGACGGAGCTCATGCCGCCGTCTACCCTGGTCTACATGGTCCGCACCGCCAACGGCCGGGAAGTGGACGAGGGCTTTGGGCGCGCCGTGTTCCTGCAGCGGGACAAGAAGGTGTACCGCGAAGGGGATTGTATCTACATCAGCACCCCTGAGGGCCTCAAGGCCAGCGACGCGTCGGCCTTCAGAGGACGGGGCGAGATTTTTTCAATGCAGTTCCTGCACCGGCGCGTGCCGCACAAGTTCGAGTGCCGCGTCGTGGGGCGTTTTCGCCTGTTACCCGAGATCATCGAGACCCTCGACTTCAGGGTCCAGTCGGCGTACAAGCTGCTCCCCATCAGCCCGATCCGGAAGGAAGAGAAGCGCCACTACCTGCGCTACACCCTGAACAACTACGGGAACGCGCGGGTGCCGATCACCACGCACGTGGGCTTCGACCTGTTCGCCGACAGCACCAACCAGCAGGTACAGAGCGACGGGGCCCCGCCCATCGAGCTGAAGGACCTGCGTGTCGTGCCGCGCGAGAGACCGGACACGACGCGCCAGTTCGACGCTTCGGATGCGGTCCAGGAGGTGCGCGAGCTCCTGCTGGAGAACCCCTCGTCCGAACGCCAGGTCCACCTGACCAAGGTGGTGAAGAGCCAGGCCCTGCGCAGCGGACGTCGCACCGCCGAGGAGGTCTTCTACCTGGGCTCGGTGAACATCCTGGGTCTGGAGAAAGAACTCACTCGCCCCGTTCTCTACACCCGCAAGTCGCCCAAGTACGATGGCCGGCGCGACAGCCCGTACGACCTGGCCCCCAGCGACCGAGTCCTGATGCACTTCCACTCCAAGGACGATTACTACGAGGTGCTGTGCGAGTGCCAGGAGGCCCGGGTGCAGAACGAGGTCCTGCGGCCCATGGCCTGGCCATTGCGCGAGAGCGGTCTGCGCATGAACCTGGTGGAGTACAGCGTGGGCGGGGCCATGGTGGAGAGCAGCCCGGAGTTGCTCAAGATGCTGCTGGGACGGGCCTGTCCACCTGACGTGGACAAGGATCCGTCATACGAGGGACGCTTCTGGGAGAGGGTCTTCGATGAACTGCAGAAGTCGATGATCCACCTGACCTTCTACCCCAGGCTGCACTTCACCGACAAACTCGAGCAGTTCCGCCCGGAACTGCCCTTCAAGATTCCTCTGGTGGCGCAGATCGTGCGCACCCACATGCACCGCCAGGGCGAGCGTCGGGTGCTGCAGCACGGCCTGAGGTTCATCTACGACGCCCAGGGCGTGCCGCTGACCTGGCACGAGGTGGTGCCCTGGAAGCTGATCCGCGGCGTGCGCGACAACGCGCACTTCACCGAGATCCACAGCAAGCTCAGCCTGCTCTACGGCTTTCTCGAGCACCGCAAGCAGTCCCTCGACTCGGTCGACGGCCGCGCCCCCCGGCGCCGTCCCACGCCCGCCACCTGAGAGACGCCTACACGCCGGCGCGCCTCCGGGCCGAAAGGATCGTGTTGTAGAGCAGCATCGTGATGGTCATGGGCCCCACCCCGCCGGGAACGGGGGTGATGGCGCTGGCCTTCTCCGCGATCGCGTCGTACTCCACGTCGCCCACCAGGCGGTACCCGCGCTTGCGGGTGGCATCCTCCACCCGGTTGACCCCCACGTCGATGACGGCGGCCCCGTCGCGCACCATGTCGGCAGTAAGTGTGCCGGGCCGGCCGGCCGCCACGATGATGATGTCTGCCTGCCGCGTATGCGCCCCAATGTCGCCGGTGCCGGTGTGGCACATGGTCACCGTGGCATTGGCCCACTCGGCCTTCTGCGTGAGGATGTTCGCCACCGGCCGCCCCACGAGCGTGCTGCGCCCCACCACCACCACGTGCTTCCCTTCCACCTCGATGCCGCTGCGCCGCAGGATCATCTGCACCCCGTGCGGGGTGCAGGGCAGGAAGCCCTCCTCGCCGCGCATCA
>Ga0180429_10005142_pt1 | contig 10399 bp, 9 predicted proteins | sample SS_ome_FD_132428 | JGI IMG/M metagenome (GOLD analysis project Ga0180429, IMG submission 132428) | Hypersaline lake sediment archaeal communities from the Salton Sea, California, USA - SS_1_S_1 metaG | ecosystem: Environmental > Aquatic > Non-marine Saline and Alkaline > Hypersaline > Sediment ...
GCGGAGGGAGGCTATATCGCTACAGCCCAAGGCTGTAACATTACCACTAAGGCCCAAACCCTAGATAAACTCAAGGCCACGGTCCGGGAAGCGGTGGATCGCTTCTTCGAAGCAGGAAACCCCGGCCGTCCTGAATCCATCGCCTTAAGGCACGTCGCGCCGTTCCGCTATTAACCACGCCGAGCTTTTCGCTGCGATTTAGCCGGGATCAAGCTGCACGCCGGCGCAATCGCCGATAAACTATTAGTATGGGCGTAGATATTAGCGGACAGGTCGCGTTAATTACTGGAGCTAGCCGGGGGATGGGCGAGCATTGTGCCTATGCGCTCGCCCGGGAAGGCTGCAACCTGGCACTCACCGCGCGCAGCGAGCCGGAGCTTGAGAGCGTGGCGAAGCGCTGCCGCGAACGGGGCGCGAAGCAGGTAGTGGTGCTGCCCGCCGACTTCCGCGATATGTCGGCGGTAGGCAAGCTGGTCGATAGCTGCGTGACGGCTCTCGGGGGGCTGAACATCCTGGTCAGCAACGCCGGGGTGTACCACTACGGACCGACGGCCAAAGCGCACTACACCGACTGGGAGGAGATGTTCGACGTAAATGTGCGCGCGGCGATGCGGCTGACCCGCGAAGCCGTAGCGCCGATCGTCAAGGGCGCCGAGGGTAAGCCCGGGCGCGGAGCGGTGATCTACATCACCAGCCGGGCGGCGATGAACACGTTCCGCGGCGGGTCGGGCTACTGCGCCTCCAAGCAAGCGCTGGCAGGCTTCGCCGGGGCGCTGTTCGAGGACATCGCCGAGTCGGGAGTGAAGGTCAGCGTGATCAAGCCCGGCTGGACCAACACCGAGATGGTGGCCTGGATGCACGTGGACAAAAGCATGATGATCCAGCCCTCGGAGGTGGCGGAGCTGGTGCGCATCATCGCTACCTGGCCCGACGGCTCCTGCCCGCGCGAGATCCTGCTTACCCCGCAGCGCGTGCCGAAAAAGCTACCGCACTAATCAAGCCGTGCCAGCCAGGGGTGGCCGGGGCTGACCGCCTGCAGGGCGTCGCGCAGCCAAGCGCGCTGCGGCGGCGCAAGGACATCCACCGCCGCGTTGAAATCCTGCTCGTCGCGCTCCCGGGGCTGCTTGGACTTGTACAGCAGCACGACTTCCGGCGCCAGGTAGGGGATACCCGCGGCGGTCGCCAGGAACGCGCGGCTCAGCGGCAGGCGTGCCCGGGAGTCGCGCCGGTAAACCCAGTCCTCGCCGTCAGCCTCGTTAAGCAGGATTTCCAGGTTCATGATGTCTGCTTGCGGGGGGCGCGTGTGTAGCTCGTGAACCGGCAGCTTGAGCTCCTCGCCCGCCGGCCAAGGCACCGGCTCCGTCCCCGCACCGGGTACTACATACATAGGCTGCCAGCCAGTCAGGTACTGCCTGAGCGCTTGCTGGTCGCGCCTGAGTACCGCAATCTCGATATCTTGGTGCACGCGCGTGACCTTGCCGAGATGCAAATCCAGTGCCCAGCCCCCGGCAATCGCCCAGGGGTACTCATAGCGCCGCATAACCTCGGCAACGCGCTCCGGGGCGGGCCCGCGCTTGCGCTTGGTGACCTCGTCCTCGGGCACCGGCTTGTAGATGTCCATTTCCGGCTGTTCGTGCTCCCAGGACTGTTCCGGTGGCACCATGAACTGGCGGTAGTACCAGCGGTAGAGGAACCAGAACAGCGGCGCGGCGAGCAACCACAGCAGGTGCCAATGCGCCGGGGTCCAGCGCGCTTCAAGTAGCCCGGACAGGTCGGAGTCTTGGAGAATGAGTAGCACTAGAGCCGCCACGCTCACGCTCTACGCCCGTTACCAGCCGACGTCGGCAAAGGTGGCGGCTAGGCTCATAAAGACCTGCTTGCCGTCCGCGCTACCCAGCTTTTCCTCGCTGGCGCGCTCGGGGTGCGGCATCATTCCCAGCACATTACGGCCTTCGCTTAGCACGCCGGCGATGTTTTCCTGGCTGCCATTGGGATTAGCGTCCGCCGTAACCTGGCCTGCGGGGGTGCAGTAACGGAAGGCGACGCGCTTCTCTGTATTGAGCTTGCGCAGCACGTCTGGGGGGGCGAAGTAATTGCCTTCGCCGTGCGCGATCGGCACCTTCAGCACGTCGCCGACTTCCATCCGTTGGGTGAACGGGCAGTCCGTGGTTTGCACCTTGAGGTGCGTCCAGACGCAGCGGAACTCCAGGCTGTAGTTCCTGAGCAAGGCGCCGGGCAAGAGGCCCACCTCGGTGAGCACCTGGAAGCCATTGCAAATCCCCAGCACCAGCCGCCCCGCCTGGGCGTGCTCGACCACCGCGTCCATCACCGGGCTGAAGCGCGCGATCGCCCCGGCGCGCAGGTAGTCGCCGTAGCTAAAGCCACCGGGCAGGACCACCAGGTCCGCGCCACCGAGATTAGTGCTTTCGTGCCACACCGGCACCGTATCCCAACGCATCACTTTTTCCGCGACGTGCAGTGCGTCGTGGTCACAATTACTGCCGGGAAAGATCACGACGGCGACTTTCATTCCGCGCTCACTTCCACTTCAAAGTCTTCGGTGATCGGGTTGGCCAGCAACTTGGCGCACATTTCGTCCAGCTGTGCCTTGGCCGTATCGGGATCGTCCGCCTCCAGCGACAGCACCAGGTACTTGCCCACGCGCACGCGGCTGACGTTGTTGAAGCTCAGGTTGTGCAGTGCCTTAAGCACAGCATCGCCCTGGGGATCGAGGATGTCCGCACGCGGGCGTATGTAGACCTCGCAACGGTAGCGCATGGCTTTATTGTCGCACGCGCCGCCCTAGCTGCCCAGCGCCGCGTAGGTGTCCGCCCGGGCGGAGTAGTAGCGCTCCGGCTCGAACAGCAGCCACATCGACTCGCGCTCATCAGTGCTCAAGCTGGCGGCGAGGGCGGTGTGCGTTGGCTCGTGCACCCAGAACAGCAGCTCGGCGGCCTGCTCGTGCTCGAAGAACTGGTAGAAGCGGCTTTCTTCGACAAACGCCGGCAGATCCGTGACGGGCTCGCCGAAGCTTTCAGTAAGCACCGCAGTCTGGGCCTCAAACGCCGCGCGGTCCATGTCTTCAAGCCGCTGGTAGCCCACCAGCTCCCCGCCCTCGAAAAAGGCGATCAACTGGCGGGGCCCAGCGGCGTCCGGCACTGCGGTAGCGGTAATCATGCCCGTCTTCTCCAGCTCATACCAGCTCTCGCTGAGCTGCATTCCGGTGGCCGCCAGCTCGTTGCGTATGGTGTGCAGGCCCGCACCCAGTTGCTGGTTGTCCAGCACCAGCGGGGAAGCGACCAGCGGCTGCACCTCGGGCTCCTCGATAAAGCTGTCCGCGCTGGCGACGGAGCTGTCGGCGGGCTGCGTCACGGGGGGCTCGGCGTCATCCGGCGGCGTCTCACGCGCACAGCGGTTGCAGGCACCCAGCGCGAACAGCATCGTGACCAGCAGCAAGACTGCGCCCAGGCGCAGTAAGGCGATATTACTCATCTCGTCCCTCCCACGAATAGAGTCACTTGATCCTCACTACTAGTATCGCATAATGCGCCGCTAGGATTAAGTGGGATCAGCTGTCCTTTACAGACTAGGCCTAGTTATCCGTTGCTGCCCGTGGCTATTCCTCGGTGTCGCTTGTTACGTGCGGGCTTTCCGGCTCAAACAGCTCTTCTTCGTCGCCGTTGTCCGGTTCGGCTTCGATCACCTCGATCGCGCTCACCCGGTCGCCCTCGCGCAGGTTGATCAGCTTCACGCCCTGGGTCGCACGCCCCTGTTGGCGGATGTCGCTGACCGCCACGCGGATGATCATGCCGTCGCGCGTGATGATCAGCAGCTCGTCGCCGTCCACCACCTTGCCCGCGCTCACCAGCGGCCCGGTGCGGTCCGTGACCTTCAGCGCGATCACGCCTTTGCCCCCGCGGTTGGTCTTTCTAAATAGCTCCACCTTGCTGCGCTTACCGAGGCCTTTTTGCCCGGTGACCAGCACGTCCTCGTCATCGCGCGCCACTTCCATGCCCACGACCCAGTCATCCTCGCCCTGTAACCTCACCCCGCGCACCCCGGCGGCAGTGGTGCCCATCACCCGCACCAGCTCCTCGTCAAACTTCACCGCGTAGCCCTTGCGCGTGAAAATCAGGATCTGGTCGTGGCCGGTGGTGGAACGCACATAGGCTAGCGTGTCGTCGGCCTTGAGCCCCACCGCCCGTTTACCCGAGCTTCTAAGCGTCTCAAACTCCTTCAGCGCCACGCGTTTCACCGTACCCTGCTTGGTGCACATGAATAAGTAGGGGCGTGAGAAATCGCTGAGCGAGATCAATGCGGTCACGCTCTCGCTGGGCATCAGGTTGATCAGGTTTACTACCGGCGTGCCTTTCGCTGCACGGTCGTAAGCCGGGATCTTATACACGCGCAGGCTGTGTACCACGCCGCGGTCGGTAAAGCACAGCAGCGTATCGTGCGTGTTGGTGTGCACCATATAGCGCACGATGTCCTCAGCTTTGGTCTTCTGGCCGATCAGCCCGCGGCCGCCCCGGCCCTGGGCCCGGTATGAGCTGGCCGGCACGCGCTTGATGTAGCCCGCGCGGCTCACGGTGACGACCACATCCTCCTTGCGCACCAGCTCGTCCTCGTTGAACTCGCCGTTATCGCCGCCCGGGGCGATCAGCGTGCGCCGCTCGTCGCCAAACTTCTCGGTGGCGGCGGTAAGCTCGTCCTTGACCACGCCATCAAGCTTCTTCGGATCCCCGAGAATAGCCTTCAGCTCGGCGATCCGCGCTTCGAGCGCCTTTAGCTCATCGAGGATCTTGCGGGCTTCGAGGTTGGTCAGTTGGCTGAGCTTCATATCCAGGATCGCCTGGGCTTGCACCTCACTGAGCTCAAATTGCTTGATCAGCTCCGCCTTGGCTACCGCCGGGTCTTTGCTTTGTTTGATGATGCGCACCACTTCGTCGATGTTACCGAGCGCGATCTTAAGGCCCTCGAGGATGTGCGCGCGCTCCTCAGCCTTGCGCTTCTCATACTCGCTGCGGCGGCGCACCACCTCGCGGCGGTGGTCGATAAAGACCATCAGCAGCTCTTTCAGGTTGAGCAGTTTAGGTACCCCGTCCCGTAGCGCGAGCATGATCATCGAGTAGTTGACCTGCAGCTGCGTCTGCTTGTAAAGGTTGTTGAGAACTACCTGCGGCTGGGCGTCGCGCCCCAGTTCGATCACGATGCGGATCCCGCTGCGGTCGGACTCGTCGCGGATATCGCGGATATTGGCGATCCGCTTGTCTTGCACCAGCTGGGCGATCTTCTCGATCAGGCTGCTCTTATTCACCTGATAGGGGATCTCGGTGACGACGATGCGCATCCGCCCGCGCTCGTCTTCCTCGATGTCCGCGCGCCCGCGTAGCGTCACCGTGCCGCGCCCGGTCTTATACGCCAGCACCGCCCCGGCGTTGCCTAAAAGCAGTCCGGCGGTGGGGAAGTCCGGCCCCGGGACTTCCGCGATCAGCGCGTCAATCTCGATAAACGGGTCGTCGATCAGTTTCAGGCACGCCGCGCTCAACTCGCTCAGGTTATGCGGCGGGATGCGCGTCGCCATCCCTACCGCGATACCCTCGCTGCCGTTCATCAGCAGGTTGGGCAGCCCCGCGGGCAGCGCCGTAGGCTCCAGCCGCGCCGGATCGAAGGTCGGCACCCAGTCCACGGTCTCCTTGCGCACGTCCTCCAGCAGGTACGCGGCCAGCGGGCTGAGCTTGGCTTCGGTATAGCGCATCGCCGCCGGCGGGTCACCGTCGATCGAGCCGAAGTTGCCCTGGGCGGTGACCAGCGGGTAGCGCAGGCTCCACTCCTGACCGAGGCGCACCAGACCGTCGTAGAGCGCCAGATCGCCGTGGGGGTGGTAGTTGCCCATCACGTTGCCCACGATCGCCGCGGATTTGGCAGTAGACTTGTCCGGGGTGTAGCCGCTTTCCAGCATCGCCCAGAGGATGCGGCGATGGATCGGCTTGAGCCCGTCGCGCGCGTCGGGGATCGCGCGGCTCACGATTACGCTCATCGAGTAATCGAGGAAGCTTTCCTCCATCTCGGTGACAATGCGCCGCGGCAGGATTTTTTCCTCGAATTCGATGCGATCGGTGTCTTTGGCCAACTAGGTTGCTCCCTGAGGGGGGGTATTCACACTGAAGCCGCACCAGCACAGGGCTAAGGCCCGCTGTGCGGCACGGCCTGTTAACTTGTATATTATACCATATAACATTGCGCGTGACCATACATGCGTATAGTCGCTTTTCACGGGAAATTAGCACGTTTCACGACGTGAAAGAAGGGATTATGGCTAAGGGATTAGCGACTAGAGGGATTGACGGGACTGTCGACCATCATCTCGTAGGGGCGGCTCTCAGAGCCGCCCTAATCGTGGTCGAGCTGAACTCGCATCCAGGGCCGGTCTGAGTGGGCTTCCCCCGATTTGGTGGACACATCAGTTAAGGGGCACCTGTCAGTTTCTCATATTCTGCAGGACTGAGGTAGCCGAGAGCGGAATGACGCCGCTCCAGCCCACGACCCACTGCGCTTCCTGCCCGCCCGCCATGCCGGCGGGGATGAAGACCTGCAAGTCACGCAGATTGCCAGGCGTGATATCGCCGACGGATGCCGTCCGGCAGCTGCTAATACAACAGCCCAGAGCGATGCAAAGCAGGGCTTGTAGGCAATACGCCAGCGCCTTTTTACCTAAGCGCTTATTCATTGCCTGCTCCTACTCCACGATGATGCTGTTTCGCACGACGCTGCCGTCGTTGTTGATATCGCTCCAAAGGTGATTGATACCCACGCCGTGGCTGTAGTAGGTGCGACTGATCTTCCCCGAACCTTGCTCGAAGCCCAGCGTCTTTACGCCCGGCGTGCTGAACTGAAACTTGAAGCAGAACAGGGCACCAGCGGCTTCGGTGAGCGCGCTGCCGGAAACCGGTGTCAGGTTGAAGTCCCAGCGTTCCCGGTCGCTGCTCACCGCTTTTGCTTGGATAAAGTTCTCTGGAGGTAGCAGGAAACCACCAGCGGGATTCATTTCCCCCCAAATCCCGTCCACATCGCCAACGCCTCCTCCCGGTTCACCGACATTGAAGCTCTCCGCTACGTACTCCGCATCGCTATCGATGGTAATCCCCACGCCGTTTAGATACTGGAACGGGCTCGCGGGTACGCCCGTTGCTACCACAATCGTGACCGGCGTGTCCACCGGTACGCTGTCGACAAGGGGCGTGGCAATCAGCGTATCCACGGGTAATGCGGTACCAGGCACGACAACGCCGACTGCCAGCGTATCAGTTCCACCGCGACGGTCATCAACGGTAATGGTAGTAATGCCGCTACGGTCGGTGAAAAGGTTATCCGCACTCCAGTTAAACATCACCGTACCGGAAAGCCCCATCTCCTTTTCGACTGCATCAGCGGCGAGCCCATACGGTTCGCTAACCGCGCAATGCAGCTCGTCACCGTCGGGATCGCTGGCTTTTACGGTCAGAATGCGGGTGTCCTGATCGTAGCTGGTGGCTGACGCGTCGATTTCCGGCGGATGATTGCCGGTTATTATGATGGGATCTTCTTCTTCAGTCTCAGTGCCGGGATCCTCCGGTTGTTCCTGCTCCCCGGCTTGCGGCGGGATTGATACCGCCAGCTGTGCCGCGGCCAGGCCGCCGTATGGGTCCTCGACTGCCGCTTGTACCGCACAATTCTGTCCCACTGCTGGATTCGCGCATTGCAGGTGATAGCTGAAGGTCCAGATGCCCTTAGCAACGTTGGTGTGCGAGCCGCCGGCATCCAGCAGCCCGGGCGGCAGGCTGAGCTGACACGTCAACTGGTCTTTGTCCGGATCGCTGGCGGTCACCAGCAGTGTGCGGGTTAAAGTATCGAAATAGCTCGCTGCGCCGTGGATCTTCGGATCGCGGTTGAGCGGCGCGACGGTATAAAAGCCGTCAGTGGTGGTAACGTGCGGATCGCCGCTCGCATCTTCCAGCACGATCATATAGGCATAGGTTTCGTCTACGGTGCGGCTGGGATTCACCATGGTGAAGCTGTAGCTGAAGGGGCTAAGGGCGCCTTCTTGCTTAATTTCATTTTCCGTCGTCCCGCCGCCCATCTCCATTTTAAGCGTGTAGGGCGGCAAACCCCCGCTCCAGCTGACCACCCACTCCGCGGGAGTATTGTTCACCATCTGCTCGGGGATGGCTACGCTGATCGTTGGATAGTCCGGCGCGGGAGTAGCAGCCGGCGGACGCGCGCTTTTCGAGTCGCAGCCGCTTGCCAGCGACAGCGCTATGAAACAAACCAAGCCTACGATTCTTCCCCGCACTCCCGTCATACAATCCTGCCGGTACTAGACAGACGGTCCAGAAACGGTGCATGTTCACTTGATTTGCTTGTCAACATCAAGCCTCTGCCGTTTAAACCTTCTGCCCAATTTGCTAATAGTATACCCGCGTGCATACATCTGTGCTGACCGCGGTCAGCACCAACCGATGCTCATTCCACCAAGATACTGTTGCCTGCCACGCTGCCGTCGTTGCTGATGTCGCCCCAGAAATACTCGTTAGCCTCGCTGTCGCTGTAGTAAGTGCGCTTAACTACCCCGGTTTCTTCCTGGAATCCCAATGTTTTCACCCCCGGCTGGCTAAACTCAAACTGGAAGTTGAACAGCGCGCCTTCCGCGGTGGTCTGGTCGCTGCCGCAGATGGGTGACAGGTAGAAGTCCCAACGCTCGCGGCCATCGCCAATATTCGTAGATTGGAATAGGTCTTGCTGCAATAAGAATCCCCCGCCCGGATCCATGCTCGCCCAGAAGCCATCGGCGTCATATTTATATCCGCCCGGGACTCCGACATTGAAGCTTTGCGCAACGAGCTCCGCATCATTCTCAATGGTGACGCCTACTCCGTTCATGTATTGGAACGCATTCGCTGGCACGGTAGTAAATACGATGATCGTGACCGGCTCGCTAATGGCAACACTACCATCCAGCGGCGTGGCGATAAGCGTGTCGGCTGGTGGCGGATGAAGTCCAATGGTGATGGCTACGTCATACGTATCCGCGCCGCCGTAGTCGTCAGACACGGTAATCGTACACGTACCGCTGGCCCCCGCAAAAATGTCAGTCACCGTAAACGTAAATGTCGCGGTTACCGCTTGGGCCATGGCTTTTGAATAAGCGTCAGGTATCAGCTCGGGGATTGGCGCTAGGCTAGCCGTAAGCGGATCGCCGTCGGGATCCGTCGCCACCACCGTTAAAACGCCGCCGAAAAACACGGTTGCAGTCTCGTCAATCACGGGCGGCTGATTGGTGTTGGGACCGACGCTGTAGTTCGCGCTGGCCGTGGCGGTGCAGTTATCCGCATCGGTCACGGTAATGGTGTATTCATAGGTAGCGTAATCAGTGCGGCTGTCGTTCACCATTTCCAGCAAAGCAGCAAAGGGCGAAGCCGCGCCGTGCTGGAACACCGCATTAGGCGTCGCGCCGCCACCCATATCCATCGTGATCGAAAATGGGGCGACCCCGCCGCTCCAGCGCACCTCCCACTGGGCGCTTTGAGAGCCCGCCAAGCCGGCGGGAACGGCGACCAGGATGATAGTCGGGCTACGCGCCGGTATGTGCCCGGAAGGCGTAGTCCGGCACCCGCCAATCAGGCTGAGCAGCACTAACCACGACATCATTCCTAACCGCAGCCCTAGCTTTGTACTACGCATGTGCATCTCCTTGTAGGGCTCGCATATATACGAGCCGCGGGCCGGTCTGAGACCAGCCCCTATAACACCTCGATGCTGTTTGGCGCCACAGTGCCATCATTGCTAATGTCACCCCAGAAATATTCGTTAAGCGTTTCATCGCTGTAATACGTACGCTTGACCGTATCCGCCGTGACATCTTGGAACCCGAGCGTTTTCAGTCCAGCCTCACTAAACTCAAACTCGAAGTTGAAAAGTGCCCCTTCGGAGGTAGTTTGGTCGCTGCCCCCGATGGGTGTCAGGTTAAAGTCCCAACGCTCGCGCCCGCCGCCGATATTAGTCGCCTGGATGAAATTGTCCGGCGGCAGCAAGAACCCACCGGTAGGATTCATAGCCGTCCAAAAGCCATCCACGTCCCCGGCATCGCCGCCGATCACGCCGGCATTAAACGTATACGATACATAGGCGGCGTCATCCTCGACCGTCACCCCCACGCCGTTAAGGAACTGAAATGGATTCGCTGGCACGCCGGTCGCCACCACGATGGTGACTGGCGTAGCAGTCGGTACCGGGTTACTTGCAGGTGTAGCAATCAGCGTATCCGCGGGAATGCTAATGGGATCTACAGTGAATTCGACATCGTAGCTGTCGCTATCCAGGTATTCGTCGTAAACCGTTACTAGCGTCGAGCCGCTACCGC
>Ga0180429_10005144_pt1 | contig 10397 bp, 10 predicted proteins | sample SS_ome_FD_132428 | JGI IMG/M metagenome (GOLD analysis project Ga0180429, IMG submission 132428) | Hypersaline lake sediment archaeal communities from the Salton Sea, California, USA - SS_1_S_1 metaG | ecosystem: Environmental > Aquatic > Non-marine Saline and Alkaline > Hypersaline > Sediment ...
ACCGGGATATCCGGATCGATGCCCTTGTCGTGAATCTGCCGGCCGGAGGGCGTGTAGTACAGGGCCGTCGTCAGCCGGATGGCCGATTCCCCGTCCGGCTTAAGCCGGATCACGCTTTGCACGGAACCCTTGCCGAACGTGGCGTCCCCGATGAGCACGGCCTTGTTATGATCCTGCAGCGCGCCCGCCACGATTTCCGACGCGCTGGCCGAACCGCCGTTGACCAGCACGGCCAGCGGCATCGCGATCAGCGCCTCGTTCGTCGCCTCGTAGCGCACTTCGTCGTGCACCCCCTCGCGGCCGCGCGTCGACACAATGAGCGCCTTCTTCGGCAGGAAGATATCGGCCACTTCGACCGCCGTCCGCAGCAGCCCGCCGGGGTTGTTCCGCAGGTCCAGCACCAGCGCCTCCAGCGGCGTCTCGTCCGCCTGCAATTCGGCAATGCCCTCTGCGACCAGCTCCGTCGTCGGAGCGGCAAACTGGGTGATCCGCAGGTAGCCGATGCCCGGCGCCACCATGCGTGTGCCCTTGACGCTCGACACGGCGATCTCGTCCCGGACGATCGTCAGCTCCATCTCGCTTTCCTCGCCGGAACGCCGGATCGAGAGGGTCACGGGCGTTCCCTTCTCGCCGCGCAGTCGCTCCACGGCTTCGCGCAGCGACATCCCCATGGTCGATTCCCCGTCGATCTTCGTCATCCGGTCGCCCGCCTGGAGACCCGCGCGAAAGGCGGGTGTATCCTCGATCGGCGCAATGACGGTCAGCACACGGTCGCGGATGCCGATCTGAATGCCGATGCCCCCGAAGCGCCCGGCGGTATCGTCCCGCATGTTCTTGAAGGTCTCGCGGTCCAGAAAATCGCTGTGCGGGTCCAGGCCCTTGAGCAGGCCGTGCAGCGCCCCGTGGGTGATCTCCTCGTACGTGTGCTCCTCGTAGTAATGGTTGCGGATATGCAGCATGACCTGCGTCAGCAACTCCATGTTCCGGTAGGCCGCATCTTCGCGACTCTCGTTCGCCGCCGCCGCGGCCGCGGTTTCCACCGGGCCCGGATCGGGCCGGTCCGGTGCGTCCTGCGCCGCCGCCGGCAGGACCGCAAGCCCGGCCCACAGAATCGCCCAGCACCGGCGGCGGAGCGCGCTCTTCCTGTTCATCCTCATGCCACCTCCCGATGTCGCAAACAAAAGCAAACCGTAATCTTCCCACCCCCCCGCCGGGATGTCCAGCACTTCCCGGCGAATTGCTGGGCGAAATGAGAATTGCCCTGCATCGCGGCCGGAGTTACGTTGAGGGTGCATTTGAGAACTGGGAGGCCTCGCCGTGCGCCGGCGCGAAGGACGGAAACTGTCGAAAGGGTGGTTAAAGGGAGCAACCGGCGACGCCGAGCTCTCACCCGCCGCCCGCAGCGCCAGGCTCGGCGAGATCCAGGGGTGGACCAGCGCGCTGGCGAGCGTTGCGCTGGTCATCGTGAAGGGCATCCTGGCCGCGTGGTCCGGCAGCGTGGCGCTGCTGGCCGATGCGCTGAACAACCTCGGCGACCTGGCGGGCAGCCTGGTCCTGATCTTCGGCTTCCGGCTCTCGAGCAAGCCGCGCGACCCCGACCACCCCTACGGCCACGGCCGGTTGCGCACCGTCGCCGGCCTGGTCCTGTCGATCATCCTGATCGTCGTGGGTATCGAGGCGGCGCGTTCCGGTATCCTGCGGATCCTCGATCCCGCGCCCGTGACCGCCGGCCCCTGGGTGCTGGCGGCCGTTCTGGCCGCCATCCTGTTCAAAGCCGGGCTGGCGGTCTTTGCGCACCGCATGGCGGCGCTGACCGGCGACGCCGCCCTGAAGTCCGAATTCTGGAACCACTTCTTCGACATCTTGAGCACCGCGCTGGTCCTGCTGGCCCTCGTTTGCGCCCGCTACGACCTGCCCGCCGTCGACGGCTGGGCCGGGGTCGTCATCTCCGGTTTCATCGTCTACACGGGCATCCGCTATGCCGGCGAAACCACCGGCATCCTGATCGGCAAGGCGCCGTCGCGGGAGGCGTTGCACGAGGTGCGCCGCATCGCCGGCGGCGTTGCGGGCGTCGAGGGCGTACACGACATCCAGATTCACGAATACGGCAACATGCGCCTGATCGTGCTGCACGTGGAGATGGACGCCGCGATGTCCGCGATGGCGTGTCACGCGCTGACCGAACAGGTGGAGGATCGCATCGCCGGCCGCTTCCAGGCCAAGGTGATCGTCCACGGCGACCCCGTCAACGTGCGGCACCCGGCCTACAGGACCGTCGCCGCCGCTCTCGACGCCGTCGTCGACGAGGCCGCGGATCTCGTCGATTTCCACGATCTGCGGGTTAGCGGCGATCGCGCCGGGCTCGTCGTCGAGGTCGACCTGGTCACCCGGATCAGCGTCGCCAGCGCCGACTTCGGCGCGAAGGCCGCCGACGTCTACCGGCAGCTCACGGCGAAGGTGGACGGGATCGCCCGTCTCGACGTCGGCATCGAAACCAGCTACGCCAGCGAGCCGGAATTCCGCGCCGTCTTCCCCCCCGGCTGAGCGTCCAGACCCCCAGCCCCAGCGCCGCGTACCACAACCCCGCCGCATACGGCGGCGGGGGCGGGACGTCGATCCCGGCGCCGGGGATGCGGTCCATGCACCGCATGCCGGCCACGAGCACGTTGACCAGCACCAGGTTGGCGTGGTTGAAGATCTCGGCGAAGAGTCCGGCGCAGGACCCCAGCACCAGCGACAGGCAGCCGGTGGTCACGATCAGCAGGGCCAGCGGCACGACGAACACGTTGCCCAGGATCGCGATCGGCGCGAACCGGCCGAAGGTGCAGGCGGTCAGCGGCGCCGACACCACCCACGCCGAGCAGGACAGCGCCAGCAGCGAACCGAAGTACGGGCCGATCGCGTGCCCATCGATGAGCCGCGGGCGGTGCGGCGGCGGCCGCGCGGGGTCCGCCTGCCAGAACAGCGGCATCACGGTCTCGGCGCCGGCGCCCGTCGCGATCCCGAACCGGCGGACCGCCCGGACCAGCAGCCGATAGAAGAACGGGAACAGCGTCACGATGCCGAGCACAACGGTGAACGAGAACACGAACCCGACGTCCCAGAGCTGGCCCGGACAGAACCCCAGGATCAGCATCGCCGCGGCCGCCAGGGCCGACAGGCTGTCCGGCCGCCGCCGCAAGGCCGCGGCCGCCAGGTAGATTGTGGCCATGATACAGGCCCGCACCGCGCTCGGCTTCGCGCCGGTGGCGAACGTGTAGGCCGCCAGGGCCGGGGCCAGGAACAGGATCCACCGCGTTCGCGGAACCCCCAGCGACGTGAGCACGACGATGAGCATGCCGCAGAGAATCGCCACGTGCAGTCCGGAGATGGCGAAGATGTGCAGTGTCCCGGTCGAAGCGAACGCGGCGTGCGCGTCCGGGGTCAGCCGCGACCGGTACCCCAGCAGGAGCGCGTGCAGCAGTCCGACGGTCTCCGGGTCGTCTTCGATACCGCGGGCCAGCAGGTCGGCGGAGGCCCGCCGCGCCTCGTGGCACAGGCGCGCCAGCGCGCTGCCGCGCCCGCGGGCCAGCCGCTCGGCGTCGCGTCCGCCGGTGGTCAGCCGCCACCCGCGGTAGCGGCTGTATCCGGGGCGGGGCGGGCGGAGCCGTCCGCGGAACGACCAGGTCTCGCCGTACGCCGGATGCGAGGCGGCGTGCCGGACCGCCGGTCCGTACCAGCGCACGCGGAGCCGTCCCGAGGCCGGCGCGTCATCGCCGGCCTCCTCGAAACGCCGGACCCGGACCGGGAACTCCCAGGCCGCCGCGCCGCCGCGCGGCGGCGCGGCGCGCTCGGGGTCGCCGGCGACGACGGCCACGACGCGGACCCGCGGCCGGCTGTCCGGCCGGAGCACGCCGGGTTCGAAGCGGTCCGCGAAGCGGGCGCGGTGATACAGCGAGGAGGCCAGCGCCCAGCACAGGATCACGGCAACCGGCGCCAACACCGCGGCGGCGCGCCGGGCCGCGCGCGACGGCCTCCACAGCAGCCCTCCGCAGAGCAGGACCGCGGCGGCCGCGGCGACCAGCAGAGGCGCCGGCGCAAGTACGTCGCGCCCGGCCCAGATGCCCGCCATCGCGCACAGGGCCAGGCCGAACAGCGGTCGCCGCACACTCGGTCGCTCCTCGCCCCCCACGCCGGTCTGCCCCCCTGCACGACAACGGCCCCGGCGGCCCGCGGCCGCGGCCGTCTAACTTGCCGCCAACAGTTCCGCCATCGTCACCACGCCGTCGTAAAGCGCCTTGCCGACGATCGCGCCGGCCAGGTTCGGGTGCTCGAGGGCGCGCAGCGCCGCCACGTCGGCGGCGGACGACACGCCGCCGGAGGCGACGACGTCGCAGCGCACCGCGCGGCACACGGCGTCGGTCGCCGCGACGTTGTGCCCGGTCAGCATGCCGTCGGTCGCGGTATCGGTGTAGATCAGCGTCCGCACCCCCATGCCGTCCGCCTGCGCCGCCAGGTCAAGCGCGCGGATGGACGTCGTTTCGACCCACCCGCGCACCTGCACGAACCCGTCGCGGGCGTCGATCCCGACCGCCAGGCGCTCGCCGTAGCGGTCCGCCAGGCCGCGCAGCGACGCGGGTTCGCTGAAGGCGCGGGTGCCGACGATCACGCGCTCGACCCCGGCCGCAACCGCGGCCTCAATGTCGGCGTCCGTCCGGATCCCGCCGCCCAGCTCGACCGGGATCCCCACGGCGGCCGCGATCCGCTCCACCACGCCGGTATGGACCGGGCGCCCCGCGAATGCGCCGTCCAGGTCGACCACGTGCAGCAGCCCGGCCCCCTCGCGTTCCCAGCGGCGCGCCGTCTCGACCGGATCGTCCGAATACACCGTCTCCTGGTCGGCCAGCCCCTGCCGCAGGCGGACGCACCGGCCGCCCTTCAGGTCGATGGCGGGAATGATAACCATCGTCAGATCTTCCCCTTGCTCGACGGCAGTCCCGTTTCGCGCGGATCGCGCTCGCAGGCCATGCGCATCGCCCGCGCCCAGGCCTTGAAGACCGACTCCCATGCGTGGTGCGCCTCCGCGCCGTAGAACTGCTCGATGTGCAGGTTCATGCGCGCCTGCACGACAAAGGCCTGGAAGAACTCCCCCAGTAGCGCCAGCTCGAACTCGAGGATCTTCTTCTTGCGGCAGGCCATGGTCGAGACCAGGTACGGGCGGCCGCCCAGGTCCGCCACGACGCGGCTCAACGCCTCGTCCATGGGTACGTACGCGCACCCGTAGCGCCGGATGCCCTTGCGGTCGCCGAGCGCCTTATCGATCGCGCCGCCCAGGGCCAGGCCGGTGTCCTCGACCGTGTGATGATAATCCACGTCCAGATCGCCCGCCGCCCGGAGCTGCAGGTCGATCAGCGCATGCCGCGCGAACAGCTCCAGCATGTGGTTGAAGAACGGCATGCCGGTGTCGATTTCCGAGGCCCCCGTGCCGTCGAGATCGAGCTGCACGCGGATCTGCGTTTCGCTCGTGTTGCGCCTGACCGTCGCGGTCCGATGTCTTGTCATGCCAGCAGCTCCCCGATCGCCGCAAGCAGGCGATCGATTTCCTTGTCCGTGCCCACCGTGATCCGCACGTAGGCCCGCGTTCGCGGCGCGTCGAAATAGCGGATCAGAATGCCGCGCTCCCGCAAGGCGGCGAACAGTTCGGCGGCGCCCATGCCCCCCGGTTCCGCCCACACGAAATTGGTCTGCGAAGGGTACACGGAAAAGCCCATCTCGCGCAACGCGACGCTGAGCCGCTCGCGCGTCGCGCGGATGCGCATGACGTTGCGCTTCATGCTCCGCCGGTCGGACAGCGCCGCCGCGGCCAGCGCCTGCGCCGCGGCGTCGACGTTGTAGGAATCCTTGATCTTGTGCAGCGCGCCGATGAGGGGTTCCGGCCCCACGGCGTAGCCCAGGCGCAGTCCGGCCAGCGAATAAGACTTCGACAGGGTGCGCGCCACGATCGTGTTGGGCAGCTCCAGCGCGAGCCCCATCCCGTCGTCGTCCGCAAAATCGACGTACGCTTCGTCCAGCACCACCACGCCCGCCGCCGCTTCGCACAGCCGCCGGACCTGCTGCCGCGGGTACTGGATGCCCGTGGGCGCGTTGGGATTGGTCAACAGGAACAGCGATGCCGTTGTATCCTCCGGCAGCACCAGGCCGAAGTCCGCCCCCAGCTCGACCGGGCGCTGCTCCACGCCGCGCATCGCCGCCAGGACCGGGTAGAGCGAGTACGAGGGTACGGTATAGCCGATGGCGCCGTCGTTTTCGACGAACGCCCGCGTGCACAGCGCGAGGATTTCGTCCGAACCGTTGCCGACGAACACCTGCGACGGCGTGCAGCCGTGCTGCCGCCCGAGCATCTTCCGCAGCTCCGCGCAGTCCGGATCCGGGTACCGGCGCAGCCATGCGGCGTCCAGCGCGCGGAGCGCGGCCGCCACGCGCGGCGAAGGCGGGTACGGATTCTCGTTGGTGTTCAACTTGACGACGGCGGGGGCGACCGGCTGTTCGCCCGGCTGGTACGCCGTCATCCGTTCCACGCACTGCCTGATCATGCTCATGCTCCGTTCTCGAACCGGATCCGCGCCGAACGGGCGTGCCCGTCCAGTCCTTCCATGCGGCCGAAGGATTCGATCACCGGCGTCACGTCCCGCAGATCGGCCCGCGTGAACGCCACGTAGCTCGTACGGCGCCGGAAATCCTCCACCGTCAACCCCGAGAACCGGGCCGCCGCGCCGCCGGTCGGCAGGACGTGGCTCGGTCCCGCGACGAAGTCGCCGGCCGCCTCCGGCGTCCATGCGCCCACGAACACGGCGCCGGCGCGGCGCACCTTGCGCAACCAGTTCCTGGGCTCGCGCACCATCAGCTCGAAATGCTCCGGCGCGAACCGTTCGCACAGTTCCATGCCCTCGTCCAGCGTGTTGACCAGGACGATGAGCATGCCCCGCTGCATGACCGCCGCGACGGCCTCGCGCCGGCTCAGCGACGCCGCCTGCTCGTCGACCTCCCCCGCCACCGCGGCGGCGAGCCGCTCGGACGTCGTCACGAGCAGCGCCTTCTCGAATCCGGTCCCGTGTTCGGCCTGCGACAGGAGATCCGCCGCCACGAAGCGCGGGTCGGCCGTGTCGTCGGCCAGAATCGCGATTTCGCTCGGCCCGGCCACCATGTCGAGCGCCACGTGGCCGTACACCTGCCGTTTCGCGGCGGTGACGTATGTTCCGCCCGGCCCCACGATCTTGTCGACCTTGTCGATCGTGCGCGTGCCGTAGGCCATGAGGCCGACGGCCTGGATACCGCCCACGCGGTAGACCTCGGTTGCGCCCGCCAGCTCGAGCGCGCACAGCGTGGACGGATCCACGCGGCGCCCCTTCTTGCAGGGGGTGCAGGCCACGATCTCGGGCACCCCCGCCACCTTGGCCAGCGTAACGGTCATCAGCGCCGTCGACACCAGCGGCGCCTCGCCGCCCGGCACATACACGCCGACGCGGCGCAGCGGCGCAAACTGCTCGCCGAGCTGGCCGCCGCGCGGGCTCGACATGCTCCAGTCCTTGCGCAGCCCGGCCCGCGCAAAGGCCGCGATGCGTTTGTGCGCCTCGCGCATGGCGGCAAGGTCGCCGCGGTCGACCTCTTTGCGCGCCGCCGTCAGCTCCGCGCGGCCGACCGCGAAATCCGCGGGCTTCAGCGCCGCGCCGTCAAACTGCTTCACGTACTTCGCCACGGCGCGGTTGCCGTTCCTCCGAATATCCTCCAGGATGCCGCGGGCGGCCTCTTCGGCGGCCTCGTCGAACGCCGGCCGCTCGAGCAGCCGTTGCACGGGACGGGACGTACTGCCCGGCGACCATTTCACCGTCTTGATGCTCATTGCGCCCTCAGCGTCCTCCGAAATTTACCGTGACCCACCCGGAACACCCCTCGCCCGGCGGCTGCGACGCGCGGCCGCGGTGCACCAGGCGCAGGACCATGTCATGTACAGCCTGGTCATCACAACCTTTTTCGATCAAGACGTGCTCCACGCCGCCGCGCGCGCCGACGTCGACCGCCACGGTGACCATCCACGGCCGATCGAGCACCTCCAGATCCTTGTCCGTGGGCGGCGGGACCTCGAAGCCGCAGCGCTCGAGCGCGCCGGAAACCGTGGCCACCAGGCGGCGGGCGGGGCCGGACGCGACCCGAAAGGCCGGCTCGGGCGGCGGGACGGGAATCTGCTTGCCCGTTCCGCCTTCCAGCGGGCCGATCAGCACGGCGGTGTCGACGGCCGTCGTCGCGGGGGAAACGGGCCGCGGCAAGATGTGCATCGGCCGGAGGGGCGGCGGCACGAAGACGCGGGGCATCTCGGCCTTGCGGTTGTCCGGACCGAACCCGACGGGCGAAGGCAGCACGAAAAGCGGCGGGTTGAGATGAAAGGTTCTGCCGGTCTCGTTCGTCCCCACGTACGCCACGCGCGGCGCCGGCAGGGTCCGGGGCGGTCCGGCGGGACGGGACGCGGGCAGCAGGAACCACATCCCCACGGCGGCGGCGGCGATCAGCATCGACCACAGGTCCACGCGGCCGCGCGCCGGCCGCACCGCCGGCGGGCCGCGGCGGTCCCCGGACGGGTCCGAACCGTCGGCGGGCTTTCCGGTCCAACTCACGGGGGGCGGGTTCCAATGTTGACGCGCTCGATGCCGGCGTCGAGCGCCATGTCCATGATGTCGGCCATGGTTCCGTGCCGGACATCGCGATCGGCCTGCACGACCAGGGCGACGCTCTGCTTGCGCGCCCGGGCGCGCAGGGCCTGCCGGAACCGCTCCACCTGGTCGGCGCTGCGCAGGCGATACCGAACGTCGTCGAAGAAGACGATGTCCTCCGTCCGGCCGGTCGCCGGATCCCGGATCGAGAGGACGACGGCCACCAGCTCGTCGATCGTGCCTTCCCGGAAGGCGCCGTGGGGAAGCTGCACCACCACGCCGGGCTGCAGCCGGATCGTCTGGCCGGTCAGCGCGAAGAAAAGCGCCAGCAGGACCACGTCCAGCCACGGCGCCAGGCCCAGCAAACCGCGCCCGATCCGGGCCCTGGGGACGTAGCGTGTCCGCAGGCCGCCGTGAATCTGGCCGCCGGCGTTCGCCTGCGTGCGGGTCACGCCGCCGGCTCCTCTCTGCCCGCCCCGGCCAGGTAGGCGACGATTTCCGAGGACGCGCGTTCCATGTCCAGCACGATCCGGTCGATCTTCACGACGAGCAGGTGGAAGGCCGCGTAGCAGGGAATCGCCACCATCAGCCCCGCGGCCGTGGTCACCAGGGCGCCCAGCAGCCCAGTCAGCAGATCGCCGGAGTGGACCAGCGGGGCCTGCGCCTGCATCACCAGGAGCGAGTCGATCATGCTGATCACGGTGCCCAGCAGTCCGAGCAGCGGGGCGATTTGAGCCACGCTCGCCACCACCACCAGGCGCCGTTCCATGCGCGAGACCTCCGCCGCGCTGGCTTCGGAAACCACGCGGCGCAGGGTCTCCTTGTCGTCATCCCGGTGCAGGATGGCCGTCTTGACGACGTACGCGACCGGTCCCGGCGTTTCCTCGCAAATGGAGAGCGCCTCGGCCTTGCTGCGCCGGCCGAGCACGGTGAAGATGCCCTTCAGGAAATCGTCCGAACGGATGCGGGCCCGGTGCAGATGCAGCGTGCGCTCGAGAAACACGCCCATCGCCAGCAGGCCCGCGCCGATGATCAACCACAGCACCGCGCCGCCGGCGCCGAGCAACTCAATGGCGTTCACGGCACGCCTCCCGCCGGCCCGGCCGCTCCCGCCCGTCCGCACCCGGAGACAGGAGGGCACAGCGCGTTCTCCCGCGCAACCCTTCGCTCACCGCTCCTCCTTCCCGGGCAGCGCCCCGTCCTGGATCGCCGCCACCAGCGTCTCGTGGTATTGCTCCCGGCCGCGCAGACGGTCCAGCCAGCCGGCCCTCCGCAACGACGGATCGTCCCCTTTCACGCGGTGCACTTTGCCGCGGCGCGTCCGGACCTCGACGGTCCCGTCCTCCATGACGCGGGTCACGATCCAGTACTTATCGACCACGTACGCGTAGTCTTCGCCGTGCGGCCGCGCCTGAATCTCCGCCGCCCGCGGTCCCGGCCGTGTCGAGACCTTCGGCTTGCGGTACACCACCCGGTCGCCTGCATGCAACGTATTCTTCATGTGTATCGCCTCCGCTCTGACGTTTCATAACGCAAACCGCCCGCCGTACGCAATCGGCAAATCGTTCCTGTGAGCTGTTGGGCGCGCCGCAGCCATTCTCATTTTGGCCTCCCGCCAGAGACCGGACGGCGTGGCAGCCGTCCCTCCCTGCCGCCAAACGGCTGTTTTCGCCAATACGGGAGGGTCGGGTTTCACCCCGACCGAAAAGGAAG